>Ga0070731_10000702_pt1 | contig 40905 bp, 38 predicted proteins | sample Coa_R1_2_FD_66448 | JGI IMG/M metagenome (GOLD analysis project Ga0070731, IMG submission 66448) | Surface soil microbial communities from Centralia Pennsylvania, which are recovering from an underground coalmine fire - Coalmine... | ecosystem: Environmental > Terrestrial > Soil > Unclassified ...
CCGCCGATCCCGGCGTCGATCTCGTCGAAGACGAGCAGCGGAGCGCTCTCGTGGCCGGCGTCCGAACCCGCGGCGTGGGCCACGCTGAGCAGCGCCAGCATCACCCGGGACAGCTCGCCTCCAGAGGCGATCTCGCGCAATGGACCGGCCGGTACCCCCCGATTGGTCGAGATCATCAGCTCCACGAGCTCCGCGCCGCGAGGGCCGCAGCCCTCGGGGCGCGCCTCGACCCTGACCGTGAACTCGGCCTCGGGCAGGGCGAGCTCGGCCAGCCGCTTGCGGACGGCTTCGGCCAACCCCGGAGCCGTGGAGCGCCGGCGGCGGCTCAACTCGGCGGCGAGCTCGCCCAGCTCCTGCCGGGCACCGGCCAGTTCGGCCTCGACCTCCTCGAGCGCGACCTCGGCGGACTCGAGCTCACGAATCCGCGCCCGACAGCGCTCGGCGTGCTCCAGGACGTCCAGAATCGAGCCGCCATGCTTGCGGGCCAGGCGCCCGAACATCGCCAGGCGCTCCTCCACCTCCTCGAGCCTTCCCCGCGCGGCCTCGGCATCCAACTCACCACCGCCGCCCGCGACATCCGCCACGTAGGCCCATAGATCCCGGCTCAGTTCTTCCGCCTCGTATCGGAGCGCCGCGACCCGGTTGGCCAGCTCACCGAGCGCGGGGTCGATCTCGCTCGCCGGCTCGAGTCGCCGCTCGGCATCGGCAAGCCTCTGCGTGACTCCGGCCTCGGTCTCTGAGGCGATCGCGTGCGCCGCCCAGGACGCGGCCTGCAGCAGGGCTTCCAGATGGCGCAGACGGTCACGCTCGAGGACGAGCGCCTCGGCCTCCTCGTGGCTCGGTGCGGCGGCCTCGATCTCGCCGAGCTCGAAGGCCAGAAGGTCGAGCTCACGCTCCCGGGCTCCGGCCAGCTCATGAAGCTCCTCCGAGCGGCGCTCCAGCGCTCGGACCCGCTGATGGGCGTCGGTGACGCGGGCGCGGAGTTCCATCTGCCCGCCGCCGCAGTGGGTGTCGAGGATGTCGAGCTGCGCCGTTCCCAGCATCAGCTTGCGATGCTCGTGCTGACCGTAGAAGGCGACCAGCCGGCTCCCGAGGTCACGCAGGTCGGCCACGGTCGCCGAGCGCCCGCACACGTAGGCACGGGTTCGACCGTCAGGCCAGACCCGGCGGGCCAGCACGATCTCCTCGGCATCTGTGGGGATCAGGTCGTGGTCGCGCATCGACGCCGGCAGCGCGAATACGCCCTCGACGTACGCCTCAGCCGCCCCCGGTCGGACGATGCCCTGGCGCGCACGGCCACCGAGCAGCAGATCGAGGGCGTGGGCGAGAAGCGTCTTTCCAGCGCCGGTTTCCCCCGTGACCACGTTGAGACCCTCCGACAGCCGGAGCTCGGCACGTTCCAACAGAAGCAGGTTCTCGGCTCGCAGCTCGTGTAACACGGGGCCGGGTGTTACCAGGCGCCGCCGACAGATCCGGCTAGGGCGCCGTGGCCAGCCGCCCGAACTTCTCTCGCAGCCGTTTGTAGAAGCTCGATCCCGCCACCTGGGCGAGATGGCTGCGCCGGGCGGCGAAGCGGACCTCGATCTCCTCGCCGGCCGGCAGAAGGCAAACGGGCCGGCCGTCGACGCTGACGTCGACCGGCTCCTCCTGCGAGCAGTTGCCGACCGTGAGCACGTCGTGGGGGGAGACGACGAGGGCCCGCGCGGTCAGCGAGTGGGGGGCGATGAAGGAGACAACGAACCCCTCCACCCCCCAGGCCATGACCGGGCCGCCGTTGGCCAGGTTGTAGCCGGTAGATCCGGCTGGCGTAGCCACGACGAGCCCATCGCAACGGACCCGCCCGACCTCGTCGCCGGCCACCGAATACATCAGATCGGCCACGCGCTTACCTGGCTGGCGGTGCATCGAGACGTCGTTGATGGCCAGCCACGGGCCACCGCTCCGGCCTCCGACCTCGATGCCGGGCAGCGCGAGAACGTCGAAGTCGCCCGCGAACGCGCGCTCGAAACCGCTCGCCGCTTCGTCGCGATCGACCGTGGCCAGGAAGCCGATCTCGCCGAAATTGACGGCGAACACGGGCACCGAGGTCCCCGCGTACGTTCTCAGAGCGCTCAGGATCGTCCCGTCGCCGCCGAGGGCGAAGCAGATGTCGACGTCGAGGTCGACCTCGGCACCGAGCTGCACCGAGGGGCCGGCGGCGAGGCTGTGCTTGGCCGTCTCCTCGGGGTCGAGCCGGAGAACGGCGCCCTCGTGCGTCGCGATGTCGATCAACTGGCGAAGCGCGCGCGCCGTCTCGGATGGCCGGCGATGCGTGAACACCGTGGCGGTTCGGCAGCGGCTCATGGCTCGACTTCTCGCGCTGCCGGCTCCACGTCCTGAAGCCCGCCGCGAGCTCGCTCGGCCACCCACAGGAACGTTTCCAGGTTGCCCTTGGGGCCCGGGAGGCCCGAGCTGGCATACCCGAGCACCGCGGCGCCCTCGCGGATGGCGGCGTGGGCGACGTCGATCAGCGCCTGACGGCGGGCCCCGGGATCCCGCACCACGCCCCCCTTGCCGACCTGAGCGCGCCCGACCTCGAACTGGGGCTTGATCAGCGCCAGGCCGTCAAACCGCGGCGCGGCGCAGGCCAGGACGGCGGGCAGGACCTTGGTCAGCGAGATGAATGAGACATCGACGGTGATCAAATCGGGCGCGTACGGAAGCTTGTCCGGGGTCAGCTCACGAGCGTTCGCGCGCTCGATGACGGTCACCCGCGGATCCGTCCGGATGCCCCAGTCGAGCGTTCCGTAGGCCACGTCCAGGGCGACCACGTGGGCCGCGCCGCGCTGGAGCAGGCAATCGGTGAAGCCGCCGGTTGACGAGCCGACATCCAGCGCATGCCGCCCGGTCACCTCGAGCCCCAGGGCATCGAGCGCGTTGGCCAGCTTGATCCCGCCGCGGGACACGAATTCCGCCGCCCGAGCTATCTCGAACTGCACGTCCTCGGCCACCATCTCGCCCGGCTTACGGGCGCGACGGCGCTCGGGCAGCACGAGCACGTCGCCGGCCAGAACCGAGGCGGCGGCCCGGGAGCGTGAGGGAAACAGACCCCGCTCGGACAGAAGACTGTCGATTCGGACGCGCTTCATTCAGGCGCACACCCTAGGCGCTCTGCGCTAGACGAACTCTCAGGACGCTGTTTCGCCCCGGCTCGCCGAGAACCGGCTCCTAGCGGACGACCCCGCTGCGCTCGGCGACCGCGGCCTCGATCCGCTCGGCGATCCGAGCGCCCGTGAAACCAACCTCCTCGTGCAGCAACTTGGGCGCGCCGTGGGTCACGTAGCGGTCGGGGAGCCCGACGCGGAGGATGCGCGGCGAGACCCCGGCATCCGACAGGGTTTCCCATACCGCGGACCCGAAGCCCCCGGCCAGGACGCCCTCCTCGACCGTGACCAATAGCTCGTGCTCGGCGGCGAGCTGGGCTGCCAGGCCGGCGTCAATCGGCTTGGCGAAGCGGGCATCGGCCACCGTGGCCGAGATCCCGTGCTCCTCGAGAATGGCGGCGGCCTGAAGCGCCTTGCCGACCCCCGTGCCGTAGCCCAGAAGCGCCACCTGGTCGCCCTCGCGCAGGATCTCGCCGGTCCCGATCTCGATCACCGACGGATGGTCGGGCAGGGGCACGCCGATGCCCACCCCGCGCGGGTAGCGCAAAGCGACCGGACCGGCGTCGTAACACAGGGCGGTGTGAAGCATGTGCACGAGCGCCGCCTCGTCACGCGGCGCCATGAGGACGATGTTCGGCAGGCAGCGCAGGTAGGCGATATCGAAGGCCCCGTGATGGGTGGGCCCGTCATCGCCGACGAGCCCGGCGCGGTCCATGGCGAAGACCACGTTGAGCTTCTGGAGGCAGACGTCGTGGACGATCTGGTCGTAGGCACGCTGGAGGAAGGTCGAGTAGATCGCGGCCACCGGCTTGCAGCCCGACAGGGCCAGCCCCGAGGCGAAGAGAATCGCCTGCTGCTCGGCGATGCCCACGTCGAAGTAGCGCTCCGGCAGCTCGCGCTGGAGGATGTTGAGCCCGGTGCCCGAGTTCATGGCCGCCGTGATCCCGATGATGCGGTCATCACGGCGGCATTCGCCCACCAGGGCGTTGCCGAACACCTCGGTGTAGGCGGGCGGTGCCGGCTTCGCCGCCGCCGCCGGCGCGCTCGACTTGGCTGGTGCGCCGCCGCTGATCGACTTGGGCTTGGCGGCATGCCACTTCTCCATGCCCTCGAGACCGCCCTCTTCGGCCGGGGCAAAACCCTTGCCCTTGACGGTCGCCGCGTGGATCACCACCGGCCGCTCGGCGGCCAAGGCGTCGCGTAGTGCCGAGCGCAGGGCCCGGACGTCGTGGCCGTCGATCACCCCGATGTAGGCGAAGTCGAGCTCCTCCCACCACAGCCCAGGGGCCCAGAAGGCCTTGATCGATTCCTTCACGTGGGGCCCCAGACGCTCGAACGCGGCGCCGATGCCCACGGGGAGCTTGGTCAGCCCTCCCTCGATGTCCTCACGCGCGTGCCACAGCTTGGGGTTCAGGCGAACGCGGTTGAAGTACCTCGAGAGGGCGCCGACGTTGGGCGCGATCGACATGCCGTTGTCGTTGAGCAGGACCACGAGCGGCGTCCCCAGGCCACCCGCCTGATGCACCGCCTCGAACGCGACCCCTCCGGTCAGAGCGCCATCTCCGACGACCGCAACGACGTTGGCGTCCGGGGCGTGGCCGTGGCGCATCGCCTCCTTGATCCCGACGGCGTAGCCGATCGCGGTCGAAGCGTGTCCCGCGCCCATGATGTCGTGCTCAGACTCCTGCATCGAGCAGAACGGCGCGAGACCGCCGTACTGGCGGATTGTCTGCAGGCGGTCCCGCCGTCCCGTGAGGACCTTGTGCGGGTACGCCTGATGACCGACGTCCCAGAGGATCTTGTCCCGCGGAGAGTCGAGCAGCGAATGCAGCGCCACCGCGATCTCGCACGTCCCGAGGTTCGCCCCGAAGTGACCGCCGATCTCCCCGACGGTGTCGATGATGTGTTCACGCAGCTCCTGGGCGACGAGCTGGAGCTGCTCGTCGTCGAGCGCGTGCAGGTCCTGCGGCGAGTCAATCGAGTCAAGTAGGCGTGTCATCAATAGGTTCGGTTGGCGATGAAATCGGTTATCTGCTCGAGCTCGCGCGCCCCGGCTGGCGCGGCCTGCGTGAGTGCGTCTCGGGCCCGGTCACGTGACTGGCGGGCAAGTCCACGGGCTCCCTCGAGCCCGAACTCGGTGACGTATGTCCGCTTGCCCAGCCGCTCGTCGCTGCCCTGATGCTTGCCGAGCGTCTCCGAGGATCCGGTCACGTCGAGGATGTCGTCGACGATCTGGAAGAGGACACCCAGCTCACGCGCATAGGTGCTGAAAAATCGAATCTTGTCAGGTGCGAGTCCTCCGTCGAGTAGCAGGACGCACTCGATGCTAGCTGCGATCAGCCGTCCCGTCTTCAGCTCGTGGAGATGACGCAGCCCCCCGGGACCGGGCGAGGCCTTCTCCGCGATGTCGATGTACTGGCCGCCCACCATCCCCTCGACCCCCGTGGCGGCGGCCAGCTCGCACGCGGCGGCGAGGACGTTTCCCGGCTCGCCGACGGGGTGGCCGAGCAGGAGCCGGAAGGCCTCGGCGTAGAGCGCGTCCCCGGCCAGGATGGCCACGTCCTCGCCGAACGCCTTGTGGCAGCTGGGGCGGCCCCGCCGCAGGTCATCGTCATCCATAGCCGGAAGGTCGTCGTGGATCAGCGAATACGTGTGGATGAGCTCGACCGCCGCGGCCAGCGGAAGCACGGTGGCGCGGTCGCGGTTGATCGCGTCCGCGGTCGCCAGCGTGAGCACGGGCCGGATTCGCTTGCCTCCCGCCAGCAGGGAGTACCGCATCGCCGCCTGGAGGCCCTCGATCGCTGGATCCGCGGTGAAGCGCAGGGACTCCAGGTACTGCTCGATCTCGAGCCGCAGATGGTCGGGAAACTCGGCCACGGCGACGGTTTCCGGCACGGCGGGACTACCGGAAGCGGAACTCACCCGGCCGGCAGCGGAAGCTGACCGGGAAGGTCCGGGAGCGGCTCGACGGCCGCTCGCACGCGCTCGTCGACCTGCGTGCTTGCCTCGCCGGCAAGGCGCGCGCACTCCTCGATCAGGGCCAGCGCCTCATCGGGCGTCAGCGTGCCTGACCGAAGCTCGGCGGCGGCCTCTTCGAGCCGCTGCTGAAGCTCGATCAGCGGATCGCTCACGGCGCGAAGGGTAGCGGCCTCGATAACCGGGGCCTAACGATCCATCAGAATCGAAGGACCGCCCCGAGTCCCTGCCTGGGCGCCTCATCGGGGTGATGGCGGATCACGACGACCTCGGCATCCTGCACCAACGCGGCCTCGACGATGGCTTCGCGGAGGTGCTCCACGACCTCGGTCTCTCCGCCGTCGGCCGGGCAGCGGCTCTCTGTGGCCATGACCAGCATGCCGTCCGCCGGGCAGCGGCGGCCGCGCTCCTCGAAGTCGGAGGTGAGGATCAGCGTCTGCACGCGCCGCTCGTTGAGGGCCTGGAGCGTGCCCTCCACGCCCTCCACCCCGCGGCCGCCCGATCCGACGCCGGCCGAGAGCCGTTCGAGCGCTTCGTGCTCGGTGCGCTGCTCGTCCTCGGCCACCAGCTTCTCCAGGGCGTCTCGGACCTGTGCTTCGGTCACGTTGGCCAGGTCGAGATCGATGCGCTCCGGCGCGAGCCGGCTCCGCACCTCGTCGGAGAGCATCTCCTCGAGTCTGACCCCCACCTCCTGGGGCCCACCTACGGCGAAGCGGTCGAAGCGCTCTTGACGCCAGCGCCGGTTGACCGTTTCGGCCACGTTGCGCAGGTGGTCCATGGCGTCCTTCTCGACGCTTCGTTCGTAGCGCGCCTGCGACCAGCCACCGGGTTCGCTCTCGCCGCGCCAACCGCCCTCCAGGCGTTCCCGTTCGCGCAGCCGCTCGGGGTAGCCTGTGAGGAGCCAGGCCGTGCGGCGGTTGACCAGCGCCACCAGCCAGCGCGTTCGTTCGAGCACCGCCACCATCGGTTCCACGTACGGGGCTCGGTCGATGACGACCCGCCCGGGCACCGAACGGCTCAGCTTGACCGTCTCAAACAGCTGGTCGGGCGTCGAGCAGAAGAGCGCCAGTGCGTGTGCCCCCTTGAACGGAGCCTGGGGTGAGGTCAGGAACGATTCAATTCGCCGAAGGTCCTCACGAAGCGCGAGCTTGTCCTCATGGCCGAGCCCGTCCAGGCGCTCGATCTCTCGGCTCGCCTCGTCGAGCAGCGACCGGATCTGCGAGGCTCGAGCCGGAGCGGTCGCGAAGCGCTCCGGGTCGAGGTCGAGGTACAGGCTGATGACCGGGTGCTCGCCGCGGTGCTGGACGAGGCGCCTGGCTTCCTGTAGCCCGCTGCTCACCGAGGTTCGCCTACCCGGGGTCTCATAGGGCAAATCATCCCGCGTCCAGGGCCGCGTTGACCAGTGCGTCGGCGCGGGCGTTCTGGGCCCGCGGCACGGTCCGGATCTGCCAGCGGTCGAATTCCCGGAGCGCCGCCGTCGCCCGTTCGTGGAGCGGTTTCATGGCGGGATGCTTGACCTTGTATGCCCCGGTCAGCTGTCGGGCGATGAGTTCGGAGTCCCCGATGATCTCGACCTCGGTCGCCCCGAGCTCCCGCGCGCGCTCGACGCCGCGGAGCAGGGCGTGGTACTCGGCCACGTTGTTGCTGGCGCGGCCGATCGGCTCGGCCAGCTCCTCCACGACGCTCCCGTCAGCCGCGGAGATCACCACCCCGATCGCCGCGGGGCCCGGGTTTCCTCGAGCGCCACCGTCGACGTGCAGAACCAGGGCTCGCCGCGGCCGGTCTGTCGACAACGCGCCGCGGTTACTCGACCGCGAGGGGGGGAAGCTCGCCTGTGACGCGAGAGCGCCGTCGGTCACGACGCTGCCGATTCCCCCCACCCGTTGACCCACGCTCGCGTCTGGAGGCCTTGCGGCGGTCGACGATCACGGTCACGTTCGGGTCGTCGGCGTAGTACTCGGTGAGCTTGTCGAAGAGCTCATCCGCCAGAGGCTCTGGAACAACGCAATAGATCACGCCTGGATGCTATTCGAACGGGGCCGCAGCGCCTATCGAACGTTCGTCCAGTTCGCTACGGCGCCCTCAAGTGCCCGTACTCGTCGCACACCGCGTTCGGCTCACGCTCTCCTGCCTCGAGCTCGTCGAGCTCCTGCCCCTGTGCCGAAAGCCGCACCCCCCCGTCCTCGTCGGCCAGATCGAACTCGTAGCGGTACCAGCAGAGCTCCCACGCGACCACGAGCTGGACCACGCTTGGATGCCCAAGCATCGGCCTGACCGACACCGACGGGAGCCCCAGCGAACGCGCCACCCCGGCCACGGTGCGCGGATGCTCAGAGCCGTTGAAGGCCTCGACGGCGAAGGCGATCCGGTGCTCGGCGCTCGTCGGCACGGCGCGCACGCGCCGCGTTTCCCGGCGCCGAGGCCGCGATGCCTCCCGAGGAGCGGGGACGGGGGCTGGCGACTCGGCCGGGGCGAGCGGGTCGAACTCAGGCTCGACGGGCTCCACCTCCTCCCGCCGACGCCGCAGGCGACCGAACACCGAACGCCGCCGATCCCGCTGGCCCGCACCATCCTCGTAGTCCGGCACCGCACCCTCGCGCAACCACCCCTCATGCTCGGCTCGCCCGGTGCAGAGCTCGCACACCGTCCGCCGCGTCCCGCGATCGACGTATGGGTGCGCCCGCTCACCCCGCAGCAGCGTCCGCCCACACACATCGCAAGAGAGATCGACCCCCGGCGGCGAGGTCCGTATCGCCTTGGTGCTCACCTGCGTGAGCGTACCGAACGCCTAAAGCGGCATTTGCAGGACAAGATGCAGGCGCGGGCGGAGGCCACCGCGGCTGGACATAGTGCTGGGCAATCGCGCGGCGGGGGCATCCGCGCGGCGCGCGAATGTCCCGCCGCGGCGGCCTCCGTCCGCTACGCCTTGACCGCCTCCTTCTCGGCTCGCGCCTCCTCGACCACCTTTCCCGCGAGGTGAGTGGGGACCTCCTCGTAGCGGAGGAACTCCATTGTGAACTCGCCCTGGCCGCCGGTGATCGATCGCAGGTCGGGGGCGTAGGAGAGCATCTCGGCCATCGGCACCTCGGCCTTGACCTCGGTCATCCCCGCGCCTACCGGCTCCATCCCGAGCGGGCGGCCCCGGCGTGAGTTGAGGTCGCCGATGACGTCGCCCACAGCGTCCTCGGGGACGCTCACGGTGACCTGCATGATCGGCTCGAGCAGGACTGGGCCCGCCTGGGCCATCGCCTCCTTCATGGCCAGCGAGCCGGCGGTCTTGAACGCCATCTCGGAGGAGTCGACCGTGTGGTAGGAGCCGTCGTAGAGACGCACCCGTACCCCCTTTACGGGGTAACCGGCCACGACGCCCTGCTGCATCGCCTCCTGAACCCCCTTTTCGACGGCGGGGATGAACCCCGACGGCACCACGCCGCCCTTGATCGCGTCGACGAACTCGAACCCGTCGCCGTCCGGGAGCGGCTCGATCTCGATGTGCACGTCTCCGAACTGGCCGCGCCCGCCGGTCTGCTTCTTGTGCCGGCCATGGGCCTTGGCCGGCTTGCGGATCGTCTCCTGGTAGGGGACACGCGGCGGCTTGAGGTTGACCTCGGCGCCGAACCGGGCCTTCAGCCGCTCGACGATGACCTCGACGTGCACCTGAGACAGACCGGCCACGATCTGCTCTCCGGTCTGCTCGTCGCGGTGCAGGTCGATCGTCGGATCCTCCTCCTGGAGCCGGCGCAGGGCGGTGAACACCTTGTCCTCGTCGCCCTTGCTCTTCGGCTCCACGGCAAACGCCATGACCGGTGCCGGGAGCTTGATCTGCGGCATCGCGATCGGCTCGTCGCGCGCTGCCAGCCAGTCGCCGGCGCGCGTCTCCTTGAGCTTGGCCACAGCGCCGATGTCGCCGGGGCCGAACTCGTTCGCATGGCCCGTGTCTCCCCCCTCGAAGGTCAGGAGCTGCCCGATCCGCTCCTTGGTGTGGGTTCGGGTGTTGAGCACCTGTGAGTCCTGCTTCATGACGCCCTGGTAGACCCGGAAGAGGTTGATCCGACCGGCGAACGGATCGGCCCGGGTCTTGAACACGTAGGCGAACAGCTCCTTGTCCTCGACCGGCTCGAGCGTCACCTCGCCCACGTCCAGGCCACCGTGCTTGACCGGCGAGGGGAGGTCCTCGACGATCGCGTCGAGCAGCCGGTTGGTGGCCAGGTTGCGGGTCGCCACGCCGCACGTGACGGGGAACAGTGCGCCGTGGTTGGTGCCGTCCTTCAGCGCGGCCACGATCTCGTCGTGGGCGATCTCCTCTCCCTCCAGGTAGCGCTCCATCAAGGCGTCGGATGATTCGGAGACCTCGTCCATCAGCTTCTCCCGATACTCCTGCGCGCGGTCGGCGAGGGCGTCGGGGATCGGCGCCTCACGGCAGTTGTCGCGTCCGGTGCCGTCGTACATGTAGGCCTTCATGTCGACGAGGTCGATCACGCCCTCGACCTCGTGCTCGGAACCGATCGGAATTTCCGTGGCCACGACGTGGGCGCCGAAGGCCGACTTCAGTGCGTCCAGCGTCCGGAAGAAGTCCGCGCGTTCGCGGTCGAGCATGTTGACGAACATGAGGCGGGCCAGGTCGAGCTCGGCCGCGCGCTGCCAGAGCCGCGTCGTGTGCACCTCGACCCCCATCACCGCGTTGACGACGAAGATCGCCGATTCGCAGACTCTGAGCGCGCCCAGCGCGTCGGCGATGAAGCTCGAGTCACCCGGCGTATCGATCAGGTTGACCTTGCGCTCCTGCCACTCGAAGGAGGCGAGCGCCGCCGAGATCGACATCTGCCGGGCCTTCTCGTCCGGATCCGCATCGGAGACCGTCGTCCCGTCCAGAACTGAGCCGAGCCGGTTGACCTGACCAGCCTGGAAAAGCAGCGCCTCGTTCAGCGAGGTCTTGCCACTACCGCGGTGGCCGACGAGCGCCGCGTTGCGGATCCGATCCGCGGCCTTGTGCATGCCTTCTCCTCTCCTCGGGTTCCTCGGAGAGGCAAAGTTACAACAGGTCCAGCTGGGTGCTGGACCGTCGCGCTGGCGCGCGATCGTTGCGGTCAGGCGCGTCCTGCTGCCCGACCCAGCTCGCACGCTCGAGCCACCCGTTGTCCGGGGGGTACGGCTCGGCCTCGGGCGCGGGCAGCCGTGGCGGCCTCGGGCGCCAGCCGCGCCACCGCGGCGCGAAGCCACGAGTCGCCGAGCACATGGTCACCCAACTGAGCCGCTCTCGAGCCGACGTCATCGGCCTGACTCCGGGCCAGGGCATGTACCTGGACTGCATCCTCATCACGACCTAGAGCCGCGAGGGCATTGGCGATTCCCAAGAGGTCGAAGAACACTTGGAGCGCGTCGCCAGCACGCTCGGCAGTCTCGAGTGACCGCGCGTAGGGCTCAAGTGCATCGGCCGGAACCCCTCGCGCCATGGCGAGATCGCCGAGCTGGGTGTCGATATAGCGCAGCGCCGCGGCGTTCACGGACTCAGCCACGCGGCTGGCCTCGTCGAGCCTCCGGGCCGCCAGTTCGAGGTCGCCGCTCGCCACCAACGCCTGCGTCTCCGTGACCAAGGCCCCGGCCAGCTCCGAAGCGCCGAGCTCGCGGGCGATCTGAACCGCTTCCTCAGACGCGATTACTCCGGCCGCGGCCTGTTCGGCGAAGGGCAGGATCAGGGCCCGGGCATGCACGGTCAGGAAGAGCACCCACTGGCTCTGCGCCAAGCGCTCGGCCTGGTCGATACATCGCAGCGCATCGCCGTGCCGGCGCATGATCAGGCTCACCAGGGCCTCGGAGGTCAGCGCCTCGGCGCGAACATCCGGGTCCGCTGGCGGGCTCTGGAGCAGCGGCTCGAGCACGGCGATCGCCTCGCGGAGTCGGCCCTGGTGCATGAGCAGCGAAACCCGCGGCGCGGCGAGCCTTTCAGCGAGAATGGGGTCGTTGGCGCGGGCCCACCTCAGCGCCGATGCAGCCTCGGCGTCGGCGGCCAAAGCCGCCGTGAGCTCCTCGATCGTGCCAAACGGGGCCCGCGCAGAGAGATCCAGCTGACGCTCGGCATGCGCCCGCCGCCACCGCACCCCGTCAGCCGAGGCATCGATATGTGCGGCGGCGATCTGGCGCAGGGCCTCGGGTGGGCCAAAGCGGACGCGGCCATCGCCTGATTCGACTCGGCGGACGAGCGCGACGTCGAGCAGCGTCGAGAGCGACTCCAGCACGTCGAGCCCATCGGCACCGCATACGAGCTCGATTTCCTCGAGCTCCACCGGACCCGCAAACACCCCGAGGCGGCTGAACAGCGCACGCGGGGCCTCATCAAGCAGATCGAGCGTCCAATCCACCGTCGCCTGCAACGAGCGCTGACGCTCCGGCCGTGCGGTGCCATGGTCCCGCAGTAGGTCGAGAGACGCGCTCAACCGCCCACGAAGCGCCGACGGGCTCAGCAGCGCGAGCCGAGCGGCGGCGAGCTCGAGGGCGAGTGGCAGCCCGTCGAGCAGCCGGACCACGTCGAGCAGGGCATCCCGGTCACCCGTCACCTGCAATCCCCGCCGGCGTGTGACCCGCTCGATCAAGGCGAGCGCCGCCGCATCGTCGAGTCCGTCGAGCGCGACAATTCGTTCCTCCGCCAGCCGGGTCGGGACCTGGCTCGTTAACAACACCCGGAGCTCGGGCAGGGCATCGAGCAGCCCCCGGAGCTCAGGCGCGGTATCGAGCAGCTGTTCCATGTTGTCCAGGATCAGCAGCACCTGACCCACATCCCGCAGGCGCCCGACGACGGCGTCGGTGGCGCTGACCTCGACCTCGCGGTCGGCGCCGATCGCTGTGGCGATGGCACCCGTGAGGGCGCCGGCCGAGCGCGCGGCGGACAGCTGCACCCACCAGACCCCACCCGGGTGCTCGTCGAGTAGGTCCGCCCCCGCGGCGAGGGCCAGGGTCGTCTTCCCAGCACCGCCCCGCCCGGTCACCGTGATGACCCGCTCGCCCTCCTCTACCAGCGCGGCGCGAACCCGGCGCAGGTCCTCGTCGCGGCCGACGAGTGAGGGAACCCCGGCCGGCAGATTTGTCGGCCTTATGTCATACGTGCGCGGCGGCGGGAAGGCTGACGCACCGCGACCGTCGATGACGGCGCAGTAGAGCTGTACGGGTGAGGGGAAGTCCTTGAGCCGGTGCGCGCCGAGAAACTCGAGCGGCACGCCGTCGCCCACCAGTTCGCGAGCCGCCGCGCTGAGCAGAAGCTGTCCACCATGCGCGGCGGCGGCGACGCGGGCGGCGCGATGGACCTCGAGGCCGACGTAGCCCGTGGGGCCTCGCTGCACATGCCCGGCATGGAGGCCCATGCGGACCCGGAGCTCGTCCATCCCCTGCGGCCAGTCACGCGCCCGCAGCGCTTGCTGCGCGGAGACGGCGGCTCGCAGTGCCCCGGCGGGGTCCGTGAAGGTAGCGAAGAACGAGTCGCCCTCTCTTCCGTCGATGAACCCTCCCTCGGCGATGATCGTGTCGCTGAGGATGGCGTGGTGGGTCTCCAGCACAACGCGCCAGCGCTCGCCCAGCCGAGTGGCCAGCGACGTCGACCCCTCGATGTCCGTGAACAGCATGGCGATCGTCCCGACAGGCGCCGGCACGTCGACGAGGTTAACCGCGTCCACCTCCGGGCCTCGCTCGCTGCCTTTAGTCGAGCTCCCCCTGAAGCTTCGACCGCAGCCGCAGGACCGCCTTGGTGTGAAGTTGCGAGACTCGCGACTCGGTCACCCCGAGCACCTCGCCGATCTCTCGCAGGGTCAGGTTCTCGTAGTAGTAGAGCGCCACGACCAGTTTCTCGCGCTCGGGCAGCAGGGCGATGGCATCGGCGATCCGGTCGCGGAGCTCCGATTGGTCGACCAGCTGTTGCGGGTCGGGCGCCTCGCGGTCCGGGAGGGTGTCGAGCAGTGACACCTGGTCACCGGTGGCGTCCTGGACATTCCAGAGCTCATCGAGGGCGACGATCGTGGAGTTCGATATCTGGAGCAGCGTTTCCTGAAATTCGTCGATCGTGACCCCGAGCTCGGTGGCCATCTCCTCGTCGGTCGGTGCCCGCTGGAACTTGGCCTCGAGCTTCTGGTTGATCTTCTCGATCTCACGCGCGCGGGCCCGCACCGAGCGCGGGACCCAGTCGAGGTTGCGCAGCTCGTCGATGATCGCGCCGCGGATGCGCGTGATGGCGTACGTCTCGAACTTGATTTCGCGGCTGAGATCGAACCGCTCGATGGCGGAGATCAACCCGCCCAGCCCGTAGGAGATGAGATCGGACTCCTCGACGTGGCCGGGAAGCCCTGAGCTCATTCGGCCCGCCACGTACTTGACCAGAGGCGAGTATGCGATCACGAGGCGCTCACGCGCACGCTCGTCGCCCGTGCTCTTGTACCTCCTCCAGAGGTCTTGGAGCTCGATCGCTTTGACGTTGGTCTCCAGGGCTCTCCCCCCACTCGCTGACTAGGCCCGCGGATGCGCCCGGGCGTAGGCGGACCGCAGCCGCCGCGACTCGACCCGAGTGTATACCTGGGTGGTGGAAATCGTTGCGTGACCAAGTAATTCCTGGATCGCGCGCAGGTCGGCTCCGCCCTCGAGCAGGTGGGTGGCGAACGAGTGTCGGAGCGCGTGCGGGTGGACATCGACGAGGGCGGGAGCGCTCGTTGACCGTCGGCCCCACAGGCGCAGGCGCCGCCTCACGTCGGAGGTCGATAACCGGTTTCCCGACTTCGAGACCAGCAGCGCGCGCTCTCCCGGCGCCTCCAGGGCCGGGCGACCCGCGGCGAGGTAGCGCTCGAGCGCACGCAGAGCATGCTCACCCACTGGCACGACCCTTGTCTTTGCGCCTTTGCCTTCCACGCGGACCGTCTCGGAGTCGAAGTCGACGGAGTCGACGTCGAGCTTGACCAGTTCCTCGGCCCGCAGCCCGGACGCGTACGCGAGCTCGAACAGCGCCCGGTCACGCAACTCGAGCGGCGTGCCGGCCGGGATGCGCTCGAGCAGCGCCTCGACCTCGCCGTGACTCAGCACCCGGGGCAGCCGCCGCGGCCGCTTTGGGGAGCTGAGCAGCTCGGCTGGGTTCTCGTGGCGCTGCCCGAGGTCGATCTGGACGCGCAGCAGCGCGCGCAGCGCGGCCAGCTTGCGCGCCAGCGTGCTGGGCGCTCGACCGGCCTCGGATAGCCCGGCCAGGTAGCGGCGGAGCTCGCGCACGCCGACGCCGCTCGGTTCAACCTCGCGGGCGGTGGCCCAGCGAGCAAATTGAGCGACGTCGATGGCGTACGCGCGACGCGTCTTGTCGGCCACGGCACGACGGCGCAGGTCCTGATCGAAGGCTTCCAGCGCAGCTATCCAGGCCGGCGAGCACATAGCGTGGACGCTATTCGCCGTCCCCGCGACCATGCCTGCTCGCGCGGGCGAGCTCAGGCGACGTGCACGAGCGTCCCGATCGGGGTGTACGGCCACACCTGCCCCGCCGGCCCGAGCGGCATCTCAACACAGCCGAGGCTCTGGGGGAAGCCGTACTGCGCGCGCGTGAACGCGTGCAGAGCGTCCCCGCCGTTGAAGTAGCTGATGAACTGAATCCCCTGGTCGTTGTAGTGACTGCCGTCGGGGTTGGTGCCACTCATCGTGCCCACCCGGATGTGCTCGAACACGGCGAAGGTGCCGCTCGCCGTGGGGGCCTGGGCGATGCCGGTGTTCACCGGGGTGGTGAGGATCGTATGCCCGCTGTGCCAGAGCGTCAGCCGCTGTGAGGCCTTGTCCACCGACACGAACGTGTAACCGAAGCTTGACGTGTGGCCACTGAGCGCCGCGCCGATCAGCGAGCGCCAGAGCAGCGGCCCTGGATCGCCGTCGGGCGTGAGGCCGTGGTCGTTCTCGAAGGCCATGATCGCGCCGCGGGTCATCTCACCGGACGACCCGGGAGCCCACATGCTCCGCAGGGCCGCGGGGATGTTGGCGTAGCGCCAGGAGAAGGTTCCCTGGGGCGGATGAATCGCCGCAGCTTCCTGCGCCTCGATGCTCGTCCCCACGGGCTTCGCCGGCTGGAAGGTCAACGGCAGGTACCCGAGCGTCGAGAGGAGTTGCTGCAGGCGCAGCGTCGACCCCGGCGGCACGTGCCAGACCCCCGGCCCGGCTCCCGCGCCCGCGAGCCTGACCCCGGCCGGCAGACCTACCCGCACGGTCGCCCCGAGGCCGTAGCCACCACCCGAGGGCCGGAACACGATGGTGTGGCTCGACACCTCCTGCCAGGTGCCGCTGCTTGCCGGGGACACGGGTGGACGGGAGCTCCCGAGGGCTGCCGTCACGGGCTTGGAGAACGTGAGTGAAATGGGCGTCGCCGGCCCGATCGTGCTGCCCGGGGCAGGGCTGGCAACGGCGCCCGCTGCGGCACCGGCGGGGAACCAGCTCACGGCGGCGGGCTTTGAGATCTCCCACGTTCGCGGAGATGCCGCCACCCACACCGTGCCGGCCGCTGCGGTACGCGGCAGCACTACCTGCGCGCTGGGCTTCGGCAGCGTGCGGCGATGCAGCTGGCTTGGCGAGGCCCCGTACGCGACCGCCGCCACGGGGTGGGAAAAGGTCAGCCGAAGCTGCGAACCTCGGCCGAGCGTGAGGTAGGTTCGCGTCGGCGCGGCGGTTGGGGTCACGAGCGAGAGGTCGACCCGCTGGCGCGCGCCGGTGAGCCACGAGATCCAGCCCGGGCGCCGCACCACAACCTGGATCGAGACCGTCTGAGCGGCATGAATGCGCCCGCGCGGCCAGATGGCATCCCCCCGGAGGACGACTGGAATCGGGCGGCTGTTTGGCCCCGTCACGACCGAGACGCTCTCGACCCGCCCGCCGCCCAGCGGCAGCCCGACCTTGGCCAGAGCTGCCGAGCTGATCGTGAGGCTGGGCCTCGAGGTGGCGAGGGCGACCAGAGCTGCCCCAATGGCGAGAGCCAGGACGACGATCGCGGCGCCCACGACGTACGGCGTCCGCCGCCTCCCGCGCGGGTGCTGATAACCGCTGCCTAGCCTGCGAGAACGGGGTTCGGAGACGAGGGCCACCTGGATCCCAGAGGGTACTGCCCGTTCTCCCCGCCTCCAAGCGCTGGGAGGCGCCGTCCAGGCCCTACCACGTGACGGCCCCCTCCGAGGCGCTCGACACCAGGCGCGCATACTTCTCGAGCGCGGCACCGGCGTAGGGCCGCTGAGGTGGTGAGTAGCTGCGCCGGCGCGCCGCCATCGTTTCCTCCTCGATCTCGACGTCGAGGCGGCGGGCATCGACATCCAGGGTGATTCGGTCGCCGTCCTCGACGAGCCCTATGGGACCCCCGCGGACGGCCTCGGGGGCGACATGGCCGGCCATCAGCCCATGGGTGGCGCCGGAAAACCGTCCGTCGGTGAGCAGCGCCACCTCCTCGCCGAGGCCCTCGCCGACCAGCGCCGCCGTGACCGCCAGCATCTCCCGCATCCCCGGGCCTCCCGCCGGTCCCTCGTTGCGGATGACCAGTACATCGCCGGGGGCGATTGTGCGCGCCCTCACGGCCGCCATCGCCGCCTCCTCGGACTCGAACACTCGCGCCGGTCCGCTGTGGCGGCGGCGCTCGTGTCCGGCCAGCTTGACGACACAGCCGTCCGGGGCAAGGTTGCCGCGCAGGATGGCCAGGCCGCCGGTTGCCTTGATCGGGTCATCCAGGGGTCGCACCACCTGCTGGCCCTCGGTCTCCTCGGCCGCGTCCGCGTGCTCGCCGATCGTCTTTCCGCTCACCGTCGCCGCCCCTGAGTGCAGACGACCTGCCTGCTTGAGGCGCTTCAGGATGAGCGGCACGCCGCCCGCCTCGTAGAGATCCGACGCCACGTAGCGACCGCCCGGCTTGAGGTCGCAGAGCAGGGGCGTCTGCTCGCTGATCCGGTCAAAGTCGTCGATCGCGAGCTCGGCGCCGATCTCCTTGGCCACCGCCAGGAGGTGCAGGACGCCGTTGGTGGAACCGCCGCTGCACGCGATGGCCGCGATGGCGTTCTCCAGGCTCTCCCGGGTGATGATGTCGCTCGGGCGCTGCCCACGCCGGAGGACGTCCATCACGAGCCGCCCGGCCTCGAACGCGACCTCGGCCTTCCTGGGATGGACGGCGGGAACCATCGAGAAGCCCGACGGGGAGATCCCCAGCACCTCGAACGCCATGGCCATCGTGTTGGCCGTGAACTGGCCGCCGCACGCGCCGGCGCCCGGAGACGCGACGGCCTCGAGCTCGTGGAGCTCCTGCTCGGTGATGCGACCGGCGTCGAGCGCGCCCACCGCCTCGAACACCTCCTGGATCGTCACCTCCTCACCGTGGAAGTGGCCGGGGAGAATCGAGCCGCCGTAGAGCATCACGCTCGGAACGTTGAGCCGGCACAGCGCCATCACGGTGGCCGGGATCGTCTTGTCACACCCCGAGATCGCGATCACAGCGTCGAACATGTGCGCGTCGCACACGATCTCGATCGAATCGGCGATGATCTCCCGGCTCGGCAGGGAGGCCCGCATGCCCGGGGTCCCCATCGTGATGCCGTCGGAGATCGCGATCGTGTTGAGCTCCATCGGCGTCCCGCCGGCCGCGCGGATGCCGTCCTTGACCCTCGCCGCCAGCGCCCGCAGGTGGAAGTTGCAGGGCATCGTCTCGATCCACGTATTAGCCACCGCGACGATCGGCTTGGCCATCGCCTCGTCGTCGTAACCGATCCCCCGCAGGTAGGCGCGCGCGGCCGCGCGCTCCGGCCCCTCGGTGAGGGCACGGCTGCGATGCTTGAGCGAAGAGCCGGTCACGAGCGCCCGGACTGTAGCGGCCGGACTGGCTCAGCCGCTGGCGTCAGCCTCGGCCGGGCTCTTCCCGAGCGCAGACTGACGGAGGCGGCGCCGCTCCCATTGGGCGAGTCGCCACAGATCCCGGCGCACCTGGTCGGGGTCGAGCTGGCGACCGGGGAGGTGCATATTGGCGGTGGCGATGAGCCGGCGTTCATCTCCGGTGAGGGCCATCCACTTGGCCAGGACGTCGTCGGAGTCCGGAAGCCGTGCGCTCCCGTAGGGGCGGGTCTCATCCGGGAACTCGATGCAGTACTCGCCGAGCAGGCGGTGGGTCTGGGCCAGATAGGCCACGATCGGCCGGTGCGGGTAGACCAGGTACGCGTATGGGGCTCCGCCCCCCGCACGGTCGTGAGGACCCTCGGACTGGGTTCCCCAGACCCGGATGAAACCCAGATCCCGATACATCGCCCACTCCTCGTCGTTGACGCAGGAGCGCAGGAGCGCCCGCGCCCGTTGCTCGGCGCGACGCTCGCGGCCGGGGTCGTAGAGGATCTCCGGAACCTTCTTGCGCCGGACCCGAAGTCGCCGCCATCCCTCCTCGAGGCGCGGAAGGATCAGGTCAGAGAGGAGCGCCAGGGCGACGATGGCGGTCGCGGCCAGCGCCAGCAGCACCGCGACCCTCGGTCCTACCGACCGCCGGCGGCGCGGGGGAAAAAGATCACGCGCTCGGCGTCCCGAGGAATGTCCTCGAAGGCCTGCACCATGCGGGATTCCCGCCGGCCGCGCTCATCGGCGACCGGCACCGCGGCCCACAGACCGGCGTCGAGCTGGCGGCGGAACTCGGCGATCAGGCGCTCCTCGTCGCCGGCGAGATCGATATCCCCCTCGGCGATCAGCACCTCGCCGTGGCCTGGCTTCATCCGCAGGAACCGCACCCCAGGATTATGTCAGAGCAGGTGACCCCGCCCGGCTGAGCGACCGTACCCCGAGGGCGTCGACTGGACCCGCCCCGGATCCGATCTCCTGCAGGCCATCACGCACGGCGCGACCCGCCAGCTCCTGAGCAAACGTGGCCGCGCTGAGAGCGTCGTCTCCCCAGGCCAGACGCGCGGCCAGCGCCGAGGAGTGGGTGCACCCCGAGCCATGGGCGGCCCCGCTCTCATGCCGCTCCGCGGTCAGGTGCTCGAGCCGGCGTCCGTCGAAGAACACGTCGATCAAGCGATCTCGATGCCCCCCGGTCACCACCACGGCTCGTGGGCCGAGCGCGTGGACCTTGCGCGCCAGCGCCTCCGGATCGAGCGCCTCACTCTCGGGGTCGCCGGCCTGCGCGACCAGAGCCCGAGCCTCCGGCAGGTTGGGCGTCGCCACCGTCGCGCGGGGGAGCAGCAGTTCCACGAGCGCAGCTCGCGCCGAGGGCTCCAGCAGCTCAGCGCCTGACTCAGCCACCATCACCGGATCCAGCACGACCGGTGTGCCCGTCGGCAGGCCATCCAGCGCCCGGCACACGGCGTGGATGGTGGGGACATTGCCCAGCATCCCGATCTTCACCGCGTCGATGCCGATGTCCTCGCGCACCGCCTGGACCTGGGCCTCGATCATCTCCGGGGCCACGGGCTCGATGCGTGTCACCCCGACCGTGTTCTGAGCCGTGATGGCGGTGATCGCGGTCATGCCGTGGACTCCGCACGCCGCGAATGCCTTCAGATCGGCCTGGATCCCCGCGCCGCCGCCCGAGTCCGAGCCGGCGATCGAGAGAACTCGGGGCAGGTGCTGCGTATTCACTCGGGCGAGGGTACTCAGGGCACCACGGTGAACCTCCCTCCCGGGCCTCGGGCCACATAGCCGGCCAACTCGAGTGAGGCCAGCGCCGCGAGTCCCTGTTCGGGCAGGGCGCCGTGACGGATCAGGGCGGCGGGCGTGTCGTGGCCCTCGGCGACGGCGGCCAGAAGTGTCGTCAGCTCTCGGTTCAACGCGGGCCGGTCGTCCATCGGCGCGCTTCGGCTCCCCGCCTCGAACAGCAGATCCAAGACGTCCTGGGCGCCCGACACGACGTGCGCTCCCTCCCTGATCAGCTGGTTGGGACCCCTTGCCTGGGGCGTCGTGACCTGCCCGGGTACCGCCCCCACCGCCCGCCCAGCGGCACGCGCGCAGTGCGCGGTGAGCAGGGCGCCCGAGCCCGTCCCCGCCTCGACGACGATCGTCATCACCGCCATGGCCGCGATCGTCCGGTTGCGGGCCAGGAACATCCAGCTTCTGACCGGCGTCCCCGGAGGCATCTCCGAGACCGCCGAGCCGGATCTCACGATCTGGCGGTAGAGGCCGCTCGCGCCGCGGGGGTACGCGCGGTCGGCGGGCCCGGGGAGGACGGCGATCGTCAGGGCGGATGGATCGGGTCCGGACGGATCCCCCGGCAGCGCGGGCGCGCCCACCGGCAGCGCGGGCGCGCCCACCGACAGCGCGCCGCGGTGGGCGGAGGAGTCGATGCCGGCGGCCATCCCACTGATCACCGGCACCCCCGCGGAGGCCAGACCCCGGGCCAGCGAGCGCGCGACTCCGGTGCCGTACGACGAGGCGGCGCGTGACCCGACGAGGGCCACCGCCTCGGTGGCCGCCCCGGCGAGAAAGCGCTCCAACCCTCCAGCCACGTGGAGGACGGCCGGCGGGCTCGCCAGGTCCCGGAGGCGGGCCGGATACCTCGGATCGCACCGGCAGATGAGCTCGAGGCCGGCCCGCTCCCCCTTCGCACGGAGCCGCTGGGGCTCGGGTCCTGCCCAGCCACGCCGGACCTCGTCGCGTCGACGCCCTCCGACGGCTTGAAGAAGCGCGTCGTCGTCGAGGGACAGCACCTCGGCGATGTGAGCTCTGGCTCGGTCGAGGTGGCCGGCGAGTTGCGCCATCAGCCACGTGCGCCTCAGGCATTGCTCGCAGGCGCGGCTCATGCCGCCACCCACTCCTCGGCGAGGACCCGCTGACGCAGGCTGAGGGCGGTCAGCAGATCCTCGCTCCGCACGCGTTCGCGGCCGCTCAGGTCGGCCAGGGTGCGAGCCGTTCGCAGCACCCTGTGGCGACCACGGGCGCTGAGGGCGCCGCTCGCGTAGGCGCGGGCCAGGATGGCCTGGGCGCGCTCGTCCAGACGGACATGGCGGCTCACCAGGCGGCCGTCCATCTCGCCGTTGCAGCTCGCCCGTTGATTCGCCAGCCGTAGCCGCTGGCGCTCCCGGGCCTCCGCGACCCGCTCCCGCACGCGGGCGGACGAGCTCACGGGAGGCGCTCGCAGTTCCTGCTCAGTCGGTCGCTCGACGCTGACGAGGAGGTCCATGCGGTCGAGCAGCGGACCGCTCAGCCGTCGCCGGTGGCGCCGCAGGTCGGCCTCGCCGCAGCGGCAGCGATCGCCCACGCCGGCAAAGCCGCAGGGGCAAGGATTCGTCGCCGCGACGAGCATGAACCGGGTCGGGAACACGAGCGCGCGCTGGCCGCGCACGATCGTGACCTGGCCGTCCTCGAGCGGCTGACGAAGCGCCTCGAGACTCGGCCGGGGAAATTCGGACAGCTCATCCAGGAAGAGCACTCCGCGGTTGGCCAAGGTCGCTTCGCCGGGCCGCGGCGGCGAGCCGCCTCCGACCAGCCCGGGCGCGGAGATCGTGTGGTGCGGGGCGCGGAAGGGTCGTCTTGAGATCAGCCCGTCTGAGTGAAGGCCCGCGATGCTGTGCACCCGGGTGACCTCGAGCGCGTCGTCTCGGCTCATCGCAGGGAGGATCGAGGGCAGTCTCCTCGCCAGCATTGTCTTGCCCGTCCCCGGAGCGCCTTCGAAGAGGAGATTGTGGCCGCCCGCAGCGGCGATCTCGAGCGCCAGCAGCGGTGCGGCATGCCCCCGCACATCGGACAGGTCGGGCTCGCTGGCGTAGCCGGCGGGGGACGAGAGCGCGGGCGGCAGAGGTGGCGGATCGCCGCCCCCCACCACGTCCGCGGCGCTGCGCAGCGTCGTCACGGGCACGACCTGAAGCCCATCGACCAGTGCCGCCTCTCGGGCTCGATCGCGCGGGACGATCAGGCGCCGCAGGCCGGCGCGCCGGGCTCCCTCGGCCACCGCGAGCGCGCCCGGGGAATCCCGAACCTCGCCGGTGAGGGACAGCTCGCCGTAAACCGCATAATCGGCCAGGGGCGCCCGCGGGATCTGCTCGCTGGCGGCCAGGATGGCCAGGGCGATCGCGCAATCGAATCCCGGTCCCACTTTGCGGAGGAACGCCGGCGCCAGGTTCGCGGTGATCCGGGTGGGGGGAAATGTGAATCCCGAGTTCTGAATCGCGGCTCGGATTCGATCCCGTGATTCACGGACCGCCGCGTCCCCCAGGCCGACGATCGTGAACGTCTGGAGCCCGGGATGGATATCGACCTCGACCCAGACCTGGCGTGGGTCGACACCGTCTATGGCGAACGTGGCGAGGCGAGCCAGCACACCGCTCAAGCTAGGCCGCGTCCTGCCAGCCGTGGGTAACGCCGCGCTCCAAGACTGCACCAATCCCCGGGGCAATCAGCGCACAACTGTGACCTGACGTGACCCACGCGTTGCAGTCGTGTCCCTAGCGTCAGGGCGGTGAGCGGCGACGCACGTCAGGCCAGCGACAACTCACGCCAGCAGCTGGGACAGCTGGGCGAGGAACTGGCCGCCGAGCACCTGATCCGGCGCGGCTTCCAGATCCTCCAGCGCAATTACCGGACGCGGTGGGGCGAGCTTGACATCGTCGCCTTCGACGGTCACACGCTCTGCTTTGCCGAGGTGAAGACCCGGCGGGTCTTCGCCGGAAGCGCTCTTGGCCCATTCGCGTCGATCGGGCCGCGCAAGCAAAGCCAGGTCCGGAAGATGGCCCGGAGCTGGATGGCCGAGCACGTGGATCGCCGCTACGCCCGGGTCATTCGCTGCGACGCGATCGGGATTACCTTCGATCGCGGTGGCCGGCTGATCGCCCTCGAGCATCTCGAGGCAGCGTTCTGACGGGTACACCCTCGAGGGGGCGTTCGACTACTCAGGCCGCGGTACTTCGCTCCAGTTCCGCGATCTCGTCCCCGAGCCCCTCGGGCACGTCCTCGAACGGTCCCAGCCCGAGCTGAAGGTAGGCGACCGACTGGAAGGAGCGGCGGTGAAGCGGCGACATGCCGAGCCGCTCGATGGCATCGCGATGCTCGGGGGTCGAATAGCCGACATGAGTCGCGAACTCCCAGCCTGGATGAACCCGATCGGCCTTGCGCATGTACCGGTCCCGCGTCTCCTTGGCGATCACCGATGCGGCGGCGATCGCGGCGCTCTTGGCGTCTCCGCCCACCACGGCCATCTGTTCGTGCGCAAGCGCGGCCACCGGGAAGCCGTCGCTGAGACAGATGCAACCGGGGCAGGCCACCTTGGCCAGCGCGTCGCGCAGGGCGGCGAGGTTCGTCTTGTGCAGGCCTCGGGAATCGATGCCGGGGGCGCACCGGGAGACGATCACGACCTTCGCGGCCGTGCGGAGGATCACCGGAAAAACCTCGGCTCGTTTCTCGGGCAGCTGTTGCTTGGAATCGTTGAGGGCGCTCAGGGCGCGGACCTCACGCGGGCCGATCCGCTCCAGGTCGAAGAGCACGGCGGCTGCGACCAGCGGCCCGGCGAGACAACCGCGACCGGCTTCGTCGGCTCCAGCAACGAACCGGACCCCGAGGCTGCGGTCAAAGCGGAATAGACGTCTGGCTGCGCCCCCGGGGCGGCGGCGAGACCGGGGCGCGCGCTGGCGATCAGAGGAAGCCGATGCGGTCCGGTGGCCAGTAGGTGAAGAAGGCGACGCCGATGACCCATTTGTTCGGGACCGGTCCCCAGAAGCGGCTGTCATCGGAGGCTCCACGGTTGTCGCCCATCATGAAGTAATCGCCGGGCGGAATCTTGATCGGGGTTAGGAAATTGCAGCCATCGGCGCCGCCGCAGGGCTCGGTATAGGAATCCTTCTCCCGCACGCCGTTCCGGTAGACGTGTCCATCCTTGATGTAGATCGTGTCTCCGGGACCGGCGACGACACGCTTGATGAACGTCTGGCTTGATTCCTTGGCTGTCGGCTGATCGCAGGCCTGACCGTGGCCGGAGCCCTGATTCGGGTCCCCGCAGGCGGGACTCAGGGGGTTGGCCCCGGCCGGCGGATGGAAGACGACGATGTCGCCCACGCTGGGATGGCTGATCAGCCGGTCGGTGAGAACCCGTTGCCCGATGTCGAGCGTCGGGACCATCGACGGGCTGGGAATGCGGTACGGCTTGACGATGAAGGCCTGGATGAGGAGCGCGAGCCCGACCGCGATGCCGACGGTCATGATCAGCTCGACACCCGACTTGAGGGGTGACTTCCGCGGCTTGGTTTGTGAGGCGGCCGTCGTTACTCCTGCTCTGCGCCGCCGCCGTCAGAAGCGGCTTCCTCCGCGACGGCCTCCGGCGCCGACTCGGGCGGTTCGGCCGCCTCGGCCTCGGGAGCCGCCTCCGCCTCGGGAGCCGCCTCCGCCTCGGGAGCGGCCTCGGCCTCGGGAGCCGCCAGCTCGCCGGCCGGCTCGAGCTCGCCGGCTCCCTCCATCTCCGCTTCGGACGCCACGGCCGCGTTCACCAGCCCGCGCTCGACCGCCCCCTCGGGGGTGATGTTGCGACGCTCACGTACCCGCGCTCGCTTGCCCACTCGTCCGCGCAGGTAGTACAGCTTGGCCCGCCTGACGTCGCCGCGCGCCGCCACCTCGATCCGCTCGATCTTCGGTGAGTGCAGCGGGAACGTCCGCTCGACCCCGACTCCGAACGACTGCTTGCGGACGGTGAAGGTCTCACGCACCCCGTGGCCCTGGCGCTTGATCACGACCCCCTCGAACACCTGGGTGCGCCGCCTGGTCCCCTCGACGACCTGAAAATGCACGCGTACGCGGTCGCCGGCGGCAAAGGCCGGCGCGCTGCGGAGCTGAGCGCTCTCCAGACTGTCGATCACGGTGCTCATCAAACGATGCTTGCCGCCGGCAGCACCGGCGATCGAGGGACGGCGGAGGCCCGAGGACTAAACCGCTGGACCCTTGCGCGACTGGCCATGGTAGCGGACGGCTCCCGCGGCGCTCGCATCCTCGCCCGCCAACGCCTGACGGCGCATCGCGCTCTGCTCGAGCCGCCAGGCCCTGATCTGGGCGTGATGCCCTGACAGGAGGATCGCCGGAACCGCCCAGCCGCGGTACTCGGCGGGTCGGGTGTAGTGCGGGTATTCAGGGGCGCCATCGAGTGCTTGGCTGAACGATTCCTCCACCGCGGAGTCCTCGTGGCCCAGGGCTCCGGGGAGCTTGCGCAGGATGGCGTCCGCCATGACCATGGCCGGGAGCTCACCCCCGGCGAGCACGTAGCGCCCGATCGAGACCCGGTCGCTGGCGAAGTGGTCCAGCACTCTCTGGTCGAAACCCTCGTAACGGCCCGAGAGCAGCGTCAGCGCCGGTTCCTGCGCCAGCTCGCTCGCGAGCGCGTCGTCGAGCAGCCGCCCCGCCGGTGTCAGCGCAATGACCCGCCGCTCCTCACGCAACGCCACCGGGTCGCGCCCGTATCGTGCCTGAAGGGCGGCATCGACGACATCGACCCTCAGCACCATCCCGGCGCCGCCGCCGAACGGTGTGTCGTCGACCTGTCCCGCCTTGAGCGGTGTGTGGTCACGGTAGTTGACCAGGCTCAGCCGGTGCCCGTGAGACAGAGCGCTCATGACATGGCGCTGAGCCTCGAACCAGGCGAAGGCCTCCGGGAACAGGGTGAAGACGTCAATCTCCACCTAGTCGATCCCCAGGAACCGCAGGTTGACCTGGATCACCTTGCGCTCGGCATCGACGCTCCGCACGGCGTCGCGGATCAGGGGGACGAGCAGGTCGGAGCCGACGTCCTCGCGGGCCACCTCGAGGACATCCACCGAGGGCAGTCCGAGCAACCGGCGAACCGTGCCCACCCGCCGTTCCCCGTCCCGGACGACGCACCCGACGAGATCCGCCTCCCACCATTCGTCCTCATCCAGCTCGGGCGCCTCCGAACGCGCGACGGTCAGCCATTCTCCGATCAGCGCCTCCGCGGCTTCCCGAGCCCCGCACCCATCGAGGCTGACGATCGGGCGACGGTCATCACCGGAGCGGCGCGTGATTGTCCAGTCCTGTCCGGCGATGTGCACCCGGGTCCCGGCCTCGAGCAAGGGCGGTGTGGGTTCACGGACGTAGAAGCTGCCGTCGAGCCCGTGCGGCCGCCCTACGCGGCCCGCGCGTAGCCAACCGGAGGGATCACCAGCCGTGCTCCCCGCGGCGGTCCGGTCGGGTGGTTCGGCCTCCGGCCTCACTCAACCCCTCGCGCGTTGCGCTCGCTACTCGTCGTCGACGATATCCACGAAGACGCGGCGGCCGCGTTTGGCCCCGGCGCTCTTCACGACAGCACGCAGCGCGCTGGCCGTGCGGCCGCCCCGGCCGATGACGCTGCCGTACTCGTCCTCGGCCACCGACAGCTCGAGGACGGTGGCCCCGTCCTCCTGGACCTCCTTGACCCGAACCTGGTCAGGCTGCTCGACCAGACCCCGGGCGAGGTACTCGAGCAGTTCCTTCACGGCTCCGGGCTAGTTGATGCCCTGGGTGCGCAGCAGCTTCCGCACCGTGTCAGAGGGTTGGGCGCCCCGGGCGAGCCAGTCACGAACTCGCGCCTCGTCGAGCACGATCGTCGAGGGGTTGGTCTGGGCGTTGTAGTGACCGACGGTCTCGATCACGCGCCCATCGCGCTTGGAGCGCTGATCGGCGACGACAACCCTCCAGACGGGGTTCTTGTGCGAGCCGATCCTTCTCAGTCGTAGACGGACTGCCATAGCGCCACGAGGTTAGCGGGTAGCGGGACAACCGGCTGGCGCGCTCCGCGACGACGGGAGCGGCGCGCGCCTCACCGGGCCTGGCGCATCAACGCCCCGAGGTCGGGCATCCGCCCCTGCGCGACCTGGCGCATCACCTTGCGCATCTGCTCGAACTGCTTGATCAGCTGCTTGACCGCGTGGACGTTGGTGCCCGATCCGTGGGCGATCCGGAGCCGGCGTGAGCCGTTGATCAGCTCCGGATGGCGGCGCTCCTGAGGCGTCATCGACAGGATGATGGCCTGGAGCCGGTCAAACTCGCGCTCGTCGACCTTGACCCCCCGGAGCTCCTTCCCCATGCCCGGGATCATCCCGAGCAGGGATTGCAGCGGGCCGAGACGCCGGACCTGGCGCAGCTGGTCGAGGAAGTCATCGAGTCCGAACTCCTGCCTGCGCAGCTTGCGCTCGAGCTCCGCCGCCTGCGCCTCGTCGTAGGCCCCCTCGGCCTTCTCGATCAGCGTCATCACGTCCCCCATCCCGAGGATCCGCTGCGCCATGCGGTCGGGATGGAAGCGCTCGAGCTGGTCAAGCTTCTCTCCAGTCGAGGCGAACAGAATCGGCTTGCCGGTAATGGCCTTGACCGACAGCGCCGCGCCGCCGCGGGCATCGCCGTCGAGCTTGGTCATCACGACCCCGTCGAACTGGATGGTCTGGGCGAAATGCTCGGCCACGGCGACAGCGTCCTGGCCGGTCATCGCGTCGACGACCAAAAGCACGTCGTGCGGACGCGTGACCTTCTTGATCTCGGCCAGCTCGGTCATCAATTCCTGATCCACGTGGAGCCGCCCGCTGGTGTCGATGATCAGGACATCCTTGCCCTCAGACTGGGCCCGGTCGCGCGCCCAGGCGGCGATCTTGACCGGGCTGCGGTCGGTCCCCTGCTCGTAGACATCCACTCCGACCTGGCCCGCCAGCTTGACCAGCTGGTCGACCGCCGCAGGCCGATACACGTCGCAGGCGGCGACGGCGACGGAGGAGCCCAGCTCCTGCTTGAGGTAGCGCGCGAGCTTGGCCGTGGCCGTCGTCTTGCCGGAGCCCTGCAGTCCGGCCATCAGCACGACGGTCGGGGGACGCGGTGAGAAGACGAGGTCCCCGGCGGCCCCTCCCATCAGTTCGGTGAGCTCGTCGGCAACGATCTTCACGACCTGCTGACCCGGGTTGAGCTTGCCGATCACGTCGGCGCCGAGCGCCTTCTCCTTGACCGCGCCCGTGAAGCTCTTGACGACCTTGAAGTTGACATCCGCTTCGAGCAGGGCCAGGCGTATCTCCCGCATGGCGGCGGAGATGTCGTCCTCGGTCAGGGTGCCGCGGCCTCGCACCTCGGAAAGCGTCCCCTGTAGTTTCTCCGCCAGCGAGTCGAACATGCGCTGCTCTCAGGCTAGTGCGCGGGCGGGGGCTAGCTGTCGCTGCCAGTACCTGGATTCGCCCCTCCCTGAATTGCCCGGCGCGGCCCTCGCGGCTGCGTATCGGACGCCGCATCGGCGATCAGGATGCCATCACGGATCTGGGCCATCAGATCGCCCACGCCGCTCGGTGAATGGGGCAGCAGGATCGTGTTGGTGTGCGAGCCCTCCCCGAGGGCCCGGATCATGTCCGTGTACTGGGTCAGGGCGACGAGCGCCATCGCCTCTTTGGGGTCGAGACCGTGCTGGGCGATGATCTCGAGTGACTCGTGCAGCCCCTCGGCGATCGCCTTGCGCTCGGCGGCGACGCCCTCGCCCTGCAGGCGCATCGTCTCCTTCTCACCCTCCGCCTTCTTGACCGCCAGCGTCTTCTGGGCGTCACCCTGAGCCGCCGCGGCGACCTGGTTGCGCTGCGAGGCGTTGATGTTGTTCATCGCGTCCTTGACACGCTGATCCGGCTCGATGTTGGTGATCAGGGCCTTGACGATCTCGTACCCATAGGTGGCCATCTGCGCGTGCAGCGTGTCCTGGATGTGCTTGGCGATCGTGTCCGCGTCGGCGTACGCTTCGTCCAGGTCCATGCTCGGGATGTGGGAGCGCACGACGTCGAAGGCATAGGCCTGCATCTGCACCTCGGGGTCATCGAGCTTGTAGTACGCGTCCTGCACCTGCTGCTCGCTCGCTCCGACCTTGTACTGCACGGCCAGCTTGACCTGGACAAACACATTGTCTTTGGTCTTGGTCTCGATCTGGGCGTTGAGCTGCTCGACCTGGAGGCTCATCCGGCCGGCCACGCGTTCGACGAACGGAGTTTTCGTCTGCAGGCCCGGACCGCCGACGCGGACGAATTTTCCGAAGCGCTCGACGATCGCCCGCTCCTGCTGCTCGACGGTGAAAAAGAAGAGTGGCATCTGTAGGCCCCCTCAAATGAATTGCCGTATTCCTTCTGAGAGTACCTTCAGGACTATGTCGCCGGAAATCGAGGCGATCGAGCTCGTCGCCTTCGCGCCGGATGAGCGGCTGCTCGGCGACGACCTCGGTCAGCTCCCGCCGTCGCTCGGGCGCCCGGCGCAGCTGCCGGCGAGTCGGGTTCGCGGCCCCGTCGTCGGCTTGGGAGCGACGCTCACCGGCGTGACCCTGGTGCTCGGCGTCGCGCTGGTCGTGTTCGGTGTCGTCGAGGCGATTCTGGAATCGCCGGTGGTGGGGTTGGTTTCGGTCCTCGTCGGCGTGCTTCTGGCCGGCACCCATTGGGGATGGGTGCACGTCGCCGAGCTCAGCGCCAACCGGCTCGCCCTGCGCGGCGCGGAGTCCTTCGAGGAGCGCCGGCGCCAATGGCTGGCCGGGATCACGCCATACACGAGATGGGACGTGCAGACCAGCGCCGCAGATGATGGTTCGATCACGATCGAGACGGTCCGCTACGAGCCGGTGGCGTGCCGTGAGCGGACGTTCACCTTCGTTCGCGAGCTCGAGGCGCGCGAGGTCCACTCCGGCGACGAGCCGGCAGCCGCGGTTACCGAGCGGGCCGAGCTGCTTCGCCGTGAGGCGGCAGCGAGGACGGAGCAGGCGCGGGAGCACTTCGAGGTGGCGCGCGACGCCTACGAGCGCACCCTGATGGCTCGCGACGATGAGGAGCAGCGGCGAGCGGCGTTGCGGGCGGCCTCGGAGGCGCTGTCCGAGCGGATCAACGCGAACCTCCGAGACCCTCCGCTGACCCAATGACCCGCAGCGCAGGAGGCTCGGGCGCCGTGAGCCTCAGCTGATCAGCGCCTGGGCGTACTCGAGCGGCTCAAAGGGCCGCAGGTCCTCCAGCTGCTCGCCCACTCCGATCAGCTTGACCGGGATGCCCAGCTCGGAGGCGATCGCCAGGGCGATCCCGCCCTTGGCCGTCCCGTCGAGCTTGGTGAGAACGAGGCCGCCCACGCCGATCGCTTCGGAGAACAGCCGCGCCTGGCGAAGGCCGTTCTGCCCGGTCGTGGCATCGACGGTGAGCAGGGTCTCGTGCGGGGCCTCGCTGATCTGGTTGGTGATCACCCGGCGCACCTTCGCGAGCTCGGCCATCAGATCGTCCTGGGTGTGGAGACGGCCCGCGGTGTCGACGATCACGACGTCGGTTCCCGCCCGCCTCGCCTCGGCGATGGCATCGTAGGCCACAGCTCCCGGGTCGGCCTCCGGCGCTCCCTTGACGAAGCTCGCCCCCGCCCGCTGCGCCCACTGCTCGAGCTGCTCCACCCCGGCGGCGCGAAACGTGTCGGAGGCGGCGAGCAGAACGCTCTTGCCCAGCTCGCGGTGCAGATGCCAGGCCAGCTTACCCACGGTCGTCGTCTTTCCGGTGCCGTTGACGCCCGCGACGAGGATCACCGCCGGATGGGCCCGGAGGTCGATCCGGTCCTCACCGGTCCGCGCCACGTCGGCCAGGAGCTCGGTGAGTCGCGCGGTCAGCGCCTCGCCTCCGCTGAGCGATCCCTCGGTGGCCTCCCGCTCCAGCTCCTGCACGACCTTGGCCGTCGTCGCGGCTCCGACGTCGGCGTAGATCAGGGCCTCCTCGAGTCGCTCCCATGTCTGGTCGTCGAGCTCGTCGAACAGCGTGGCCTGAATCTCGCTGCTGAGCGCCTGACGCGTCCGGCGCAGGCTGTCTCGAAGCCGGCGAAACCGGCCGCCGCGAGCCTCTTCCACCCGCGCCTCGCCGGCCGGGAAGGCGGCGGCGTCTCCCGCTGCCCCGTCGACGATGAACAGGTCGCTCCAGTCGCGTGCCACAGCAGGTGTACTACCCCTCAGGCCGCGACGTCGGCTTCTCGCGGCAGCCGCTGCGAAATCACCTTGGAGATGCCGTCGCTGCCCATCGAGACGCCGTAGAGGATGTCGGCGGCTTCCATCGTGCGGCGCTGATGCGTGACCACGATGAACTGAGCATGCTCGGAGTAGGCGCGCAGCAACCCCAGGAACCGGTCGATGTTGAGATCGTCGAGCGCCGCCTCGACCTCGTCGAGGATGTAGAACGGACACGGGCGGGCCAGAAACACCGCGAACAGGAAGGCGAGCGCGGTCATCGACTTCTCCCCGCCCGACAGCAGCGTGAGCCGCTTCATTTCCTTGCCCGCCGGGTTGATCTCGATCTCGACGCCCAGCAATTCCTCCTCCGGCAGCGCCTCGAGCTCGGCCCGCTCCTCGCCGTCGAGCGCCGTCTCGCCGTCCTCGACGCGACCGTTCGGCACCGCGGCGCCCCCGAGCACGCGGGGCTGCCCCTCGCTATCTGAGACCAGGCGCAGCCTGCCGCGGCCACCGGGAAACAGCTGTGCCGCGACCTGCTCGAAGTTCCGCGCCGCCGCCGCGAAGGTCTCCTCGAAGGTCAGGCGGATCTGCCGATCGGTATCGGCGATCAGCCTCTCGAGCTCGCGCAGCGCCGTCTCCAGATCGCCGCGCTGACGCTCGAGCTCCTCCACGTGGGCGACCGCGTCGCCGTACTCCTGCTGGGCCAGCGGGTTGACCGGTCCGAGCTGTTCGCGCCGCCTGGCCAGGCGCTCGAGTCGTCCCTCGAGCGCCGCTCGCTGCTCGCCCGAAAGCTCCTCGCCGGCCGGAGCCGCGTCTAGCTCCAGCCTCGCCGCTAGCTCTTTGAGCTCCTCCTCCACCTCGGCGGCGCGGTCGCGAGTCCGCAGGTGCGCGACCTCGGTTTCCGTGACCACCTCGGAGGCCCCGTGAAGCTGGGACTGGAGTGCCGCCTCCTCCCGGGCGCAGGTCCGGAGCTCGGCCGCCACGTGCTCGCCGGCCTGACGGTCGGCCTCCAGCTCGGCGCCGAACCGCTCACGTTGGAGCGAGATCGACTCGGACACGGCGCTCAGCGCGGCGATGACCGCAGCGACGTTCGGCACCAGAAGCTCATCGCCCGCCGCCGCGCTCACCAGGCGCTCCCGCCGCGCCGTGCGCTCCGCCAGCTGCCGCGCCGCCGCCTCGACGTGCGCACGCTCGCTGGTCAGCTCGGCGAGCAGCCGCCGACGCCGCTCCTCCTCGGGGCCGTCCTCCGGAGCCGCGCGCCGACGCTCCAGCCGCGCCACGATCCGTCGCTCCTCCTCGGCCGCCTCATCGCGCTCCCGCACCGCCGTCCGGTGCGCCATGATCGCCTCCTCGCGGCGGGCCTCGGCGTGATGAAAGGTCGAGGCCGCGCGCTCCAGGGCGGTCACGGCCGCGAGCTCGCCCTGGGCGGCGCTCTCGCTGCGGCGGATCAGTTCCTCACGGCGGTTGCGCTCGGCGAGCACGCGCTCCTCCCCGACCGCCGGCGCCTGTCGTATCTCCCGACTCGGGGCCGACCACACGCGCCCGCTCGGCGTCACCGCCACGCCTGAGAACGTGTCCGGAAGCGCCTCCAGGGATTCGACAAGCCAGGTGTCTGAGAGCAGCCTCCGCACGAGGCCGATCACCTCGCCGGGGCCATGCACGTGGTCGAGCAGCCGCACCGCTTCTGGCGCCGGCGTCTTGCCAGCCTCCCTCGATGCACCGGCTTCCGCCCACACGAGGGCGCGTCCGCCGTCTGCGCCGGCGCGGTCCAGGAGAGCTCGTGCCGCCTCGCGGTCGCTCACCACGGCCGCGCCGAGGCGCCCGTCGAGGGCCGCGGTCACGGCGAGCTCGTAGCCGGCATCGACCTTCAACTGGTCGGACAAGACGCTCGCTCCGCCGGGATGGGTGGACTGACCCCGCAGGAACTGGTTGACGGCGGCAAGCTCAGCCCCGACGCTCGCCGCGGCCCTCCGCGCGTCCTCGACGGCGCGCTCGGCGGCGCGGAGCTCGGCGACCGCGCGCTCGGATTGCTCCTCGGCCTGGCCTCGCGCCCGCGCGGCCTGCTCCACGACACCTCCCTGCGCGCGTACGCGATCGCGGGACACAGCGAGCTCGGCCTCGAGCTCCGCGAGCTGGCTCGCCAGGCGCGCCTCGCGGCCGCGGTCCAAATCGGCCAGCGAAGCCTCAAGCGCGGCAATCCGCGCCTCCGCCTGCGGATCTTCGAGGGCGCCAGGTTCCTCCTGCGCGAGCGATCCCAGCTGCTCGCGGTTGCGCCGCAAACGGTTCTCGACCGTGGCGGCCGCCGCCTTCACGGAGTCGGCGCGGTAGGACACACGCTCGAGGACGGACCCAGCCGCGAAGTACCGGCGGGAGAGCTCCTCGCGCTGGCTGCTCCGGCGCGCCAGCGCCTCCTCGGCGGCCTCACGCCGGCGGGCGACCCGGTCGAGCTCAGCCTCGAGGCGCTCACGTTCGGCGCGCGCCTCAGCCGCCTTGGCCTGGGCGACCGCGAGCGCGCGCTGCTGGCCGCGCAGATCGTCGCGCGCCAGCTCCCAGCGTGCCTCCAGTGACTGGCGCTCAAGTCGCGCGTGCAGCTCCGCGGCCTCGGCCTGACGCTTGAGCGGGCGCAGGCGACTGCGGGCTTCGCGCTCGACGTCGAGGGCGCGGTCCAGGTTCTCCTGGGTCCGTGCCAGCTTGAGCTGCGCCCGCCGTCGCCGCTTCCGGTGCTTGCCGAGGCCTGCCGCCTCTTCGATCAAAAGCCGGCGGTCCCGCGGCTTGGAGGTGACGATCGACTCGACCCGGCCCTGGGAGATGACCGAATGCATTTCCTTGCCCAGGCCGGTGTCAGAAAGGATCTCGATCACGTCGACCAGTCGGCAGCGCGCGCCGGCGAGCCGGTACTCCCCCTCGCCGGTTCGATCCAGGCGCCGGACGATCGACACCTCCGGCACGCCGAGGGCGAGGACACCGTCGCTGTCGTCCAGGATCAGCTCGACCTCCGCAGCCCGGCTGGCCTGGCGCCCGGGGGCGCCCGCGAATATCACGTCCTGCATCGACTGACCCCGGACGGCGAGCGGCGACTGCTCCCCGAGCGCCCACAGCACCGCGTCGGTGACGTTCGACTTGCCGGACCCGTTCGGACCCACGATCACGCTCACGCCGGGCCCGAACTCGAGCCGCGTGCGGTCCGGGAAGGACTTGAAGCCCTTGAGGACGATCGATTTCAGGTACACGGGTCGTCTCGTCTCGGGTGAGTCACTGCTCGAGCGCCTCCAGCGCGACCTGCGCTGCCTCCTGCTCGGCGTCCTTCTTGCTGCGTCCGGTGCCGCGGCCGACCTCGACCCCGCCGATCGTGGCCGAGATCTGGAACACCCGGTCGTGGGGCGGCCCCTGCTCCTCGATCACGTCGTAGCTCACGAGCTCCCCCTTACGCGCCAGGCGCTCCTGAAGCGCTGACTTGAAGTCGACCGGGTGCTCGAGCGCATCGGCAATCTCGTGCGTGAAGGCCTCGACCACAGCGGCGGCGGTCCGCTCGTATCCGAAGGCGAGAAAGCAGGCGCCGATCACGGCCTCGATCACCGAGGCCAGGACCCGCTCGGTACCGATCAGGGCATGCACAGTCGCCGCCGACTCGGCCGGCGCCGCCGCCTCCAGCCGGCGCGGTATTTCGAGGCGCTCGGCGACGGCCTTGCACGAGCGTCCGGACACCGCCTGGGCTCGGATCTTGGTCAGCCGGCCCGCGCCGAACTGATCGGCTTGGAGCCGCGGGTATAGGTGGGCCGTGACGGCTAGGGCGAGCACGCTGTCGCCGAGGAAGGCGAGCCGCTCGTAGGACTCCGAGCGCCGCTCGGTCCACGACGCGTGCGTGAACACGGGGATGGCCAGATCATCGGGAAGCTGGTCGAGCAACTCACGGAGCCCGCCCTCGAAGTCGGACTCTGTCCGCGCGGCCTTGCCGATCACTCGGCGTCTGGACCCTGGCGAGCTGCCGCTGAGGAACGCGAATCGACGGCGCCGCTGGCCAGCACGAAATCCACCGCCTGGCCCACGGTGAGGATCTTGGCCGCTTCCTCGTCCGAGATCCTCACCCCGTAGGAGTCCTCGAGCTCCTGGACCAGCGTGTAGAGATCGAGCGAGTCCGCCTCGAGATCCTCACGAAACCGCGTGCCCTCGGAGATTCTCGCCGGATCGACCTCCAGCTCGTCAGCCAGGTGGTCGCGGATGAGCTCGAAAACCTGCTGCCGCTTCATCTCTGGGACACCGTAGCCGCAGACTCGGACGACCCGTCGGCCGAGTCCGCGGGAGCGTCGCCCTGGCCGCGCGGTGGCCTCAGAGCGCCCGCCTGGAAGAGGGCTTCACGGGTCCGGCCGATGACGTCCTCCTGTACGCCGCGGGCGGCGACCTCGATCGCGCGGGCAAAGCCACGGGCCGAGAAGCGGCCGTGGGCGATCACGCCAAGCTGGCGCAGGCCGAGCAGGTAGGCCCCGCCCTGGTCCTCGGGATCGATCTCGGCCCGTAAGGCCCGCACCGAGCTGGCCATCAGGAGTCCGCCCAGGCGTCCCCGCCACGAGCTCATGGCTGCGTCTCGGACCGCGCGCAACGTGCGCGCCGACACCCCCTCGGTCAGCTTGAGGGCGATGTTGCCGGTGAAACCGTCCATCACCACCACGTCGGCGACGTTCTCGGTCAGCTGGGTCCCCTCGATGTTCCCGATGAAGTTCAATCCCGCCCCGGCCGGCCCCACCAGCTGCTCATGGACGGTGACGAGCTCCGGGGTTCCCTTCGCCGGCTCCTCCCCGTTGGAGAGCAGAGCCACCCGCGGGTTCGCTCGCTGCATCACCGCGGCCGCGAAGGCCGAGCCCATGTGCGCGAACTGGATCATGTGCTCAGGTCGGCAGTTCACGTTTGCTCCGACGTCGAGGAGAAGCACGGGCGCGGCGCCGGGAATCGGGAGCGGAAGGGCCAATGCCGGGCGGTAGATGCCCCGGTCACGCCGCAGGTTGAACAGCCCCGCCGCCAGAGCCGACCCGGTCGATCCCCCTGAGACCAAAGCCTGGGCGCGGCCGTCGGCCACCGCTCGCGCCGCCTGAACGATCGACGCCTCCGGGGTGGTTCGAACCGCGAAGGCTGGATCTGGCGCCTTGGCAATCGAGACCGGCGCGTCGATCACCTCCACGCCGTCCGGCGGCGGTCCTATCTCCGGAGCCGGCCCGAACAGGAGCACACGGATGCCTTGGCTTGCCGCCCGCCCGGCGCCTGCGGCGACCTCACGCGGGCCGAGATCGGCTCCCCCCGCATCCACGGCGACGGTGATCATGACTGCCTCGGCTTAGAGGCTTGGCTCCGCCCCCGGCGAGACAACCTCCCGGCCCTTGTAGTACCCACACGTCGGGCAAACCCGGTGGGGCAACCGCGGACTGTGGCACTGCGGGCAGGCGTTGTAGGTCGCCGCAGCAACCTTGTGCTGGGCGCGACGCTTGGCGGTACGAGCGTGAGATTGCTTCTGCTTGGGGACGGCCATGGGGGCAGTGTAACCGGAGGGCTGGGGCGCACCTGGGCTCAGTCGAACCGCAGCTCGGACAGCTTCGCCCAACGCGGGTCGGGCCCGACCTCATGGCTGTGATCAGGGCCCGCCGAGTTGAGATTGGCGCCGCAGACGCCGCACAGCCCCGCGCAGTCTTCGCGGCAAAGCAGCGTCGCCGGAAGGGCGAGCGCCAGCGCATCCCGCGCCCAAGCCTGAGCGTCGAGGATGCCGTCCTCGATGTAGGGCGAGGTGAGCTCCTCTCCGCCCCCCGGCTGCGACACCTCGCGGGCGTCGATCGCGAACGTCGACTCAGCGGGCTCGAGGCAGCGCATGCACGGCCCGGTCACCGCGGCCTCAAAGCGCAGCCTGAGCGCATATCCGGCGGCGTTGGTCCGGGAGACATCGATCTGAACGGGGACCGGCTGAGGCGCCACGGGGTAGCGCTCGCCGCCGAGCTCGAAAGCGTCGATGCGGACGTTCAGCGTGAGCCGGCGACCCTCGCCGGCGGTTAGATGAAGGCCGCCGAGATCGAACGTGTCGGCTCGCAGCGACATGACGCGAGCTTAGCGGCGGGCACTCGCCGCCCCCGCGATCTCTGGGGGTGCTAGCCGGCGGCGCGAAGTCGCCCGGGACCCAGCGGCTGAACCGCGCCTTGATCGTCGTCGCCAGGCTCGGCTACCTCGACCGCCCGGGCGGTGACCGTGACGTGATCCAGCTCCGGTAGCTCGCGCCCGCCGGCGGCTGCGCCGTGGTCCTCGAAGCGCCTGGCCGCCGGGATCACCCGATGCTCGTAGGAGCCGACGACGTCGTTGTATGCCTTCACCGTGCTGTTCAGCCTCGTGCCGACCGTGGCCAGGAGACTGGAGAGCTTGACGAGGCGTGTGTACAGCTCCCGTCCGAGCTCGGAGACCGCGAGCGCGGACTCGGCGACGCGCTCCTGTTGCCACCCGTAGGCAACCGCGCGCAGCAGCGCCAGGAGGGTTGTCGGCGTGGTGATGAGCACGCGCTGGACCATCGCGTCCTCGAGCAGGGCCGGGTCCGCCTCGAGCGCTGTCCCGTAGAGATACTCGCCGGGCAGGAACATCACCACGAAGTCCGGGGCCGAGTCGAGCTGGTTCCAGTACGCCTTGTCGGCCAGCGCCTTTACGTGCTTGCGCAGCAGCCGCGCGTGCGCCTGTAGGTGCTGCGCGCGCTCCTCCTCATCGCGCGCCTCGTACGCGTTGAGGATCCCCTCGAGTGGCGCCTTGGCATCGACCACCACGTGCTTGGCGCCCGGGAGCCGCACGATGAGATCGGGCCGCAGGACGGCACCGTCAACGCCAAACGAGGATTGCTCGACGAAGTCGCAGTAGCGGACCATCCCCGCGAGCTCGACAACGTTGCGCAGCTGCATCTGCCCCCACTGGCCGCGCGTGTTCGGCTTGCGTAGTGCGGTGACCAGCGCCCCGGTCTCCGTGCGCAGCTTCTCGCCGGTTTCGGTGAGCGTGCGGAGCTGCGCCTCGAGGCGCCCGCGCGATTCACGCCGCTCCTGGTCGAGCTTGAGCAGCTGGGCGTCCACCCGCCCAAGCTGTTCCTTCAGTGGCGCGACGAGCTGTTCGACCGCCTGCTGGCGCTTGTCCAGATCGCCCTTGACCTCGGTCTGAGCCACGCTGAGCTGAGCCCGCGCCAACTCGGTCAACTGGGCCATGCTCGACTGCAGCGCCTCGGCGCTCAGAGCCTTGAACGCGGCCGACAGCCGCTCCTGCGCGTCGCTGACGGTCGCGAGACGCTCCTCCGCGCGAGCGCGCTCGTGCGCGAGATCCGACTGCGCGCACGCCAGGTCGCGCTCGAGCGCACCCACGCGCGCCGCGTCGGCCGTCAGGGCACGAAGCCGCGGCCGCAGGACGGCCCCGACGATGCCGGCCCCGACGATCAGACCAATCAATAACCACACCGCAGTCATCGCAACCAATCATGATCCCGCGCCCCTCGGACGGACTGATGCGCCCAGGCCGTGGGGCTCCGGGTGAGGGACAATCGCCGGCGTGAATGAGGACCTGATCCGCCGCAGAGTCACCGTCTCGGGCCGCGTCCAAGGGGTCTTTTTCCGTGACAGCGCCCGCCGCCGAGCTGACGCCCACGGCGTAGCGGGATGGATCGCCAACCGCCCCGACGGGGCGGTCGAGGCGGTGCTCGAGGGACCGAGTGAGGCGGTCGAGCGGCTCGAGCGTTTCATGCACACCGGGCCTCCCCAGGCAGGCGTCGAGCACGTCGAGGTCGCGGAGGAGGATCCCGAGGGACTTAGCGGGTTCGAGATCCGCTGAGGCCACCCGCGCTTCGAGGCCCGCTGAGGCCTACCCGCGCCTGGTGGTCCCCGACCGGCGAATCTTCAGACGCCGCGCCGCCACCGTGGACGTGCCGGCAGCGGTCGTCTGGTTGACCGCGAGCCGCGCCGGAACCGTCGTGAACTTGGTGACCCAGTGCGCGACCTCGTGGTTCAGCTGGATGTGGAGCGTGGCGGTGTCCCGAGCCCGGATCGAGTACTTCTCCTTTCCGACCGTCACGGCCTGGGTGGCGGCGCTGGAACTGAATCCGACGACCTTTCCCCCCCGGCGTTTTTCCACCACCGTGACCACGGCGCTGCCCTTGCAGCGGGTCCCGTCGGGGCCACGGCAGCCGAGGCTGACCGTGAGCAGTGTGGGCTTGGCCGACGTCTTGAGCACGGTGATCACCGGATCGCTCGGCACGATCACGAACGGACTGGCGGCGCTGGTCGAGCCGTAGTACGCGGCCGTGACGCGGCAGGCCAGCGTCTGGCCGGCATCTGGCGCTCCGACGACGTACGTGTTGGTGCTGACGCCGGGGATCGCCACCCCATTGCGCAGCCAGGCGAAGGCATAGCCGAGCGGTCCGTCGCCTGACCAGGCACCCTGGTTGCAGATCAGCGTCTGCCCCCTCGTCGCCTTGCCGGTGATCGACGGCAGCGCGGTGGCCACGGGAGGCTGCGACTCAAAGGCCCCGATGTCGCACGGCATATCCCGCGGCTCCCCGCGCTGGTCGACGGTCACGCTGCACGTCCCCCCGGCGTCGAGGACCGGGCTTCCCGGAACCGGCGCGAGTGTCTGCGTGGGGCCGCCGCTGTTCGCCAAGGCCGTGGCCAGCGCCGGGTCTACGCCGACGAGGTCGTGGTTGGCGGTGGAGAAGACGCACGTGTCAGCCGAGTCGTCCTCAAGGTTGAAGGACTCACTGGAGCCGGGGGCTCCGCCGAAGCGGGCGCAGTTGTTCGGCGTGCCGGCCGCGACGATCGTGTCTTTGATCGTCAGCGGTTCGAGGAGCGTCAGGTTGACGTACAGGTTTCCCACCGCCGATGCCGCGTGGTTGGCGTCGATCGTGTCGTCCTCGATGTCGACGGCGATGTCATTGCC
>Ga0070731_10000703_pt1 | contig 40864 bp, 36 predicted proteins | sample Coa_R1_2_FD_66448 | JGI IMG/M metagenome (GOLD analysis project Ga0070731, IMG submission 66448) | Surface soil microbial communities from Centralia Pennsylvania, which are recovering from an underground coalmine fire - Coalmine... | ecosystem: Environmental > Terrestrial > Soil > Unclassified ...
ATGCCGGCCACCGCCGTCCCGCTGAAGCTGGCCGAAGAGATCCTGCACCGCAGCCTGAACGGCATCTTTGCCCTCGACGGGGACGCACGGCTCACCCTGTGGAATCGCCGCATGGAACAGCTCTACGGAGTCGCCGGCGCGGACGCCCTCGGGAAACGGCTGTTCGACGTCCTGCCCTATCTGGAGCGCGTCGAGGGGCCGACCCTCCGCGCGGTGATTCGGGGGGAGTACATCCCGTCCGCGCCCCGGGAATTCCCTCCGCCGCAGCAAGGGCGGGCCGGGTTTTTCGAAGTCCGCTACGAAACGCTGCAACGCGAAGACGGTTCCCCAGCCGGCGCGGTCGCCTTCGTCCGCGACGTCACCGAGCAACGGCGCACCGAGGAGCTTCTGGAGGAGAGCGAGTCGCGGTTTCGAATCATGGCGGATGGCGCCCCCGTCCTGCTCTGGATGGCGGGCCAGGACGGGAACTGCACCTTCTTCAATCAAAGCTGGCTCGCCTTCACCGGCCGGACGCTGGAAATGGAATACGGCGTCGGGTGGGCGGCCGGAGTCCATGCCGAAGACTTTCAGCGCTGCATGACGGTGTACATGGACGCCTTCGTCGAACGGCGCGATTTCCGGATGGAGTACCGCCTGAGGCGGTCCGACGGTCAATTCCGCTGGATCCTCGACACCGGCCGGCCCCGCTTCGCCTCGGACGGAAGTTTCGAAGGCTACATTGGCTCCTGCATCGACATCACGGAACTTCGGGAGTCCTCCGCGGCGCTACGGCGGCTGAATGACGAATTGGAAGACCGCGTCGAGGACCGTACGGCGGAGCTGAAGCATGCGAACGCGGAGCTCGAGGCCTTCTCCTATTCGGTTTCCCACGATCTCCGGGCGCCGCTTCGCGCGATCGACGGCTTCAGCAACATCCTCATGGAACTCCATGGCCCGTCGCTCGATGAGAACGGCCGCCACTATCTGGGGCGGATCTGCAAGGGCGCCGGCCGCATGGGTGAGTTGATCGACGACCTGCTCAATCTATCCAAGCTGAACCGGGTGGAACTCAAGCCGGTGCGCGTCGACCTCGGTCCGATCGCCCGAACCGTCGTGGAGGAGCATCGGAAACTCGATCCCGACCGCCACGTGGAGGTCCTGATCGGAGACGGCCTGTCGGCGACCGGGGATCCGGGACTCCTCCGGATCGTTCTCGAGAATCTCGTCGGCAATTCCTGGAAATTCACCCGGGCAACGCCCGAGGCCCGCATCGAGGTCGGCTGCCGGCGATCGGATTTCCGCAGGCCCGTGTTTTTCGTCCGGGACAACGGCGCTGGCTTCGACATGGCGTACGCCGACAAACTCTTCGGCGCATTCCAGCGGCTCCATCACGAGTCGGAGTTCGAAGGCACCGGGATTGGCCTGGCCACGGTGGCCAGGATCATCCACCGGCACGGCGGCAAGATCTGGGCCGAGGGGGCCCCGGGCCGGGGCGCGACCTTCTCGTTCACCCTGAAGGAGGAATCATGACCTCCACCGCGGAAGCCCGGGTGCTCCTGGTCGAGGACAACCCGGATGACGTGGACCTGACGAAGCTCGCGTTCCGCCTGAACCGGATCCGGGCCGAGCTGGTCGTCGCCCGGGACGGCGCGGAAGCCCTGGAGTATCTGTACTCCACCGGCTCGCGCTCCGGGCACGATCCGATCACCCCGGCCTTGATCCTTCTCGATCTCAAGCTTCCGAGAATGAACGGCCTCGAAGTCCTTCGCCGGCTACGCTCGGATGAGCGAACCCGGTCGATCCCCGTCGTGATCCTGACCTCGTCGGCGGAGGACCGCGACTATCAGGAAGTCGCCCGGATTGGCGCTGAACTCTACGTCCGGAAGCCCGTGGACTTCGTGGAATTCCGGGACTTGACCCGCCACCTGGCGGTGTCCTGGCTCGGCCATGCGGCGGAGCCGGAGGGAGCCCCATGAGTACTCCCCTGCGAGTGCTGATCGTCGAGGACTCCGAGGATGACACCGACCTCATCCTCCACGAGCTCCGGCGCGGCGGCTACTCGACCCACCACGCCCGGGTCGACACCGAGAAGGGGATGCGTGACGCGGTGGCCGGTCAGGCCTGGGACGTCGTCCTCGCCGATTACTCCATGCCCCACTTCAGCGGGGGAAACGCCCTGGCGATGGTGCGAAAGAGCGGCCTGGACATTCCGTTCATCATCGTCTCCGGCGCCATCGGCGAGGACACCGCCGTCGCCGCGATGAAAGCGGGCGCCCACGACTATGTGATGAAATCGACCCTCGGCCGGCTCGTGCCGGTCATCGAACGGGAGCTCCGGGACGCCGGGGTCCGGAGGGAACGCCGCGAGGCCGAAGCGGCACTCGCGACGCACCTGAAGGAAATCGAGACGCTCAACCAGCGGCTGGATGAGGAGCGCGCGGAACTGGCCACGTTCCATGATCTGGTCACGCATGACGTCTCCAACTTCTCCATGGCCCTCCTGGGACTCGTCGAACGCCTCCTCCTGAGGGCGGACGGACCGCTGACCGCGAAGCAGGAGGATCTCCTGCGTCGCGCCAACCGGCAGGGCCTGGTCGTCAGCCGGCTCGCCGAGAACGCGAAGCTGTTCGCCCGCCTTCGTCGCCAGGGCCTGCCGCCCGAACGGAAGCCGATGATGCTCTCCGAAGCCCTCCGCCACGCGGTCGACACGGTCCACGCCATGCACTATGACCGCGACTTTCAGGTCCTCGTGGACTGCGACGCCGATCTTTCGGTTCCGTCCGTCCCCTTCCTTGAAAACGTCTTTCTCAATCTCCTGGACAATGCGGTCCGTCACGCCGCTAAAGAGAAGGAAGTGAATCCGATCATTCGGGTGAAGGTCTTCGAACAGAACGAACAGGTGCATGTCACCTTCCGCAATGGAGCCAAGCTCGAGGAGGAGGTCCGGCGGCATCTCTTCGAGCGCTATACGCGGGGCCCCCGCTCCACGGGGTCCGGCCTCGGCCTCGCCGTCGTCCGAGAGATCGTCGAAGGGCTGGGAGGCCGGATCTGGGCCGCGAACATGGGCGGGACCGCCACGGACCATCTCGAGATCGTCGTTTCCCTGCCGAGGACCTGAGCATGGCGCGAATCCTGATCTTCGAAGACGAGAGCGACATCGCGGAGCTCTACCGGATGGAACTCGTAGACCGGGGGCACGAGGTCCTCGGGATCTATGCCGATCCCCAGGAGGTCCTCGAGCCCGCTGAAGGGCTCCACCTGGTCTTGGACCCCGAGGTGATCCTCCTCGACGAGCGGCTGGGGAGCCTGTCCGGAATGAAATATCTCCGGAGGCTCAGGCAGGCGTTCCGGTCGGCCCGGATCTTCATGGTGAGCGCCGACCCGGAGGCGCTCGAACGGGGCCGAAGCGGGGGCGCGGACGAGATCGCCCAGAAACCGGTCCCCGTGCACCGGCTGGCCGACACCGTCGACTCGATGCTGACGCGGCCGACCGTCCGGTAAGGATGGAGCTCGCCGCAAGACGCCCCTCCCCGCCTCTCGAACCCGGGTTCGGTTCCCGGGCCAAACTCTTTCCCTCAAGGCGGGAATTTACTATCCTCGCTCTGGATGAAGATCCTGACCTGGAACGTCAACGGCATCCGCGCCATCCAGAAGAAAGGCTTCCTGACCTGGATCAAGGACGAGAAGCCGGACGTGCTCTGCCTCCAGGAAATCAAGGCGAGGCCGGAACAGCTGGAAGCCGAACTGCGGGAGATCCCCGGATACGAGGCCTTCTTCACGCCGGCGAAGCGGCCCGGATACTCCGGCACCGCGATTTACACCCGGGTCAAACCCGACGAGGCCTGGGCCGGGCTCGGAGAAGCCCGCTTCGACGACGAGGGTCGCGTCACCGCCGTCCGATTCGGCAACCTCCACGTCCTATCGGCGTACTTCCCCAATTCCCAGGAGGCGGGCGCCCGGCTGTCCTACAAGGTCGCGTTCTGCGACCGCATCACGGATCACCTGAAGGAGCTCGTCGCGAAGGGGCACGACGTCGTCCTCACCGGCGATTACAACATTGCCCATGAGGAGATCGATCTGGCGAGGCCCGACGACAATCACGAGAATCCCGGATTTTTCCCGGACGAACGGAAGGCGATGACGAAGTTCCTCACTGCGGGCTTCCACGACGTCTACCGGGAGAAGTATCCCCAGAAGACCGGCGCCTATACGTGGTGGTCGTATCGGACCAACGCGAGAGCCCGCAACATCGGCTGGCGCATCGACTACACGAACGTCAACGCCCGCATGCGGGACCGGGTGAAGAAGACGTGGATCGACCCCGACACCCACGGCTCCGACCATTGTCCGGTCGGCCTCAAGCTCGACTAAGAGGAGACGCGAATGCCGACGCTCCGCTGGGCCCTGCTGTCGCTGCTGATTCCCGCCTGGTCCGCCGCCCCCGACGAGGTCCAGTTCGAGTCCGGCATCGAGTTCTCCAAACCGGGGGGCGAATCCCTCCAGTTGGATCTCGCCAGGCCGAAGTCGCCGGCCGGAAAGTGTCCCGCGATCCTCTGCATCCACGGCGGCGGGTTCCGCGCCGGAAAGCGGGAGGGCTGGGACGGCCGGTGCAAGATGCTCGCCGAGCACGGGTACGTGGCGGCCACCGTGACCTACCGGCTCGCCCCGAAGTTCCCCTATCCCGCCGCCATCTACGACGTCAAGGCCGCGGTGCGGTGGCTGCGCGCGAACGCCGCGACGTATTCGATCGACCCCGAGCGGATCGGTGTGACCGGCGACTCGGCGGGAGGGCATCTCGCGCAGTTCCTCGGGGTGACCGGCGGGGTCGCCGCGTTCGAGGGCGACGGCGGGAATGCGGGACTTTCAAGCCGAGTATCCTGCGTCGTCAACTGGTACGGCCCGAGCGATTTCACCAAGTCCTATGGCAAGAGCGTCGACGCGGCGGAAGTGCTGCCGCTCTGGCTGGGCGGCGACGACGCGAAGGAACATCAAAAGCACATCCAGGCGAGCCCGCTCTACTGGGTCACGCCCGACTCCGCGCCCACGCTGCTCCTTCACGGGACGAAAGACCCTTACGTCGCGGTCGAGCAGGCCGAATGGATCCGCGACCGCCTGAAGGCGGCGGAGGTCGAGGTGGAGTTCGTCGCCTTCGAAGGCGCCGGCCACGGATTCAAGGGCGCCGACCAGGAAAAGGCGCTCAAGGCGATGGTGGACTTCTTCGATCGACACCTGAAGCCGGTCAAATAGCTATCGGCCTGCGGGAAGCAGGATCGGCAGCGGGGGCGCGGCATTCGGATTCTCCCCCGCGAAGTCCTCCCCCACCGCCGCCGCCACCGTCGCGGCGACCTGCCCCTGCAGGAGGGGCTCCTGCTCCGACGCCTCTCCGAGCGGAGCGATCCGGGGGCCGATCGCGCCAATCCAGATATAGCCGGCGCCGTTCACCTTGCTGTTGTGGCTCCGCCACTCGCCCGGATTGTCCCCGCGGCCATGGTCGCACGTGATCAGCAAGGTCGTGGTGCCCGCATATTCCGGCATCGACTGCAGGGTGCGCCAGAGTTCGCCCAGCCAGGCGTCCTCGCGGTGGATCGACTCCAGATAATGATCGTACCAGCCCGAGTGGGCCCACTCATCGGTGTCGCCGAACGCCAGATAGAAGACCCGAGGGGTTTTCTCCCGGAGGTAGGCCATCGCCCCGTGGAAGACGAAGGCGTCATAGATCGACCCGTGCCAGGGGGCGGGGATTTCCCTCGAAAGCCGCCCCAGGAGCGTCGCCTCCGGCTTCGGCTCGCCGATATCGATCGGAAACCCGCAACGCTCGCGATTCAGGATCGATGGGAAGACATCCCACGAGCAGAACGCCGCCACCCGGTCCCGGAACCCGGGCCTCCGAGAGAGCCACTCGAGGACGGTGACATCGGGATTGGGTACCTTGCTGTTGCTGTCGATCGTTTCCGACGCGAACCCGCAGAGCAGCTCGTGGTAGCCCGGATACGAGATCTTGAAGCGGTTGGTGACCAGGATCTGGCTGCCCGCATCGACGTTGCCCAACAGCCGACCCTCGGTGGCGACGGTGCCCCAGAGGAACGGCGCGAGCGCGCGGCGGCGCTCCTCGACCGAGTCTCTCCAGAACGCCTTCCGGGTTGCCTGGACCTCCCCTGTCTCCTTCTTATTCTCCAAGAGGCCCAGGTCGGCACCTCCGAAGATCTCCTGCCAGCGCGTGCCGTCGATGGTGACCAGGACGACGCTCGACCGCGAGGCGGCGCAACCCGACGCCAGGAGGAGGAGGAGCGCCTGCCCCGCCTTCAACGCCCTTCGATCCCCAGCACATTGCCGTCCGGATCTTCGAACGACAGGCAGCGGACGCCCGGATACGGCGAAAACGGCTCGCTCAACCCGGGCACCTCGCGGAGCTTGAGGGAGCGCCAAGCCGCGTCGAAGTCCTCCACGCGAAAGCCGACGGACGAGGGATCCTTGACGCGACCGCCCTCGCGGCCGCCGTGAAGGCACACGGTGACGCCTTTGGTTTCGAGCTCCACCCAGCCCGGCTCCTTGTGTCGGGCCTGGATGCCGAGCCGCTCGGAATACCAGCGGGCGGATCGTTCGGTGTCCCGGACGTAGAGGATGACGCGCTCGACGGCGGAGAGCCGGATGGCCGATGAGGGGGTCCCGGAGTTCCTGCGAGACATGTTTCCTCCTCTCCTGCCCCATTCGGGGCTTGGTGATCAAATATCATCGGGACCCCCCTCCGATCAAGCAAATTAGGGGGTCGCGGCGTTCTGCTCCTCTCGTTGAAGTAATTTGCTTGCCCGACCCGTCCGGTATATATAGGATTTCCAAGGTTCTAGGGGACAACATCATGAAGAAGGCGCTTCTGGCGCTCGTCGTCGTGGTCTCCGCGTCCGCGGTGGCCGAAGCCCAGGTCAAAAACCGCTGGCGCCTCCAGTGGTCCAACGACAAGCCCCAGATCTACACGTACCGGACTCCCAACGACACGTACGAGAATTTCTGGTTCTTCACCTATACCCTCGAGAATACCACGGACGAGATCATCCCGCTGATCGTGGATGTGCTGCTGTACACCGAGTCCGGGAAGGAACTGCAGAACGATTTCCGGAAGGTCGATCCTCCCGTCATCAAGGAGGAGATCGACAACCCCAAGAAGGCGGAAGCCCTGAAATTCGGCCGCTTCTACGCCAACGTCATCGATCCGGAAGCCGAGTACAAGATCATCGAGTATCACTCCAAGATCGGCAATCGCTCTGACGGCATCGTCCGCGAGTCCATTGAAGCCTTCAAGAAGGGCTTCACCGAGGAGCCGCCCGAGGAGTTCAAGGGCAAGTGGAAGAAGGGCGACCGGATGTACCTCAATCCCCGCGAGATCCGAGGCGCCCGGGTGATCCAGCCGGGCCAGAAGATCCACGGCATCGCCATCTTCAAGAACGTCGATCCCCGCGCCCACACCTATGAGGTCCACGTGGCCGGCCTGGTCGACATCGTCAAGATCACCGCCGTCAACGAGGACGAGTGGAAAATGGAGTACGAGCCCCAGACGCTCAAGATCCGCTACGAGCGCCAGGGCGACCCCTTCGAGATCGAGCGCGACGTCCTCTATCGGATGGCCAAGAAGGAGTATGTCGTCAAGAAGATCGGCCCGATCGCGTCGAAGGATACGATCGACAAGCTCGTCAACGCCCTGGCCGACACCCTCAAGAAGGAACTCGAGTGGAAGGAAAAGGAAGCCAAGCCGGAGGAGGTCCAGAAGAAGCGCGTGGAGGACGGCATCGAACCGCTCGACACCCGCGTGATGGCGATGGTGTTCAAGCTCGCCACCGAGAAGGACTTCGGGTACGACCCCGCGAAGGACATCCTGGAGAACGAGAAGGCCGTCTGGCGCATCCATGAGTGGTGGATCACCAACCGTTCGAAGCTGGTGTTCAACGAGGTCACCAACCGCTTCGAGATCAAGGACGACCCCCTCCCCGGCACGGTCGACAAATAGGCGTCCCGGACAGCGTTGGCATCGGCAAGGGGCGGCGATGAGCCGCCCTTTTTTCTTGCAGGGATAAGGCCTTGCGGCGGGTCAATTGAATTGGGCCTAGAGCCCTGATAAGATGACCCTCTCTGTGATCGAAATCCCGGGATTCGAATCCATCGACCGCGGCTCCCAGACCGTCCTCATCCGGCCGGAATGGAAGCCCTGGCTGCTGGACGACCTCCTGGGCGGCTTCCGGAGGATCGACCCCTCCCGTCGCCGCCTCTATTCTCACGGCCGGGTCGCCCACTTCTCGTACCAACCGGACGACGCCCCGGCACGGGTCTTCGTCCGCCAGGCCACCCGCGGCGGCCTGATCGGGACCCTCTTGGGCGGGCTTTATGTGGGGGTGGATCGGCCTCTCCGCGAACTCCGGGCGGCGACCGCCGCGCGCACGGCCGGCGTCAGCGTTCCCGAACCCCTGGCGGTGCTGGTCACGCGGGTGGGCGGCCTTTTCTGCCGCTTCACGGTGATCGCCCGCGAAGTCGAGAACGCCCAGGACCTCCTGACCGTCGCCTCGGCCCCCTCCGGGACGCGCAAGCGGGACCTTCTGGACCGCGTTGCCGACGAGATGCGCCGCCTCCACGAATCGGGCGTCTACCACGCCGACCTGACGATGAAGAACATCCTGATGAGCGGACAATCGGTCTACATCATCGACCTCGACAAGGCGACGCTGGCGCCCCAGCGCGACGAGCGGCTCGACATGATGAACCTGTCGCGCCTGAACCGGTCGGTCGTCAAGCTGCTAGGCGCGCACGGATTCGTCACCCGCACCGACAAGCTTCGCTTCCTCCGCCGCTACTTGGGCGGACGCCACCGGATCAAGGAATTGTCCCAGGTCTGCGCTCAGGGTCTGTGGTTCCACCGGCTCTGGTGGTCGGTGAGCGGGCAGGGCTAGAAAGACTCACGAATTACGACTCACGACTCCGGGACTGGAACCGTTCCTGGCTCCCCGGCCCTCCCTGTTTGGGGGAGCCCGACACCTTCATGAACATTCTGGTAAAGGGCAACAACTGGCTCGGCGATGCAGTCATGAGCCTGCCCACGCTGAAATCCCTCAAGACGATGCTGCCGCGGTCCCGCGTGACCGTTCTGACCAAGCCGGCGTTCGCGGATCTCTACGCCGGAGCCCCGTATGTCGACGAGGTCCTTTCCCACCACCGGGGCGGCATGGGGACCTGGGTCGACATCGTGCGGAGCCTGAAAAAGAAGAAGTTCGACGCGGCCCTGGTTCTGCCCCGATCCTTCAGCGCCGCCCTTCTCGCGTGGAGCGTGCGTATTCCGAGGCGCATCGGCTATGCCGATGGCGCAAGAACCAAGCTGCTGACCGAGACGCCCGCCCCGCTGGACCGGCGCCATCGCGTCTACCACTATCATCACCTCCTGACGGCCTTTGGCGATCCGCCGGCCGTACAACCGCCTCGCCTGGAGCTCCCGGCCGCGGCCCGGGCCTGGGCGGAGGAGACGCTTCCGGGAGGACCCTGGATCGGCTTCAATCCCGGCGCCACGTACGGCGCCGCCAAGCAGTGGTTCCCGGACCGCTTCATCGACCTGGGCAAGAAACTCCGCCCCCGGGGAAGGATCGTCGTCGTCGGCGGCCCGGCGGAGGCGGACCTCGGCGATCAGGTGGCCAAGGGGGTCGGAGGACTCTCGATCGCCGGACGCACGAGCGTGATGCAGCTGTCCGCCGCGATCGCCCGCTGCTCGCTGTTCGTGACCAACGACACCGGCCCGATGCACGTCGCCGACGCCGTCGGGACGCCGATGGTCGCCATCTTCGGCCCGACCGACTGGATCGTCACCCCTCCGTTTGGGAAAACGCACACGATCGTGCGCCACGAGATCGAATGCAGCCCCTGTCTCAAGCGCACCTGTCCGCTCGGCCACCACGAGTGCATGAAGCGGATCGAGGTCGACCAGGTTCTGAAGGCCTGCGAGGAACAGCGGGCATGAGTCGATCGCCCTACCCCCCTTCCGATGCCCCCTTCCCTGAAAACCCGGACGCCGGCGCGGATCCCGGGAGGACCGGAGGCGGGCCTCCCCCGGGGCTGGGCCGGGGTCGGCGTCGCAATTCCTTCCGGGGCCCGACGTGAGAATCGCCCTGGTCATCGAGAAGTTCAGTCCCGCGGGAGGCGCCGAGAGGCAATGCGCCTACATGGCGCGAGGTCTCCTGTCCCGCGGCCACGAGGTCCATGTCTTCGCCCGCCAGATCGCCCCGACACCAGGAATCACGGGGCATGAAGTCCCCGCGGAGCGGCCCGCCTTTGCGGATCAGGTGCGGAGCATGCTCCAACGCGAGACGTTCGATCTCATCCATTCCTACACGCGGACGGATTACCAGGACCTCCTCCGGCTGGGGGGGGGCACCCATCGCGAATATCTGATCCGGACCGATCCGGTCTACTCGCCCTTGGCCCGGCTTTGGCGCAAGGTCCGCCCCAAGGAGCGCCGCGAACTCGCGCTGGAAGCGAGGAGTTTCCAGCCCGACGCCTCCCGAAAGATTGTCGCCGTGTCCCATCGGGTGAAAGACGAGGCGATCCGGCATTACGGCGTCCCTGCGGACAAGATCGTCGTCATCCACAACGGCGTCGACGGGACCGACTTCAGGCCCAGCGCGGAAGCCCGGAGCCTGATCCGCAACCAGATCGGCCTGGCCGACTCGGAGTACATGCTGCTCTTCGTGGGCAGCGGCTTCCGGCGGAAGGGACTCCCCGCCGCGATCCAGGCGATCGACCGCGTTCCTTCGGCAAAGCTGGTCGTCGCCGGGGAAGGTCGGGCCCCGTCCCACCCCCGCGTGCTGATGTTGGGCCGCCGCAGCGACGTCGCCCACCTTTATGCGGCGGCGGACGCGTTCATTTTCCCGACGCTCTACGACCCCTTCCCCAACGCGGTTCTCGAGGCGATGGCGAGCGGGATCCCGGCGATCGTGAGCCGCGTCGCGGGTGTTTCCGAGGTCATCTCCGGGGATTCGATCGTGATCGAGAATCCCCTCGACCTCGGAGAGCTGGCGGCCGCCGTGAAGACGCTCGAGGATCCCGCCGTTCGCAAGCCGATGGGAGAATCCGCGCGGAAGAAGGCCCTTTCCCGGCCCCTGGAGACCGTGCTCCAGGAAAATCTCCGGCTCTATGACGAAGTCCTTGCGATGAAGCGGCGGGGGGGAACGTCCCGTTAGAGGGGAGAGCGGTCTTCGAGTGTATAGTAGACGGGGGCCAGGGGCCCTAGAGTAGGAGCAGTCGATGCGGTGGCCTTCGCGCGCGGCGGCGCTGGCGGTCGTCATAGTTCTGGTCCCGGCCTGCAAGGGGATGGGCGGCCCCTTTCAGGGGTTTTTCTCCCCCTTTCCCAACACCGTCGCCAATGGCACCCTCCGCGGCTCCCAGGTGATTCCCGCGCTGGGCACGGGAGCCGCCGGGACCGCGACGATCACCGTCGACGGGCTCCGGACCTTCATCGACTACACGATCGACGCCACCGGCATCGCCACGGCGGTGACCGCCATCGAGATCCGCAGCGGCGGCCCCGGGACGAACGGCCCCGTGCTTCTCACCATCCCGCTCGGAGCCTTCCCCCTGAGCGGGCGACTGACGCCGGCCACCATGATCCCCCCGATGCTGAGCACGACTTTTGCCGCCGCGGGAGACGCCATCGCGAATGGACAGACGTACCTCTTGATCAGCAGCACGGCCCAGCCCACCGGAGAGATCCGGGCGCATCTGGGCCAGGCGGCGCTCGCTTCCGCGGTCCTCTCCGGCTCCCAGGAGCTGCCTCCGCTCGGCCTGCCCGCGACCGGAACGGCCACGGTCGGTCTTGACGACGCCCAGGCCACCCTGACCGTCACGCTCACCATCGCCGGTCTCAGCAGCGCGGTCACGTCGGCGCAGATTTTCGATGGGGCGCCCGGGAACGCCGGAACGACCCCCCTCTTCGACCTTGCCACCACCGCCTTCAGCGGGTCGGTCACCGTGAGGCTCCAGTCCGGCGATTTCACCGCAAGCGCCGGGGTGACCACGTTCGCCGACGCCGTCGTCGCGCTTCTCAGCGGAGGCCTCTTCATCCAGGTGAAGACGATCACCAACGCGACCGGCGAAATCCGCGGCCAGGTCGGACCGACCCAGATGACGGCGGTCCTGACCGCGGGAGATGTCGTTCCCGCCAACAGCTCGACCGCCACCGGCGCGGCAACGATCGCCCTCAATGCCGCTCAGACCGCCTTCTTCATCACCCTGACGCACAACGTCGTCACTCCGACCGCCGTGACGATCCACGCGGACGACCCGGGGTCGAACGGCCCCCAGATTTTCGACGTCGACGCGATCGCCGGGGCGGCGACCAGCCCGGTCTCCGCGACCTTGACGTCGCTCCAGCTCATCCCGCAGCCGTCCAAGGGGATCTCGACGTTCACCGACGTCGTCAATGCGCTCCTGACGGCGAAAACCTACGTGGATGTCGGGTCCACCGGCTTCCCCGCCGGCGAGATCCGGGGCCAGATTCTCCCCTAGAGTCTCCGCTTCGAGGACCGCCGGGCTCGGCGCCCGGGCGGCCCGCGAGGACGAGCGGCCGGAACGGATTCCTGACGCGACATCGTCGATTGACAATGGCGGAGGGTAAAGCTATCCTGTCGCAAACCGGAAAGGGTATCGCATGGCTCGGGGGGCCGGTCCTGTAGTTGCCGTCATTCCAGCCCGATTCGCCAGTACCCGTCTCCCCGGAAAGCCCCTCCTGGCGGAAACCGGAAAAACCCTGATCCAGCACGTCTACGAGCAGGTCCGCAAAGCCGCTGGTCTCGACCGCATCGTCGTCGCCACCGACGACGATCGCATCCTCCAGGCCGTGAAGAGCTTCGGCGGCGAAGCGATCATGACCTCGAACCGGCACCCGACCGGGACCGATCGCATCGCCGAAGCCGTCAAGAACATCGACTGCGCCAAGGTCGTCAACGTGCAGGGCGACGAACCGGAAATCGAGCCGGAACTCATCGAGACGCTGATCGGCCTCCTGGATGATGACGCCGAGATGGCCACGCTGGCGGTCCCCTTCCTGAATCCGCAGGACGCCCTGCTGTCGCACCGCGTCAAGGTCGTGATCGACAAGCACCATAACGCCTTGTACTTTTCGCGATCGCGGATCCCGTATTCGAACGGGATCCCCTCCCCCGCCCTCCTCCACCTCGGCCTCTACGGATACACCAAGGCGTTCCTCCAGCGGTACGTCACGCTCGACTCGACGCCCCTGGAGCAGGCCGAAAAGCTGGAGCAGCTGCGCGCCCTGGAACACGGCTACAAGATCAAGGTCGGCATCGTGAAGGCGAAGGCCCTGGGCGGCATCGACACGCCCGAGGATTACGCCGCGTTCGTCAAGCGTTCCAGAGAGAGGGTTTCCACATGACCAAGCACATGTTCGTCACGGGCGGCGTCGTGTCGTCCCTGGGCAAGGGTCTGACCAGCGCCTCGATCGGACTCCTGCTCGAGTCGATGGGTCTCAAGGTCGCGATGCAGAAGTTCGACCCCTACATCAACGTCGATCCCGGGACCATGAACCCCCACCAGCATGGCGAAGTGTACGTCACCGAAGACGGCCTGGAAGGCGACCTCGATCTGGGCCACTACGAGCGGTTCACCACCTCGGCGGTCAACATCCACTCGAACTACACGACCGGGAAGATCTACAGTTCGGTCATCGCCCGGGAGCGCCGCGGCGAGTACCTCGGACAGACGGTCCAGGTCATCCCGCACATCACCAACGAGATCAAGGAAGCCGTCCGCCGCGTCGAAGGCCCCGCGATCGACGTCGCGATCACCGAGATCGGGGGCACGGTCGGCGATATCGAGAGCCTGCCCTTCCTGGAGGCGATCCGGCAGTACCAGCTCGACGTCGGCCGCGACAACGTCATGTACATCCACCTGACGCTGATCCCCTTCCTCCACGCGAGCCAGGAGATCAAGACGAAGCCGACCCAGCAGTCCGTCGGAAAGCTTCGCGAGATCGGCATCTTCCCCGACATCCTGATCTGCCGCACGGAGGTCGCCCTCGGCGAAGACGTGCGCGCCAAGATCTCCCTGTTCTGCAACGTCCCCAAGGAGGCGGTCATCGAGGAGAAGGACGTCGACTTCTCGATCTACCAGATCCCGCAGATGCTGGCCGAACAGAAGGTGGACGAGCTGATCGTCCGCCGCCTGGGGTTGGCCAGCAAGAAGCCCGACCTGACGCGATGGAACGAGGTCGTCGAGACGCTTCGGCAGCCCGAGAGCGAAGTGACCGTCGGCGTCGTGGGCAAGTACCTCGACCTGCATGACGCATACAAGTCCATCTGGGAGTCGCTGACGCACGCGGGCATCGCGAACCGCACCAAGGTGAAGATCAAGAAGATCCCGGCGGAAGACGTCGAGCGCCAGGGCATCGCCAAGTTCATGGAGGGCGTGAGCGGCATCCTCGTGCCGGGGGGCTTTGGACACCGAGGCATCGAAGGCAAGATCAAGGCCGCGCAGTACGCCCGCGAGTGCAAGGTCCCCTACTACGGCCTCTGTCTCGGGATGCAGATCGCGTCCATCGAGTTCGCCCGCCATGTCGTGGGCCTCGAGGGAGCGAACTCGACCGAGTTCGACCCGAAAACGCCGCATCCGGTGATTCACATGATGGAGCGGCAGCGCTCGATCACCGAAAAGGGAGGCACGATGCGCCTGGGCAGCTATCCCTGCCGCATCGAGCCGGATTCCATCGCGGCGGAATGCTATCAGCGCGAGGTCGTCTCCGAGCGCCACCGCCACCGTTACGAGTTCAACAACCAGTACCGCGACGCGTTCCGGGCCCGGGGCATGCGCTTTTCGGGGATCTGGCCGGAAGGCAACCTCGTCGAGATGATCGAGATTGAGAATCATCCCTGGTTCGTCGGCGTCCAGTTCCATCCCGAGTTCAAGTCCAAGCCGACGAGCCCGCATCCCCTCTTCCGAGGCTTCATCAAAGCGGCGCTGGCCTACTCGCGCCCTAAGGCGCCTGCGGAGAAAATGACGGTATGAGCGCAGACAAGCGGGTCGACGAAGACTGGAAGAAGCGCGCCCAGGCCGAGAAGGAGCTGGATGCGGCCAAGTTCACCCCAGCCCCCGCCGCCGCGCCGGCGCCGGGCGCCCCGGCCACCGGGGCCGCGCGGGCGGACATCAAACCCAATCCCCTTTTCGGCGGCTTGGTCGAATCCCTGGCGTCCCAGGCCCTCATGTTCATGGGCGCGATGCGCGATCCGATGACCGGCCAGGCGCACCAGGACATCCAGCAGTCCCAGACCATGATCGAGATGCTGGCGATGCTGGAGGAGAAAACGAAGGGCAACCTGGCCAAAGAAGAAGCCGACATGCTGAAGCAGGTGCTGGACGAGGTGCGGATGCACTTCGTGCGGTTGACGACTCCCCCGCCGCCGAATCCCAAAGGCCCGATGATGGGGAACAAGCCTCGATAGGGGGTACGCCGTCTCCGTCGCCCGTCGTTCGCCCTCCGCCCTCCGGAGTGAGCCCCCATGAAGAGGAGCCTGGTTGTTGCAAGCCTGGTGCTCGTAACCGGGGCCTGTGACAACAGCAGTTCCACCCCCGACCCGGTCGTCACCCCGACGAGGATCGATCCCGAGACCGCCGGCACGATCCGCGGGATCGTCAAGTTCGACGGCACGCCGCCCGTCAACCTCAAGCTGCCCGTCGGCGGCAATGCCGAATGCGCCGCGCTTCACTCGGGTCCCGCCTTCGACCAAGCCGTCCTCGTCAAGGACGGCCGGCTTGAGAACGTGCTGGTCTACGTCAAGACGGGCCTGGAGCAGCAGGTCTTCGCCTGGCCCCGGCAGCCCGTCCGCGTGGCCAACGAACGCTGCCTCTACGTTCCCCGGGTTTCCGGAGCGATGGTCAACCAGCCGATCGAGTTCGTCAACAACGATCCCACGTCCCACAACATCCACGGCTTCAGCTCCCAGGGGGATTTCAACTTCACCCTCCTGGGGAAGGGACTGATGAACCAGGTCCGGCTGCGGAGGCCCGAGCTGCCCCTGCGGGTGAAGTGCGACTTACACCCCTGGATGAGCGGCTCGGTCGGAGTTTTCGCCCATCCCTTCTTCCGGGTGACCGGCGCGGACGGCTCCTTCGAGCTGGCGGGACTTCCGCCGGGCGATTATGAGATCGAGGCCTGGCACGAGCGCCTGGGCGCCCAGAGCCGGAAAACGACCCTTGGGGCCAAGGGGTCCCTCGACGTCGAGTTCGTCTTTACCGGGAAATAGGCCTCACTTCGCTGCCGGCGGAGCGGCGGGCGGCGGCGCCGCAGGGGCCGCGGGCGGCGCGTCGGGCAGGAATTCCTTCCCCACCCTGGGGGCGGCCTGGTTCACGATATGCACCCCGATGCCGATGCCGACCACCAGAATACCGATCCACCAGCCGAGCTGTTCGCCCCAGCTCTTGGCCACCGGAAGGTGGGAGCGGGCGCCCATCCCGAAGAGCATCGGCAGGCTGAGGTACGTGTTGATCTTCGAGGCCTTTCCGGCCACCGCGACCAGAGCGTCGAAGTCGGCCGGTTTCTCCCGCTTGCCGGCGACCGATGCGATGATCACCTGCTGACGCGGCCAGATGACGAACCAGACGTTGAACCACATGATCGTTCCCAGCGTCGCGCCGTACAGAATCCAGGCGTTGCTGGGGCCGGATCCGTTGGGACCGAAGCTGAGCCAGCCGTCAAAGTGGCGGCTAGTGGCGATGAATTCCTGGTAGAGAATGTAGGTGAGGCCCGTCAGGAACGTCAGCATGGCGCCCCAGCGGAACCACCAGATGGCGCGGCCGCGGAAGTTCGGGACCACGAGCTTTTTCATGGGGCCATCCAGCGCCTTCTCCGCGTGCGCCTGGACGAAGTTGAAGTAGTACAGGTGGCCGATCCAGGCGATTCCGAAGAAGAAATGCGCCCAGCGGAGGACCTGAAGGATCACCAGGTGCAGCGTGGTGCCGCCCTGGTTTCCGGCGTCGACTTGGGCCAGAAAGTGGGTCATCATGGGCCTTTCCCTCCTTGAAACAGGACCGAATTCGTCCCATTAGATCCTACGAGGATCAATTGTCAATGATTTCAGAACCGTGGCCCGCCCTGTCGCGTCCGTCCAGATCCCCTCCTCCAGCCCGCTGACAACGCTGGACACGACGCTCGCGGCGCTGGCACAATGGTCCGCGGATTGGCAGGGAACCATGGGTAGCGCAGCCCCCGGAACACCGTCCCCCCGGTCGCGGCTTCGCGGCGACGCGGCCGTCGTGGGCATCGACGTCGGTTCCACCACCGTCAAAGCCGTCGTCATCGACCCCAGCACCCGGGACATCCTCTGGTCCGACTATCAGCGCCACGAAACCCGGCAGGCCGAAAAGGTCCTCGAGCTCCTCGTGGCCATCGGCTCCGAGTTCGCGGACCTCGACCGAGCCAAGATCCGAACCTTCATCACCGGCTCGGGCGCCGGCCCCCTCCGGGAGCCCATCGGCGCCAAGTTCGTCCAGGAAGTCAACGCCGTCACGATGGCCGTCGACCATCTGCATCCCGACGTCCGCAGCGTGATCGAGCTCGGCGGCCAGGACGCCAAGATCATCATCTACAAGGAGAACGAGCAGACCGGCGACAAGCGCGCGATCGCCTCGATGAACGACAAGTGCGCGTCGGGAACGGGCGCCACCATCGACAAGTGCATGATCAAAGCGGGCATGTCCCCCGCGGACGCCTGCAAGCTGCCCTGGGATCCCTCGAAGCTGCACCACGTCGCCGCCAAGTGCGGCGTCTTCGCCGAAACGGACATCGTCAACCTGGTCAAGTCCGGCATCCCGGCGGACGAGATCCTTTGCTCGCTGGCGGATGCGATCGTGTCGCAGAACCTGTCCGTGCTGACGCGCGGCAACACCCTCAAGTCCAAGGTGCTCCTCCTCGGAGGTCCCAACACGTACCTCCCCTTCCTCCAGGCCTGCTGGAGGCAGCGGATCCCGGAAACCTGGCAAGCGCGGGGCTACGATTGGCCGAAGGACGTCCCCATCGAGGAGCTGATCTTCGTCCCGAAGGATTCGCAGTACTATGCGGCCTACGGGGCGACCCTGTACGGCCTGCACGAGCCCGCCGAGTCCGGACTCTACCGCGGCCTCGACCCGCTGAAGGAGTTTATCGCGCACGGCCGGGCCGCCAAGTTGGGCGCCAAGGCGGGCCCGCCCCTGGTCTCGAACGAGGCCGACCGCGAGGCCTTTTGCGCCGAGTACGCCATCCCCAAATTCCAGCATGCCACGTTTGATCCAGGTTCCGTCGTCCGTGCCGTGATCGGCCTCGACGGCGGGTCGACCTCCTCGAAGGCCGTCCTTCTGGACGAACGCGGCACCCTCCTGACCAAGCAATACCAGCTGTCCAAGGGCAATCCCATCGCGGACGCCAAGGAGCTGCTGGCGAAGATCAAGGCCTTCGTGCATGATCAGGGCGCCACCCTCGAGGTCCTCGGTTTCGGGGCCACGGGCTATGCGGCCGACGTTCTCGAAGAATCCGTCCGCGCCGACGTCAACATCGTCGAAACGGTGGCCCACATGATGGCCGCGGTCAAGTACTGCGGCGACGTCGACGTCATCTGCGACATCGGCGGCCAGGACATCAAGGTCCTCTTCATGGTCAACGGCGAGATCCGCAACTTCCGCCTCTCCAACCAGTGTTCGGCCGGAAACGGAATGCTCCTCCAGGCGATGGCCAACCAGTTCGGCCTCCCCGTCACCGAGTACGCGGACGCCGCGTTCAAGGCCCCCCTGAGCCCGAAGTTCAGCTATGGCTGCGCCGTCTTTCTCGACGCGGACCGAGTCAACTTCCAAAAGGAAGGGTATTCGCGGGAAGAGCTCCTTGCCGGACTCGCGATGGTCCTGCCGAAGAACGTGTGGCAGTACGTCGTGCAAATCCCGAGGCTCGCCCAGCTCGGCACCCGGTACGTGCTGCAGGGCGGGACCCAATACAATCTCGCGGCCGTCAAGGCGCAGGTGGACTACATCAAAGCCCGCGTCCCCGGCGCCGTCGTCCGCGTCCATCCCCATCCCGGCGAGGCGGGCGCCATCGGCGCCGCCGTCGAGACCCTCCGGACCGTCCAGCGCCGCGGGTCCTCCACGTTCATCGGACTCGACGCCGCGATCAACCTGGGGTTCACCAGCATTAACGACGAGTCGACCGTCTGCCACTTCTGCCCCAACAACTGCTCGCGGACCTTCATCGACACCAAGACCCCCGACGGGCGGACGAGTCGCTACATCTCGGGGTTCAGCTGTGAGAAGGGTACGGTCGAGTCCCTCGACGCGCTCAAGGCCCTGGAGCTGAAGCGCAAGACCCTCAAGACGCGCTACCCGAATCTGGCCGAATACGAGGCCAAACTGGCGTTCCGGCACTTCCACAACGCCGCCCCCGTCCCTCCGGAAGGGACCATCATCGACGACCTCAAGGTCCAGAAGACCTTGTTCGGCGGCGTGAAGAAGACTCCGATCCGCCGATCCATCCAGCGCTCGGACTCGACCCGGCGCCGCTCGATCCGCGTCGGCATCCCGCGGGTCTTGAACCTCTACTCCAGCGGCCCGCTCTGGCGGACCTATTTCGAGGCGCTGGGCCTCGACGAGACGAACATCGTCTTCAGCGATGTGACCTCCGAGGAGATGTGGGCCGAAGGGTCGCGCTACGGATCGATCGACCCCTGCTTCCCCTCCAAGGCGGCGCAGGCGCATATCCACAACTTGATCTTCAAGAAGCACGAGCAGAAGAAGCTCGACTTCATCTACTTCCCGTGCATCACGCACATGCCCACCTTCGTCGCGGGGACCCAGGACTCGACCAGCTGCCCGATCGTCGCGGGGGCTCCCAAGGTCATGCGCGCCGCCTTCACCAAAGAAGTCGACTTCTTCCAGCGGGCCGGAATCGAGTACGTGGACACCGCCGCCACGCTCAATGAGCCCCACTATTTCGCGCGGCAGATGTTCGAAACCTGGGGTCCGCGCCTCGGCATCACCGAAGACGAGAACGACCACGCCGTCCACGAAGGCTTCAAGGCCCTCCGTCTCTTCGACGAGGAGATGGAGCGCCGCGGCCTCGAACTGCTCGAGAAGCTCGAAGAGGACAACAAGGTCGGCGTGCTGCTCCTGGGAAGGCCCTATCACCTGGACCCGGGGCTCCATCACGGGGTCCCTGACGAATACCAGGCCCTCGGCTACCCCATCCTGTCGATCCGGTCGATTCCCAAGGATCCGAAGTGGCTCGCGCGCTGGTTCAAGGACGACCTGGACCGCGGCTTCATCTCGACGCCGCTGTCGGTCCAGGATGTCTGGCCCGAGAATTATTCAACCAACAGCGTGCAGAAGGTCTGGGCGGCCAAGTTCGCCGCTCGACATCCGAACATTGTCGTCCTCGACCTCTCGAGCTTCAAGTGCGGCCACGATGCGCCGACCTACGGGCTGATCGACAACATCATCAACTCCAGCGGGACGCCGGCATCGGCCCTGCACGACATCGACGCCAACAAACCCGGCGGCTCGATCCGCATCCGGGTCAAGACGTACGCCCACACGCTCAAGCGCTTCGAGGAGGAGCTGGCCGACCAATCCTCCCGGCGGAATGAGCTGCAAAAGCGAGTCGAAGAGAAACGCCGTGAATTGCTGGCGGCCCGCCGGATCGAACTCCGCGAGTCCGCGCTCCGCGACCCGGGACGCCGACGGGAGATGGAGGAGCTCGAGGCTGCCTACCTCGCCTATACGGAAGAAGCGTCGACCCCGTCGGGCTTTACCGAGGAAGAGGCCGCTCGCCGCGACATCGCCCCGCTCCCGCCTGTAGAGGCCGACATCGTTTTGAGGGTGAAGACGTGATGGACTTTGAAGACATCGAACGGGAATTGAAAGCCTTCGAGGCCGAGGAGCGCAAGCGCCTGGGGATCGAAGAGGAACAGGTTCGGCACTGGCATGACGCCAACCCTCAGACCTTCACCCGCGACCAGCGGGAAACGACGACGTTGCTCCTGGGCGGGCTGACCCTGGCCCACGACGCCCTCATCACCGGGGCGCTGGACGGCCTCGGCTACAAGGTGCAGGCCCTCGACTGCCCCGATCTCGAAGCGCTGCGGCTCGGGAAAGAGTTCGGGAACCGGGGCCAGTGCAATCCCACCTACTTCACCGTCGGGAACCTGGTGAAGCAGCTGACCAAACTGCGCGACAAGGACGGGATGTCCACCGCGGACATCCTGAAGAAGTACGTCTTCCTGACGGCTGGCGCCTGCGGACCCTGCCGCTTCGGCACCTATGTGACCGAGTACCGCAAGGCGCTCGTCGACTCCGGCTTCGACGGCTTCCGCGTCCTCCTCTTCCAGCAGCAAGGCGGCCTGAAGCAGGCGACCGGTGAGGCGACCGGCCTTGAGCTGAACACGACGTTCTTCCGAGGCGTCATCGCCGCGGTCATGGCGGGCGACTGCCTGAATTTGGCCGGCTACCGGATCCGGCCGTACGAGGTGACGAAGGGTGAAACCGACGCCGCCCTCGAAGACTGCAAGACGCTGCTGAGACAGACCCTGAGGCGGCGCGGGAGCATGATCACCGCCCTCCTCCGCTGCCGGAGCCGCCTTAACCAGATCGCCGTCAACCGCCTGCGTCCCAAACCCAAGGTGTCGATCATCGGCGAGTTCTGGGCGATGACGACGGAAGGCGACGGCAACCACCGGCTCCAGCGCTTCCTCGAACAAGAGGGCGCCGAAGTCGACATCCAACCCGTCACCGCGTGGATCCTCTACAACATCTGGGAGCACCAGCACGACACGCGCAAGCGGCTGGACCTGCGAGGAGAGGACGAGGGCATCGTCGGCCTGAAAGGCAAGGACGGACGCACGAAGCTGGCCCTCCTGTGGGGCGCCGAGAAGGTGGTGCGCGCCCTCTTCGGTGTCTACGCCAAGGCGATCGGCCTATCGGGCTACCATCTCCCGGATATGGACCAGGTCGCCGCAATTTCCCATCAGTACTATGACAATCACCTCCGCGGCGGCGAGGGCCACATGGAGGTCGGCAAGCTGATCAACACCGTCCGGCACCGGAAAGCCCATATGGTGATCAGCGTGAAACCGTTCGGCTGCATGCCGTCGTCGGGGGTGTCGGACGGGATCCAGTCGCTCATCACCGCCCGCTACCCTGAAGCGATCTTCACGGCGATCGAGACCACGGGGGACGGCGAGGTCAACGTCCAGAGCCGGATCCAGATGGACCTCTTCAAGGCGCGCGCGCGCGCCGAGGAGGAGTACAAGGCCGCGCTCGGACGGTCGGGATTCGACGAATCGGCGCTGACGGAGAAGCTCCGGAGAAAGTCCAAGGCGCTCCATCATCCGCCGCACGTGGTGGCGGGCACGGCGGCCAATCAGGTTCTCGAACTGGCCGGGATCGGGGAATGGACGGCTTGATCGCCGCGGTCCAGTTTTTCCGATTCAACGTCTGGAGCTTTGCGGTCCCCGCGGCGATCGTCTTCGGCTATTGGGTCGCCCTGAACCTCGCCCGCAAGGCCGCCCTCGACACCAAACGCTTCGAGTCGTCGATGGAATGGGGCATCGGCGGCGGACTGGTGCTCTCGCACATGGCCGAGATCCTCTTCTACCAGCCGCAACGGTTGAAATCGGAAGGCCCGCTCGAACTCCTGTATTTCTGGGACGGCCTGAGCTCTTACGGGGGCTTCTTCGGGGGCGTCTTCGTCTTCGCGATGTATTACTGGATCACGACCCGGCGGAGCTGGTGGCGCGAGGCGGACTGCCTGATCCAGGGCATGGTGGTCGCGTGGATTTTCGGCCGATTCGGGTGCACGGTCTCCGGCGACCATCCCGGCCCCAGGACGTCGGTTCCCTGGGCCTACCCCTACCCCGACGGGCCGCGCCACAACATGGGCCTCTACGAGATGGTCTTCACGATCCTCGTCCTGGTGCCGGCCAATCTCCTGCTGGGTCGGCGGAGGCCTCCGGTCGGATCCCACGTCGCCTTGACCTGCCTGCTCTATGGGGCGGGCCGGTTTGCCCTGGATTTCATGAGAGCGACGGACCGGACCGATTCGGACCCCCGGTATGGGGGATTGACCCTGGCCCACTACTGCTCGTTGACCATTTTCCTCTTCGGCCTGCTCGTCGCGGTGCTCGCCAAACGGGGGGTCCTCGCGGCTAGGAGCGCCGCCCCGACGAGCGCCGGGCTTTCTTCTTCGTCGCCGCCGCCGTCTTCGACGCCTTAGAAGCGTCCGGGACCGTCCGCTCGATTTCGACGGTGCACTCGGTCGCCAACGCGGCGATGGCTCCCACGGCGGCGAGCACGGGCGCGAGAACGGCGCCGACGACCCCGACGGTCAGGGGAAACTCGACGAATTTCGTACCTTTCTGCTTGATGATGATGCGTCGGGCGTTGCCTTCGCGGATGATGCGCTGGACGTAGCCCAGGAGATCCTTCCCCTCGATCTTGGCGCGTTCCCAGACGGTTTTCGCATCCATTGAGAGTCCCTCCAATTGGGAGTGAGACCGCGGCCCGGAGGATCTGTTACGGGACTATCGTAATCCCAGGCGGCCCCTTCAGGATATTCTTTCAAGCCGGCGTGAGGTCCGCTAGACAAAGTACGCGGCGATCGCCGCCAGGAGCGCAGAAAGAGGCAGGGTCACGATCCAGGCCAGAAGGACGCCGGCGATCGTCTTCCACCGGGCCTGGCCCGTGATCGCGCCGATCCCGAACAGGGACCCACAGGAGACATGGGTCGTCGACACGGGCAGGCCGAAGCGCGAGGCGACCAGCACCAGGCCGGCGGTCACCAGGTTCGTGAGGAACCCCTGGCCATGGTTCATCCGGGTGATTTTGTGGGACATCGTCTCGGCGACGGTGCGCGCGTGGAGGACGGCGCCCATGCCCATCGCGAGGCCGACCAGGGTCATGCCCCCTTTCAGACCCATGGCCTTGGCCGCAATCAAGAGCGCGACGATTTTCGGCGTGTCGTTCAAGCCGCGCGCAAAGGAGACGGCCCCGGCGCTGAGATAGTGGGCCCCGGTCAGGACATCCTGGACCGTCACGGACAACACGGTCCCCTGATAGCGCTCCTGGCACGTGCTGAGTTCGACTCCCGCGGGCAGCGCCGGCGCCGCGCCGCCGGAGGCCAGCTCGACGGGCACCCACTTCTGGCCGACGCACACGCAGGTTTCTCGGCGGAGTCCCATCCGGGTACGCAGGGCGTGGAGGGTCGGATAGAGAACGGCCACCAGCAGCATGGCGACGACCGGTGAAAAGAGGAGCGGAAGGAAGAACGCGGCGCCCAGGACAGAAAACTGGACGTTCCCATGAGCCTGGACCAATCCCGCGCCGACCAGGGCGCCCGTCAGCGCGTGGGTAGTCGAAATGGGCAACGATAGCAGCGTCGCCAGGAGGACGGTCATCGCGGAGGCAAGGGCGACGGCACCGACGAAATGGGGGCTGCCGACGAGGGGATCGGGAACCAGGCCTTTGCCGCTGAACTTGACCACAAGCTGGGCCGAGAGGAGCACGGCGGTGACGGACCCGGCGAACGTGGTGACCGTCCCCCACGCGAGAGCACCCCGGTACCCGGTGGTGCCGGAGCCGAAGAGGGTGGCAACGCCCTTGAAGTTGTCGTTGGCGCCGTTGGCGTAGGCGACGAAGAGCACCGCGAAGATCAGGAAGGACGCGTAGACCATCCGGCCAGCATACTTCCAACATCCATTGATATGAATATTAATTTACATCTGGTCCGAGCGGAAGTAGCCGGGTCTCGGCCCGGCCCGCGAATTCCCTCGTCAGGAAAAGATCTCTGTCGCGACGTTGCCGGCCACATCGGTCAGCCGGAAATCGCGTCCGGCGTATCGGTACGTCAGTTTCTCGTGGTTGAGACCCAGGAGGGCCAGGAGCGTGGCATGGAGATCCGTCACATGCATTCCGCCCCGGACCGTCTTCAACCCGTACTCGTCGGTTTCACCGAAGCAAAAGCCCTTCTTCACTCCGGCCCCGGCGAGCCACATGGGATAGGCGGTGATGTTGTGGTCCCGGCCATCGGGACCTTGAGCGGTGGGCAGGCGTCCGAATTCGCTCCCGAACAGGACCAGCGTCTCGTCGAGAAGACCGCGCCGCTCAAGATCGGCCAGGAGAGCGGCGGTCGGCTGATCGGTGGCGGCGCACCCCTTGATCAGCCCCTGATGAAGGTTGCTGTGGTGATCCCAGCCCGGATGGCAGATTTCCACGAACCGCACGCCCGCTTCGCTGAGGCGCCGCGCCATGAGGCACTGGCGAGCGAAACTGCCTTCCGGTCCAGGGCGGACTCCGTACGACTCCAGAACGTTCTTCGGCTCCTTGGAGATATCCAGCAGCTCCGGCACCTTGGTCTGCATCTTGAACGCCAGTTCGAACGATTCAATCACGCCGTCGATCTGCCCCGTCGCCCCAGGAGTGGCCGCCAGGTCGCGGTTCATGTCCTGGATAAGGTCCAGTTGCTTCCGCTGTAGCGAAAGCGGAATCTGGGCTTTCAGGTCCGGCACGTACCCAGTGTCACTGATCCTCGTCCCCTGAAAATGGGCCGGAAGGAACGCACATCCGTAATTGGTCGCTCCCCCGACGTCGGGAGGCGGGTTGACGGTGATGTACCCGGGAAGATCCTGATTCTCCGTCCCGAGGCCGTACAGCATCCAGGCCCCCATCGACGGACGGGTGAGCGCCGCGAGTGCCGTTCCCGTGTGAAGCTGGATGACGGCCTGGGGGTGAGCCGGAGTGTCGGTCCGAAGTCCGCGAAGGAAACAGAACTTGTCCACGTGGCGGGCCAGGTTCGGGTAGAGCTCCGAGACCCACGTGCCGCTCTGGCCATACTTGCGGAACTTGAATTTCGACGCCGTGAGCGTGCCGCCCCCGGGGCCCTCCTTGCCGTCGTCTTTCTGGAGCTGGGGCTTGTATTCCCACGTGTCTGCCTGGGACATCGAGCCCGACATGAAGAGGAAAATGATCCTTTTCGCCTTGGGAACGAAGTGCGGGGCCTTCGGCGTCAGCGGCCGCGCCTCTTCTGCCAACGCTGACGACCGGTGACCCAACATGCCGGCGAGCGCCATGTATCCGAAGCCGGTACCCGCGGACTTCAGGAGTTGGCGCCGGGAAAGCGGGGGGAACGCACGCATCGGGTCACCTTCCTGTCGATATTATCGAACGTACCGGAATTCGGCCGACCCCAGAAGCGCCTGACAGAAGCTGGCCCAGGCCTGCGTCTTGGGGGCGTCCGCGGCGGCTTTCCCATTGGAACCGCCCTCCTTTCTCCCGTCCGTCGCATGGCGAACGGCTTCTTCATACTCGGAGAGATAGAGCGTCGCCCGGTGGACTTCATTCGCGGTCGCTTCCCGGTCCAGAGTCAGCCGATAGGCCGACTGAATCCGGTGGACGAGGTCGGGGTCTTCTTCGTGGAGCAACCGGTCCGCCAGGCCCAGAGCCTCGCGGCGCACGAAGGGATCGTTCAGCAGATAGAGGGCCTGCGGCGCCACGGTGGTCGTGTCTCGACATCCGGTCACCATCCCTTGCCCGGCAAAATCAAACACCTCGAGCGCCGGGGGGACCAGGCAGCGCAAGAGCGGCAAGTAGATGCTGCGATGCCGGCTGGCCAAAGCCTCCTTCTCCAGACGGGTGGCTTCGGGACCGTCGTTTCGCATCTCCATGACCTTCAAATCCTTGGCCGGCGACGCCACCGGGCGGACCCGATCCAAGTGGCCCGCCGAGGCGAGCATGGCGTCACGAATCTCTTCCGCGTCCAGACGCCGGGAGCTGTGTCGCCAGAGCAGGCGGTTGTCCGGGTCCAAGGTCCCGGCCTCTCCCGCGAGGCCTCCGGACGAGAGCTGGTAGGCCCGGCTCAGGACGATTTCGCGCACCAGCCTCTTCACCGACCACCCCTCTCGGATGAAGCGCAAGGAGAGATAATCGAGCAGTTCCGGGTGCGAAGGCACGTCCCCCGTCACCCCGAAATTGTCGACGCTGCTCACCAATCCCCGACCGAAGAGGTGGTGCCAGACCCGGTTCACCATCACCCGAGGGGTCAACGGATTCCGGGGACTGGTCAGCCACTCCGCGAGTTCCAGCCGGCCGCTCTGCCTGGGATTGACCTTCGGGGCCTCCGGGACCTGGATCGCCGAGAGGAATCCGCGGGGGACGATGGGCCCCAGCTTCTCGGCTTCGCCTCGGATCCGGATTTCCGTGTCGCCGACGTTCTTGGCCTCGCGGACCCCCAGAGCGGCATGTCCGTGCGCGGCGGGGTCGGTCAATTCCAGGAGCTGCTTCTCGAGCTTCGCGAGCTTCTGCCGGGCGAGGGCGGTCTTCGTCTGCCCCCCTTCTCCCTTCGCCATCCCTTCGGGCTTGCCTTGCAGGGCCTTCACCTCGGCCTGGGCCTCGGCTACGGCCTTCGTCGCGCGCTCGATCTTCTCGGTCTCGACGGGGTCCAGGGGACGGTCTTCCCCCACGCGCAGCAGCCGGGTGATGTCATAGTAGTCGAGGCCGCCCCCGCCCATCTTGTTGCGTACTCCGGCGCACAGTTCCGAGCTGTGGAAGATCCCCGCCAAGGCGTAATAGTCCATCGTCGGGATCGGGTCGAACTTGTGATCGTGGCAGCGGGCGCAGCTCGCCGTCAGGGCCAGGACCGAGCGGGTCACCGTATCGATCTGTTCGTCGATATTGTCCATGACGAACCGGACCTCGAAGCGCTGGTTGACGTCCTTGACCCCCAGGGCCAGGAAGCCGGTGGCGACGACATGCTCATCCCGCTCCCGGTCCGAGGCGGCGGGGATCAAGTCGCCGGCGATCTGCTCCCGAATGAACTGGTCGTACGCCTTATCGCCATTGAAGGAATCGATCACGTAGTCGCGGTAACGCCAGGCATGGGGATAAGGAACATTGCGCCCGGACCCGGTCGACTCCCCGTAGCGGGCCACGTCGAGCCAGTGGCGGCCCCAGCGTTCGCCGTAGGCAGGGGACGCGAGCAAGCGATCGACCACCCGCTCGAACGAGTCGGCGGAAGGATCGTGGAGGAACGAGTCCAGTTCTTCGGGGGTAGCCTGCAGTCCGGTCAGATCGAACGTGATCCTCCGCAGGAGCACCGCCTTATCGGCGTCCGCCACGGGAACGAGCCCCTTCTCCTCGAGCCTCGCCAGGATGAAACGGTCGAGGTCGGTCCGCGCCCAGGAAGCGTTTCGGACCACGGGGGGCTTCGATTCCCGAATTGGTCTCCAGGCCCAGTGACCTTCCCGTAGCTTGTCGTATTTGGCGTTGGGTTTGCTGATGGCAAATTCCGTCTTCGGCCAGGCCGCGCCTTCCTTGATCCAGCGAACGAGGTCGGCCGTCTCCTCGGCCGAAAGCTGCTTCTTGGGGGGCATGGTGCTCACGTCGCCGGTGTGATTCACGGCCTGAACGAGCAGGCTCTTCTCCGGGCTGCCCGGGACTACCGCGGGACCGCTGCTCCCGCCGTGGAGCAAGCCTCCTAAGTCGTCGACCCGCAGGCCGCCTTTGGCATTGGTGCTGGCGGAGTGGCAGGTGTAGCAGTTCTTGACGAGGACCGGCCTCACCTTCTTCTCGAAGAACTCCACCTGCGCGCTCTCGTCACCGGCAGGCGCCGCGAAGGTCGGCACGGCCGGAATCAGGAGGACACAGCCCGCCAGGAAGAGGGTTCGCGGACTCAGGCCACTCATCAGGGCTCTCCTCATCATCGATCAAGCACGTGAACCGGAGGGGGATGCGCGCCCCCGGGTCGCTACTTGGGGTTCCTGGCGTAGGCCGCCATCGGCACGACGGCGCGCCAGCTTTTGCCGATGCGGACTTCGTCCCACCAGCAGGTGCCGCCGTCCATCTTGGTCAGGAGCACGAGATCCAGACTCGCGTCGCTGTACACGCCCCGGCTCTTCACGCTCCAGGTCGCCGGCTCCATCGTGTCGAGCGTTTCGCCCTCGCCGTAGACTCGGAAGAAGATCTCGTCCTCGCCCTGGCGGCGGGCGACGATCTTGCCCACCCAGAACTGAGTCTCGCCGGACTTCACCGTCTGGAAACTCGTGAAGATGGCGCCCGTCCGGATGTCCAGCTGCGGCTGCTGGAAGACCGGCAGATTGAACATCACATGGTCGCCGTTAAAGTTGGTCGACGACCGGAGCACCAGGCGCACGGAGGGCATCGGCTGTCCGGTCAGCGCCGGCGGAGGAGGCGCCCAGCGCACCAGGACGCTCAGGTAATAGACACCGTCCTCATCCAGGCGAACCGGCTGTGCCAGCTGGCGCCGACGCGACTGGTAGCTGGGGGACGCCTCCAGCATCGGACCCCTGCCGCCTTCCACCGGCCAGGCGACATGAAGCTTTCCGGAGGCGATGGTGAGGTCCCCCAAGTCGCCAGGGGGCAGCTTGGCACCGGGCGACACGGCCCAAGGGCCGGCCCAGCCGATCCCGCCGGTGGCTTCCGCCAGGGGCAGGTTTCCCACGGGATAGTCGAATCCTTCGTGAGCCAGGAGCAAGTCCTCCCTCGGGCCGATTTTCGCCTGGCTGAGCAGTTCGGAAAACCGAGGGCTCTTCACGGGGACCGCCCGGGGGGCCGCTACCTTGGCGCCGTCGTAGCGGACCGCATTGCCGGCGCCCAGCAACTCGGCGGCCTCCATCGGCGCGCCCGGCTTGCTGTACGACACCTCACCCTCCAGGCAGTGCACCTCGGTGGCGCCCCCCCGCTCCACCACGATGGCAAATTCCGTCCCCAGATCGACCACGTCGCTTGCCGGGGAACGGACGGTGAAACCCGCCGCATCTTTCGGAGCCCGGACCGTGAGCCTGCCGGCGGCTAACCGGGCGCAACCGCGGGATTCAACCTCAAGATCGGCCGGGCCTTCGAGGACGACCGCGGCGCCGCCGTCGAAGCGCAGAATGGCGAGCCCTTCCTCCAGCTGCAGCCGGCCGGCCGAGAGTCGCTGGCCTTCGACCAGGCGATCCTTCGAGCGCCACTCGCAATTATCCGCGAATAGCAGCGTCGCCACGCAGTCCGCAGCCGTTCGCCCCTCTTCGTGCCGGCCCGACGGCTCGTTCCGGGAGCGCGGCCAGACCGAACTCGCCAGCATCGACAGCCCCACCCCAAGAAGCATGGCGGCCGCGAGCCGGATGAGGCCCTTCGCGCGAACCGTCAAGCCCTGAAAGGCTTCCAAGTCGCCGGCAGGCCAAGCGAATGGAGGGAGGGCTTCCCGAAGGAGTTGTCGGCCGCCGAATTCGTGCCGCAACGTGGCGTCGAGGGTGACCTGCTTCAGATAGTACTCGCACGCCTCGGGGTCGCCGTGGAGCAGCCCGGTGAGCCGTTCGGACTCCTCTTCCGACAGGCCCCCGTCGCTCAGGCGTCTCAGCAAGTCTTGAAGTTCCGCCTTCCGATCCGAGGGGGTGCTCATGCGGCACCTCCGGCGGCCAGGGTGGATTCGATGCACTCGAGGAGCGTATCGCGGATGCGGTACAGCACCTGCGAGAGGGCCGCAACGCTGCGGCCATCGGCCTGGGCCAGATCCTTCACCGAAGCGCCGGGCGCGTACCGGCTTTCCAGGAGCCGACGAGATGTTGGCGGCAGTTTCTCCAAGCACCCGCGAAGCGCCGTCACGCGTTCGCCCGGCACCCGTTCCGTCAATCGCTCGGCCTGGCGTTCCGCAAGATAGGCGAATACCTCGTCGTTGAAGACGAGACGGTCCCGCCGCATCCCGCGGCGGTAGGTCAGAACATGGAAGTAGGCCGCCCGAGAAGCCCAGGCGACAAAACTCGTGCCCTGTTGGAAGTCGCCCGCCTTCCGCCAGAGGGTGAGGTTGGTCTGCTGCAATATGTCTTGTGCTGCCACGTGGTCTGGGAGCAAGGAGAATACGTAAGCCCAGAGGGAGGACTGGGCCGCGGTGATCTCCCTGATGAACGCTTCCCGACTTTCATCCATGGCAGGCATCCATCAAATAATGACCAGGGACACCAAAATCTAACGCGGGTTCGGACGAATTGGTGGAGGACGGGAGCCGATTTGAACTGACTGCAAAGACGCCTTAACCACTTGGCCGTAAATAGGTTAGAGGAGGCCGTTCCGAGGGTCGGGAATGAAGACCCCGGCCGGGATCCCCTGCCAGAAAATGTCGCTCCTGGAACATGGCGGATCGACTGACGCTTCGAGGAGGAACTCCCCGGGCTGAAGGCCGTAGAATTGCCAATTCCTTCGTCGTCAAGTAGGCTGAGTGCATGAAAGCACTGCTTCCCTTCTTGCTGTTCCTGACGCCGGCCCAGGATGCGAAACTACGGCCCGAGGTCGATGCGAGCCGCGTGCTCTTCCTCGGTAACAGCATCACCCGGCACGGACCCGCGCCGAAGATCGGCTGGAACGACGACTGGGGCATGGCCGCGAGCGCCAAAGAGAAGGACTATGTCCATCTCGTCGCCGCCGGCCTCGCCGGTCTGACGGGGAAGGCGCCCGAGATCCGGTTCGCGAATATTGCCGACTTCGAACGCGGTCTCGCGACGTACGACATCGCCGCGTCGCTGAAGGCCGAGTTCGAGTTCAAGCCGACCCTGGTGATCGTCGCGATCGGCGAGAATGTCGCGGCCTTGCAGACCGAAGACACGAAAGAGCAGTTCAAATCGAGCCTCCAGAAGCTCCTGGCCAAGGCGAAGACTCCCGGCGCCACGATCGTCGTCCGCAGCTGCTTCTGGGCGGACGCCGCAAAGGACGGCATTCTCCGGGAGGCCTGCGCGACGGCCGGCGGGATTTTCGTGGATATCGGTGCACTAGGCAAGGATGAGTCCAACTATGCGCGGGCCGAACGGAACTTCGAGCACGCCGGTGTCGCCGCCCACCCCGGTGACAAGGGCATGAAGGCCATCGCCGCAGCGATTCTCGCCGCGCTCCAGGCTCCTGCGAAATAGTGCGACCGCCGCATCGCCGCTGGCGGATGCCGCCGACTGTCCGTTTCGTGCTTTCTTCGAACTAAGTCGTACTTGTCGGAGTGGGGCCGCTCCGACGGTTCCCCTGCTCGCTGTTCCCAGGAGACATCGGGGAGAAAGTGAAGCATTCCAATTTCGCCCGGCGTCCCATATAGGGACGGAAGGAGCTTATTTTCATGAAGGCCTGGCGGATCCACTTCGCCTGGACGATCGTGACGGTTCTCGCAACCGCGATCTCGGCCAGGATCGCCTCGCGCCAGGCGGCGGTCGATGGAGACGGACGCGGCAGGTCTCCTGCCGGGCTGGAACGCAATCCCAGGGCGGCGGCTCCTGAGCCTCGGGAGAAGACGATAGCGCCGACCGTCAAGGGGGAACTCGCTTCCAAGTCCGCGACTCCTCCCGCGGACTCATCCCTCGCCGACAGAATCCGGGGCATGCTGAAGGATCCTAACACGTGGGAGAAGCTTCAGGAGCTGGTGGAGCTCAACCCGGATCGCCAGTTCATCCTGTCCCTGTTGAAGGAGGCCTTGTTCGGGAAGGACTTGCAGTCCTGCTACGGCGCCATCCACTTTCTCATCCAGATGAAAGGTCGGGACGGCGCCGAGGTCCTCGAATCCTATCTCAAGACCCATGGGAACGAAGACCAGGCTCCCAATGTCGCCAGCGCACTAGGAGAAATCCGCGATCCAGGATCGATACCGGTCTTGATGGATGCGCTCCAGTCCAAGAATCCACAGGTCCGGCTCTGGAGCGCCGAGGCACTCCACGAGATGGGCTTTTCGCGGCCCGCGGAGGACCTGATTACGGAGATGGCCCGGCAGTACGAAAGTCCCGACGGGGGGCTCCGCAAGAAGGCGATCGATACCCTCAGTCAGTTCGATTTGGCTTCCGTCGTGCCGATCCTGACCCTCGCGCTAAGGGATTCAAACTCCGACGTCAGGAGTGCAGCGCTCACGGGGTTCCTCAATCTCAAGAAGCCTGAGTATATTCCTCTCCTTCAACCGCTCCTTGGCGATCCCATCCCCGAAGTGGCCGCGCAGGCCGAACAGTTCATCGAAGCCCTGAAGAACCCTTAGAGCGGGCTTTTCTGGCAAACGGGAACTGAATCCCACGGTCCCTATTCAATGAGCCAGCCGAATTCATGGTTCCCGCAGCCCCTTGAGCACGTACTCGTTCAGACAACCTGCATCAGCGCTGACCGGAGGAAATGGACGGAGATCGTCATTAGACCTACTTCACTTGCCGGAGGAAGCCTTCCCCAAGGCCGGTGAAGGTCGCTTCGGTCTCCGTGAACTTGACCGCCCGAAGGCTAGCCTTTCCGACGATCAAAAGGACCAAACCGGCCAGGGTCCCAAGAACGGCGGGGATCAGGCCGTACCTCATCCCCAGGGCGATCCCCAACGGAATGCTCCCAAGCAGCAATAGCGCCGCCAGGACCAGCAGTGCTAGACGACGCGAGGCGTGCCTCGGACAGAGAGCCACTTTCATCGTCATCTTCCGAACGAAGGGGCTGGCCAGAATGGCATAGCCAATTGGCGTAAGGAAAACGAGCAGATAAAGCGCAGGATGATGCCAGGAAAAGGTCTGCCGAAGCGTCTTCGTGCCGGGCTCGCCACACTTGACGCACCAGTTGGGAAGCATCTGGGTCGACCGGGCTAGTACTAAGTAATTCCCGCGCCGAGACATTGCCATAGCCTGAGCCTAGTAATTGCCCTCAGAATCATCCAGAAATGTTGAACATTCCCGCCTCCCGCCTGGGCGGACCCCGCCGCCGGGAGCAGCCGCAGAGGACATTCGGATGGTCACGAAGGTCCGACGAGGTCGTCCTACCTCCGGAGGAGCGGTGTGACCGAAAGAGCTTGGGCTTGGGCCATTTGGGTAAGCGGGATCCTGCTAATTGCCGTCTTAGCGATCCCAAACTTAGGATTTTCGCTGATCTTCTTATGCCCCTGGTGGGTTGGAGGCCCCTTCTACATCAATAAGGACGGCGAGATCGGGCCGCATTGGCGTCCGATGAAGCCCGAGAAGCTCTGGTGGCGGGAGATCCGGTGAGTCTGGTTCAGTATAGTTCGAAGGAGGTCCTCGCCATCGCCCGGACCAGCCAGCTCGCCGCTTGCCCCTGGCCCAGCCGCGCCACCCCGCCTCACTGAGAGACTCATCGATTTCAGCAGCATGAGCCGCACCTCCTTCCCCGGAGAGCCGAGTCCTCCGGGCCGTTCTGACAGTTCCCGAAGATTCGCTTCACTTTGGAAGTTAATGGTGAACTTCCGATTCCTCGAAATGGATGAAGTCGGCCGGAAGCAGCGATAAGATACCCGAAACTCCTTCGGGGAGGGATTGTGACGGATGCGTCCCCATCGCCCGCGATGCCGATTGCGCCTCAGGATCCCAAGAAGCCGGTGGCCTCACCCGCCCGCCGTCATTTCCACATCACCTTGGCCTCCTGCTTTCTCCCGGTGTTCTCCTGGCCTATCGTCTTCATGCTAATCTCCGTGGATCTTGCCAAATCGGCGGATTCGGAGGACGAGCGGCGCTGGGCCTGGAGAACGCTCGCCGTGTTCGCCATGGACATCCTGATCTTCGTTTCCTTCCTGATCTGGCACGATAAGCAGCATCCGGCCAACTTCGGTCGCTGGGCCCCCGACACCGGCGGCGATTCCTCCCTCCGAATGGGGGTGGACACCGACCCCTCGGATCAACCCGGTCGTGTCCGTCGGCTGATGTCCAATGGTCCAGCGGCCCGCGCCGGATTGCGCGAAGGCGACGTCATCCTCGAGGTCGACGGATCGGAGGTGACGTCACACGAGGATATCCACCGCTTCCTCCAGGGAGCAGTATCCGGGGTCGCCCGGAAGGTGCAGTATCGACGAGACGGACAGACGATGGAAACGACCGTCGTCCCCGAAGTCATCCGGAAACCGTGGAACCACGGGCTCCTGGACACCTGGGGTGCAGACGAACCCTATCCGTGGAAGGAAAGCCTGCTCTGGCTGTCCCCGTGCATCGGCATCGCGGCCGTGGGGTGGATCGTCGCACGCCGGCGCGGCGCTCCGCGCAGCCCCATATGGATGGTGTTCCTCCTCGTTCTCGTCGTCAGTCAGGTGGTCGCAATTTCCGTACTCCTGACCGCGAAGACCATCCTAGGGGGCTATTCCGGCTTGGGAATGCTGCTTTCGCTCACGGCGCATACCCTGACCATCCTGCCCCTCACCGTCGTCGGCGCCCGGTTCGACCGTGGACGAATCCCCCGGGAGCCGGTGGCCCCACTGCGATCGCAACTGGGCGTCGCCCTCCGGGCGATCTTCTATGATCTGACCGCGATCGTGCGGATTGGCGTGGCGCTGTCCGCGCTGGCCGGATTCCTCAGTCTGGATCCGGCGGTATTCGACCCGATCCGGTACCTCGCGGGAATGCGGCTGGGGATCCTGGGAACCATCCTCCTGGTGATGGACGCGGTCCTCCTGGCGCCGATCGCCGAGGAATTCCTGTTCCGTGGCTTCCTGCTTCCACGTCTGTCGGGGCAGCTGGGCCCCGCCTGGGCTCTGGGACTGAGCTCGCTGGCCTTCGCCTCCCTGCACCAATATCAAGGGGTGTTCATGATCTTCGTCCTGTTCATGGCGCTCATCGTCGGGTGGACCCGGCTGCGCACCGGCTCTCTTTTCGTTCCGATCGCCCTGCATATGCTTCAGAACGCCTGGACGACCGTCCGCCTGATGCATGAGTAAACCTTCCGTTCGCCAATAGCGGAGTCGAGCATAGCAATGTGAGTCGCCGCTCCGCCGGGGGACCATCATGCGGATCATCGGCCACACGACGGCGAACCAGCTGAACTGCCACTCTCACCTGGCGCCCGACAACCAGATAGGCAGGACGGATCGCCTTGTCCGGACAGGATCGGACCGGGATCGTACAAAACGCTCCACGCCAACCCCCCTCGCTGGTAAACTGCTGACCTCCAATGGGTCCCGGTAGCTCAGTTGGATAGAGCGGCGGTTTCCTAAACCGCAGGTCGTGAGTTCGAACCTCGCCCGGGACACCACCATCGCGATTCCCCTCCTGGCCTTCCGGATATGGGGTACCATTAAGTATTCACCCCAAGAGGAGACCTCGAGATGCCAGATTCCGGCCCGTTCGCAGATCGACTGAGAAAGGGAATCTTCCGGATTGCCAGCCATCCCCCGGAGGGGGGCGATGCGGAGGCGATCGAACCGCTCCGCCGCAGCCTTGAACGGACCGTCGCCCGACTCGCTGCGGGAACGGACTCGGCTCCCGCACCCTTCCGCTTTCAACTGACCGGAGGGAAGCCCCTCCTCTTTCAGGGAAAGGAAGCCCTTCCCCTTGAGCCCGCCCGACTTGTTCCACTCCTGAACTCCATCCAGGTTGAACTTCAACCGGGGGAATCCCTCGACCTCGACGGCGCCCTTGCCGCTTGGCTCATCCGCCCGGATGCCACCTTGACCGAGTCGAACCTGCGCCAGGCGGATATCACCCTGAGAACCCTGAAAACTGGGCGCGACCGTGATCACGCCGCGGCGCAAGCGGCGGAATCCATCAAGATTCGCCTTCGCTCCCGGCTGACCCAGCTGGTCTCCGCGCTTCAGATGGCCCAAGGGGACACGCCGGCGCCCGGAACCCTGGAGACTCGCCCGCCCGCCGTGGCCGTCATGGACGAGACTCCCGCGCCCGCGCCGCCTCCCACAACCGTTCCCGTATCGAAACCCGTCCCTCCACCGGCTGCCCCTCCCGCTCCCCTGCCCCAAACTCCCGCCGCGACAACGGACTCCGGTCCCAGTCAGGAATTGATCGTCAAGGCGCTGGGGAAACTCATGATGGCGATCGAGGGAAGCGGCTTCAAGGCCGCCGTCATTGGCGACCTCGGGCATCGAGCCTGGGGCTCGACCCTGCCGATACGACTGATCGAAGTGCTGGTCCACTTCGAAGGACCCCAGCGGGACACGGTGCTGAGCGCCGCCCGCGGTGAAGGACTTCGCGCGACGCCCGATGGCGAGGCCCTTCATCTCCAGTACACGGACTCGAAAGTTGCGGGAATGGTTCCCGTCCACCTCGTCCAGGCCGTGACAGCCTTCCACAAGCAGGTGCTGACTCGCGCGCAAATGGTCAATGTACTCCGGATAGGAGCCCGCGTCGCCACCTGCGATGACCTGATCCTGCTTCGCGCCGGCTCCTCTGAGCCGGGACACCGGGAGAGCGTCATCGACCTGCTGCGTGCCGCCGCAAGCCGCATCGATGCCGCGTACCTCAAGAAGGAAGCTGAGGCTGCCGGAGTGTTCGACAAGCTAAAGTCGGCCTGGCAGCAGGCGCGACAGCAAGGGTAACTTTCGGTTCATGAGGCGACCGGCACGCCCCTTTCCGCGATTCGCCTCGGGAGTGTCGAATCCGCTCCGGAATCTTTGTCACTCCAGAAGCCCACCTCGGTCTCACCCGACAGGAGCGTGGACAGTCTCCAGGCGCCCACGATAGGGTGAGGAGCTGAATGAACGACCTGATCAGCCTTCTCGTTCTGCTGGCCGTTTTCGCCGGCGTCGGCTGGCTAGGCTGGATCAGCGTTCAGAGTTTTCGCCAGGGGCGGCTGCTGAGCGCCCTGCCGCGGGGTCTCGTCGGGGCGATGGAGGGGCAGACCCTGGCCGCTCACGGAACGGTGACGATCTCGAGACCCTTGAGCCTTCAGGGGGTCGGACCCTGCCTCTGGAGCCGCGAAACGGTGGAGGAGAGAGACGCTTACTTCTGGAGTCCCCGACGCCATCCGGGCCGTTGGAGAACCTCCTCCGACCAGATCTTCATGGCCACCTTCGCCATTGTCGTCGGAAGCGAGACCATCGAGGTGGAGTCCCTCCCCACGGAAATCCAGGGGACGCTCCGCAACACCGATACGGAACCCACGAGCGTCGCGGGCGAACTGCTCGGGGCTTCCGTGCAGCGTCGCACCATCGAATGGCTGCCGGTTCGGGAAACGCTGACGGTGATCGGGCGGCTGGAGCGACGCGGGGAACGCCGGGTGCTCGTCGTGGATCCCCAGCTGGGACTGCTGCTCTCCCCGAACCCGCCGGACCAGGCGGGCCAGATCGAGACGATGAAGGCCGTGGCCGGATTCCTCGGCGTGCTCGTGGGAGGAGGACTGCTGCTTTGGCTGGTCCAGCGTTTCCTGCAAACGCGATGAACCGGGTTATCACTTGGCGAGGCGCTTCGGCGCGGCCACGGGACTGAAGACCACCTGGCAGCACTTCAAGTCGAGGCTCCGGCCCGGCGTCTGGTCCGCAATGCCCGGCGCCACCCGATACAACACCGCCTTCCCGTCCCGTTTCGCCAGGACGAGGCCGGTGTCGCGGAGAACCTTCAAGTGATGGGAGAGCAGGCTTTGGCCGACACTCACGCGCTTGAGCAGGTCGTTGACATGAGCCGGGCCTTCCAGCAAGGCCTGGAGCACCGACAGCCGAGTCGCATCCCCAAGCGCCCGAAGGATGTCCGCGCACCCCTCCGATGGCGACTCCGCCGCTTTGTTCACCACTCGCGATCCTTCCTTTTGATATCAGGAGATGTCGATTTCAATGGGGCTGCCGTAGACTAGCAGTTCCTCGCAGCCAAGGATAGGTCGGGCTCAACACCGCCGTTCGGCCGAAGGAGGACACGACCTCCTTCGACTCTTTCGGGCGTTCTCCAAGGGGTCCCGCCGAGCGCTGAGAAAGAGACCGGGCGCCCCTCATCGCCGGGGCTGAGCCCCACGGCGTGCGGGGGACCCGCTTTGTCAACGTCGCCGTCCTCGACGCCGGCCGCTCGGGGGACCTACCCCCCCCGGGGCGGACGGTTTAGCAGTCCGGCGATGTTTTCGATCAGATGGCGGAGCGTCACCGGCTTCCGCTTCGCCTCATCAAAGCCCAGCGTCTCCGCCCACCGCACCGCGTCCGGGTCGGCGCTCAGGAGGAGCAGGCGCGCGTTCCGGAACACGTCCCGATAGCTGGCCAGATACGAACTCCCGGATCTGGCCCCCAGCCGCTCGTCCAGGATCACCAAGTCGGGGGCGGCCAGCATGCCAACGCGATCCAGCGCTTCGGCGGGGTCCGCGTAGGTCCCCACGATCTTGTGCCCCGCGGACTCCAGGAACATCCGGTACAGCTCCGCGATATCGCCCTCGTCCTCGACGATCAAGATATTGGCCATGTCACTCCTTCGGAACCAGCAGGTCCACCTCGAATACGTCCTGACTGTCGCGTCGGACGCTCCGGACGGCGATCGACCCTCCGGCCCGATGAAGCACTTCACGGACGAGCACCAACCCGATTCCATGGCCCGAGGATTGTTTCCGGCCGACCGGCGTTTCGAACAACTGGGAGACGACCTCGGGGGGCGGAGGAGCACCGCCTTCGATCTCGATGCGCGTCGTCCCGTCGTCGGGCTTGACGCGCACCGTCAGGACCGGGCTGGCCCCTCTTGGCGTGTGTCGAACCCCGTTGTCCAGGAGATTGATCAGGATGCTGTCGAGGAACGGCAGATTCCGGACCATCAGCCCTTCCGGACAATCCACCCGGACGTCAAAGGGCCGGTCAAAGTGCAGATCGCGCACTTGCCGCAGCGCGCGGTCGAGGGCCTCCACCACCTTGATTGGACCGTTCGGAGGCGGCAGTCCCTGCTCCCGGACGCGCACGAGCATGCGCGCATTCTCCCCCATCCGGTTCATCTCGAGGGCCTGCCGGTTGGAACGGCGGATCAACTCCTCCTGCTTCGGGGTGAGGGGACCGTCGACCTGGAGGAGCAGGCGCTCCACCAGCCCCAAGAGCGCCATGGCGACATTCGTGATGTCGTGCGTCAGCAGGCTATGGTAGGACCGGATCTCTTCCTTTTGGGAGTCCAGCTGCTGGTTGAGGCGGGCCAGTTCCTCCAACTGACCGGCCCCCCGCTCGGTGGCCCGGCGCCGCTCGTCGACCGCGGCCGACACCGCCAGAGCCGTGATGGAAACGACCGCCAGGAAGGCCTGGAGGAGCACCAGCGTCTCGATCCGCGTCTCCAGGGGAAACCCCGAGGAGAACCTCAAGGTGCCCCACACGGCCGCGGCGGACAGAAGAAAGACGACCGCCGAGGTGCCCCGAGGCTTGAAGCGGAATGATGCCCAGAGCACGACGGGGATCGCCAGGAAGCCGATGCCGAAACTGAGGCTCGACTGGCTCGTCCAGCCGTGAAAGACGAGGATCTCGAGGAACAGCAGCAGCCCCGCCAGGACCGCGCCCTCGCTGATCCGTTCGAAGCTGATCGGAATCGGCTCCTTCGATGTCCAGAGGATCAGGAGGGGAGCCACGACCAGGGCGCCTCCCATATCTCCCAGCCACCAGGTGGTCCAGATCGAGCCCGCCTCCGGCCCCCTCGCCAGGCCCGCGGCCAGGAGGCTGAGAACGCCGCACGTCGCGCTGACGATGGTGCTGAGCACCGGGGAGCAGACCACGAAGCGGAAGACATCTGCCGCCGACTCGAACGCCCGGCGCCCGCGCGCGAACTTGTCGACGAGCAGGCACCCCAGGACCGCCTCCAGGGTGTTCCCGGAGGCGATGCCCAGGGACGCCGGCCAGGAGCCCGACGTCGTCAGGTTGACCAGAAGCGCGCCCAGGAGGACGCCGGGCCAGAGCCGTAGACCGAAGACCAGAAGCGCCGCCAGGGCGATGCCGCTCGGCGGCCACACCGTCGTGGCGCTCGCGTTCAGCAGGGCCAGCCGCAGGCCCAACTTCCCTCCCACGAAATACACCGCGGCGAGAAGCGGGACCCCGGCCAGAACGGGGACCCGGCTTCCCGCACGCGGAACGGTGGGGGTTGTCGATCGCTCAACTGTCTCGGATGGCATCCAGAATCTCGCGCACTCGGTACGGCTTGGTGAGCTGTCGACGGATCCCCGCGCGGGCGACCCGGTCGTCCGACCAGCGGTCGAG
>Ga0070731_10000704_pt1 | contig 40820 bp, 36 predicted proteins | sample Coa_R1_2_FD_66448 | JGI IMG/M metagenome (GOLD analysis project Ga0070731, IMG submission 66448) | Surface soil microbial communities from Centralia Pennsylvania, which are recovering from an underground coalmine fire - Coalmine... | ecosystem: Environmental > Terrestrial > Soil > Unclassified ...
TTGAGTCGGTTACTCCAGTGATGGCGGGCGGCCCTACCACAACCTCAGGAATCGAGACGATATCGATGAGATAGGGCTGTGCCCAACGGACTTGCGAATACTGCCTATTTTTCGTCTCATTGACTCGGATCGTGCCACTCAGCCTTGACGTGTCCTCAATCGGAATAAGGTAAACCGAATGGAGTTGAGGGCAATAGATTCCGAAGAAATCGACGTCATTCTTATAGGACCTACGCGAGCCGCCCTTGCGATGATAATGGGTGCTGTAAGTGTTAAAAACGATCACGCCATGACGTAGGCGACCCGTCTTGACTTGGACGCGAGAAAGCATTCCATCCTTATCGATGACGAGATCGTACCGCGTATTCTCGCCAAATGGTTTTGAGACGAAATAACCTGCGCGGCTTAACGACACCGCTACGACGAGCTCCGAAAGCTCGCCGATGCTTTTGGTGTCGCGGAGAAACGAGGTGATGTTATTCATTGCGCATCGTAGCGGCGCCGTCGGCCGACTGGGCGACAGTTTGTGCGGGCGGCAGCCAAGGGTTCGGTGCGTTATGGAGCGAAGCGCGAACTGCAAAAGGAGGATCGGTTCGTAATGTTTCTTTCTTCTATCGCGCTACGGCGCGCAGGCATCGTTGCCGCGGCAGGCGTCGCACTGAGTATCCTCGCGATGCCCGCAAGCGCGCAGATGCGTGCCCAGATGGCCGATAAGATTGCGGTCAACGCAGGACATCAGTTCGTCACGAAAATTCAAGGCGAGAGCTGTTCTCAGTTCGGCCAAACGATGGCGCAGATGAAGGGCAGCAGCTCCGGCGGCTCCTCGAGCGGAATGTCCTCGAAGCTCAAGGCCAACTCGCAGGCACGCTCGGATTTTGTCAATATCGTCGCCGGACCGCTACTCAACAAGATGATCGATTGCAACATGATGCCGGGAGGCATGTGATGTATCAGATCGCCGCAGCGATTCTATTAGCCGGCGCGATCGCGCCATCGGCAATCCTGGCCAATCCCTCGAGCTATGACGGGAAGACGGTCACGGTCACGGGTACGGTCTCGCACTTTCAAACGTCGAGCACGCCGATGGGCACGGTCGCCGGCTTTCAGCTCTGTGACTCCAAATGCGTCGTCGTGATCGATAAAACGAATACCTCGCACGGCAATGGCGCGAGTGCGACGGTGACGGGCACCTTCCACGTGACGTTCAAAGGTCCGCGCAAGAGCTTCAACAACGCAATCGTCGTCGGGCACTAAGACCGGGGCGAAAGCCGGCGCCACCCGTAATTTACGCTAAAGGAAAAGGGCCGGCGTCCACCGGCCCTTTCTTCTTGGGGCAAATCGCGTCGAGATTACGGCGTGTCGGGCTTGTATCGCACGATGCCAAGCGGCTCCTCGTTGTCCCACGCCGGAGTTGGGGCCCCGAGAACCGCCGTGTTCAGCGGAAGGCTCTGAGGCTGCGCGTCGGCACAGATACCGAAGCTTGCACTACAGAAGAAAATATTTGCGCCCCACAGAGTATGCTTCTTGTACTTGTCCAGCACGATGTCCGTGTAGTCCACCGCGGTCGAACCGTTGTTGTAAGTAAACGAGCCGGTCTGGGTGCACGTGCTGGCGGAACAATCGAACGAGTACAGCGTGCCGAATTGGTCGTTGAGGTAGACCGTCTCGTTCTGATCGACTTGAACGCCGCCCGGGAAGCCCCCGTAAATCTGAGCCTTCGTCGTGCACGAGCTGAAGTTGGGCGTGCACTCGTCCATGGTTTCCTCGTTATAAGCGTTGTAGCCTACGACATACACGTTGCCCGGGTTATCGGCGTCGAGGAAGTACGGCAGATAGATGTTCGGGTCAACGACGGACTGGGCGGTGGTGCTGCCGTTCGGCCAGTACTCGATGTCGCCGATCGGCCAGTCGGTCGCATAGACGCTCTTAGTATTCCTGGCAATGGTAATGCCATAAGGATTCCCGCCCGTCGCAAGGCCGGTGAGCGTGCGCGCGAAGTGGTTGGTGCATGGGGTGTACAGATCCACGTTACCGCTACCGTTATTCGTGCCTAGGTATATTGCGGAATTCCCGGCGGCCGCGCCCCAGCCGTAAGAAGTGGTGCCGAAGTCGCCTGCGAGCGACAGGTCTTTGTTGTAGAGGCGGACGTCGCCGCTGAGATTGCCGCTCAGATACGTACAAGGCTTGGTCGCGACAAAGTCGCGGTGTACGCGATGCGAGGCGGGTCTAATGGTGCCAGGACGAATCGCGAGTCGCCCGAAGCGGCCTGGAGCGACCATTGCGTTTGCGAATTTCGTCGTCGCGCGAGTGTTGGCGGGAGTAACCGGCTGATTGCTGATACCTGTAACGTTGGACCCACCGCAAGCGGCTAGCGCCGCCGCCGCGATGAACCCGATCGATCGTGCAATGCGCATAACGTTCTCCTTAGAAGTGCAAGCCTTTCGGCGTGCTGCGTAACGGGCGAGTCAACGACGGCGATAGAATTTCGCCGGGTCAACTTGGAATATGGACCCGGGCCTTCGATTGCCTAATAAGCTTTCCTGGCCGAGCGTTGAGATTTGCCGCAAATAAAAACGCCGCAAGGCGCTCGGACGTCAATTGAGCGAGCAGGTCTAGAGCATCGTGCGGCCGGCGACGGTGGAGCGGGCGGCGGGAATCGAACCCGCGACTCTTGCTTGGAAGGCAAGGGCATTACCACTATGCAACGCCCGCGACGCTCCGCGACGAGTTTACAGCGGGGCGCCGCCGAAAACCTACGCGTGTGTTCTTCGGCTGCCCTTGCGATCCGTCTAGCCTCGAGCGATGATCTCGAGGCGATTGCGGCGATTTACAACCAGGGCATCGAGGATCGCGTCGCAACGCTCGAGACGGAAACGAAGTCGCGCGACGAGATTGACGATTGGTGGCAGCGGCACGGCGGTCGCCATATCGTACTCGTCGCCGTTGCGGGCCGCTACGTCGTCGGATGGGCTTCGCTGAACCGCTTTTCCTCGCGATGCGCCCACGCCGAGATCGCAGATGTCTCCGTCTACGTAGAGCGGAAGTTTCGCGGCAAGGGCGTGGGTTTTGCGCTGCTGAGCGAGCTGGCGCGCGAGGCGCAGCGAAACGGGTTTAGAAAACTCGTCTTGCACGCGCTCGACGGCAACGAGCATGGAAAACGTCTGTATCGCAAAACCGGATTTCGCGAAGTGGGAGTTTTTTGCGAACACGGCCGCATCGACGGCCGCTACGTCGACGTCGTGGCGATGGAGCGACTTTTGACGACGGCGAGGCCGGCGAATTGCGAAGATTTGGGCAGGGCTGGATTTGAACCAGCGTAGCGCTTTCGCGCACCAGATTTACAGTCTGGCGCCATTAACCACTCGGCCACCTACCCACGCCTTTTAGGGGGTTTGATGTTTTTCCCATTGCGATAACGGGCTCACCTGGGTACGATAGTGAGGCTACGGGCTCCTCGGAGAGGTGATGGTGGTTATCGCAGGTCGCGCTCCTCATGGATCTCTCATGTGGGTCCCCGATGGGTCACCTACCATGGAAGCCATAGCAAACTCGCCTACCGCTCTTTGGAGTGTGCCAGGATGGCTCGTTTAGCGGCCCTCGCGGCCGCGGCCCTCGCGGGCTTGATGCTGACGGACTGCGCCGGAGGAAGCTTCGGTCAGGGCGGCTTTTCGCTGCCCGCGGCCGACGGCGTCCAGACGGTCAGCGATGCCGCCGACGCTCTCGTGGCGCATCGGACGACGGCCTCCCAGAAGGCGCAGGCAGCGATCGCGGTGACCGACGGGCTCGGATCGTTTGTCCGCGAGATTAGCGCGGACCAGCGTTCCATGGCCGGACGAGCAGCCAACATTTCCGCTCGCTCGCTTCGGGACTATACGGTCGAGCGAAACGGCAAGCGGATTCTCTCGGCGTCCGAGCTCGTAGAGCGTGGCGGCCGCTTCTGCCAGAGCGCTGCCGGCTATCTCGCCGGCGGAATTCCGTCGCTTGACCAGACCTTCGGCTGGCAGAGCGGCACGTACACCGGCGGCAGGCGCGGCACCGATTCGCGCGGATCGGCCCTGTGGTCGGCGAACGCAAGCGGCGCCGTCTTACAAGGCTCCATCGGAAGTCTTTCGATCGCGCATAACGGCGGCGCAACGTGCCCGATGAACGCGCCGGCATTCATCGTAAAGGGCGGTACGTCGGCAAACGCGTTCACGATGCCGATCTCGATGCAGTTCCGCCGAGGCGACCTAGTTAACCTCAGCGTCGTCAACGCCCGATTTGCTAGCGGCGATACGTTGGAGGTCGCGACCCGCGCGGACCGTCAGTACATGCAAGTGCGCGGGATCATCACGAACGGACGTATCCAGGTTGCGACGTTCTTCACAAATGCGACGGGGGACGGCACCCTTACGATCACGAGCACCGGCGCGCAGTACGCAATCGGCGACTGGATCGTCGTCGGAATTTAATCCGCTAATTTAATCCGGCGCAACGCAAGCAACGCGGCTTCTAAGACGCCAGCGTTACGTGTTTTTGCCGCGACGGTATTCTTCGCCCCGTTCACGGTAACGTTTACCGCACCGCGCCGGGGGCCCGGCTCACCCGATGCGAACGTTACGGCCGTGCTTCATACGATTGACGTCGCGGAAACGATTCGCCGGTGCGAGATGGACGGCATACGCTGTGCGTTATCAAGCGCGAGGCGGTTGACGCCCGAAGCCGGCGTCGCGAGCGTTGAGATTGGCGCGGGTTTAGCGGCATTCGCAGGCGCCGATTCGCCGTTTTCGCAAGCCTACGGCATCATCGCGCCGGTTAGCGCGGACGACGTCGCGACGATCACGGCTTTTTACGAAACGCGCGGTGCGGCGCCGAAAGTCTTCGTTACGCCATTTGCGGATCCATCACTCGGGGTCGAGCTGGCGGCGGCCGGTTATGCTCCATGCGAATACGAGAACGTGCTCGCGTCGGATTCCTTCGACGTTCACGCGGCCTATGACGAACGCATTGGAATCGCATCGGCTTTGGATGCGTGGGCGGTCGCGTCGGCACAATCGTTCTTGGATCGAGAAACTCTCGGGCCTGAGGATGTGGCGGTTGCGCACGTTATCGCGTCCTCTGACGGCGTCTACGCCACGCAAGCGCTGGTAGACGGCGCGATCGTGGCAACGGCAGCGATGGATCTGAAGGACGGATGCGCAGGTTTCTTCGCCGGATCGACGAGGCCGGCGTTTCGCAATCGAGGCTGGCAGATTGCCATGATTCGCGACCGGATTGCTCGCGCGCGCGACGGCGGTGCCCACCTAATGCGCGCGACGGCGCGCGCGATGAGCATCTCCGAGCGCAATTTCACTCGGTGCGGATTTGAAACTCTCTACACGCGGACGCTGTGGGAATGCCGAAGCGCGTGATCCGCGTTCGCGCAATGGAGGAGGACGACCGGCCGTGGCTCGACGCGCTTCGGGAGGGCAGTGGAATCGGCACTGCACTAAGCAATGCGTTGGCCAAGGTCTTGCGCGATGCGGCCCCACGATCGTCTGTTGGCGCGACGACGAACCATAATCTTGCGGTGCTCGGATTTTATCAACAAACGCGCACTATGGAGAAGGTTGCCTCGAATGCGGCTGGTGAGACGAAACCCTACAACCGGAAGGGTTCCAATCGAGGTGGAGCACATCGACGGTGATTGGCAGAATAATCACCTTAGCAATCTGACGCTGCTCTGCCCTAATTGCCACGCGCTGACACCAACGTTTCGTGGCCTGAACCGAGGACGAGGCAGAGCTCACCGGCTCGGACGCCTCGAAAGGAAAGTTACGGAGGCGGCGATATTAGAGGAATCACAATCTCAACTTGAGTTGCTAATGCCGACGTAGCCAAGTGGTCTAAGGCAACGGATTTGTAATCCGTCCCAGAAATGGATCGTGGGTTCGAATCCCACCGTCGGCTCCATTTGTTTTTAAAGGTTGGAATGCAGGAAGTCAAACCGAAATGGCTGCGCGCGGGGCTCGTTCTCGTCTGTGAGCGCTGCTTCAAAGAGCGAATCCCCGAAGAAGATCCCGAGGTCGCCGAGCGGATCGGCGACTTTCATTTGCGCAACTGGCTTAAAGAGCGCTTGAAAGCGGACGGACGCTGGGGCCCGATTCGCGCGATCAGCACGAGTTGCATGGAAGTCTGTGCGCGTGGCCGTGTCACGATTTGCATCGAGCCTCAGCAGGGCGAAGCCATAGTGATGGTCGTCGATCCGGTCGAAGAGCGTGAAACGATTTATCGCACGATTGTAGAGACGCTGCCGTCGTAGATGCGAACTACAGCGTAAACACCAGTAGCGTGCGGCTTTGTTGGCTGCCGCCGGGAACCGGCGCTCCGGCGGGAACGTAGAGCTTGTCGCCGACGACGCCAGCACCCGTCCCGTGGCGGCCTTCCGGCAACGGTGCGTAATCGACCCAACGGTTTGATGCCGGATCGTAGCCTTCGTTCGTCGCGAACGCTGCGGACATGCCGCTCGCTTCGCCGCCAATTGCAAAGATCGTGTCGTGATAGAGCGCGATCGCCATGCCGCTCCGTGCCGTCGGCATTGCCGCGCCCGCGGTCCACGAGTTCGCGCGCGGATCGTAGATATCGACTTCGGCGACATTATGAGCCGGCGTGTCGATGCGTCCGCCGACCGCATAGAGCTTTGCGTCGAATGCAACGAGCCCCATATGATCGCGTCCAAGCGGAAGCGGCGCGCGCTCGCCGTAACGATTTGTCGCAGGGTCGTAGACGAGATGCGTCGGGACGCTGTGGACGTCGCGGCCGCCGACGAGATGAATTTCATTGCCGAGCACGGCGACCGAGATCGAGCCGAGCGCTTTCGGCAGCGGGGCGATCGGCGTCCACGCGTCGGTGTTGGGGTCGTAGACGTTGGCGTCGGCGACGGCGCCATCATTTTGCTCGTTGAATCCGCCAAACGTATACAATTTACCGCCGAACGCGACGGCGCCGACGTGATTGAGACCGCGCGGCAATGGCGCGACTGCTCGCCACGTATGCGATGAAGGCTCGAAGAGCTCGACCAATGCCTGATCGACGTTGCCGTAGGCATAACCGCCGATGACATAAATGTCGTCGTTCAGCGTAGTTACGGCAACCTCACTTCGCGCAACCGGTAGAGAAGGGCCGGTGCTCCACGAACCTGGCGAGGCTGCAACGGCCAGTAGTGCCGTCGCCAATGCCAGGCTCCTTGCCACCGCCGGCGTTTCTAGTTCCAGCGAACGACCACGCGGCCGTCCCCGCGCGCGCTCGCTTCACCCGTGAACATCTTGCCGTTCGTTGCGGCTGGCTCGATATACGACGAACCGCCGCCACCACCGCCGCCGATGAGGTCGCCGTAGCTGCCGCCGCAGACTGAGGAGCCCGAGGAGGACACCGAGGCGCCACTGCCGCCACCACCGCCGCCATAATAGCCGCCGCCACCTCCGCCGCCGCCGGTGCCGTAATAGCCGCCTTTTGCGCCGCCGTCGCCGCCCTTACCTAAAGTGCCCTTGCGGCCGGGGTTGCCGTCTTCACCCGATGACGGAGCCTTGCCGGCGTGCCCCCCGGCTCCGCCCTTGTGCTGCGTACCGCCGGCGCCGCCGCCGCCCTCACAGGTGCCGCGGTAACCGCCGCTGCCGGGGCTACCCTCGAGGCCGCCGCCGTTGCCGGCGTAGAAATAATAAAAATAGTTGGGTACGCCGGATCCGCCGCCGCCCGCGGCAACAATGATCCGGTCTTGCAACGTGTCGCCGCCCTCGCGGATATCCGAAGCGCCGCCGCCACCGTATGCCGCCGCGCCTCCCCCGTTGAAACCCCCGCTGCCTCTTACGCCGCGTCCACCGACAAGAACGTACAACTTCTCGCCCGGCTTTACCCGAATCGTCGCCTCGACGCGGCCACCCGCGGCCGGCGGAAGAAAGGAAGGCGAACCCTTGAAACCAGCGTCCCCGCCTCCGGCGCCGCGAACGTCAACCTCGAGTTGCGTAATGCCCCCCGGCACGACAAACACTCGCTCTTTGCCGCTGTAGGAAAAAACTTTTTTGCCGCCCGACGAGGCGGCCGTCCCGTTCGAGTTATTCATGCCGCCGATGGGAACCGACGCACCGCCGCATGCGGTCAGCAATGCCGCCGCTAAGGTGACGCCCAAGCAGCGGCGAAACTTCAGAGCTCGCATTTACGCCCCCTCAACGCGCGACTAAGCGCGCGAGACTACTGGAACTCGAACTCGGCGAGGTTCTTTTCGATCTTCCTCTTGACGCGCTGAAGCGCATTGTCGATAGACTTTACGTGTCGGCCGAGATCGCGTGCCATTTCTTGATAGCTCTTGCCTTCCAGATACGACTCGAGCACTTGAGACTCAAGCTCCGAAAGATTTTGGCGGATGCGTTGGCGGATGTCGTCGGAGACTTCCTGCGTGACGACCAACTCTTCAGGATCCGAGGTCTTCTGCGACGCCATGACGTCGAGCAGCGTGCGTTCGCTGTCCTCGTCGTAGATCGGCTTGTTGAGCGAAATGTATTGATTGAGCGGAATGTGTTTTTGCCGGGTCGCCGTTTTGATTGCCGTGATGATCTGCCGGGTGATGCAGAGCTCGGCAAAGGCGCGGAAGCTTGAAAGCTTGTCGGCCTTAAAATCGCGGACGGCTTTGTAGAGCCCGATCATTCCTTCTTGAATGATGTCCTCGCGGTCCGCTCCGATTAAGAAATAACTCTTCGCCTTAATCCGGACGAAGTTCTTATACTTGTTCAGCAGATATTCCATCGCGAGGTTGTCACCGGTCTTCGCGATGGCTACCAGGTCTTCGTCGACCCGTTGCTGGTAGTCCACTCCATCCGACGCTGGATGGGTCATTGCCATAATTCTCTATTCTGCCTCGTGGTAAGACGAGCCGCATGCGCAGGCCGCAGCCCGTCGGGCGCGGCACGTCGAGGCTTAGTATATAGGAGGGTCCCCCTCCCCCGTCAAGGATGAAGCGAACATTCTCGTTGCCTTAAGGCCTCATAAATCAAAACAGCGGCGGCCACCGAGGCATTAAGCGAGGCGACCTTCCCTCGCATCGGCAGCTTGACTAAGTAGTCGCATTCCCGCTTGATCAACGCCGAGAGACCGCTACCCTCGGCGCCGACGACCAGCACGAGATCGCGGTTCAGATCGCACGTCGCGAAGTCGACCGCCTGCGCGCCCGGGTCCGCCCCGACCGCCCAGAGTCCCGCCTTCTTCATAACGCGCAGCGCGTCGGCGAGATTGGCGACGCGCGCGATCGGCAGATGCGCGGCCGCTCCGGCCGCAGCTTTGCGAACCGTCGCGTTGACGCCGGCCGAGCGACGGTCAGGCAGAACGACGCCGTCGGCGCCGGCGGCTTCGGCCGTTCGTATGACCGCCCCGACGTTGTGCGGGTCGGTGAGGTGGTCGAGCGCAACGATGAGGTACGGTGACCCGTCGCTGCGTTTGCGCGCCAGCAGATCCCGCAGCGATGCATATGGAAACGGCGAGCCCTCCGCGACGATGCCCTGATGAGCTTTGAACGGAACGCGCTCGAAAAACGCGCGGGGTTCGAAACGGACGCGAATGTTTTGCTCTTTCGCCTGTTCGAGCACGGCGCGCAGGCGCGCGTCCTTCGTTCGAGCTTGGGCAACGTGAATGACCCGCAGTTCCTCGCCTGCCGCAAGCGCCTCCGCGACTGCGTGAATGCCGTAGATTAGGTCGTCGAAGTCTAACTTTTGCTGCCGAATCACCCTTCGTCCCTCGACGGAGCCTGTCCTGAGCGTAGTCGAAGGGCTCGGGATGACACGCTCAGGGTGACACGGTTACGGCCCACGTGGTGCCTTCTTTGGAATCTTTGAGCTCGACGCCGCAGCGCGCAAGCGCGTCGCGCAGCTTGTCGGACGCCGACCAGTTCTTGTCGCGGCGCGCTTCGCCGCGCAATTCAATGATCTTTTCGATTGCGGATTCGGGCGTTGCCGGCATAGCGTCGACGGCAATGTCCAATGTCCGTAGTTCGTCGAGAATCTTTGCCATAAAATCCGGGTCGAGCTGCACCTGAGGTTCTTCGAGCCACGAGCCGTTCGGCGGGACGCCAAGAATGCCGAGCCAGTACGTCACGTCTTCGCGGCTCGGCGTCGAGTTGTTGACCATATCGTAGAGCACGGCGAGCGCCGCCGCCGTATTCATGTCGTCGTCGAGCGCGGCCTCCATGCGCCGGTCGAGCTCCGGTGTAGGGATCGGCTCACCATCCGTGGCCGGCGCAAGCGCGCGGTACGCAGCCTTGATGCGCGCAAGACCGATCCCCGCCGCACCGATCGAATCTTCGGTGAAGTTCATCACCTTGCGATAGCCGGTCTGCAGAAAGAGCCAGCGTATGGCTTGGGGATCGTGGCGTTCGAGCAGTTCTGAGAGGGGCTCGAAGTTACCGAGTGATTTCGCCATCTTGCGATTCTCGAAGAGCAAGAGTCCGCCGTGCACCCAGACCCTCGCCATCGGCGGTCGAGCCATGAGCGGCTCGCTCTGCGCGATCTCGTTTTCGTGATGCGGAAAGATCAGGTCCGCGCCCCCCCCGTGAATGTCGAAGCCTTCGCCGTTAGGATCGAGCAGCGCGCGCGACATCGCCGAACACTCGATGTGCCAGCCCGGACGGCCGTCACCGTACGGCTCGAACGGCCAGCTCGGCTCGCCCGGTTTGGCGAACTTCCACAGGGCGAAGTCGAGCGGATCTTCCTTGTGCTCGTCCACTTCAATCCGCGCGCCGGCCTCGAGCTCGCCGATGTTACGGTTCGCGAGCTTGCCGTAGTTCGCGAACGTCGCCACGCGATAGTAGATGCCGTCTTGCGTAACGTACGCGTGATCGCCCACGATAAGCTCGCGGATCATCGCCTGAATCGGCTCGATGTACTGCGTGGCGTACGGCTCGTGATCGTACTCCAGCACGCCGAGCTTGCGCATCGACGCTTTGAACTCGGCGTAGTAGCGATCGACAATAGCGTGATAGTACTCGCCGGTTGCTTTGGCGGCGTTGATGCTGCGATCGTCGATGTCGGTAACATTCTGCACGTAATCGACGCGATAGCCTCGGTGCTTGAGATAGCGCCGCAGCACGTCGAAGAACAGAAACGAGCGGGCATGGCCGAGGTGCGCCTGCGCCGACGGCGTCAGACCGCAAACGTAGATGCGTACTTCTCCGGAACGCAAAGGTTCTAGCGGCTCGACGCTGCGCGTGCGGCTGTTATAGAGCTTCACTCTAATCTGTCATCCTGAGCGAAGTCGAAGGAATTCAGATCACCCAGCTCCAGGCTTCTTCTTCCGTCGTCTCGCCCTGTTCGAGCTCGCTAACGCGCGCCTCAAGGTGCGCAATCTTTCGCTGCAGACCGCCAATTGCATCGGCCGTGGGGTCCGGCATGTCGACTTGCGGCCGTTGCGAGACGGCGCGAATTGGTTTGCCGTCTTGCATGACGACACGCGCCGGCACGCCGACGACGGTTGCGTTCGCCGGCACGTCTTTGACAACGACGGAACCGCCGCCGACCCTAGCGTTGTCACCCAGCATAATTGCCCCGAGCACGCTCGAGTTGACCCCGACCGTGACGTTGCGCCCGAGCGTCGGATGACGCTTGCCGTGCGAAAGACTCGTGCCTCCGAGCGTTACGCCTTGATAGATCGTGCAGCCGTCGCCGATTTCTGCGGTCTCGCCGATCACTACGCCCGAGCCGTGGTCGATGAAGATTCCTTTTCCGATCGTCGCTCCCGGATGAATCTCGATCTGCGTGAGAAAGCGACTGGTGTTGGCCAGAAAACGCGGCAAGATCGGAATGCCGGCTTTGTAGAGCGGGTGGATCAGCCGGTGTGCGACGAGCGCGTGGAAGCCGGGATACGAGAGCACTACGTCGAGCCAACCACGAGCGGCGGGGTCGCGCCGAAGGGGCGCCTGCAAGTCGGCCATGACGGCGTCGAAGAGCATTTGCAACAGTTTAACCCAAGCGGTCAATCAAGAGGTGCGACTACGAATGGCTTTCGAGCGTTCGTCGAGCTTGACGCGTGCTAGGGCGATGCGGCGCAGGCGCGTCTCGGGCTTCTTCGCCGCCTCGATCCATTGGACGTACTCTTTGCGATGCGAATACGACATCGAATCGTACGCGTTGTGTTGGGCCCTGGTCATGGCCTTAGCAAAATCGGCGGGTATGTCCACAGTACGCGCCTGGGTGTCCTCTTCGATCGATATCGTAATCCGATCGCCGCACTCGATTGCGGCTGCCTTGCGCGTTGCCGCCGTGACGCCTACCATGGGTCCGGCGCCCATGCTGGCGATTGTCGTTCGCCACGTCACGCCGTTGATCGTCGCGCGGACGGGCACCCGAACGCGGCCGCCAAACCGCTTCATCACGCTGGCTGGAATGCAAACATACGTACCCGAGGAACGCGTGCTGGCCTTGAGTTCCGCGCGGAATCGGTGAGTCATCGGTCGGGAGATCCGTTCTCAAGCAACGTGACGGCGTAGGCGGCGATGCCGGTACCGTCCCCGGTGTAACCCATCCCTTCGCTGCTCTTCGCTTTGATGCTCACGCGATCGATCGGAAGGCCGAGGTGCGTCGCCACGTTGTCACGCATTCGCTCGACGAAGGGCGCGAGCTTCGGGCGCTCGACGACGACGGTCGCATCCACGTTTTCGATCGTAAAGCCGGCCTCACGCGCAACGGTAGCACAGCGCGCGAGCAGCTGCAGCGAATTGGCGTCTTTCCAGACTGCTTCGGTATCGGGGAAGTGAGTGCCCAGATCGCCGAGCGACGCGGCGCCGAGGATCGAGTCCGCGATGGCATGTGCGAGCACGTCGCCATCCGAATGCGCGAGCGGGCCGCGCTCGAACGGGACGCGTACGCCGCCGAGAACCATGCTTCGCCCATCAACGAGACGGTGCGCGTCGAAGCCGTGACCGATGCGCGCCATTTTATCTGCGGTCCTTCTGCAAGCCCAGGATGACGGAGGCGCGTTGCACGTCCGCCGGCAACGTTACTTTGAAGTTTTCGCTCGTCGAGGGCACGACCATCACGGCGACGCCGGAGCGTTCGAGGAGTGCCGCATCGTCGGTAGCTTCGATTCCATTGCGGCGCGCAGCTTCATGCGCCGCGCGCAGTTCGGCCGTTCGCGCGAATTGCGGCGTTTGGGCCGCCCAGAGGCGGCCACGGTCGAGCGTTTCGATCACCTGCAGCGCTTCCGGATCGACCGTCTTGACTGTATCCACAACGGGCGCCGCCAGCAACGCGGCGCGTCCAACGCGCACCTCACGCATTCCCGCGCGCACATCGTCGAGCGTGACAAGCGGTCGCGCCCCATCGTGGACGAGCACCGCATCGCATTTATCGGAAACCGCGCTCAAACCTTGATAGACGCTCTCTTGGCGGGTCGCGCCGCCCTGCACGACCCGCCAAGCGCGGCCGCCGGCCAGACGTTCGCAGAGTGCGCGCATCGGCTCGAGTGAGTCGGGCTCCGTTGCGACGATCAACTCTGCAATCTCCGGCATCGCCGCAAATTTTTCTACGGACCATCCGACCATCGGCCTACCCGCAAGCTCCAAAAACTGTTTCGGTGCACCGAGGCGCGTTCCGCGGCCGGCCGCAACGATGACGGCCGCCCATTTCAAGAAGCGACGCCCTCGCGCTTCGGACGAGCAAAGATCATTCGACCCGCAACTGTCTGCAGAACGCTGGTGACGATGACGTCGGTCTCCTCGCCGATCAAACGGCGCCCGTGCTCGACGACGATCATCGTCCCGTCTTCCAAGTAACCAACGCCTTGATGGAACTCCTTGCCTTCACGAATGACCGCGACGTGCAGTTCCTCGCCGGGAAGCACGACCGGCTTTACGGCGTTGGCGAGCTCGTTGACATTGAGCACGGCGACGCCTTCGACGTGGGCGACGCGATTGAGATTGTAGTCGTTGGTTACGAGCTTGGCGCTGAGTTCTTGCGCGAGCCGCACGAGCCGCGCATCGACGTTGCCCGGCGCCATGTCGGCGAAATCTCGCTCGCTAATCTGGACGGCCGAAAGCTCCTGTAAGCGGCTCAACACGTCGAAGCCGCGGCGCCCGCGCGTACGTTTGAGTGGATCGACGGAATCCGAAATGGCCTGAAGCTCGCGCAGCACGAAACGCGGCACGATCAGCTCGCCTTCCAAGAATCCGCTCTCGACGATCTCGACGATGCGCCCATCGACGATTGTGGACGTATCGACGACCTTCGGCGCGCCGTCCGTGACGGCGCCTGCGACGTTGCGCGGCAGCGGAACGATTCGAATCTTCGCACCGATGCGCGCGCCCAAATATGCCGCAAAGATCGCGACGATAAGGTAGAGCACGATGGCGACGTACGTCCCTGCGCGGCCGAAGTCGGAGATCAGTTCGAATGCGATACCTTTGATCAAGAACGCGACGAGCAGTCCGACGATGAGCCCGACGGCGCCGCCCGCGATCTCCGCAGGTGTGAGCCGCTCCATTGCGCCTTCGGTCTGGCGCAGCTGCGTTTCGAAAAGTGCTTGCGCGGCAGGCGCGAGCAGCGCGCCGACGATCGCACCGACGACCGGCGAAAGAATGAGGAACGCCAGCTGCAGACCTTCGTTCGCAAAGTGCGGCGAGAGCAAACTGAAGTACGCCTCGCGGCCCAAAAGAAAACCCGCCACGCCGAAGACGACGACGAATGCAGCGCGTAACAGGGTTTCCGAGAGCGCGTTCGTGGTTACTCGAATGTTATGAATGCTCCGCAGACGTCGTTGGCTAGAAATCTTCCACGCCGCGTCAATCGGACGCTATCTCCAATGCGCTCCAATAATCCGGTGTTCGCAAATCGTGCGACGATGGGCGCATAATCCTTCATAACGTCGACACCGTAACGTTCTTTGAACGCGCGCAAGCTAACCCCTTGCGCGGTCCTCAACGCAAGCATAATCGCCTCACCAGCCCGTTTACGACCTTCCAGCCGCTCGGCGTCCGAAGGAATTGGGCGCCCGTCCAGCGCCGCGGTCACGTACGTTTCGAGCGAACGCGTGTGCACGCTGCGCACGCCGGCGCGAAACGATGCGGCGCCGACGCCGAGGCCGACGTACTCTCCGTTCTCCCAGTAATTCAAATTATGCGTGCAGCGCTGCCCCGGACGTGCGAAGTTGCTGATCTCGTATTGCTCGTAACCGGCCGCTTGCATCTCTTCGATTGCGATTGCGTAGAGCTCGGCCTCACGCTCGTCGTCGAAGAACGCGTCCGGTTCGCGCTCCCGCCAGGCGGCGTACGGCGTTCCGTCTTCAACCGTCAAACCGTATGCGGAGATATGATCCGGCTCGAGGCCGATGGCAGCCCGCAAGGTGCGATGCCAACTCTCCGGCGTTTGGCCGGGCACCGCGAACATCAAATCGAGCGAGAGCGATTGTAGCCCCGCTGCGCGCGCCTGTGCGACGACGCGCTCGATCTGAGCGACCGTGTGCTTACGGCCGAGCGTGCGAATTTCGGCTGGCTCGAACGATTGAACGCCGATTGAGACGCGGGTAACGCCCGCAGCACGATAGGCATCGAAGTCGGAGTCACGGACCAGTTCCGGATTGAGCTCGATCGAGATCTCCTGCGGCCGTGAAAATCGACGTTCGAGCCGCTCAAGCAACGCTGCAATCGTTTCGGCATCGTAGGCATTCGGCGTGCCGCCCCCGAGGTAGATCGAGGCCGCCGTTGCCGGCTGCTCGCGTTCGATTTCGGCATAGAGCGCGGCGATATAGCGCCGGGCGGCGCCTTCACGCAGCGGCCATTTAGCGAAGTCGCAATAGGGACAGAGATACGGACAGAACGGCAGATGAACGTAGACGCCGAGCATGGCGGCGAAGCGGACTTAAGTCGGCGCGAGATGAGGTACGATCAGCTCGCTAATTTTTCCGACGACGTCGTGATTCACTTCTTGCACCGCAGCCCCTATGGCGCCTTTGAGCGCGTTGCGGCTCGCGCGCCCATGCGTCACGATGCAATTTCCTCGCAATCCTAAGAGCGGCGCGCCGCCATAGGTCTCGTAATCGAAACGCTTGCGCAGGCGCTTGAGCGCAGGTGCCAGCATCGCGGTGCCGATCTTCGTGAGCAGGTTTCCGCCCAGCAACGTATCGCGCATAACCTGCGCGAGATCGGCGAATAGGCCTTCACCCACCTTGAGCACGACGTTGCCGACGAAGCCGTCGACAACGATAACATCGGCGACGTTGTGGAAGAGATCGCGCCCCTCCACGTTACCGACGAAGTTTACCGGCGCGGCCTCAAGCAGCCGCGCGGATTCGAGCACGAGCTGATTTCCCTTCGAGCGCTCTTCGCCGACCGAAAGAATTGCAACGCGCGGGTTTGCAACGTTGAGCACTCCTTTGGAATAAGCCGAACCCATGATTGCGAACTGCTCGAGCCACTCGGGCTTGCAATCGACGTTGGCGCCGGAATCGAGCAACACGGTCGGCCCATTGAGGGCCGGCCAAACCGTTGCAATTGCGGGCCGCGAAACGCCCTCGGCCCTTCCCAGCTTGATCAGCGCGATTGCGAGGAACGCGCCGCTATTGCCCGCCGAGACGACGGCGTCGGCTTCGCCTTGCTTGACTAGGTTCACGGCAACGCCGAGCGACGTTCCCTCGCAGCTTCGGACGGCGGTCGAGGGCGACAGGTCCATCGCGATGGATTGCGGCGCGTGAATTCCGCGCACGCGCTGGGCGGACCGGCCCTTGAGAAGCGGGCGGACGCGCGCCTCATCGCCGACTAAGAGAATGTCGGCGTCAAACTCCTCGGCTGCCAGCAGAGCGCCCGCAACGATCTCGCCGGGTGCGTGGTCGCCACCCATTGCGTCGACCGCTATCCGCACTCGGCTCATGATCGCGTCTTTTGGAGCCGCCCCCCGAATTCTTGCCTCTGGTCGCTTTTAGGGTGGACGCGTGCCGGGGCGGCGTGCTACTATCGGCCGGCTATGGCTAAGCGGTGCGATATTTGCGGCAAAGGTCCGAAAGCGGGCAACAACGTCAGTCACGCGATGAACAAGACGAAGCGCCGCTGGCTTCCGAATTTGCAAAACGTGCGAATCGACGACCGCGGCGTCCACCGGACGGCGAAGGTCTGCACCGGCTGCCTACGCTCGAATCGGGTCACCCGTCGCGCTTAGCGGTCTGCGCTAGCTGCGAAGTGATCCCAGCCCGAAGGCTCGACTCGCTCACCTTTATAAAGTATTTCCGGCTCGACGCGTAAAACGCCGACTTTTTTTAATTCCCGACCGAAACGCTTGGCGTAGCGCGCCGCCAAATGGCTAAATGCCCGCGGCCGTATCGCGACGAGCAGTTCGAAGTCGTCGCCTCCCGCCAGTGCAAAACGTTCGGCGTCCTCCCCGCGACCTTGCGCAAGCACACGCGCGCAATCCGCCACCGGAATCGCATTCAGCTCGGCTCCGCAGCCGCTTGCCGCCGCGAGCCTGCGCACGTCCGTTGAAAGACCGTCGGAAAGGTCCATCATCGCCGCCACGTTGCGGCTCGTTGCGAGAAAACGCCCCTCGGCGATGCGCGGCTCCGGTCGCTTGAGCGCTTGCAAGCCCGCCGTCTCGCCAAAGAGCCCCGCACGCGCCGCTCCAAGCGGACCGGTCACCGCGAGCACGTCCCCCGGACGTCCACCGGAGCGCAGCTTTTCATTCGACGGACGAACCTCCCCAACGACGGCCACCGCGATCGTCCAAACGGCCGCGCGCGAAAGGTCGCCGCCCGCGATGCAACATCGACAACGCGCGGCACACTCGGCGATGCCGCGGTAGAGCTCGAGAACTTCCTTTTGTATCGCATCTTGCGGGAAGCCGAGCGCAACGGTCGCAAGCACCGGACGCGCGCCCATGGCCGCAAGGTCGCTCAGGTTGGCCGCCATCGCGCGCCATCCGGCATCTTCGAGCGACATCATCTCGCGCGTAAAATCCACGCCTTCGACGAGCATATCCGTTGAGATCGCACTGCGATGCGAGCGCGACGGCTGCCACAGCGCAGCATCGTCCCCTCGTGTCACCCTGAGCGTGTCAGGGTGACTCGCGAGTAAGGCTTCGATCGCTGTTACAATCTCGTCTTCGGTCACGCGAGAAGCGCGCGGATCCGGCGCAGCTCCGCTCCGGGATCCGGCGTGCCGAAGAGCGCCGAGCCCATCACGAGCACGTCGGCGCCGGCCTCCACGAGATCGCGCGCGTTCTCCGCGCCTACGCCGCCGTCGACTTCGATCAAGCATTGGGGATTGCGGCGGTCGACGAGCGCGCGCGCTTCGCGCACCTTGTCGAGCGCGCGCGCGATGAACTTCTGTCCGCCGAAGCCCGGATTGACGCTCATGATGAGCACCGTGTCGCAGTCCTCGATGACGTCTTGGAGCAGCTCGACGGGCGTCTGCGGATCGATCGCTAAGCCCGGCTTCGCCCCGATCTCGCGCACGTGCGTCAGCAGGCGCTGCGCGTGGGGCGTCGCTTCGAGATGGAAGGTAATGCGATCGCAGCCCGCTTCACGGAAATCATCGACGAAGTGTTCGGGCTCGACGATCATTAAGTGTGCGTCGAAGACCAGCGGCGAGAGCTTTCGGAGATCGCCGATAATTTTCGGCCCCCACGTGATGTTCGGCACGAACCGGCCGTCCATTACGTCGAGATGCAGATACTCCGCGCCGGCATCTTGCACCGAGGCGATCTGTTCGCCTATGCGGGCAAAATCGGCCGAGAGGAGTGACGGAGCAAAGAGCGTCACGGCGACACCGCGGGTGACGGCGAAGGATGCGTGCTGCTATAGACTTTGGGCGGTTCGGTGCCGAGGCGCTCTTCGGCAACGAGCTTATCGTTGACGTACATATCGAGCAGCGACGTTCCCAGGGCCGTGACGGTGAAGTCGAGCTTCTGTCCCGGTTCGGCAAAGGCGCGATAGAAGTCGTACCGGCCGGTCGCATCGGTCAGCGAAAGGCGCACTTCGAGCTGTTGTTGGCCGTTACCGGTGTCGTCGGCGGCCGGAACCGAAACGAGCACGCGCACCTGACGCAGAATATAGCCGGATTCGTTCGGCCCCGCGCTGACCTGGAGCGCGACCGGATCGAACGACGCGATCTTGGCTCTCGGCGGCGGATTCTGCCGCGCGACCAGGCCGTGCGGCGGTCCGTCCTTGCCGAGCGGCGTCCATACGATCTGGCCGAGCTTAATGCCGGAGCGCGCCGCGAGATCGCGCGCCTGATCGATGTCCAGACCGACAAAGTTGGGAACGGCGATATTGTCGCGGCCGCCGCGGCTCACGACCAGCGAGACCGTGTCACCTTCATGCACGCTCATCAGGGGAGCCGGATTTTGAGAGATGACGTGGTCTCCGGGCACGACGTCGCTGCGAGCGTACGTCACTTTGCCCGGCTGCAGGTGCGCGTGCGAGAGGTCGAGCTGTACTTCGCGCATCGATTGATAGCGCAGGTCGGGCATCAGCCGCGCGATGATGCCGTCGCTGATGATAAACGAGATCTGTCTCCCTTGACGAACCGCGACGCCGGCCTGCGGACGCTGCATGATGACGACGTCTTTAGGATACCGGTCGCTGAGCTGATGGTCAACGACCGCGGAGGTGAGATGCAATCGCCCGACTTCCGCGTTAGCGTCGTTGAGCGTCTGGCCAACGAACGACGGAACCGTGACGGTCGCAGCGGAGGGCGAGAGAAAGTCGTGGATTTGACGGCCGTACCAGACCACGACCGTGACGAAGACTACGAGCACGATTGGAAAGATCCAATCGCGCGGCAGATACGCCTGCAGCGATGACCTCAGGCCAGCGCCTCCGCCGGCACGGCGTTAAAATCGAGATTGCTAAAGACGCGCTGCACGTCCTCGTGTTCGTCCAGCGCATCGAGAAAGGCGAGAGCGGCGGAAAGATCCGCTCCCTGCAACTCGACCTTCGTCTTTGCGCGCATGCCGAGGTACGCATCGGAAATCTTTGCATTGCGCGCGCGTAAATCGTCGCGGACTCCGGCCAAGCGCGCCGGCTGCGTGTAAATCACCGCGAGATCCGGCTCGTACTCGATATCCTCGACGCCTTCGAAGAGAGCTTCTTCCATGAACGCGTCTTCCGACTTTCCCGCCGGATCGACTTCGAGGATGCCGACCGGATCGAACATCCACGCAACGCTGCCGCTCTCGCCCAAATTGCCTTCGTGCCGGCCGAAGAGAAACCGCAGTTCCCCCGCCGTGCGATTGCGATTGTCCGTCGCGACATCGGCGACCGCCGCGAGTCCGTGCGGGCCGTAGCCCTCGTAGCGGATCTCCTCGATCTCTCGCTCGTCGTTGCCGCCGGAAGCGCGGCCGATAGCGCGCTTGATATTCTCCTGCGGCATGTTGAACTCGCGCGCTTTTTCGACCGCCATCTTCAAGCGGTAATTCGCCTCCGGATCGGGGGACCCGGACTTGGCGGCAAGGATAATTTCCTTACTGAGCTTGGTAAAGAGCGCGCCCCGTTGAGCGTCGACTTTACCCTTCTTCAGCTTGATGTTGTGCCACTTAGAATGTCCCGACATTTGGAAACCTCTCTCTGGCCGTTCGCTAGCCCGGTCCGATAATCCAGGTTGGGAACCACATACGCGCGTGCCACGCCGCCCACGAAATGGGGTACGCGGCCAAAATAGGGTAGAAGAATGCGAAACTCAGCGCCGTTGCTGCAACATACGCGGCGACCCCCGCAGCTCCGAGCCATTGCAAATTCTCACGCTCCCGCGCCCAGTGGTAGAAGCGCTGCAGAAGGATGACATTGCACAGGCAGATGAGCGGGATATCGACGTAAAAGTGGTACGCGAAGGTTATGCGCGGAGAGCGTATCCACGGCAGCCATTGCAGGAGATACGTGATCACAATCAGTGCGTAGGCCTTATTGCGCTCGCGCCAGGCCAACACTGCGACCCATGGGACGCAGAGCAAGCCAAACCATAGGATTAGCGGGTTGGGGATCGATGTGATCTCGTAGACGCAACAGCCTTTCGGATTGGTCGGATCTTTGCGATGATCTTGGTAGAAGTATGCGATCGGCACATAGTCGAGCGGCCACTCCCACCAGCGCGACGAGTATGGATGCGTCGCTTTGAGCGTGTCGTGATACTCGAACATCGAATACTGACGATAAACGAGGTCGTTGGCGTTGTGGATCTCATTGGGGTCCTGCGACTGGCGCGCAAGATCCGGCACCCAAACGAGCGCGTAGACCGTCGCGCTCACGAGCAAAATCGTCGCAAGTGCCGCGTCAAGTCGATAGCCGCGCGGGTTACCCCAGAGCGTCGGCCGGTCGCGGAAGAAGTAGCGCTGCAGCCAGACTCCGATCACGACCACGAAGCTCACGCCAAAGCCCATGACACCGTACCACTTCGTGCTCACGAGCAATCCGAGCGCGACGGTGAAGAGTACGAGCCAAAGCTTCGAGGAGCGACCCCGTTCGACAGCGGCGCCGGCGCGAACCTCGTCTTCGGCGTAGAGCGCGTCGCCCTGCGGCGTTTCGTAGCTGACGCTGGCGTCGCGCCGATATTGAATGCGTAGCGGCTCGTCGTCGTAGACGAGCGTTCCGCCTTTTGCCTGAGAGACTGCCCCCCGCGAGATCTTGCCTCGCGCATCGATGGCACCGCCGTCTGCGGCAACCAGCTCCGTGCCGCCGGGGCCACGCAAGGCGTACGAGCCTTCCGCATAGGTCAGCTCGCGACGGCCGTCGCCGAAGATGCGGGGAAATGCGAAAGAACGCAGCAGCAGGTAACACAGGCACGCGACGTAGAGCGTCGCGACAACGGTCGCCGCCTTATCGAAACCCAATCCGAGCCGGCATGCCTGTCCGAAAATTATACCGAGCGTCAAGCCCCCGGCGGCACCGGCGGCAAATCCCCACGGAGGTACCGCAACGAAGGCGCGTTCGGCGACTTGCGAGCTGATCCAGAAGCGGTAGAACGCGTAGACCGCTAGCGTCGCAAAGAAGACGACGAAACCCTCCGGCGTTGCAATTCGCGATTGCACGAAGTGCATACCGTCGAACGTCAGCAAGAGCGCGGTAACAGTAGCGAAGACGGTCGACCCGGTAACGCGCTTCGCGAAGACGTAGAGCAGCATCACGACGAGCGCGCCGAAGACCACGTCGAGAAACCGCCAGCCGTAGGCGTTGTCGCCGTTGCTCATGTGGCCGACGAGCCCGTTGAGCAACGACCAGCCTCCCAGCCCGTGCCCTTTGGGCATGCCGCCAAAGAGCATCATGGAAAACGCAATCAGCAACTTGCTCAGCGGCGGATGCGTGTTCTCGTAAATCCGCAAATTTTGGAGATACTCTTCGCCGGCGCGGGCGAAGTAAATTTCGTCGAAAACCTTCTCGGACGGCCACCAATACCCGACGAACGACAAAATGAAGTTGAAGACGCCCAGCACCGTCATAATGACGTAGTCGAGCGGCGCGCGCATGACCGCAAGCCCCTCGCGCGGATCGAACCAGTGGCGGGCGCCGGTATCAACAGCTAGCGCCGCATCCTGGTCGAGTCGGCGCTCCGGCTTAGGCGTTGGGCGCGCCGCGTCGGCGGTGCCGAGAAATTGATAGCCGAGCACGAAGAACGTTCCGACGGCGACCAACGAGAAGAGCGTGGTCCAGAGGCCCCACAAATTCTGCGCGTTGACGCCCGCGACATTGTCACTCATCACATGCAGGTACTGCAAGCCGTACACGAGGTTGGCAAAGAGGACGACGCTCAACGCGACGGCGCCCCACAGATAGCGGCGCGCGAACGGAATGCAGGCGATCGTGAAGAGGAGCCCGTTGAAGAGATACCGCTCGTGCATGCGGGTTGCCAGCGCAAAAAAAGCCAGCGTTGCAATCGCACAGCTCTCGAGCAAGGCTTGCGAGGTGCGCTCTTGCAGGTAACGCCAGACGACCAGCCCCAGCGCCGCCAAAACGAGCAAGATGCCCCACACATACTGCGGGAGCATCACGATCGGCTGGCTGTCCGGAACCCAGAGCGTGCCGCGCAGCGCCCACAAGTTGAAGGCGTTGACGCTGTTGAAAGGATAGACGTTTGAGCCGTACGCATAAAGATTGAGAAGCCACGCCATGGCCGCGGCCGGATTGCCGGGATGGAACGGCTCGGTGATCAACAGCGCGAAAACGAGCGCGGCAACGATGCCGATTCCGGTCGCTTTGAGCCGTTCGCGGCGCTGCTCCGGATTCACGAAGGCGAAGGCAACCATCAGCGGTAGCAGCACAGCCGCCTGCGGCTTGATCAGCAGCGAATAGGCGAAGGCGAGCCAGGCGCCGACGATCCAGCCTGTAGAGGCGTTCCGCATTGTCGAGCCTGCCCGCAGCGGAGTCGAAGGGTCTTCGCTTCGCAACAAACAGTAGATGGCGAGCAGCGCGAGGCCACCGGCGACCGAGTCCACCTGACCCCATAGCGCCGAGATGTAAATGATCGCGGGGTTGAGGAGGTACAGCGCCGACGCCGCGAGCCCATAGCTTGTGCCGGCAAACCGTCGGACGATCGCGTAGAGCAGCGCTCCGACGCCCAGATCCGCGAGAATTGCCGGAAGCTTGACCAGGTCGCGCAACGCCGCATAGCCGGCATCGTGGGCGGCAAAGAACGCTTGCCAGATGTGACCGATCGCGGCCAGAATATAAAAATATCCGGGCGGATAGTCGGCAAAGCCGATGGTCGAGTAGAACGAACCGAACCCGTGGCGGGCGAGCGCGATCGCCCACGCATCGTAGGTGCTGATATCGGTCTTGAAGCCTTCGTTGTTGATGAAAAACAGACGTACGATTAGGCCGAGCAGGAGCAGTGCCGGTAAAGCCCAGATCAAAGAGCCTTGTCGCGCCGCCGCGCGGACCGTACCGTTAGCGTTCACTTAACCTGCCGCGGTGAGACCGAGCGACGCCGAGAGATAATCACGCAGCTCGGCGTTGGGATGATTCTCGACGATCGCGAGATGTTCGGCCGCCGCATCCGTCGCGGCCGCGCGGGCGCCGAGCAGATCGAGTGCTTCGACGATGCGTTCGACGGTTTGCGTATCGAGCGACTCACCGCGAGCGTACGCCTCTGCTACGATCGTCCGTGCGGAGGACGGCGACTGCGCGATCGCCCAGACCACTGGAAAGGTCCACTTACGCCGCGCGATGTCGCTTGCGACGGTCTTTCCGGTCTCATCTACCGAGGACCAGATGCCGGCCACGTCGTCGCGAATCTGAAAAGCTATTCCGTACGCGCGCCCCACGGCGCCGTATGATGCGATCGTCGCCTCGTCGCAACCTGCAGCGTGCGCGCCGAGCCGGCAAGACGCATCGAAGAGCTGCGCCGTCTTGCACTCGATCATGCGGTAGTAGTCCGGTAAGCCGACGGTCCGCTCAGACTCGAAGAAGAGGTCGAGCGATTGGCCTTCGCACATCACCGCGTGTGCTTCGTGCAGCAGCGCGAGCATCTGCAAGACTCGGCGCGGCTTCAGGTATGCGGCGGCATGCTCGAGGCTCAGGAAGCTGAGCGCGCACATCGCATCGCCGGCATTGATTGCTCGTGCCACCCCGTACGCGCTCCAGAGGGTCGGGCGCCCGTGGCGCAGCTCGTCGCGGTCTTCGATATCGTCGTGGACGAGCGAATAGTTGTGGAAGATCTCGACGGCCACTGCCGCATCGATCGCATTTTCGATCGGCGCGCGTTCGCTGGCGGCCACCCGCAGCACCATCTGCGGACGCAGGCGCTTTCCACGCCGCGCCGGGCCGTACGGCGCGTACCCGAAGTGGCGCAAAAGACTATCGGAGATCTCTTGAGATCCCCGATAGCCGGTAATCCGTTCCTCGAGGGCGCTCTCGAAACGCTCGGCGAGCGTCGCCACATTAAGCAGAAGCGGCGAGCTCCTCCATCCGCGCTTGCACTTTATCGACGAGCCACCCGGGCGTCGACGCGCCCGACATCAACCCCGCGATCTCAACGCCCTTGAACCAATCGCCCCGAAGTTCGTCCGGCCCCTCGATGTGATAGGCGCGCGCACCGTGCGATTCGGAAAGATCGGCGAGATGCTTGGTGTTCGCCGACGTCTTTCCGCCGACGACCACCATTACTTCGACGTCCTTGGCCAGCCGCAGCGCCTCGTTCTGCCGATTGTGCGTATCGGTGCAGATCGTGTTGACGGCGCGCACCTCGTAGTATTTCGCCGAGAGCGCGCGGACGATTTCGGTGAAGCCCTCGCCCGACCAGGTGGATTGAACGACGACGCCGACTTTGCTGGAGCGCGGAAGCCGGTCGACGTCTTGCGAGCTTTGGATGCACCACGCGCCCGGCACATGGCTGAGCGTGCCCTTCACTTCCGGATGGTTAGGGTCGCCAATAACGACGATCTTATAACCGTCGGCCTTGAGCTTCTCGGCTTGCACGTGAATCTTCGTGACCATCGGACAAGTCGCGTCGATGATCTCTAGCTTCTTCTCTTTGGCCTTTTCATAGACATCCATCGGGAGCCCGTGCGCGCGCACGAACAGCACGCCGGCGTCGACCTCATCGACGCTGTGCGCGTTCTTGAGACCCCGCGATGCAAGCGACTCGACCATCTGCGGATTGTGTACCACATGCCCTAGGGTGGTCACGTCACCACGCGAGGCGATCGCCTCCTCCGCCTTTTTTACGGTGATGGCGACCCCGAAGCAAAACCCTTGGACCGACGCCTTACGAATTTCCACCGATACTCTCCGCCAACTCTTCGATCGCCTTCATAACCTCGGCGGTGAACTTCGCCAACTCTTCACGCGTTGCTTTCCTACCCGCTCCCGGCGGTGGAAGTGCCGGCCCAAACGCGACGTCGACGCGACCCAAGCGCAGCGCCCGGTCGGTGCCGTGGATGCAGGCGGGGACCACCGGCGCTTGCGCCAACGCGGCAAGCAGCGCGACGCCGGTCTGGGCAGCGACCGTTCCCGAGAGGTTCCGAGTGCCCTCCGGAAAGATCCCTATGGCGCCGCCGGCCCCCAAAACGTTCAGCGACCGCTTGATCGCCGCCGTGGCACTTCCGTGCCGGTCTACAGCATATGCGCCGAGCGCGCGAATGACCGGCCCGAGCACCGGGACCTCGAAAAGCTCCCGTTTCGCCATGTACCTGACGCGCCGCGGGCAGAGACAGCCCATAAGCGGCGGATCGAAATACGAGATGTGGTTGCAGGCGACGATCAGCGCACCGTTCATCGGTACGTTCTGCGCGCCGTAGACGCGGGCACGCCACAGCGTACGCGCCAGCGCGCGTACGAAGAACTTCGCGAAATCGTAGAAGCCTGTGTTCAAACGGCGCCTCCGTCGACAAGCTCAGGAGGACACGCTTGCGACGAGCGTGCAGATTTCGTCGACGACCCCTTGCGCATTCATGTCGCTCGAGTCGATGATGTGCGCGTCTGCAGCAGGCGCGAGCGGCGAGATGGCCCGGCTCTGGTCGAGCCGATCGCGTTCGTCGATCTCTTCGGCGAGGCGATGAGCGTCGACGTCGACGCCGGCCCGTTCCAATTGAAGACGGCGCCGCTCGATGCGTGCGGCGACCGAGGCGGTGAGATAGATCTTGACCGGTGCTTCGGGAAGCACAACCGTGCCAATGTCACGGCCGGCCATCACGACCGGACCCTGTTCGGCAATTCGCCGCTGCGCGTTGACCAGCTCGGCCCGGACTTCGACTTGCGCGGCGACCGTTGAGACGATCGCCGTCACCTCATTGCTCAACAGGGTCGCCTCGTCGAACTCGCGGCCGCCGGCCTTAATACGAAAACCAAGTTGCGCAGAATCGTCGAGGTCGACTTCGATCGGCGACGCCCGCATCAGGCGCGCGAGTGCAGCACCGTTATCGGCATCGGTACCGGTGCGTAGCGCCAGGCACGCGAGCGCGCGATACATCGCGCCGGTGTCGAGATAAAGGATCCCCAGCTGCTGCGCCGTCGCGCGCGCGACGGTCGTCTTACCGGCGGCTGCGGGACCGTCGATCGCGATTTGGAGATGTCCCGGATAAGTCAAGCGCCACGCGATTCGGTGGGGGCTAGGCGAAGCCTGCGGCGCAGCAGAAGGCAGCTTCGCTTGGCAAAATCGCGATCGGTTTACTTCTGTTCGGCCTGCGGCTTCGAATCGCCGCGCTGGCTCGGACGATGCCCTCAGTGTGACGCGTGGAATTCGTTCGATGAACGGCCGTTTACGATCGCCGCGAAGAGCGGCCGCTCCGCAACGCCCCAGCGCGCGCAAAACGCCGGGCCGATCCCGCTGCACGAGATCGGCTCCGCCGGAGTGCAACGTATTCGCATCGGACTGCCGGAATTCGACGCCGTGCTCGGCGGCGGCATCGTGCCCGGCAGCCTCACGCTAGTCGGCGGTCCGCCAGGCGCCGGAAAATCCACGCTGCTGTTGCAGATCGCCGCGCACTTATCGCAACAGGGCGAGGTGGTCTACGTTTGCGGCGAGGAGTCCGCTGCGCAAGTGAAGCTGCGGGCGGAGCGGGTGCTGGCCGCTCAAGGTGACACTGACTCCGCTGGGGGTGACGCATTGCGCGTGTACGCCGAAACCAATCTGCGCGCGGTACTCGATACGCTCGATCGGCGAGCGCCGAGTGCAATCGTGATCGATTCCATTCAGACGGTTTGGCTGCCGGAATCCGAAGCGTATGCGGGAAGCGTGACGCAGATTCGCGACTGCACGCAGGCGCTTGTGGAGTTCGCAAAGCGAACCGGATGCGCGTGCTTCATCGTCGGACACGTGACCAAAGACGGCGCGATCGCCGGCCCGCGCCTGCTGGAGCATCTCGTCGACACCGTCCTCTATTTCGAGGGTGAGACGAGCGGCGAACACCGCATCTTGCGCGCGTATAAGAACCGCTTCGGCTCGATCGACGAGATCTGCGTCTTTACGATGCACGATTCGGGATTGCAAGAAGTTGCGAATCCGTCGCAGCTCTTTCTTGGCGCGCGCGGCCGGCGCCCGAGCGGGTCCTGCGTTTTAGCCTCAATCGTCGGTTCACGTCCGGTGCTCGTCGAAGTGCAGGCGCTCGTCGCCGAAGCAGCGTACGGCACGCCGCGCCGGCTCGCCAACAATCTCGATCAGCAGCGTCTCGCAATGATCATTGCGGTGCTGGAACGCCGCGCGGGTTTCGCGCTGGGCACGCACGACGTCTATGCCTCGGTTGCGGGCGGACTGCGTATTGTCGAGCCCGCCGCAGATCTCGGCATCGCGCTGGCGATCGCGTCGTCTTTTCGAAACGTCGCCATCGCTCCGACCGTTGCGGTCTTCGGCGAGCTTGGCCTTTCGGGTGAAGTACGCGGCGTAAGTGCGGCCGAGAGGCGAGCCGCCGAAGCAAAAAAACTCGGTTACACGGACGTGATTTCGCCAAGCAACGCGCACGATATTGCTGCCGCCATACGGTTGGCGCTTGGCTAAACTCTTCGAGATCGTCCCGAATATATCGGAGGGACGCGATGCGGGGACCGTCGCGGCCGCGCGTACTGCGGTTGAAAGCGCCGGTGCACGGCTGCTCGACTGGAGCAGCGATGCAGTCCATCATCGCAGCGTCCTGACCATCGTCGGCACCGGCGACGAGGTGCTCGACGCCGCAATCGCGCTTGCGGGCGTTGCCCTCGAGCGGATCGACTTGCGCGGCCATCGTGGCATTCACCCGCGCATCGGATCGCTCGACGTGCTCCCCTTCGTGCCGCTGGAAGATGCAACGCTCCAAGAGGCCGTGACGCTCGCGCATCGCGCCGGAGCCGAGATTTGGGCCCGCTACGGTATTCCTTCCTTTTATTACGGGGAGGCGGCGCGGCAGCCGGAACGGCTTCTGCTGCCGGATATCAGGCAGAACCTCGAGTGGCTGCCCGATGAAGGCAACGTGCAGCGGCATGTCAGCGCAGGTGCGATCGCGATCGGAGCGCGCAATGTTTTGATTGCCTTTAACGTTGAACTTGCGACCAACGATCTCGTGGCAGCGCGCGAAATCGCGCTTGCCGTCCGGGAGCGCAACGGCGGCTTGCGCTCGCTTCGTGCGCTCGCCTTTCCGCGCGGCGATGACCGCGTGCAGGTCTCGTTGAACGTCACGGATTATCTTGCAACGCCGCTCTATCGCGTCGTCGAGCTCATCGCGCAGCTCGCTGCAGAACGCGGAATCGAACTCTACGGCTGCGAGTTGGTCGGTTGTCTTCCTTGGGCGGCGGTCCAAGCCGCCGCCGCATATTATTTAGGAGTTACAGGGCTTTGACCCATTCGATTTCACTCCGGTTCGACAAGCTCGGCGTCGTTTCGCTCAAGCTGACACTAGTCGTTGCCATGATCCTTGGAGTACCGATGGCGGCGGCGGCGCAGAGTGGGCCGGGCGACGCCGGCATCTATACGACGACGCTGCAGAACGGCCTACGCGTCATCGTCGTCGAGGATCACGCGGCCCCCGTCGTTCAAAGCTCGGTGTGGTATGGTTTCGGATCGTTGGAAGAGACGCCCGGCAAGACGGGGCTTGCGCACGCGCTGGAACACATGATGTTCCGAGGAACGCCGGAAATTTCGGCCGGCGGCCTTGACGACATTACCGCGCGGCTCGGGGCACAGATGAACGCTGAGACTACCTACGACTACACGCAGTTCTATTTTGAGATGCCGGCCGACAAACTCGACGTGGCGCTCTATGCCGACGCCGACCGCATGCAGCACGCGGCGCTGAGAGCGCAGGAATGGGCGATCGAGCGCAACGCGGTGCTGAACGAAATCGACGGCGACGCTAGCTCGCCGTTCTTCAATCTTCTCTCGCGCGTCCGCGCCGCTGCATTCCCCAACCAGCCGGCCGGACGAACGCCGCTCGGCAGCCGCCAAGACGTTGAGCGCGCGACGGTCGCCGATATTCGACGGTACTATGACCAATGGTATGCGCCGAACAACGCTGCGCTCGTAGTCTCCGGCGACGTAAATCACGCGACGGTCTTTGCCAAGGCGCAACGCTATTTCGGCGCCATCCCGTCGAAGCGGTTGCCGCCGAGAACGAAAGCTAACCCGGTACCGTCGAGTGGTCGCACCGTGGAAGCGGAGTTCCCGTTTCCGTTTGAGATTTTAGATCTCGCCTATTCGGTGCCGGGCGATACGCAACAAGGCGAACCGGCGATCAGTACCTTCGCAACGCTGCTGGAGAATCAGCGCTCGCCGTTCTACCGCGCCCTGGTCGAAAGCAACATCGCCCTGGGGATCGAGGCCAATGCCGACACACAGCTGCGTGGCGGCCTGCTGCACGTCTTTATCATACTCAATCCGGGCCGCAACGCGGGCGAGGCGCAAGCGGTCTTCCAGGCGACGATAAACTCCGTACTTGCCAACGGTTTGGATCCTGATTTGGTCGTCGCAGCTAAGCGCATGACGATTGCCGAACGTTTGTATGCTGCAGACAGCATCGACGGAATCGGTGGTCTCGCGGGATATACCTATGGCATCGTTGGTGAGAAACTCTCTGACGAGGACCATAGGCTCGAGTCCTTGACCGGGACGGATTTAGTTGCGGCCGCGCGCACGTATCTGAGTCATCCTTCCGTAGTCGGGCACCTTACTCCAAACGAAAGCCCCCCGCGTGGCAACTCGCAAAAGAGCAGTGCGTCGGCGAGCGACGATTTCTCGAAGCGAATTCCCAACGGACCGATCGTCGTGCCGTCCTGGATTTCCCGCGCGGTACGCACGCCGACGAACGCGCGCAGCGTGCTCGTGCCCGTGGAGTTTACACTATCGAACGGTTTGCGCGTGTTGGTTCAAACCAAGCGCGACCGCCCGACCTTCGTGCTGCGCGGAAAGATCGACTCCTCGCCGGCCTTTCAGCCCCCCGGCAAGGAGGGCATCGAACGTTTGGCTTCGTCGGTCGCGGATTACGGCAGCGCTGCGTATCCGTTCGCGCAGCGTCGCAAAGCGACCGATGAAATGGGGGCGTTCGTCACAACCGGCGGCACCTTCTCGGCGCAAGGCACCGTCAGTAATTTCGATCGGATCGTAGCAATCGTCGCCGACGGCGAAGAGCATCCGACCTTTGCCGATCCGTGGCTCGGGATCGAACGATCGCAGCTCGCGAACAGCTTGCAATCGGAATCGAACATTTCGGGCGTCATGATCGATCGCGCGTACAACCGCCTTCTGCTTGCAGGCGACGATCCCACGCTGCGCCAGCCGAGCGCAACGAGCGTTTCCGCAATCTCTCGCGAAGATCTACTGGCGTACGCACAGCGTTACTGGCGGCCGGACCTCACCATGATTGCCGTAGTGGGTAACGTTTCGCCGCAACAGGTACGTACCGCATTGGAGTCGGCATTCGGGGGCTGGCAGAACGACGGTTCGAAACCCGATCCGCACTTGATGCCGATGCCGCCGGCGAGCAGCGGCCACGACTATATCGGCACTGCGGCAAATCAAGTCTACATCCGGCTCGGGCAGCCGGCGATCTCGCGCTCGAGTCCGGATTACGGCACGTTTCTGGTTCTCAATCAAATCCTCGGCGGCAGCGGCGCCTACGAGTCGCGCCTCTGGCAGGAGCTTCGGCAAAAACGCGGGCTGGTCTACAACGTAGACAGCTCGCTCGAAGCCGACGCCGATCGCGGCGACTTTCGAGTCGAGCTCAACGCCTCGCCGCAACGCGTCGTCGAAGCGGTTCAATACGTCCGGCGCGAGCTGCAGCGATTACGAGAGGAACCAGTCTCGGCAACGGAACTGGAAGAGGCGAAAGTGCGGCTGGTGAGCAACGCGCTCCTCGAGGAAGCCTCGTCGGCAGGACAAGCAACGCAGTTAATGGACATCTCGATCAATCAGCTGCCACTCGATTACTATCGTACGCTCAACGAGCGCTACGCGCGGATCACTGCCGCCGATGTGCAGCGCGTCGCACGCGCATACCTGCATCCCGAGCGGCTGGTGGAAGTCTATGCGGGACCGTCGGGACCATGGTCGCAGCAGGCGATATGATCGAAACCATCGACCCGACGACGGGCGACGTTCTCGAGCGGTTCGCGCTTATGGACGCAGCGGAGATCAGCGGTAAGCTCGATGCCGCCGCTCGTTGCGCGCCGCGCTGGCAGTCGGCTTCGTTCGGCGATCGCGCCGCAGTGTTGGTCGCAGTCGCGCGCGCGCTTCGCGCACAGTGCGATACGCTTGCAGAGATCGCCGTACGCGAGATGGGCAAGCCGATCGTGCAGGCGCGTGCGGAGCTCGAAAAGTGCGCCTGGGCGCTGGAATATTTTGCCGAGCACGCCGAAGCGATGCTCGAACCCCAACCGGCGGCCTCGTCTGCGGTTCGCAGTTACGTCGCCTTTCGTCCGCTTGGCGTCATACTCGCGATCATGCCGTGGAATTTTCCGTATTGGCAGGTCGTCCGCGCGGCGGCGCCGGCGCTGATGGCCGGCAACACGATGGTGCTCAAGCACGCGGCGAATACAACGCGCTGCGCGCTCGAGCTGGAGCGCGTCTTCGCCGAAACCGGCGCACCGCAAGGGCTTTTTGGTGCGATAGTCGCGCGCGGTGAGGCGATGGACAAGATCGTCGCCGACGAGCGCATTACCGCCGTTACGCTGACCGGCAGCGAGCGCGCCGGTGCCGCCGTTGCCGGCACCGCCGGCGAAGCGCTGAAAAAATGCGTTTTGGAACTTGGCGGTTCGGACCCGTTCGTGGTTTTTTCGGACGCCGATCTCGCGTTTGCAGCGAAGACCGCGGTGACGGCGCGCTTTCAAAACAACGGCGAGAGCTGTATCGCTGCGAAGCGCTTTATCGTTGAGAGCGGCATTTACGACGCGTTCGTGCAACGTTTTGCGCAGCTGGCGCGCGAGCAAGTCATCGGCAATCCGATGGAAGCTCGCGTTCAGCTCGGTCCGTGCGCCCGAGCGGATCTTCGCGACACGGTGCACGAGCAAGTCCGCGCAACGGTCGAGAGCGGCGCCAGGCTTGTCTGCGGTGGAATACCGGTGGAGCGCTCGGGCTTCTTCTACGAGCCGACGGTCGTCGCCGATGTGCTGCCGGGAATGCGCATGTTCGACGAGGAGGTGTTTGGACCGGCCGCCGCCGTGGTGCGTGCGGAGGATCGCGACCATGCGCTAGCGCTTGCGAACGCGTCGTCGTTCGGCTTGGGTTCGAGCGTGTGGACGCAGGACGTCGCAGCAGCAGAACGCTTTGCCGCGAAGGTTGAGGCCGGTGCGGTCTTTATCAACGGCATGGTTGCAAGCGACCCGCGCTTGCCCTTCGGCGGCATTAAGAAGAGCGGCTACGGCCGCGAGCTTTCGGCGTTCGGAATACACGAGTTCGTGAACATACAAACGGTGTGGATTGGCGCGTAGCCCGCGCTCTAGTGTATCAGTAGTACGCCGATTTGGGTCGCAGGCTCAGGATGCCACGGTCGTGGCGCAGTATTCGGCGATGCGCTCGAGGCCGGTCGCGACGCGGTCCGGTGAAGAGACCCAACTGAGCCGCAGCCAACCTTCCATACCGTCACCGAAGGCGATGCCGGGCACCGCTACAACGTCGTAGCGCTCGATGAGCTCGCGCGCCGCATCGTACGAAGAGACGCCATTCGGCAAACGAATGCAGGTATAGAACGTACCTTCGGGAGCGATGTAACGCAGCCGAGTGCGCTGCAAGTTATCCATGAGTGCGGCACGTTGCTCGCGGTACCATGCCGCGTGCTCCTGCAACCCACCCGGCGTTTCGAAAACGCGCAGCGCGACGTGTTGCGCGAAGGTGTCGGCGCACGACGCGAGCCAGGCATGCACCTTGATTGCCTGAGCGACGAATGTATGCGGACCGAGAATCCACCCGAGGCGCAAGCCGGTGAGCGCGTTGCTCTTGCTCAAGGAATTCGTCACGATTGTGTGCTGATAGATCTGCGCCGGCTCCGCCATGTCGTCGGTGAACTGTTGCTCGCGGTAAATTTCGTCGTGAATGAGCCAAACCGGCTCGCCGTCGCGCCGGCCGAGAGCGCCGGCGAGCTTTTCAGCCTCATCCGCGGAGAGAACGCGCGCGGTCGGATTGCACGGAGAACATATTACGATCGCGCGGGTACGGTCGCCGATTGCTGCGGCGATGCGCTCCCCGTCGAAACCAAAATCGGCGTCCTCTTGCATCCCGACACCGCGCACTGACACGCCCTCAAGCGCAGCCATCTTTCGATACGATGGAAACGCCGGTTCGACGACGAGCAGCTCGTCGCGCTCGGGGTCGAGGAGCGTCTTGATCGTAACGTACATCGCCTCTTGCGATCCAACCGTAACGCAGACGTTCTCTGCCCGCTCCATATTCGGGTACGCATACTGCCGTGCGATCGCGGCCCGTAACGCGTGATCGCCGGCATTGGGCGTGTACTTAACCCCGTGCTGCGTGACGTAGCGCATCGCTTCCTCGAAGTGCTCGGGGTTCGCAAGCAACGACGGCTCGCCCAAGCCGAGATCGATCGAGCTGCTCTTCTTTTTCGACGCGATCTCTCGGATCAGCGAGGGCGCGATTTGGGCGACGCGCGGATTCATACGGCGACCTGGTGCTCGCGCAAGGCAGCGTTCAGCGACGTCTTGAGATCCGTCGAGGGGTTGCGAGTTCCGACGATGAGCGCGCAGGGCGTGCCGAACTCGCCGGCCGGGAAGCGTTTGCCTTGCGTCCCCGGAATCACGACGGCGCGCGCCGGAATGCGGCCTTTGATCGTCACCGGCTCGCTGCCGCGCACGTCGAGAATCGGTGTGCTGGCAGTGAGCACCACGCCCGCGCCGACCACCGCCTCGCGTTCGATACGCACGCCCTCAACGACGATGCACCGTGACCCAATGAACGCGCCGTCTTCGACGATCACCGGCGTCGCTTGCGGAGGTTCCAGCACGCCTCCGATTCCGACGCCGCCGGATAGGTGGACGCCTTTGCCGATCTGTGCACAGGAACCGACCGTCGCCCATGTATCGATCATCGTATTTTCGCCGACGTAGGCGCCGATGTTGACGAACGCCGGCATTAAGACAACTCCCGGCGCAAGAAAACTGCCGTAGCGCGCAACGCCCGGCTTGACACACCGCACGCCGACCTTCCGGTAGTATCGTTTCGGCGGAAGGCGGCGATTGCGCCGCACGAAGTAAAGCAGAATCGCTTGCTTCACCCACGCATTGGTCGCCCAATCGCCGTTGCTCGGCTCCGAAACGCGCAACACGCCGGCGTCGAGCATGGCGATAACGCGATCGACCGCCCGACCGTCGCGGCCGTGCACGTCGCCCTTTCCGGCCGTTAGCTCCGCGATTTGTGCTTGCAGTTGTTCCACCGTCACGCGCGGAAGCTACGGCATCAGATAAGCCCGCCCCCGCGTGTCCAACGGCCCGTATGAAAGGAGGCTCCGTGCCTAACTCACCCGCCGACGAGCAGCGCATCAACGCGATCCGCTTTTTGGCCGTCGACGCCGTTCAAAAGGCCAACTCCGGCCACCCCGGGATGCCGATGGGGGCGGCGGCGATGGCGTACACGCTCTGGACGCGGCACCTGCGGTTCAATCCTAAAGATCCACACTGGCTCAACCGCGACCGGTTCGTTCTGTCGGCGGGGCACGGATCGATGTTGCTCTACGCGCTGCTCTATCTTACCGGCTACGACCTAACCCTCGACGACATCAAGAACTTCCGGCAGCTGGGCAGCAAGACGCCGGGCCATCCGGAAGCCGAGCGCACGCCCGGCGTTGAAGCGACGACCGGGCCTCTTGGGCAAGGCGTGGGCAACTCGGTCGGGATGGCCATTGCCGAAGCGCACCTCGGTGCGGTATACAATCGCGACGACGCCGCGATCGTCGATCATTTTACGTACTGCATCTGCGGCGACGGCGATTTGATGGAAGGCATCAGTCAAGAAGCGCTCTCGCTCGCGGGTCATTTGAAACTTGGCAAGCTGATCGTGCTTTACGACGATAATCTCGTCTCGCTTGCCGGACCGACGGACGTCACGCTCACCGACGACCCGGTGGCGCGTTTTGACGCGAGCGGCTGGCACACGCAATTTATCGACGTCGACCACGGCAACGACGTGGCAACGATCGATCAAGCGATAACGGTAGCGCAGAACGTAACGGATCGTCCGTCGTTCATCGCGGTGCGTACCCACATCGGCTATGGGTCGCCGCGTCAGGATAACTTTCTCGCGCACGGTGAGGCGCTCGGGCCGGAGAACGTCAAGAAATCCAAAGAAGAGCTCGGCTGGCCGCTCGAACCCGCCTTTTACGTACCCGACGACGTGCTGGCATTCTACCGCGAGGTCGGCGCGAAGGGCGCCGACCTGGAAAAGCAGTGGCAAGCGATGTTCGACGCGTGGAAGCGTGCGAACACCGACCTCGGTGCGCAGCTGGGGCGCGCGCTGCAGCGAGAGCTCCCGCCAAATCTTCCGTGGCCGTCTTTCGACGCAGAGAACGGCAACGTAGCGACGCGCGACGCCGGCGGTACGGTGATGAACGCGATTGCGAGCGCGCTGCCGGAGCTGGTCGGCGGTTCGGGCGATCTCGATCCGTCGACCAAGACCTACCTCAAGAATTGCGGCGATTTCGAGCCGAATAACTACGCGGGGCGCAATATCCATTACGGTGTGCGGGAGCACTGTATGGCGGCGTGCACGAACGGAATCGCGCTGCACGGCGGACTGCTGCCGTTTGCGGCGACGTTCTTCAATTTTCTCGACTATCTCAAACCGGCGCTGCGCCTGGGCTGCTTGAGTGGAATCCATTCGATCTACGTCTTCACGCACGACTCGGTCTTTCTCGGCGAGGACGGCCCAACGCACGAGCCGATCGAGCAGCTGGCGACGCTGCGCGCGACGCCGAACTGTTACGTAATCCGTCCGGCCGACGCGCTGGAAACGCTGGAGGCTTGGAAGCTCGCAGCGGCAGCAACGGACGCGCCATACGTGCTGGTGCTGACGCGTCAAAAGGTTCCATTCTTAGGTGTGCGCGACGCCGCCGTTGCCAAAGGCGCCTACGTGCTCGCCGATGCCGATGGCGGATCGCCCGACCTCATTCTGATCGCAACCGGCTCCGAAGTCTCGCTCGCCGTCGATGCGAAGAAGATCCTCGAGGGAAAGGGCGTCCGCACGCGCGTCGTTTCGATGCCGTGCTGGGAGCTGTTCGACGCTCAGCCGCAAGGCTATCGCGACGAGGTGCTGCCTCCGTCGGTGGGCGCGCGAATGTCGATCGAAGCCGGCGCAACGCTCGGATGGACGAAATACGTCGGCGACCGGGGGTTTGCGTTCGGTATCGACCGGTTCGGGGCGTCGGCGCCCCTCGCGGCTATCGCCAAGGCATACGGTTTTACACCCGAAAACGTCGCCGACGTCGCGCTTGCGAAATTTGCACTCGCCGCTCGTTAGGGAGAGATGATGAAGAATCAAGTGCAGCAGCTGCTCGACGCCGGGCAGAGCGTTTGGCTCGATAACGTCCGTCGCAGCATGTTCGCTTCCGGCGAGCTGAAGCGATTAATCGATCTCGGGCTGCGCGGAATGACGAGCAATCCGACGATCTTCGAGAAGGCGATCGGTGCCGGTACCGACTACGACGAGCAGCTCTCAAAGCTGATCGGTTCGGAGAAGAATGCCGACGCGCTCTTTTGGGATCTCGCCATCCAAGATATCCAAAGCGCGTGTGACGCGTTCGCCGGCGTCTTTACATCGTCGGGTGGCAACGACGGATTTGTCAGTCTCGAAGTCTCGCCGCTGCTCGCAAATGACACCGACGGGACGATCGCCATGGTCGAGGATCTCTCGAAACGCGTGAACCGGCCCAACGTCATGATCAAAATCCCCGGCACAAAGGCCGGCATCCCGGCGATTGAAGAGGCAATCTATCGCGGCTACAGTATCAACGTGACGCTGATTTTCTCGACCGAGATGTACGAGCGCGCAGCGCTGGCGTACGTCAAGGGGTTGCAGCGACGTGTCGACGAGGGCAAACCGATCGACAAGATTCGCTCGGTGAACTCGGTGTTCGTCAGCCGGATCGATACCGCGGTTGACAAGCTGCTGCAAGATCGCATTGCGAAGGGCGAAAAACTCGAACATCTGCTCGGAAAGACCGGCATTGCCGGCCTCAAGCAGACGTATCAGAAGTTCAAAGAGATTTTCCTGGGCGACGAGTTTGCAGCATTGCGCAAAAAAGGCGGCGCGGTGCAGCGGCCATTGTGGGCCTCAACCTCCACGAAGAATCCGCATTATCCCGATCTTATGTACGTCGAAACCGTCATCGGCACAGACACGGTAAACACGATGCCACCGCAAACGCTCGATGCGCTGCTCGACCACGGCAAAGTCATTCCGGATACCGTCGAAACCGACTTGGGGAGCGTCAACGACGTGATGCGAGGCCTACAAGAGGCCAAAATCTCGCTCTTCGAGGTAACGCATCAGCTGCAGATCGAAGGCGTCCAACTCTTCTCGGACTCGTTTGCCGCGTTGCTCGGCGCGATCGTCTACAAACAAAAGCTGCTAGCTTCGGGTGGCGCCGAGCGTGTGCGCCTGTCGCTCGGCAAAGCGCAAGCCCATTACGACGCCGCGCTCGAGAAGCTTGCGGGCGCAGATTTCCTCAAGCGGATCTGGGCGCATGATGCAACCCTCTGGTCGAACGATCCGGATGCTGTCGCGATCATCAACAAGTCGCTCGGATGGCTCGACATCCAGCAACATATGCTCGAAGAGGTCTCGGCCCTACGCTCGTTCGCGGACGAAATTAGCGACGTCTTCGATGCAACCGTTGTCTGCGGCATGGGGGGCAGCTCGCTCGCGCCCGACATTATTGCCGATACGTACGGGTCCTGCTCGGAATATCCAAGACTTCTCGTGCTCGATTCCACGTCGCCGCAGCAGATCAAGGAGCTCGAGGGAAAGATCGACATTCCGACGACGCTCTTTCTCATCTCCAGCAAAAGCGGTACGACGACCGAGCCCAACGCCTTCTACGCATACTTCTACGAGAAGGTCTCTAAGGAAGTCGGATCGGCCTCGGCAGGCCGGAACTTCGCCGCGATCACCGATCCGGGAACCAAGCTCGATAAAGAGGCGCAAGAGATGGAGTTCCGCGCGGACTTCGAGAACGACCCGAACATCGGGGGCCGGTATTCAGCGCTTTCTTTTGTCGGCATTGCCCCGTCGGCAATCGCCGGCTACGACATCAACCTCTTGCTCGACCGCGCGCTGGGCGCGATGCACGCCAACGACCGCACCGTCGACCCGCGTAAAGCGCCGGGCGTGCGGTTCGGTGCTGCAATCGGCGGACTAGCGATAAATGGGCGCGACAAGCTCACCATCGTGACGCATCCCACCGTCAAGGCGTTCGGCGCGTGGGCGGAACAGCTCATCGCGGAATCGACCGGTAAGCTCGGTAAGGGAATCGTTCCAATCGAGGGCGAGCCGCTCGGCGCACCGGAGGATTACTCCGACGACCGCGTCTTTGCATACGTCGGCGCAAACTTGCCCGATCCGGAGGCGGGCATCGATGAGAAACTGAGCGCCCTCGAAGCGGCGGGCCACCCGGTTATCCGTCTCGACATGAACGACGCCTTCGACCTCGGCGAGCAATTTTACAACTGGGAAATCGCAGTCGCCGCGGCCGGCGTGATCCTCGGTATCGACGCCTTCGATCAGCCCAACGTCCAAGAGTCGAAAGATAATACCGTGGCGCTGCTCCAACAGTACGCACGCAACGGAAGCTTCGACGAGCCGAAAACCGATGTGGACGGGCCTTCGTTTGCAGTAACGTATTTATCGGGGAGTGCCGCCCTTCGACAAAGTCAAGGCGACACCACTCGGGCGCTAGCAGGGCTCTTTGCGCAGCTTCGTCCCGGCGATTACAACGCAATCACCGCATACGTCGCGCGCAACGAAACCCACGCGCAGTTGTTGCAAGAACTGCGGCTCAAGATCCGCGACGCCCACCGCGTGGCGACGACGGTCGGTTTCGGACCGCGTTTTCTGCACTCAACGGGACAGCTGCACAAGGGCGGACCCGATACGTGCGTCGTCCTGCAGATCACGGCGGACGACCCGGACGATCCGATGATCCCCGGCATGAATGTCGGTTTTCGCACGCTGCTTGCGGCGCAGGCTTTGGGCGATTGGATGTCGCTCGACAAGCGCGGCCGCCGAGGCGTGCGCGTCCATCTCAAGGGCGGGATCGAGCCGGCATTGCGGGCGTTAGTCGGCGCGGTTGAGGAGGCGCTGACGGTTCAGGCCTAGGAAGTTATGTCGGTCTATTTCCGGACCTCGGCCATGTCGTGGTCGGTTTTGCTTGCCGCCGGATTGTTGGCCGGCTGTGCGGGCTCGGTACCGTCTGGCGCGCCGGGCGCGGTCCCGGCCCGCGCACCAGACAACGCGCGAAAACTGCCGTTGATGCTCGAAGGTGGCGCACGGCACGTCTTTCTTTCGGACGCCGTCTACAACACGGTTACGATTTTCAATCGGAACGGAACGACGCGCACGTTGAGCGGCTTCGAAGAGCCGCAAGGACTTGCGAGCGACGCTTCCGGCAATCTCTACGTCGCCGATACGATCAATGCCAGAATCGCCGTGTTCGCATCTCCCTATCGCAACAAGGCGACGTCGGTTCTTTCGGATTCCGGAGAGTGGCCGGTCGACGTCGCGGTTGCAAAAGATGGAACCGTCGCGGCCGTAAATATCTGTCAGCCTTCCGGCTCTCGATGTAGCGGGCCGGGCGCCATCGTATTTTTCGCAAAGAGTACGTCGAAGACGCCGTGCGCGACGGTGCGCGGAAATTCCAACATGACCGCGATGCTCTGGGGCGCCTTCGACGCAGGTGGCAACGTCTATTTCACGGCGGTTCTCAACTATACGACAGTGGTCATTGCGCGAATCTCCG
>Ga0070731_10000705_pt1 | contig 40814 bp, 27 predicted proteins | sample Coa_R1_2_FD_66448 | JGI IMG/M metagenome (GOLD analysis project Ga0070731, IMG submission 66448) | Surface soil microbial communities from Centralia Pennsylvania, which are recovering from an underground coalmine fire - Coalmine... | ecosystem: Environmental > Terrestrial > Soil > Unclassified ...
CAGCGTCTTCTGATGCTGAAACGCCAGAATCGTCGTCGGAGCGAGGAAGGCCACCTGCTTCCCTTCCATCACCGCCTTGAAGGCGGCTCGCATGGCGACTTCTGTCTTGCCGTAGCCGACGTCGCCGCAGAGCAGGCGGTCCATCGGCGTGGACGATTCCATGTCCCGCTTGATGTCGGTGACGGCCGTCCGCTGGTCCACCGTGAGGTCGTACTCGAAGGCGTCCTCGAACTCCTGCTGCCAGTGCGAGTCGGGGCCAAAGGCGTGGCCGGGGACGGCCTTGCGCGCGGCGTAGAGCTTCAGAAGCTCCTCGGCCATGTCGCGCATGGCTTTTTTGACGCGGGTCTTGGTTTTTTCCCACGTCGTGCCGCCGAGCTTGTCGAGCGGTGGATTGGCGCCGCCGGTGTACTTCTGAATGAGATCCAGCCGGTCGAGCGGGACGAACAGTTTGTCCTCTCCGGCATAGCGGAGTTCCATGAACTCCTGCTCTGCGCCGGCGGCGCCGCGGTCGGGGCCGCCGAGGCCGAGTCTCTTGAGACCCACGAAACGGCCGATGCCGTTGTCGACGTGGACGACCAAATCACCAACTTTCAAATCTCGAAAATCTGAAAGGAACGATCGCGAAGCCGATCGCCGGCGTTCGTAGGCGCGCCGCTCTTCTTCGAACAGATCGGTCTCGGCAAAAAATCGGACGCCGGCGGTCGGTAGCGCAAAGCCTCGCGAGAGCTGACCGGTCGTGACGAGAACGGGCGCGTTCGACAGGTCGTCGGAGGCGCCGATATCTCGCGCGCGAATGTCGTAGTCGGCCAAGAGCTCGATCGCGCGCTCCGCCCGTCCAGCGGCTTCCGCGATGAACACCGTGACGTCGCCGCGATCCCGCGCCTGTCTGATGTCTTCGACCCAATCCGCGATGCGTCCGCGATACTCGATCGCGGGCAGGCACGTGACGCTAAGACCTCGGAGGTCGTTTGTCCCGGAATCGGGATAAACGACCTCCGAGGTCGTTTCAAGCGTCAGCTGGCTGAGCTGTCGAGCTCTGGAGAGTGCCGGCGCGATTTGGTCCCAGGGCATCGCCAGCGCTTCGAACGGCGGCACGTCGTCCCGGCCGCGCGCCGTCATCTCGGCGGCGCTGGACCGCCACTGCTCGTCAAGCGATCGGCCTTTCGCGTCGACATCGTCCAGTTCGAAAACCACCAGCGACGCACTCGCGGTCTGCGCGTAGTCGAACAGCGAGGACGACCGATCGTACTGATCGCCGCTTCCGAAGACCTGCTCGCGCTGCGGCACGACGGCGATTTGATCGAGAGCCGACAGCGATCGCTGCGTCGCCGCGTCGTACTTGCGGATGGACTCGACGATGTCACCGATGAATTCAAGCCTGACCGGCTCGCTTTCGGACGACGGATAGAAGTCAACGACGCCGCCGCGCACGCAGAACTCGCCGTGCTCGTCGACCGGATCTTCGCGCGCGAATCCGGCCAACGCGAGCCGCTCACCGAGCGTCTGCGGTGAGATCTCGAATCCGGGAGTCAGAATCACGCCCTCGGCCCTGAGCCGATCGGGATCCGCCAAGCGGAGCAGAAGCGAGCGCGCGGAGGCGACCACCAGCCGCGCGGTACCGGCGGCCAGTCCGTAGAGCGCGCGTGCACGCGCCGACGCCACCGCGAGATGCGGCACGAGCCCCCGGTACGGATCGACTTCGATTGACGGGAACGGCAGGACCTGGCGCGCGGCCTGGGATTCGGCCAGGCCCTCGAGCGCGGCCAGAAAAAATCGCGCGTCGCAGACCATCTGCTCGACGTCAGGATCGGAGGCGACGACGAGCACGACGGGCGTCTCTCGCGCGAGTACGGCCGCGTGGAATGCCACGGCCGCCGGAGTCAAGCCCGTCAATCGCGGCGCAGCGCGCGACAGTCCCGCCTTGTCCGCCGCCATTTTCAGCAGCGATCGCAGCGCCAGAGACGATGAGGGTTTCAGCACAGGGACGCGGACGGTTGCAGTGGGTGAATGCGCGAATGCGTGAATGGGAGAGTGTGACGGGGCAATGAATCAATGAATAAATGGACCAATGAAGCAATACAGTTGTATCGAATCACCCATCCACACACTCACCCATTTCACTTCTTCCCGATCTTATCGATGATTGCCGATGTCGACCAGCCGGGTTCGACAGTGATTCGGAAGACCTGACCGCCGCGCGCTTCGACGACTTCGCGGCCGACGATCGCATCGGCGGCCCAATCTGCGCCTTTGACCAGCACATCGGGCTGAAGCCTGCGGATGATTTCCGCGGGCGTGTCCTCGTCGAAGACGACGACGGCATCGACGCACTTCAGGGCGGATAGGATCTCGGCGCGTTCGGTTTCCGGAGTGACTGGCCGCGTGGGGCCCTTGATCGCGCGGACGGATCGATCCGAATTGATGGCCACGATCAACAGATCGCCGTGCGCGCGAGCCGCTTGGAGATACCGGACATGCCCCGGATGCAGCAGATCGAAAACGCCGTTCGTAAATACGATGCGGCGTCCGCGGTGACGAGCATCCTCGACAAACGTCGCGGCTTCGTCAGTGGTCAGCATCGATGCATCGGCCCGGCGGCTATCCGCGTTGTGGTCTGTTGTCTTTGAAGCGCACCGTGGGAGAAAACGTCCAGCGATGCTTCGGACGATAGACGCCGATGTCTTTGACCGGCGATTTCATCCGAATCGTGTGCAGCAGCCGGTGATAGTCGTAGGGCGCGCCGTCCTCAGAGTGCACGGCCACGTCAACCTTGTAGGTCCCTTCGACCAGCTCGAGCGCGTCCACCGCCAACTCAACCACGGCATCGCCACTCAGCGAATCGCTCTGATATTCCTCGATGCTCGTGTTGGTGCCGTAGACGCAGACGCCTTCTGCGTTGAAGATGCCGACGCCAAATACGAAGTCTCTTACCGGCGAAGGGGCCTTGACGTTCAGGCGCAGCGTCAGCCCTTCGCCAGTCTGAAAAAGCTGGCGGGGCTGCCCGGATTGATCGAGGAATGTGACGCTGGTGATTTCGATCAGCCGCGATCCCCAACGTCCCTCCGACGCTTGAAACATGTCGGCGGGAGGCGCGGTTGGATCAGCCGGTTTCGGAGCAGCTTCCGCCGGCTTGGCCGGTGCCGGCGCGGTGGACACCGTTTTCTGAGCCTTGGCGTCGGACGCCGCGAGAAACGTCGCCTCTTGTTTGTTGACGTCGCCGATGTAGGCGCCGATCACGCGCTTCGGATCGCCTTCGGCTTTCTTGCGGCCGGAATCAAGCCAGACGGCTTCGTCGCAAAAACGTTCGACCATCGCCAGCGAATGGGTCACCAGCAAGACAGTCTTGCCGCGCCGTTTGAACTCGCCGAACTTGTCCAGGCACTTGTGCGTGAATCCCTCGTCGCCGACCGCCAGCACTTCGTCCACGAGCAGAATGTCGGGATCGACGTTGATCGCCACCGCAAAACCGAGCCGCATGTACATCCCGGACGAGTACGTCTTGACCGGCGCGTCGATGAACTCGCTCAGCTCGGCGAACTCGACGATGTCGTCGAAGCGATTCTGGATCTCGCGCTTGGTCAAGCCGAGCATGATGCCGTTGATGAAGACGTTCTCGCGTCCGGAGATCTCCGGATGAAAGCCGGCGCCCAACTCGATGAGCGCTGAAATTCGTCCGTCCACGGCGACCGTGCCGCTGGTGGGCTTCGTGATGCCCGCGACCAGTTTGAGCGCCGTGCTCTTGCCCGACCCGTTGCGTCCGACCACGCCGAAGGTCGAACCCTTGGCCACCTTGAACGACACGTCGTTCAAAGCGAGAAACGTCTCGTTCGGCTGAAGGTCCCGAAGGATGCTGCGCTGCAACAGCGCGCTCTTCAGCGTCGCGAAATGCTTCGTGTTGTACCGCTGATAGACCTTGGTGACTTGCGACAGCTCGATCGCGATCTGTTTGCTCGGCGCGGTCATCTAGACGGCCTCCGCGAATGAATCGCGCAGACGATCGAAAACCCAGTAAGCGCCAAGGAACAGGACGATCGACCCGGCGCCCATCGCCAGCAGCCACTTCTTGTGCCCGAACACGTTGTCGGGAATGAACAACACCTCTTGATAGGAAACCGCCAGATGAAAAAACGGATTCCAGTTCAGCCACGACTTCGGAATCGGCGACTTCTTGTACCAGTAGATGATCGGCGTGACGAAGAACCAGAACGTCAGCAGGTTGCCGAGCAGGTCCTTGATGTCGCGATAATGCACCGTCAGCGACGACAGCAGCAACGCCAGCGCAGACGTGAAGATCAACTGCACGGCCACCACGACGGGAAACCAGAGCAGCTTCGTGAAATGCAGGTGAATGTACGCCGCGGGATCGATGAACTCGTAATAGATCAGAAATCCCGCGAGAATCGGCAGCCCGAAGAAAAAGTGCGCCATCGTCGACAGCACCGAGACCAGCGGCAGTACTTCGGCCGGAAACAGCACTTTCTTGATCAGATTGCCGCTGAAAATCAGGGAGCCTGCTGACTCGAGCAGCGCCGACGTGAACCATGTCCACGGCAGCAGGCCGCAGAAGAGAAAAACGGCGTACGGTCCTCCGAGCGCATTCGGATCGTTCGGATCGCTGCCCGGCCGCACCATGAAATACCTGAAGACGACGGTGTACACCATCAACAACAGGAGCGGATTGATAAAGGACCAGAAAAACCCGAGCACGGATCCGCGGTACCGCGCCTTGAGATCGCGGACCACGAGGCTTTGAATCAGCCCGCGATAGCGGACCAGGCGCGCGAGGTTATCCCACATCGGGGCCGCCTTGGCGAGCCCTTATCCCTGTCCCACGGTCAGCATCACCACGGTGATGTTGTCGGGGCCGCCGGCTTCATTCGCGGCGGCAATGAGTTTCTTGCACGTCTCTTCGAGCGTGCCGTTTTCCGCGACGATCTGTTCGAGGCGCTCAGGCGCGACGACGGAGCACAGGCCATCTGAACAAATCAGCAACTGATCGCCGGATTGCAGCGGCACTTCGGACACTTCGACTTCCGGATCGTCACCGCCCGCGATGGCGCGCGTGACGACGTTGCGCCACGGATGGCGCCTCGCGTCGACTTCCGTGAGCAGGCCTGCGCGCACTTGCTCGCCGACCCACGAGTGGTCCTGTGTGATCGGTTTCAACTTGCCGTCGCGTTTGAGATAAATCCGGCTGTCGCCGACATGCGCCACGACCGGGGCGGCGTGACCTGACAACGCGGTCTTGCCCATCAGCACCGCCGCGGCCGTCGTCGCCATGCCTCGAAGGGCGTCGTCGGCTTCCATGGCGGCCGTCAGGCGATGATTCGCCAGCCGAAATGCGTACTTGATGCGGTTGGCGTCGAGGCTGATTGACGGATCGTACGGGAAGGGCCACGTCTGATTGGGATCGGCCTCGCGGGTGTCGTTGATGAACGCCTCGATCACTTCGACGGCAAGTTTCGACGCCACTTCTCCGGCCGCGTGCCCGCCCATGCCGTCGGCGACGAGGTACAGCCCGAGATCGGGACGGTTGCAAAACGAGTCTTCGTTGATCTCCCGGCGCAGCCCTGGATCGGTCAATGCGGCCGAGGTGACCGGGGGCATCGTCACAATCAGCTGCGAATCCTGGCGCGCTGTGACACTTGAAGGCGCGCGAGCGCGCGAATCAGCGCGATGCGCGCGCGTTCGGCGTCGAGTTCGGTGGACGGCTTCGCCAGGCGATCTTCGGCGCGTCGCTTGGCCGCTTCGGCGCGCTGAATGTCGATGTCTTCGGCGCGTTCGGCCATTTGCGCGAGAATGGCCACACGATCGGGCAGGACCTCGGCGAAACCGCCGCCGACAAACGCGTACTGCTTGTCGTTGCCCTTGCGGTACCAGAGCTCGCCGGGTTTGAGCGCGGCGAGCAGCGGCGCGTGGCCCGGCAGCACGCCGAAAAAGCCGTCCTCGCCAGGGACCTCGACCTCGTCGACGTCCTCATGGACGATCGCGCGCTCGGGTGTCACGAACTCGAGCCGGAGATGCTTCGGAATTCCCGCGGTCGTGGCCATGCGCTACTTCTTCTTCGACTTCTCGATGACGTCGTCGATCGTGCCGACGAGATAGAAGGCTTGTTCCGGAATCTCGTCGTGCTTGCCCGCGACGATTTCCTTGAACCCGCGCACCGTTTCCGCAATCGGCACGTAGACGCCTTTGATGCCGGTGAACTGCTCGGCGACGAAAAACGGCTGCGACAGAAACTTCTGAATCTTTCGCGCGCGCGACACGGTGAGCTTGTCGTCTTCCGACAGCTCGTCGATGCCGAGAATCGCGATGATGTCCTGCAGATCCTTGTAGCGCTGGAGCACCTGCTTGACCTGCCGTGCGACGTTGTAGTGCTCGTCGCCAATGACGCGCGGATCGAGAATGCGCGACGAGGACGCGAGGGGATCGACGGCCGGATAGATTCCGAGTTCCGCGATCTGCCGCGACAGGTTCGTCGTGGCGTCGAGATGGGCGAACGTCGTCGCCGGCGCCGGATCGGTGTAGTCGTCGGCGGGCACGTAAATCGCCTGCACCGACGTGATCGAGCCCTTCTTCGTGGAGGTGATGCGCTCTTGCAGCTGACCCATTTCCGACAGCAGCGTCGGCTGGTAGCCGACGGCCGACGGCATGCGTCCGAGCAGTGCCGACACTTCCGAACCGGCTTGCGTGAATCGGAAGATGTTGTCGATGAAGAGCAGCACGTCTTTCCCTTCCGCATCGCGGAAGTATTCGGCGACAGTCAGCGCCGACAGCGCGACGCGCAGACGCGCGCCCGGCGGCTCGGTCATCTGTCCGTAGACCAGCGCGGCGCGCGACTTCGACGGATCCTTGGGATCGATGACGCCGCTTTCCTGGAACTCGAGCCAGAGGTCGTTGCCCTCGCGCGTGCGTTCGCCGACGCCGCCGAACACCGACACACCGCCGTGCTTCATGGCGATGTTGTTGATGAGCTCCATGATGATGACGGTCTTGCCGACGCCGGCGCCGCCGAACAGGCCGATCTTGCCGCCCTGCAGGTACGGCTCGAGCAGGTCGATGACCTTGATGCCCGTCTCGAACATCTTCAGCTCGGTCGACTGTTCTTCGAGCGTCGGGGCCGGACGATGAATCGGCCATCGCTGCGCCGATTTCACGGGCTGATCCGGGAAGTCGACCGGCTCGCCGAGCACGTTGAGCACGCGGCCGAGCGTCTCGGGGCCGACAGGCATCGAGATGGGCTCGCCCAAATCCGTCGCCGTCATGCCGCGCTGCAAACCGTCGGTCGGCTTCATCGCGACGGTGCGCACGCGGTTCTCACCGAGGTGCTGCTCGACCTCGACGATGATGTCGATCTGCTCTTTGCCCGCTTGCCCGCTGATGCGGACGGCGTTGTAAATAGCCGGCAGGTGGCCGTCGGCAAACTCGATGTCGACGACCGGTCCGATGACCTGGACGACGGTGCCGGCTTTTTGTGCTGTGGCGACTGTCATGTATGTCTCTGTCACTCTCTGCGAACGTTCAGCTTCTCACCTGCGAGGGGACGGGTCTGCTTTCGCGAGCGAGACCCGTCCCCGATTCTTTCAGCACACCTGTCTGCGTCGTCTACAACGCCTGCGCGCCAGACACGACCTCGATAATCTCCCTCGTAATCGCGGCCTGGCGAATCTTGTTCATGTACAGCGTCAATCCTTCGAGCATCTCGGCGGAATTGCGTGTGGCGGCGTCCATCGCGGTCATCTGCGCCGCATAGAACGCGGCGTTCGACTCGAGAATCGCGCGCAGCACCTGCGCCTGCACGAGCTGCTGCAGCAGGACGGAGAAAATCCGCTCGGCCGACGGCTCGTACAGGTATTCGCCCGTCTGGGCCTTGGCGGCTTCCGCAGTTTCTACCGGCGCCAGCGGCAGCAGTTGCTCGATGACAAGCTTCTGCTGAATCACCGACTTGAATTCGTTGTAGACGAGATGGACGCTGTCGATCTTGCCCTCGATGAAATCGGCGACGGCCGGCGCGGCGATGGCTTCGGCCTCGGCAAACTGAATCACTTTCGGCAAATTGACGTGTTCGAAGCGCACCGGCAAGCCCCGGCGTCCGAGCCCGTCGCGCCCTTTGCGTCCGACCAGCCCGAGTGTGATCGGCCGACCGGGATTTTCGCGAAGGAAATTGCCGACGGCTTTCAGAATATTGGTGTTGAAACTGCCGCACAACCCGCGATCCGACGTGATGACGATCAGCATCGTGGCGCCATGCGCGGCGCCGGGCCGGCGCGCCAGCAGCGGATGGGCGGTCTGATCGACGCGCGAGGCAATGCTCGCCAGCGCGCGCCTCGCCTCGATCGCGAACGGCCGCGCGGCGACGACGCGATCCTGCGCCCGGCGCAGCTTCGACGCGGCGACCATCTTCATCGCCTTCGTAATCTGCTGCGTCGACTTCACGGCGCGAATGCGCCGGCGCATATCGATCAGTGACGGCACTGGCGATGGCTCCTCATCAACTTTGAACTTGGCACTGAGAAGTTAGAGCAGTGGAACATGGTTCTTGTCTGCTTATTTCCTTCCTTACTTGGTCCCTGCTCTCGCCGCGAACGTCTTGCCGTATTCTTCGAGCGCCGCGTTCAACTGTTTCTTGATGTCGTCGTCCAGCGTCTTCTTCTCGACGATGGCCGCGAGCAGCGCGGCATGGCGCGAGTCGAGATTGGCATAGAGGCCGTCTTCGTACTCTCGCAGTTTCTCGACGGGGACGCTGTCGAGGTAGCCGTTGGTCGCGGCGTAGATAATCGCCACCTGCTTTTCGACCGGCAGCGGCCTGTACTGCGGCTGTTTGAGAATCTCGGTCAGACGCTTGCCGCGGTTGAGCTGCTTCTGCGTGGCCGGGTCGAGGTCGCTGCCGAACTGCGCGAACGCCGCGAGTTCGCGGTACTGGGCCAGATCCAGCCGCAAGGTGCCGGCAACCTGACGCATCGCTTTGATCTGCGCCGAGCCGCCGACGCGCGACACCGAGTTGCCGACGTTGATCGCGGGCCGAATGCCCTGGTTGAACAAGTCGGATTCCAGAAAGATCTGGCCGTCGGTGATCGAGATGACGTTCGTCGGAATGTAGGCCGACAAGTCGCCGGCCTGCGTCTCGATGATCGGCAGCGCGGTGAGCGATCCGCCGCCGAGCTCTTTCTTCAGCTTCGCGGCGCGCTCGAGCAAACGCGAGTGCAGATAGAACACGTCGCCGGGATACGCCTCGCGGCCCGGCGGACGCCGCAGCAACAGTGAGATCTCTCGATACGCCTGCGCGTGCTTCGACAAGTCGTCGTAGACGCAGAGCGCGTGGCGTCCGCTGTCGCGGAAAAATTCGCCGATCGTGCACGCCGAATAGGGACTGATATACAGCAGCGGCGCCGGATCCGACGCGCCGGCCGAGACGACGATGGTGTACTCCATCGCGCCGGCGTCTTCGAGAATCTTGACGACCTGCGCGACCGTCGACTGCTTCTGGCCGATCGCGTTGTAGATGCAGATGACGCCGAGCCCCTTCTGATTGATGATCGCGTCGACGGCGACGGCGGTCTTGCCCGTCTGGCGATCGCCGATGATCAGCTCGCGCTGTCCACGGCCGATCGGCACCATCCCGTCGATGGCCTTGAGTCCGGTCTGCAGCGGCTCTTTGACCGGGCTGCGCGCGACGACGCCGGGCGCGATGCGCTCGACCGGCATGAATGCCTTCGTCGCAATCGGACCCTTGCCGTCGATCGGCTGCCCGAGCGCGTTGACGACGCGGCCCACCATCTCGTCGCCGACCGGCACCGAAATGATGCGGCCCGTGCGCTTCACGGTGTCGCCTTCTTTGATTTGCGTCGAGTGGCCGAGCAGCACGGTGCCGACGCTCTCTTCTTCAAGGTTCAGCGCGATGCCGAACACGCCATGCGGAAATTCGAGCATCTCGCCGGCCATCGCCCGCTCGACGCCGTGGATGCGCGCGATGCCGTCACCAACCGACACGACCGTCCCGACCTCGGCAACATCGACCGTCGTCGCAAAATTGCCGATCTGGTCGCGAATGAGTTTTGAGATTTCTTCTGCGCGAATCTGCATGTCAGGTGCCTTGTATCAACAACTCGATCTTCAGAAACGGGTCTGCCTATCGGCAGTCGAGACCCGTCCCCTCATTCTGCCAATCTCTCGCGCAGGCGCGCGATTTGGCGCGCGACGCTGCCGTCGAAGATGACGCTGCCGACGCGGGCGACCACACCGCCGAGGATTGCGGGATCGACGCGCTCCTCCATCGTGACGCTGCTGCCGACAGCTTTCGAGAGCGCGGCCGCAAGCGACGCGCGGCCTTCCGTTGTCAGCGGAACGGCCGTCACGACGTCGGCCGGCAGAATATTCTTGAACCGCATCACGCGTTCCGAAAAGGCCGTGACGACGGCAGGCAACAACGCGAGTCGATCGCGGTCGGCGAGCAACTCGAGCGTGCGCCGCACTTCATCGCTGACGGACGTCGTGGCCAGCAACCCGTCGAGAATGGCGCGCTTTTTTTGCGGCGCGACGAGCGGCGTCGCAAACGTATGGCGAAGCTGCTCGTGGCTCGAGACGACGTCGCGAATCGACTGCAGCTCTGACAACACGCGATCGGTCAAACCGCGCGACTGTGCAATCTCGAAGAGAACGGCCGCATAACGGCGGGCGGAAGACGCAGCCGTCATCGAGGCAAGTCCGGCGTCGGAATTTCGGTCTGAACGAAGATGGGTGTCAAAGGTGTGGTCCGAGGGCGCTCAAAAAACAGTCAATTTTATACCACGCTCGGCTATTTTCCCGGAGTCGCGGACGCGACGAAGCGAATGGCCTACTGGAGCCGGACCACGGGGTTGCCTTCGATGCGAGGTTCTATCCGACCTATTTCCCAGGCCTCGCTCCCTCGATCGAGTAGTGCTGCCCTGAACTCGCGGGCTTCGGACGGCGGCATGGCAAGAAGGAGCCCGCCAGATGTTTGTGGATCCATGCAGAGCAAAAATCTGTCATATGACAGAGATTGGTCAAACGACAGATAAGTGAAGTGTTTTTGGTTGGCTCGCCCGCCACAGGGCAGATTTTGGGCCGCCAACTCGAGAGCTCCTGCCAGCGCCGGCAACGACATCACGTCGATGATCACTGTCACGCGGCTAGCGTCTGCGAGTTCTGTCGCGTGTCCGGCGAGGCCGAATCCCGTGATGTCGGTGCAGGCATGCACCGCACCGCGAGGCATCGCCCGGGCGACATCAACGGCTGGCTGATTCAGTTTGAGCATCACGCGGACGGCGCCGGCGAGCTGCTCGTCTGTCGCGCGGCCAAACTTGGTCGCGCGGACGATGATGCCGGTGCCGAGCGGTTTGGTCAGCATCAAGACGTCGCCGGGTTTCGCTCCAGAGTTCGTGAGCACGCGGTCCGGATCGACTTCGCCGGTCACCGAGTAGCCGAATTTCACTTCTGGATCGGTCACGGTGTGTCCGCCGAGCAGCGCGACCCCGGCGGTGCGCAGCATGTCGGCGCCGCCCCGAAAAATCGTCCGGACGGTTTCGGGCGACGGTCCGTCTTTCGACGGCAGCGCGGCGATCGCGAGCGCCGTGCGCGGCGTGCCGCCCATCGCGTAGACGTCGCTGAGCGCGTTGGCGGCGGCGATTTGACCGAACGTGTACGGGTCGTCAACGATCGGCGTGAAAAAATCCACGGTCTGTACGAGCGCCGGCCCGCTCGCCCATCGATACACGCCGGCATCGTCTGCGGTCCTGTAATCGACGATGACGCGAGGATCGTCGTTGGGCGTGAGATCCGACATGATCAGCGCGAGTTCGCCGGCGGCGAGTTTGCTCGCGCATCCGGCGCAGTCGGCGTACTCGGTGAGTTTTTTCGTGATGGTCGCAGTCATCATTTTTCCAGTTGCGCGGGGCCCCACCCCCACGCTGGTGGTTGCGCTCGAGTCGCTCGCTACGCTCGCGCTCTCGCGAGATCGGGCCCCACTCCTACACTAGTTGTTGCGCTTCTGGCCTCGCTTCGCGGGTCCTCTTTCTTCCAGTTGCGCCGGGCCCCACCCCCGCGCTAATCGTCTGCGCTTCGGCCCTCGCTTCGCTCGGCCCTCGCGGCGCCTGCTGTCATTCTGTCAGCAGCTCGAAGAGGCGCTGCAGCTCGTCTTCGTCTTTGAATTCGATTTCGATCTTACCGCCCTTGCCGCGGCGCACGATGTGCGTGCGCGTGCCGAGCGCGATCCTCAATTCTTCCTCGGCCGCGCGCGTGTTGGGATCGACTTTCTTCGGTGCGGCCTCCGAACGCGCGGACGTCTCTCGCTGTACGAGCGATTCGGTCTCGCGAACCGAGAGCTTTCTGGCGATGACGTCGCGCGCGATGCGCCTTTGCGCGGCCTCATCGGCGACGCCGAGCAGGGCGCGTGCGTGTCCCATCGAAAGCGTGCCGGCGACGAGCTCGCTGCGAACTTCGGCCGGCAGTTTCAGCAGACGCATGTAATTGGCGATGGTCGCGCGGTCCTTGCCGACGGATGCCGCGATCGCGTCTTGCGACAGATGCAGCTCGTCGGTCAATCGTCGATACGCCTGTGCTTCTTCGATCGCATTCAAATCCTCGCGCTGAATATTTTCGATGAGCGCGACTTCGAGCAGCTTGTCGTCGGCGACGTCGCGGACGACGACGGGCACTTTCAACAATCCGGCGCGTTGTGCGGCGCGCCAGCGGCGCTCGCCGGCGACGATCTCGAAACGATCACCGGACTTGCGTACGAGAATCGGCTGAATGACGCCGTTCGATCGAATCGACTGCGCCAGTTCTTCGAGACGCGCCTCACCAATGGTCGCACGCGGCTGGCGCGGATTGGGGATGAGCAGATCGACGTCGAGCTCGGTCGGACGATGGGGTTCGCGGCGCGGCGCGGGCGCCGGGGCGGCAGCCTCGGGGATCAGCGCGCTGAGTCCACGTCCGAGCGCGAAGCGTTTATCAGCCACGGGCCATCCTTTCCGGCATTCCGCGGCCGGCACTCGGCACTCGCGGCGCCTGCTGCTGAAATTCCGATGCGATGTCGTTGCGCATGGGATTACTGGACTGTGACGGTGGCGACCGCGCGTTCGCGCGCGAGGAATTCGTGCGCGAGCGACACGTACGCTTCGGCGCCTCGCGATCGAGGATCGTAAATGATCGCGGGCACGCCGTGACTGGGCGCCTCGCCGAGCCGGACGTTGCGCGGAATCACCGTCTTGTACACCTGGTCGCCGAAGAATTCGCGGATGTTGCCGCTGACCTGCTGTCCGAGATTCGTGCGGTCGTCGTACATCGTGAGCAGAACGCCTTCAACGGCGAGCGGCGGATTGAGCACGGCGCGCACGCGATCAAGCGTGGCGAGCAAATCGGCGATGCCCTCGAGCGCGAAGTATTCGCAGTTGAGCGGGATCAACACCGCGTCGGCGGCGACGAGCGCGTTCAGCGTGAGCAGTCCGAGCGATGGCGGCGTGTCGATGAAGATGTAGTCGAACTCGCGCCGCAGCGGCTGAAGAAACTGCCGTAGGCGGTACTCGCGCTTCTCGAGCGCGACGAGTTCGATCTCCGCGCCGGTGAGTTGACGATTCGCCGGTACGAGAAACAGATTGTCGACTTCGCTGGACAGCACGAAGGCATTTGCCGATTCGAAATCGCCGGTCAGCGCGTCATAGACAGTGCCGACCGCCGAGGCTTGTCCTTTGAGACCAATGCCGCTCGTTAAATTACCTTGCGGATCCATGTCGACCACGAGCACTCGCCGATCAGCCATCGCCAGTGCGGCAGCGAGGTTGATCGCCGTGGTGGTTTTGGCGACGCCGCCTTTTTGGTTGGCGACGGCGAGGATCTTGGCGTGTTTGGTCATTAGACCTATTAAATAGGCTTGCGCGGACTGATGTCGAACAATTGTCTAGCTGTGGATGGCGACAGTCAAGGACGTTCCACGTGGAACGTGGAGCCATTGAAGTTGGTGGCACAACGCCCTCCCCGCCCAAGCTCTCGCGATCAAGCATCGCCTCCTAGGCAAGAATCGCGACGACCACTGCTACGGCCAGCCATCGCCAGCCGCAATCGGCAAGATCCAGATCGCCAGCCACGCAACAAAAGCAGGACGGAACGGACACCTGTGGGTGAGTTTGACTGGTTTTATGTAGCGAGTGCATAAGCCGCTAGGCCGACCTGTTTCGCTCGTGACGAATCGCCAACCGGGCTGCGAAGTAGACGATCGCAAAGGCAAGAGATCCTTCAAGGGCTAGTACGACAAGGCCGAACGCGATGACTCCGAACGATCCGGGCATAGGTGATTCTCCCCTCAGACGCACACCGACTGAGCTCGCGACGCCGAGTCTAGCCTAGAAGCCCGACGATCCTTTCTACTTCCGAGCGTGGTCGCTGACGGCGGCCGCCATCGCGGTGTGACGCGCAACGTCTGATGCACGCGCCCGAAGTTGTAATACATGAAGTAGAGCGCAATCGCGGCCGTCTGGTTCTCTATCCTCTTCGAGAAGGCACTGGCTTAGCCGAACCCGAGAGATAGGCGTGGGCTTGTCTATATACTGCCACCTAGTATATTGACGACCGTTATTCCCACGCCAGGCAAGAGGGTCTGATGCCTTGATTCGACCGGCCTGGCGCCGAACGTCGACGGCCCTTCAATCGGACCGCCAAACCAAAAGAACCGACCGGCGGGCTTGAGCAACGCGACGACGGTCGCCTCCATCATTTCGTCCACGCGAACGGCGCGCAAGGTCAGGACGTCGGCCATGTGGACAGGCGCGTGTCGCGCAGCGAACTCCTCCGCGCGGCAGTTCTCGATCGTCACGCCGGCCAACTGAAGCTCTTGAACGGCCGCACGCAGAAACGCAGCTTTCCGTGTCTTCGCTTCGACGAGCACGAACTGCGACGAGGGCGCGGCGAGCTTCATCGGAATCGCGGGCGATCCGCCGCCGGATCCGATATCGATGACCAGATGATCGCCGGGGCGCAAATGCGCCGCCGCGACGATGGGCTCGACGATGAGCCGGTCGATAGCCTCGTCGGTTGCGGGCTCGAGTGGCAGTGCTGTCAGGTTGATCGTGCGGTTCCATCGGCGGAGCAGCTCGAGATATGCGACGAGACGCGCAGCAAGATCGGCCGGGACCGCAGCGCCGGCAAGAGCGGCGCGGTCGAGGATCTGCTGCGAGAGCTCGAGATCGGCCACGACGTGGATCTAGAAAGTGTCGCGGCGCAACTCGCGTCTCACGCAATCCGCGCCGCGATGATGGCGACCGCGGCCGCCGTGACGCCCGGTACTCGCCCGGCCTGGCCGATCGTCGCTGGTTGAATCTGCGAGAGCCGTTCGACGGCCTCCGTCGAGAGCCCTGGAATCCCGCGGTATGTGAACTCGCGCGGGATTTGGCGATTCTCCTGGGCGCGCGTGCGCGCCAGCATCGCGTCGTGGCGGCGCAAATACCCTTGGTACGTGAACTCCGCTTCGATCGTCGCCCGATCGATCTCTGGACGCAGCGGCGCGGCCTCGATCTCGAAGCCAACCTGCGCAAGCGACTCGAGCGTGACCGACGGACGCGCGAGCGCCTGTGCCGCCGTCAGCGACTCGCCGTCGATTTTCACGCGCGTCACCGACGCCTTTCGCCGATTGCGCTCGACTCGCGCGCGGCGCGCCTCAAACGTGCTCCACCGCGCATCGTCCACCAAACCGCACGCGCGGCCGATCGGCGTCAGGCGCAAGTCGGCGTTGTCGATGCGCAGCAGCAGCCGATGCTCGGCGCGCGACGTGAACATGCGATACGGCTCGAGACATCCGCGCGTGACGAGATCGTCGATCAGAATTCCGATGTACGCCTCATCTCGGCCAAGCACGACCGTCGGGCGGCCGCCTGCCGATCGCGCGGCGTTGATGCCCGCCATCAATCCTTGCGCCGCGGCTTCCTCGTATCCCGAGGTGCCGTTGATCTGACCCGCGAGAAACAACCCGCGCAGGCGTTTCGCCTCGAGCGATCGGTCCAGCTCCGTCGGCTGGATGAAGTCGTACTCCACGGCGTATGCGTGACGAAGGATCCGCGCGTTCTCGAGGCCGGGCAGTGCGTGAACGATCGCCTCCTGCACGCCGCGCGGCAAACTCATCGACAATCCGTTGACATAGATCTCGTCGGCGCCGACGCCTTCGGGCTCGAGAAAAATCTGATGCCGCGCCTTGTCAGGAAACCGCATCACCTTGTCTTCGAGCGACGGACAGTAGCGCGGACCCACGCCGCGGATCTGACCGTTGTAGAGCGGCGACCGATCGATGGCGCCCCTGATGATCTCGTGCACGCGATCGTTCGTGTGCAACAGATGACAGTCGATTTGATCCCGCGCGATCGGCGCGGAGACAAACGAGAACGGCTCGATCGGACTGTCGCCGCGCTCGACTTGAAATGGCGTGAAGTCAATCGATCGCCGATCGAGCCTTGGCGGCGTGCCGGTCTTGAGTCGTCCCATCGCAAATCCGAACGAGCGCAGCGACTCGGCCAGCTCGTGCGTCGGCGGCTCGCCGGCGCGTCCCGACGGACGCTGCTCGTCTCCGATGTGCACCAAACCATTGAGAAATGTACCGGTCGTGACGACGAGCGATCGGCACGAGACGGCATCGCCGTCTTCGAACGCGAGACCGGTCACTCGGCCGCCGCTCGTCACCACGCGCCCGGCGCGGCGAAACAGCCACGTGATACCTGGTTCGGCCGAGAGCGCCTCGCGGACCCACGCGCCGTACCGGCGCTTGTCGGCCTGCGCGCGCGGCGACCACACCGCCGGTCCGCGGCTGCGATTGAGCATCTTGAATTGGATGCCGGTCGCGTCGATCGCCAACCCCATCAGGCCGCCCATCGCGTCGATTTCGCGCACGAGATGGCCCTTGGCGGTTCCGCCAATCGCGGGATTGCACGGCATCAGCCCGACCGTGTCCGGCGACAACGTGCACAGCCCGACGCGGCAGCCCAATCTGGCCGCGGCCCACGCGGCCTCGCATCCGGCATGGCCGGCGCCGATCACGATGACGTCGAAGTCGTTCGTCTTCATTTGCCGACGCAAAACCTGGAGAAGATATGGTGCAACAGATCGTCGGGCGTGCGGCGCCCGGTGATTGCCTCGAGGGCTTCTCGCGCCGCGGCGATGTCGACGAGCGCCAACTCCTCGGTGACGCCGCCGGCCAGCGCGTCGACCGCATGTTCGAGAGCTGCGCCCGCCTGATCCACGAGCGACAGATGCCGCACATTCGAGATGGCCGGTGCGTCGCGGAGATCGTCACGGCCGGTTAGTTCGCGCGTGATCGCGCGCTTGAGCGAGGTCAGGCCATCACCTGTCACCGCCGAAACATCGACGCCGGTCCAGGTCCGGCCGTCGTCATCGATGCACCAAGCGGATTCCAAATCGCTCTTGTTTCTGACGACGATGCTGGGCCCGCGAGTGTCGTCGACGATTCGCACGTCCGCCGGCTGCAGAGGCACGGAGCCGTCGAGCACCACAAGCGTCAGCGCGGCGACGGCCCGCGCCTGACGCGCGCGCGAGATGCCCTCCGCTTCGATGACGTCCGATGCGTCGCGCAGTCCGGCCGTGTCGACGAGCGTGATCGGCAGTCCGTCGAGATCGATGCGCTCGGTCAGCACGTCGCGCGTCGTGCCGGGAATCTCGGTGACGATCGCGCGCGCCGCTCCGGCGAGCGCGTTGAACAGGCTGGATTTTCCCGCATTCGGCGGACCGACGATCACGACGGTCTGTCCTTCGCGCACGACGCGGCCGGCGCGGCCATCCTCGGCGAGGCGCCGGAGATCATCGCGAATCGCCGTGATTTCGTCACGCGTGTCATCGCGCGTGACGAAATGAAATCCCTCTTCTGGAAAATCGAGCGACGCCTCGAGCCGCGCGGACAGATCGAACAGCCGCGCGTCGATTCGGCCAATGGCCGTCGTCAGCGTGCCCTCGAGCTGATCCATCGCCGCACGCGCCTGCAGCGGCGTGACGGCGTCGACGAGATCGGCGACAGCCTCGGCCTGGACGAGATCCAGCTTCCCGTTGAGGTACGCCCTGAACGTGAACTCGCCCGGCTCGGCCAGACGCGCGCCGGCAGACATCGCCAGCTCGACGATGCGGCGCAGCGGTACCGGACTGCCGTGCCCGCTCAGTTCAACGACGTCGTCGCCGGTGTAGGAGTGTGGCGCCGCGAACCAGGTGACGACGACCTGGTCAACCGTTCGGCGACTTCGCGAAGGATCGTGGGAGCCGCTGGTCCTGTCGATGATCTCCGCCAGCGTCGCGTGCCGCGGCTGAAACGGCTCCGGACGCGCGACGAGTGTCTGCGCTATCCGCGGCGCATCGGGGCCGGCAAGCCGCACGACGCCGATACCGCCTCGCCCGAGCGGCGTCGCGATCGCGACGATCGTGTCGGAGATGTCAAACATGCCGGCGAAAAATCCGATGGGCTGGGCCCATCGATGATCGGTGATCGGGAATCGATGAACGAAGAATCGGCAATCGACAAACGACAAGCGGCGTCAGCCGCGCCGACCGGGCACAGCCGATTTTCGATTACCGATTGTCGATTCTTCGTTCATCCATTCCCGATCACCGATCATCGATGGGCCAGACCCGCAACTAGATATTCTTCGAAATGACGATGCTCTTCAGAAACGCGTCGCCGATGCTGTCGGACGACAATGTCGGATCCTCGGCCACCGTGAGATGGACGATGCGCCGCGCGTACGGATTGAGCGGGCCGATCTCCTGCGGTACGCCGGTCGACGTGGCTTTCGCCATCAGCGTCTTGGCCTGCGTCCGCAGCTCCTCGTCCTTGCCGCGCCTGAAGCCCATCGCGTCGATCACGTAGTGCCGATCGCCGCGGGCGTCGCGGCCGAACGCCATGTTGACGACAACCTGCAGCGCGTCGAGCGCTTCCCCGCTCTCGCGCGTGAGCACCTCGGCATCGTCGCCGGTCAAGTTGATCCGCAGGTTATCGGGCGTCTCTTCCACCGCCACCTGCATCGTCAGGCCCATGGCTCCGCACACTTGCTGGATGAAGGCGATCACTTTGGCGTCGAGATCTGTCGGCATAGGGGGACTCGTGAACTACTTCTTGACCACACTCGGTTTGACACGCGCGACCACCGCGGACGCCGGCGCTGGAGCGCCGATCAGCCGGTTGGTCAGGAACTGCTGGCCGATCGTCAACAGATTGCTCGTCAGCCAGTAAATCGCCAGGCCGCTCGGCGCCCACAGGAATGTGTAGGTGAAGATGAGCGGCATGAACATGAACATCTTCTGCTGCACGGGATCGGTGCCGGCGGTCGGCATCATCCGCTGCTGCCAGAACATCGTGCCGCCCATGACGAGCGGCGTGATGTAGTAGCGGTCGCGCAGTGAAAGATCCGTCAGCCATCCCATGAAGGGCGCGCCGCGCAGCTCGATCGAGCACGCCAGCAGACTGTAAAACGCGAACAGGATCGGAAACGTCAGCAGCATCGGCACGCAGCCGCTCGCCGGATTGACGCCCTTCGCCTTATAAAGCGCCATCGTCTCTTCGTTGGCTTTCTGCCGCTCGGGATCGGTGAGTTTGTATTTCTTGTAGCGCTCCTGAATCGCCTTGATCTCGGGCTGCAGCGACTGCATCTTGCGCATCGACACCATGCTGCGATGCCGCAGAGGAAACAGGAGCAGGTTCATGATCAGCGTGAGCACGATGATCGACCAGCCGTAGTTGTGAACCCAGGTGTTCACCCACTTCAGGGCCTGCAGCAACGGCACGACGATGAGCCGGAACATGCCGAAGTCGATCGCGAACGTCAGATCCGGATCGATGGTCTTCAGCACCTCGAAGTCTTTCGGACCGACGTAGTAGGCTAGCGACGACGGTCCGGGCACGGTCACGCTGTACGCGACGAGGGATCGCTTCGTCGCCTTCGCGAAATTCTCGGCGTCGCTTTTCGGCACCGGCAGCGAGATCGGCTGGAACGACATGCGCAGCGGACGCGAGTCGGCCGGACGCTCCTTGAGATCGTTGAGAATCGCCGACAGAAAATAGTGATCGCTGACGCCGGCGTATTTGAACGCGACGTCGCGCTGCGCCGGCTCTTTCACGCCGATGCGTTCGATGCTGCCATCATGAAACTCGAGCGGCGAGGCCGGCTGTGACTCGCGAGAGCCGTCGCGGTTGTAGCCGGGCCCAATCCCGGGTCCCCAGTTCACCGTGAACGGCTTCTGCGCCCCACCGACGTCCACGGCCGCATCGAGGGTCACGACGTAGATGTGATGATCCGGTTGAAACGTGAAGCTCTTCTTCGCGTGGACGCCCGACGCGTCCTGATATTCAAATGTCAGCGTGCCGGACTCGGCGCCCAGCGTCAGCGCATCGGCGCTCGGGCGAAACAGCGCTTTCGACAATCTCGCGGTGAGATCGGCATCGTCTGTCGACAATTCGAAGGGCTGCGCGAGAGCGATGACGCCGGGCGCGCTCGCCAGGCCCGAGCTCGCGGCATCGGGCAGATCCTCCGGCACCAGATCCAGCAGCGCGTCGTCGTGGCTCTTGAATTTCTTCAGCACCCAGCTTTTGACGACAGCGCCCTGCGACGAGAAGACGACGTGAATGTCGTTCGTGTCGACGACGATGTCGCGCGCGGACGTATCGGCGACGAGCGTCTGCACCGGCGCGGCGACGTTCGCGTTCTGCGGCGGTACGGCGCCAGGCGTGCCCGCCTTCGCGATCGAGGCGGCGCCGCCCGCGGAAGGCGCGGCGGCGGTCGATGCACCTGGGGACGTCGCGCCGGCTGGCGTCGTGACCGGCGTCACGGGCGGCGGCGGCACGACGTAGGTCTGATAGACGATCAGCACGATGATCGACAACAGGAAGGCGAGAAAGACGCGCTTTTCCATCGACATGATTGAAGACCGGCTCAGTGCTGGGAAGAACCGGCCCGCGGCGGGACAGGATCGAATCCGGATTTCGCGAACGGATGGCAGCGCGCGACGCGGGTGAGCGCGAGCCACAAGCCGCGCGCGGCGCCGTGCGTTTCAATGGCGTGCATCGCATAGGCCGAGCACGACGGCTCGAATCGGCACGCGCCGCCGGAAAACGGCGCCAGCATCAACTGGTACGCTCGAATCACGACGAGCCCCGCGCGAACGCTCCAGGACATAATCCGCTCAGTCTACGCCGCGCAGCTTGCGCACTGCGGCGCGAAAATCAGTCGTCACCGCCGGAAGCGGCCCCGTGAGGAGCTCGCGGCGGGGAATCACGACGAAATCGAACGTCGGCCGGCCGTTCCGGGCCGCCTCGTCCGGATGCGTCTGTCGAAAAAGTTCTCGCAATCGCCGCTTGGCGCGATTGCGCACCACGGCGTTTCCCAGGCGGCGCGACGCAATCACGCCGAGCCGATCGTATCCGAGAGTGTTCGCTTTGCCGAGCACCGTGACGTACCGGGTCGCAACACGGCGGCCGGTCTCTTGCACCACGACGTACTCGGCGTGCTGGCGCAATCGAACCGCCGGCCGAAAGCGCAGGGACAAGCGCGCGTCTGCTACGAGACGGTGAGCCGCTTGCGGCCCTTCGCGCGCCGCCGCTTCAGCACGATGCGGCCGTTCTTCGTGTGCATCCGAACCAGAAAACCGTGTGTGCGCCGACGGCGGCGCCGATTGGGTTGAAACGTGCGCTTCATGAAACTCCCGGATTGGTGCCGTCGATCGCACCCTGAAGAAACCTAGATGGTAGCGAACCGTGGAAAAGCCTGTCAAACGGGATAAGCTTCCGGCTTGGTACCCCGACGCGCCCCTGGGAAGTTTTCCACAGCTGTGGAAAAACCTGTGGAAATCCGAGGTTTTTGTCACATCTCCCCAGGGACGGCCTGGGAGAGATGCGGCGAAAGCCGTGTCGGCATTAGCGAGTAAGTCTCATGTTTTCAATTAGTTAAGGTGATCTCTCCCGCATGCCCGGCACCATCTGGAATGACGTCCTCCGTCGCGTGGAGACTAAAGTCAAACATCACGTCTATGCGACGTGGTTTCAGTCCACCTCTCTCCTGTCGGACGAGGGGCACACGCTGCAAGTTCAAGTCACCGACGGAATGGTCGCCGACTGGCTCGCAAAACACTACGCGGGAGTACTCGACGAAGCGCTGTCGGAGATGGGACGCCCGGGCGTCCGTCTGGTTTTCGTGGCCTCCGCGCGCGAGGCGCACGCGCCGGAACCTGCGATTTCCGTTGATGCCGTTGTGGCGCCCGACTCCTTCCCCGTCTCGGGCGCATCGCCCGTCGGCGAGTCCCTCGGACTGAGTCCCCGGTACTCATTCGAGACATTCATCGTCGGATCCTCGAATCAGTTCGCGCACGCGGCATGCCGCGCCGTGGCGGAAGCTCCATCGCGATCGTACAACCCGCTGTTTCTGTACGGCGGCGTCGGCCTCGGCAAAACGCATCTGATGCACGCCATCGGCCACTACGTGCTCACGACGAATCCGGCGCTGAAGCTCACCTACATTTCCGGCGAGCGGTTCATGAACGAAGTCATCAACGCGATTCGCTATGAAGGCATTCTCGAATTCCGCGAACGCTACCGGAGCGTCGACGTCTTGCTCGTGGACGACGTGCAGTTCATCGTCGGCAAGGAGCGGACCCAGATCGAATTTTTTCACACGTTCAACGCGCTGCACGACTCCGAGAAGCAAATTGTGCTCAGCAGCGATTGTCCTCCCCATCAAATCGTGGAACTCGAGGAACGGCTGCGCAGCCGCTTCGAATGGGGCCTGATCGCCGACATCCAGCCGCCGGATCTCGAGACGAAGATCGCGATTCTCAGAGGGAAAGCGGACAACGAAGGCGTCGAACTGCCGGACGACGTGGCGCTGTACATCGCGTCGCGAATCAAGTCGAACATCCGCGAGCTCGAGGGATCGCTGATTCGGCTGCTGGCTTATGCGTCGTTGAAGGGTCAAAAGGTCAACATGCCGCTCGCGCAGGAAGTGCTGCGCGATACGCTGCGCCACGAACAGCGCGTGGTGACGACCGACATGATCCAGAAGTTCGTGGCCGACTACTACCAACTCAAGCAAGTCGAGCTGAAGTCGCGCAACAACGCCAAGTCGGTCGCGATTCCCCGCCAGGTCGCGATGTATCTGTGCAAGTCGCTGACGTCGGCATCGCTGTCGGAGATCGGCAAGAGCTTCGGTGGCAAACACCACTCGACGGTGATTCACTCGGTCCGAAAAGTCGAAGAACAACGGCAGACCGATCCGGCCTTCAACACACTTATCCACAATTTTCTAGAGTCGTTTCGCTAGACATTTCAGGGCGAAACGCGTCATTTTCGCGGACGTCCACACGACAGCCTGTGGATGCGTTGTGGATGGAAGACCGGACCGGAAAATCCGCACAACAGGCACGGTCGCGCCGCCGGACGACCCGCCAAAACGTCCACATCCTAATTATTTGACTGGCAAGGTTTTATTGGCTTGTATCAAGTCTTCCACAACCCCTTATTTCTGTTATAATTCTTCGTCTTCCTGATCTTCTAGAAAGACAACAAAGAGAGGCCTGCCGCATGGAGCTCGTCGTCCGCAAGACAGACCTGTTGAAAGAGCTCGCGCTACTTCAAGGCATCGTCGAGCGGAAAAACACGATTCCAATTCTGGCGAACGTGTTGATTGAAGCGTCCAAGAACAGCGTCTCGCTGTTGGCCACAGATCTCGACGTGGGCCTGCGCAGTAAGTGCGAGGCCGTCGTCTCGAAGCCGGGCACGCTGACTCTGCCCGCGAAGAAACTCTTCGAGATCGTCAACGCGCTTCCCGACACCGATATCCGCATCGACGAAGACAAGGGCGGCAAGAGTGTGACGGTCGCCGCGGATCGGTTTGAATCGCGGATGCAGACGCTGCCGGCCAGCGAGTTTCCGACGCCGCCTTCCGACGCCGGCCAGGTCGAAGCGACGCTGCCGGGTGGGGCGCTCAAGCGGATGATTTCTCACACGCGATTCGCGATTACCAGCGAAGACACGCGATATTTTCTGAACGGCGCTCAACTCGTGCTGCGGCCCGATTCACTCAGCATGGTGGCGACCGACGGTCATCGTCTGGCGTTCGTCAGCGTGAACGAATCCCCGGGCGCGGGTGTGAAGACGGACGTGTTGCTGCCGCGCAAGACATTGAGCGAAGTCGCCCGGCTGATCGACGGCGGCGCCGCGGTTGAGTTTTCACAGGGCGAGAATCACCTGTTTTTCAAGGCGGACGGCCGGCTGCTGATCTCCCGGAAAATCGACGCGAATTTCCCCGCGTATGAGCGCGTGATTCCGAAGTCGAACGACAAACGCATCGAGTTCGATCGAGACCGTCTGTCGGCCGCTGTGCGGCGCGTACGGCTCCTGTCGAACGAGCGATCGAAGGCCGTGAAGTTCATGATCGCGAAGGATCAGGTCGAAATCACGTCGAGCACGCCGGAAGTCGGCGAAGCGCACGAGGTGCTGCCGGTCGAATATGGCGGTCCGTCGATGCAGATTTGTTTCAACGCCGACTATGTCGACAACTTCCTCTCCGTGGTCGAAGCCGAGTCGGTCGAGCTCGAGTTCAAAGACGAAATGAGCCAGGCGGTGATGAAGCCAATCGGCGCCGAAGGCTACAGCTACACGTACGTGATCATGCCGATGCGGATTTGAAAATAACCTCGTGAGGTCGTTGTTTCCGAAAGGGGAAAAGCGATCTTCGAGGTCTTGAAGGATCATGTCAAAACCTGAGTCGCAAGACGCGAGCCTGAGAACGGCTCCGGCCGTACCTCCGTCCAAACCTCCGCAGTCGCCAGTCGTCGCGTCTGGCGCCGGCGATCCGGACGATTACGGCGCAGACAAAATCAAAGTCCTCGAAGGCCTCGAGGCCGTGCGCAAGCGGCCGGCGATGTACATCGGATCGACCGGCCCGGCCGGGCTGCATCATCTCGTCTACGAGGTCGTCGACAACTCGATCGACGAGGCGCTCGCCGGCTTCTGCAAGAACGTCAACGTCACGATTCACATCGACGGCTCCGTGACGGTTGTGGACGACGGCCGCGGCATTCCCGTCGACATGCACGAGAGCGGCAAGTCGGCCGCCGAAGTCGTCCTGACGGTGCTGCACGCCGGCGGCAAATTCGAGAACTCGGCCTACAAGGTGTCCGGCGGCCTGCACGGCGTCGGCGTGTCTGTCGTCAACGCACTCTCGGAATGGCTCGAGCTGGAGATCTGGCGCAACGGGCACGTGCACCAACTGCGTTTTCAGCGTGGCGCGGCGATGGGCTCGCTCTACGTGACCGGCAAAACCGAGAAGCGCGGGACGAAAGTCACGTTCAAGGCCGACTCCGAAGTCTTCGAGACCACCGACTACAGCTTCGAGATCCTGTCGCAGCGCCTGCGCGAGCTCGCGTTCCTGAACGCCGGCGTCAACATCACAATCGACGACGAGCGCGACGGCCGCAGCCATCAGTTTCACTATGAAGGCGGCATCCGCGAGTTTGTCGAGTTCCTCAACAAGAACCGCACGCCGGTCAACGACAAGCCGATCTTCATGTCCGGCGAGCGTGACGGCACGATCGTCGAAATCGCGCTCCAGTGGAACGACGGCTACACCGAGACGACGTACAGCTTCGCGAACAACATCAACACGATCGACGGCGGTACGCACTTGTCCGGATTCCGCGCGGCTCTGACGCGGACGATCAATTCCTACGCCACCAAGAACGGCCTCACCGAGAAGCTCACGGAGAGCATCAGCGGCGACGACGTGCGCGAGGGATTGGCGGCGGTGATCTCGGTGAAGATCCCGCAACCGCAATTCGAAGGTCAGACGAAGACGAAGCTCGGCAACACGGAAGTCAAGGGCATCGTGGAAGCCATCGTCAACGAGCGGCTCGGGGCGTTTCTCGAAGAGAATCCGGCCGTCGCCAAACGCGTGATCATGAAGGCCGCCGACGCGGCGCTGGCGCGCGAGGCGGCGCGCAAGGCGCGCGATCTCGTCCGCCGGAAAGGCGCGCTCGACAACTCGGCGCTGCCCGGCAAGCTGGCCGACTGTCAGGAGCGCGATCCCGCCAAGAGCGAGCTCTACATCGTCGAGGGCGAGTCGGCAGGCGGGTCGGCCAAGCAGGGACGCAATCGCCGGTTCCAGGCCGTGCTGCCGATCAAAGGCAAGATCCTCAACGTCGAAAAGGCCCGCTTCGACAAGATGCTGGGACACGAGGAAATTCGGACGCTGATCGCGGCGCTCGGATGCGGCATCGGTGTCGACGAATTCGATGTCGCGAAGGTCCGCTATCACCGCGTCATCGTCATGACGGACGCGGACGTCGACGGATCGCACATCCGCACGCTGCTGTTGACGTTCTTCTACCGGCAGATGCGGCCGCTCGTCGACAAGGGGCACATCTTCATCGCGCAGCCGCCGCTGTTTCGCGCGAAGCGCGGACGGCAAGAGACGTTCATCAAGGACGAGCGCGCGCTCGAGACGTTCCTGATTCGGCGCGCGGCGGAAATGCGTATGCTCGTGCTCGAAAACGGCAAGCAAATCGCCGGAGAAGCGCTCGAATCGCGCCTCGAGAAACTCATGGCGTTTCGCAAGTACCTGCAGGTCGTCGAGCGGCGCGGCCCGTCGAGGCGAGCCGTGCTGGCGCTGCTCGAAGGCGAGGCGCGCGACAAGACGTTCTGGGCGGATCGCGCAAGAGTCGACGCCCTGGCCGCGCATCTGAGAGAGCCGAAGATCGTCACGACCGTCGTCGACGACACGGAGCACCAGGCGTTCGCGGTCCAGATCGAAGATCAATCCGAAGGCTATGGCCGCCGCCACCGTCTCGATCTCGACTTCGTGACCACCGGCGAATTCCGCACGCTCGCCGCCGCGTATCACGACGTGCGCGAGCTGATGATGGGGCCCGTGACGATTCGGGTGACGGGCACGAAGGCCGCGGATCCGGAAGAAGAAGACAATGCGAGCGAAGATCGCGGGCCGGCGAGCACCGAGCCGCCGCCCGCAAAGCCGCTCGCCAAGTCCGACGCCGACACGCGCGTCGAGTCGCTCGACGAGCTCGTCGAGTATTTCGTCGCCGCCGGCCGTCGCGGCCTCGCCGTCAATCGCTACAAGGGCCTGGGCGAGATGAACCCCGACACGCTCTGGGAAACGACGATGGACCCCGATAAACGCACCCTGCTGCAGGTGCGCGCCGAGGATCACACGGAAGCCGACCTGATGTTCACGACGCTGATGGGCGATCAAGTCGAGCCGCGGCGCAAGTTCATCGAAGACAACGCGCTCGACGTCAAAAATCTGGACATCTGACAGGACCGCGGACTCGTTTTTCAACCGATGTGATTCGCGACAACGGCCTCCGAGGTCATCTCGCTGACAACTGACATGGATCAACCACTTACTCAGCCCGTCAATATCGAAGACGAGATGAAGCGCTCGTACATGGATTACGCGATGAGCGTGATCATCGGGCGCGCGCTGCCGGACGTCCGCGACGGCCTGAAGCCGGCGAACCGGCGCGTGTTGTACGCGATGCGCCAGATGGGCCTCGCGTCGAACCGGCCGCACCGCAAGTGCGCGAAGATCGTCGGCGAAGTCATCGGCAACTATCATCCGCACGGCGACGCGCCGGCGTACGACACGCTCGTGCGGCTCGCGCAGGATTTCAACATGCGGTACGTCCTGGTCGACGGCCAGGGCAACTTCGGCTCGGTCGACGGCGATCCGCCGGCCGCGTACCGGTATACCGAGGCGCGTCTCAAGTCGCTCGCCGAGACGACGATGACGGATCTCGACAAAGAGACCGTCGACTTCCGTCCCAACTTCGATGAGACGACCGACGAACCGACGGTGTTGCCGACGCCCTATCCGAACCTGCTCGTCAACGGATCGACGGGCATCGCGGTCGGGATGGCGACGAGCATTCCGCCGCACAACATGCGCGAGGTGATCGACGGCGTCATCGCGGTGATCGAGAAGCGCCGCGAGCCGGCCGAGGCGCGAAAGCGCGCGCTGCTGGCGGCGATTCCGGGCCCTGACTTCCCCACCGGCGGCATCATCGTCGGCCGCGCCGGCATCCGCCGGGCGTACGAGGATGGCCGCGGCAACGTGGTCGTTCGCGGCAAGGCGGCGTTCGAGGAGCAGAAGAAGGGCGATCGGACGTGGATCGTCGTGACCGAGATCCCATATCAGGTCAACAAGAAGACGCTGATCGAAGACATTGCCGAGTTGGTTCGCGAGAAAAAACTCGAAGGCATTTCGGATCTGCGGGATGAATCCAGCCGTGAGGGCATGCGGATCGTCATCGAGCTCAAGCGCGGCGAGCTGCCCGATGTGGTGCTGAACAATCTCTACAAGCATACGAAGCTGCAGATGAGCTTCGGCATCACGTTGTTGGCGATCGCGGGCGGCCGCCCCCGGGTGCTGGGCCTGCTCCCGATCGTCGAGCACTTCATCGAGTTCCGGCGGGAAGTCGTGCGGCGGCGCATCGAGTTCGACTTGCGCAAGGCGCAGGCCCGTGCGCACATCCTCGAGGGCTTGAAGATCGCGCTCGATCATCTCGACGAGGTCATCCGGCTGATTCGCGGCTCGCGCAATCCGATCGACGCGCGCGTTGGCCTGGTGACGACGTTCGGTCTCACCGTGATTCAGGCGCAGGCCATTCTCGACATGCAGCTGCAGCGCCTCACGGGACTCGAACGCCAGAAGATTCTCGACGAGCTCGACGAGCTCGTGAAGCTGATGGAGAAGCTCCGGACGATTCTCTCGAGCGACGATCTCATCATCGGCATCGTCGTCGACGAGCTGCGCGCGATTCACGCGAAGTACGGCGACGCGCGGCGCACCGAGATCGCCGAAGACGCAGGCGAATTCCGCGTGGAGGATCTGATCGCCGACGAAGACGTCGTGATCACGGCGACCAGCACCGGGTACATCAAGCGCTCACCGCTCGAGGAGTACCGGCAGCAGAGGCGCGGCGGCAAGGGGCTGATCGGCATGCAGACGCGCGACGAAGACTTCGTGCGCCATCTGTTCATCGCCAACACGCACGCGTTCATCCTGATTTTTTCGGATCGGGGACGGGTCTATTGGCTCCGCGTCTACGACGTGCCCGAAGTCAGCCGCAGCAGCAAGGGCAAGTCGATCGCCAACCTGGTCAACATGGCCGAGGGCGAGAAAATCGCGGCGCTGCTGCGCGTCCAGGCATTCCCGGAGAACGAGGGCGAGCGGTTCATCGTGATGGGCACGCGCAAGGGCACGATCAAGAAGACCGACTTGAACGCATTCTCGAATCCGCGCGCGGCGGGCATCATCGCGCTGCAGATCGACGACGACGATCGGTTGATTGCCGTGGCCGAGACCGACGGCAAGAAGGATCTCGTCATCGGCACGCGCAACGGCATGGCGATTCGATTCGGCGAAGATGACGCGAGGCCGATGGGCCGATCGGCGTACGGGGTGCGCGGCATCCAGCTGCGCGAGGGCGACGAGGTCGTCGGGATGCAGGTCGTTACCGACACCGCGACGCTGCTGACCGTCTGCGAGCGCGGCTTCGGCAAGCGCACCGATGTCAGCGAGTACCGGCGCCAGTCGCGCGGCGGCATTGGACTGAAGAACGTCCAGACATCCGAGCGCAACGGTCCTGTCGTCGGCATCGACTGTGTCGCCGACGCAGACGAGCTGCTGTTGGTGACCGAGCAGGGTCAGATCATCCGGATGAAAGTCGCCGATCTGCGTCCCATCGGCCGCGACACACAGGGGGTCAGGTTGATGGACTTGGCGGAGGGCGATCGTCTCGTGTCGATCGCGACGCTGAGTGAACCGGAGCCGGAACCTGGAGCCGAGACGCCGTCAGAATAGCCACGGGGCTGGATCAGGAACTGGCAGCAGAAATCGACCCCGGAGGTCGATCACGCTGGTTCCAGGCCCGCATAGCTTGCGAGCAGCTTCTTGGTGCCGACGGACGGGAAGCGCACGGTGACTTTGTAGTCGTCGCCGTGGTCTTCGATCGCGATCACCGATCCCACGCCGAATTGTTTGTGCCGCACTTTGATGCCGACGCGCATCTGCGTTTGCGATTGGTCCTCATGTTCGTAGCTGAACGTGCGGCTCGTCGACGGACTGGCCGCCTCGCGTGCTCGCGAGGCTCCGCCGTTGTTGTATCGGCGGCCGTACGGATTTTTCAGCTCGTACGACTGTCCCGCCCAGGGCGATGACGTCGCCACCGGTTCCACGCGATCGATCAACTGATCCGGGATCTCTTCCAGGAATCTCGACGGCTGCGTCGCCTGGTACTCGCCGAAGATGCGCCGGCGCGACGCGCCCGTCAGGATCAGCCGCTCGCGTGCCCGTGTGAGACAGACGTAGCAGAGCCGCCGCTCTTCCTCGAGCTCGCCGTCGTCATTCGACGCGCGCGAGTGCGGAAACAGTCCCTCTTCGAGGCCGGCGACGATCACCGTGGGAAACTCGAGGCCCTTGGCGGCGTGCATCGACATCAGCCAGACGCGCGCCTGCGTGGTGCCCTCGGCCTCATCGGCTTCCGATAGCAGGGACAACTTGTCCACGAAGCCGCCGAGCGACGCTTCCTCGTCGCGGCCCTCATATTCACCGGCGGCCGACACCAGCTCGCGCAGATTTTCGACGCGCGCCTCGGCATCTTCGGTCCGATCTTCTCGAAGCAGCGGCAGGTATCTCGATCGCTCCAGCGTCTGGGTGATGATGGACGACACGCCGGCGCCGGCTGCGTCAGAGGTCAGTGACACGAGCAAATCACGAAACGTTTGCAGCGCCGCGAGCGCGCGTGACGGTACAAGCTTGCGATCGATCGCGATGAGGAGGCGCGACCACATCGATCGCGGGCTGGCGACCGGCTGCAGGCCGGCGTGCATCAGCAGCGGCATGTCGTGGCTGTCGGGAACCGCGTTGACGTCGACCGCCTCGAGCGCATCGATCACGCTCTTGCCAATGCCGCGCGCCGGCACGTTGACGACCCGCCGGAAGCTGACGTCATCGTGCGGATTGATGATCAGCCGCAGATATGCGAGAACGTCCTTGACTTCCCTGCGCTCGTAGAACCGGACGCCGCCGATGATGCGATACGGCACGCCTTCGCGCATCAACGCGTCCTCAATCGCGCGCGACTGCGCGTTCGTTCGGTACAGCACGGCGCACAGCGCCTCGCCGTCGGCGCCCTTGCTCTGCCGGATCGTGCGTGTGATGAAATCAGCCTCCTCGATTTCATCGCCGGCCCGTACATACAAGATCTTCGCGCCGCCCTTGCGATCCGTCCAGAGGCGCTTGTCCTTGCGCCCGGCGTTCTGGCCGATCACAGCGGAGGCCGCGTCGAGAATCACTTGCGTCGATCGGTAATTCTGCTCGAGCTTGACGATGAACGCGTCTGGAAAGTCGCGCTCGAAATCGAGGATGTTTCGCAGATCGGCGCCCCGCCACTTGTAGATCGACTGATCCGGATCGCCGACGACACAAAGGTTGCGGTGATGGGCTGACAGCATCTTGATCAGCAGATACTGCGGCCGGTTCGTATCCTGATACTCGTCGACGAGCACGTGCCTGAACTTCAGCGCGTAGGCATCGCGGACACGATCGCTCTGCTGAAACAGATCGACGGTCTTGAGCAGCAAATCGTCGAAGTCAAGCGCGCTCGCGTCCTTGAGCGTCGACAAGTACGCCTCGTAGATACTCGCCATCTCGCGGTCGCGCGGGCTGAAGGCAGCCGATCGAATGTCGGCCGGCGTCTCCATTTTGTTCTTTGCCTGGCTGATTCTCGACAGCGCCACGCGCGCCGGCAGCAATTTGTCGTCGACGTTCAGCGATTTCATGGCCTGCTTGACGACGGCAAGCTGGTCCGACGAGTCGTAGATTACGAAGTCGCGCGACAGACCGATGGCGGGCGCCTCGCGCCGCAGCAGGCGCGCACACAGCGAGTGAAACGTCGACAGCCACAGCTGGCGGCAGTTCTCACCGAGCAGCTTCTCGACGCGCTCACGCATTTCTTCCGCGGCCTTGTTAGTGAAGGTGACCGCGAGAATTTCGCCCGGCATCGCGAAGCCCCCCGCGATCAAGTGCGCGATCCGGTGCGCGATGACGCGCGTCTTGCCCGAACCCGCGCCCGCGAGAATCAACAGCGGACCAGAGGTGTGCTCGACGGCCTCGCGCTGTTCGGGATTCAGGGACGAAAGAAAATCAGGCATCAGGCGACAGGCTTCAGTAGTGATCGAACGCGGGTAGCTGATACCCACACTCCGACAAATATGGGAACGGGGGTTCCCGCAGTCGAGGATATCACTCGCTCTTCTCACGCAGAGAACGCCAGAGGCCCTCGAGAATTCTTCCAACCTCTTTGGCCCGACTCAGTAGCTCGCCGGACGCGTGATCGGGCAGACAGTGAAGCCGCGCGCTCAATTCAACCTGCGTCTCGAGTTCGGCAAGAGAACCGAGCGCGATGGCGACGTGTGCTCTGTAAGCGCCGCGAGAATGACGACTGAATCCTTCAGCGATATTGGAAGGCACAGACGTGGCGGCGCGTCGAAGTTGACGAGCCAGTTCAAACCGTTCGCGACTGGGCAACAACTGGCAGGCGTGATACACGAGGATCGCGAGGTCCATTGCCTTCTGCCATCCGACAAGCTCGCGAAAATTCTTGATGTCTCTGGGAAGATCAGACGCCACCGTCCGCCGATTGCAGCAAGACCCGTGCCGAACTTGCCGCTGGGTGAAGCGGAATGGTCTACTGAAGCCTGAAGCCTGGAGCCTGTCGACTGCCGTCTCGTCTCTACTCCACCGTCACTGACTTCGCCAGATTCCTCGGCTGATCGACATCGCAGCCGCGCCGGACGGCGATGTGGTACGCGAGTAGCTGCAGCGGCACCACCAGAAGAATCGGCCAGAAGAGCGGGTGCGCGTCGGGGACCGTGAGGATCACGTCGCGATCGCGATGGAGGATCGCGTCGAACGCGCGCGCCTTCGACGCGTTGGTGACGACGATCACGCGGGCGCCGCGGGCTTTGGCCTCCTGAATATTACCGATCATCTTCTCGAAGACATGATCATCGGGCGCCAGTGCGACGACCGGCAGGTCTTCGTCGATGAGCGCGATCGGGCCGTGCTTCATCTCGCCGGCGGGATAGCCCTCGGCGTGAATGTAGGAAATCTCTTTCAGCTTGAGCGCACCCTCGAGCGCGATGGGATAGTTGACGCCTCGGCCGAGGTACAGAAAATCCGAGTGGTGGTGCGTTTTCGATGCCAGATCTTCGACGGCCGCGTCGCACTTGAGCGTCTCCTCGAGATGCCGGGGCAGGCGATCGAGCTCGGCGATGAGCGCACGAGCGAATTCCGGCTTGAGCGTCCCGCGCACCTGTCCGAGATGGATCGCAAACAAGTGCAGCGCGATGAGCTGCGTCGTGAATGCTTTCGTCGACGCGACGCCGATTTCCGGACCGGCGTGCGTATACACCGTGCCGTCGGCTTCGCGCGTGGCCATGCTGCCGACGACGTTGCAAATCGCGAGGCTGCGGGCGCCCCGCCGCTTCGCCTCGCGCAGTGCGCCGAGCGTATCGGCGGTCTCGCCTGACTGCGTGATCGCCACGGCCAGGGTCTTCGCGTCGACCAGCGGATGCCGGTACCGGTACTCCGACCCGTAATCCACCTCGACCGGCACTTGCGCCAGCTCCTCGATCAGGAACTTCCCCACCAGCGCCGAATGCCACGACGTGCCGCAAGCCAGGATCAACACGCGTTCGATCGAGGTGAGCGCCTTCGCGTCGAGTTTCATTTCCTCCAGAAACACACGGCCCGACTCGAGCGACGTCCGGCCAAGCACCGTCTCGCGGACGGCCCAGGGCTGCTCGTAGATCTCCTTCAGCATGAAGTGGCGATAGCCCGCTTTCTCGGCCATCACGGGATCCCACGAGATGTGCTGCGGCTCTTTGTGCTTGATGTGCCCCGCGAAATCGCTGAACGACGCGCCCTGGCGCGTGACGACAACCATCTCCTGATCGTCGAGAAAGACCACGTTGCGCGTGTGCGCGAGAATCGCCGGCACGTCGGACGCGACGAAGAATTCGCCCTCGCCGAGGCCGACAACCAGCGGAGGTCCGTTGCGCACCGCCACAATGGTCTCGGGATCGTCGGTGGAAATCAGCACGAGCGCGAACAGGCCGCGCAGCCGCTGCAGCGCCCGCCGCACGGCCGCCGGCAGGCCGTCGCCGCGACTCTCCTTCTCGACCAGGTGCGCGACGACCTCGGTGTCGGTTTCGGTGACGAACCGATGCCCCTCCGCGATCAGCTCCTGCTTGAGTTCGAGATAGTTCTCGATGATGCCGTTGTGCACGACGACGATCTTGTTGTGGCAGTCGTGATGCGGATGCGCGTTCTCTTCGGTCGGACGCCCATGCGTCGCCCAGCGCGTGTGGCCGATGCCGAATTGGCCGTCGAGCGGTTGTTTGACCAGCGCGTCCTCGAGCTTCGAGAGTTTGCCGGCGCTGCGTCTGATGTCGAGATGGCCATTACGGATGACGGCGACGCCCGCGGAGTCGTATCCGCGGTACTCGAGCTTTCGCAATCCCTCGATCAGCACCGGCACCAGCGGCTTCGGGCCGACGTATCCGACGATCCCGCACATGTCAGGTCCTCTTTTTCAGGTCTTGCTGCTCGCGAAGCTTCGCGGCCCACTCCGCCTTGTTTTCCTGCCGAGCCCGCGCGATCGCGAGCGCATCCGGCGGCACGTCCTTGACGATCGACGACCCCGCCGCGACGTAGGCGCCCTTGCCAATGTGAACCGGCGCGACGAGCTGCGAGTCGCTGCCGATGAAGACGCCATCCTCGATGACGGTGGGATGCTTCGCGACCCCGTCGTAGTTGCACGTGATCGTGCCGGCGCCGATGTTGACGCTCGAGCCGATCGTCGCGTCTCCAAGGTACGCGAGGTGATTCGCTTTCGATCCCTCGCCCATCGTGGTCTTCTTGAGCTCGACGAAATTTCCGACGTGCGCCCGCTTGCCGATGACCGACTGCGGCCGGATGTGTGAGTACGGACCCACGACCGCACTCTGCTCGATCGTCGAATCGATCACAATCGACCGATCCAAAATCGTGACGTCGTCGCCGACGACGGCGTTGGACAGGCGGGAGCCGGCGCGGACGCGGCAGCGTTCGCCGATGACGGTCCGGCCCTGCAGTTCCACACCGGGACCGATGATCGTGTCGACGCCGATCGTCACGTCTTCGTCAATGAACGTAGTGGCCGGATCCTCGAGCGTGACGCCCGACAGCATGATCGCGCGGTTGCGGCGCGAGCGCATGATGCGCCCGACATCCGCGAGATCGACGCGCGTGTTGATGCCGCGCAGTTCGTCGGCCGATTCGAGCAGCAGCGTTTCGATTGGCAAGCCGCGGCGCCGGTAGGCCGCGACCAAATCGGTCAGATAGTACTCGCCCTGCGCGTTGTCGGCCGCGAGTCCGTGCAGCGCGCCAAAAAGCGGCTCGAGCGAGAACGCATAGATCCCGCTGTTGATTTCCCGCAGCGCGCGCTCGTCGCCCGACGCGTCGCGCTCTTCGACAATCCGCAGCAGCCGGCCGGACCCGTCGCGAACGATGCGGCCGTAGCCGTAGGGATCGTCAAGAGCGGCCGTGAGCACCGTCGCGGCGGCGGCGGTCGCGTGATGCGCCTCGATCAGCCGGCGCAGCGTGTTCGCTTCGAGCAAAGGGACGTCAGCATAAAGCAGCAAGACCGTTCCGGTCCGTCCCGCGAGCGCCGATTCGGCTTGCAACACCGCATGGCCGGTACCCAGCTGCGGCGACTGCACCACGAACTGAAGATTGGTGCGATGCTTCAACGCCGCTCGGACCTGGTCCGCGCCATGGCCAATGACGAGCAATGTGGACGCAGCGGACAGTCGATCGACGGTGCGAAGGACGTGCTCGACGAGCGGCAATCCGCCAAGCTCGTGCACGACCTTGGGGCGCGCAGACTTCATCCGCGTGCTTTTGCCTGCGGCCAGAATAACGACGTGAAGGTCGGAGCGCATAAGAGAACAGCGGCTCACAGGAGCCGACCCCTCACTCTATCGGCTCCTACGATTTTGCGCCGCGCAATTTCGGCCGAATCGGCCGGAATCCGGGCAGCGTTGTGAAGTCTTTACGACGGGTTAGCAGCGCATTTGAAGTCGCCGATGTCATCGCGGAGGGTCTGGCGGTTTCGGCCCATCTGTGCGGCCTTGTCTCCCGTTGGACAAAGAAAGGCCTACCAAGATCAGCTCTGAGCATCTTTCTGTCTTTTGGCAGATATATTGGCCTTCTTGACTAGGTTCCTCACGTCCCTCGCGCGTAAGCCAAAGCCAGCAGCTACAGCCGCAAACGAGGCCTCCAGAGGTATGACATCAGTAGCCACAATTAGGTTTGTTAGCCTAATTATATCGTCATGTAGGCTTATCGCACTCTGTCGGTCAACAACGTTCGAATCCGACGAGCCTGAAACGACCACCGTGAACTCGCCATCGTAGTTATCAATGGCGCTTCCATTTATCTCCCATACGACCAATGTTTCATGTAATTTGGTTAATTCTCTACATATTGTAATCTGTCGTTCGACACATATTTTTGAACAAGCCGCCAAGGTCGTCTTTACTCTGTGAGGTGACTCTAAGAAGATGAACGGCCGGCCCTCTTCTGTCAGGTCCCTGAGCCAGGAGTCTTTGGCAGCCTCGGTTCGGGGGGCGAAACCTCCGAAGGTAAACGAGTCGCTGTCCAAGCCGGCAACAGAGATAGCTGCGGTGACTGCGCTGGGCCCGGGAATTGGCGAAACCGGCAATCCGGCGGCCTTGATTGCCCTCACGGCCCTCGCGCCGGGGTCGGCGATTCCAGGCGTACCGGCGTCCGAGACCAAGGCCACATTCTCGCCGCGCTCCAGACGACCGATCAGCTTCGCGGCCTCTCGCGCTTCGTTGTGCTCGCGAAGGCTGACCATTGGCTTCGAGATCCCGTAGTGGGTGAGCAGCTTCCGCGTCCTTCGCGTGTCTTCGGCGGCGATGAGATCGACTTCCTTGAGAATTCGGAGGGCCCGCAGGGTGATGTCCTCGAGGTTGCCGATGGGCGTCGCGACGACGAAGAGAGTGCCGGGCATGGGAGGCATCTTATAATTGAAGGTCCCCTATGCCTTTGTATGAGTACCAGTGCACGAACTGTGGATACCGGTTCGAGAAGATCCGGAAGTTTTCCGACCCGCCCCTCGAGACGTGTCCCAAGTGCGGCGGCAAGGTTGAAAAACTGCTGTCGTCGCCGGCGTTTCAGTTCAAGGGCTCTGGTTTCTACGTCACGGATTACGTGCGCAAGGGTGACGCCGGAAAGGATGAGGGCAAGTCATCATCCAAGAGCGAAGGCAGTGACTCGGCCTCGTCAACCGCGAAGCCGGCTGGCGAATCCTCCTCTTCGTCTTCGAGTTCATCCTCGGGCGACACAGGCAGCAAGGAGAGCAAGCCGGCTGCACCGACGAAGCCGACGAAGTCTGACTGACGGCGTATAGTTATTCGCCATGCTCGACCCCGCATTTGTTCGCGACAATCTGGCCGACGTTCGCAGGCGACTGCGAGACCGCGGGCTCAATCCTGACGATGAGCTCGCGAGGTTCTCCGACGTTGACGCGAAGCGCCGTGCGCTGATTCCCGAAGTCGAACGGCTGCAGGCGCAGCAGAACGAATCGGGCCGGGCCGTGGCGCAAGCCAAGCGCGAGGGCAAAGATCCCAGCGCGGTGTTTGCCGAGAACAAAGCCCGGGCCAACCGCATTGCAGAGTTGCAGTCCGAGCTCACCGGAGTCGAGGGCGACATCGAGGCGCTGCTGGCGTCGATTCCGAACTTGCCGCACGAGAGCGTTCCGGTGGGGAAGTCAGCCTCGGAGAACGTCGAAGTAAAACGGTGGGGCAGTCCGCGTGCATTCGATTTCGAACCGAAACAGCACTGGGAGCTGGGTCCGGCGCTGGGGATTCTCGACTTCGAACGGGCTGCGCGCATGTCGGGCGCGCGGTTTTCGGTCCTGATCGGCGCCGGCGCGCGGCTCGCGCGCGCACTCATCGACTTCATGCTCGAGCTGCACACACGCGAGCATGGCTATCTCGAAATCGAACCGCCCTTCCTCGTGAATGGCGGCGCGCTTCGCGGCACCGGCAATTTGCCGAAGTTCGAACAGGACTTGTTCAAGATCGCCGGCGATTGGGATCTGTATCTCATCCCGACCGCGGAAGTGCCGCTGACCAACCTGCACCGCGAGGAAGATCTCGACGGCGCGGCCTTGCCGCTTCATTACACGGCCTACACGCCGTGTTTTCGGAGCGAAGCCGGCTCGTACGGCGCAGACGTACGCGGGTTGATCCGCCAACATCAATTCGACAAGGTCGAGCTCGTCAAGATCACGCGGGCGGATCAGTCGTACGCCGAACACGAACATCTCACGCGTCACGCAGAGACCGTGCTCGAACGTCTCGACCTGCCGTATCGCCGCATGCTCTTGTGCACGGGCGACATGGGATTTTCATCGGCGAAGACCTACGATCTCGAAGTGTGGCTGCCCGGCCAGAATGCCTACCGAGAGATCTCGTCGTGCAGCAATTGCGAAGATTTTCAAGCGCGGCGCGCCAGGATTCGCTACCGCGAGCCCGCTGCGGCTCCGGCGGCAGGAGACAAGAAGCCCGCCAAAGCGGGGAAGATGCGATTTGCGCACACGCTCAACGGCTCGGGCCTCGCCGTAGGCCGCACCTGGATCGCGATCGTCGAAAACTATCAGCAGGCGGATGGATCCGTCGTCGTGCCCGAACCGCTGCGAAAGTATATGGGCTGCGATCGCATCACGGCACGGTAGCGTCCCGGATCCGTTCAGCTCGCAGCGCTACTTCGACAAGCCGCGATACGCGGGAACAATCAGCAGATAGGCCACTCCCGCGGCCGCAATCACGGCCGTGAGTCCGAACGAGGTCGCCACCAACGGCACGAGTGCCGCGCCGATCACCGAGAAACAGCCGTTCACGCCCCAGGCCCAGAGGAACATCTCGTCCTTCTTCAAGCGCGTCAGCACGCTCATGCCGGTCGCCATCGGCAGGCCCATCAAAAACGCCGGTGGCGCGATCAGCAGGAAACAACACACCAGCCGCCAGGCATAGGGCAGACCGCCGATGCCGTTGAGCACGGTACCGAGCAGCAAGCTGTACGCGATGAGCAAAACGCCGATGGCCACACCGATGCCGGGCAGCATCGCGCGCGTCCGATCGCCGAATCGATCGGCGGCGAAGCTGCCGAGCCCTGAAAAGACGAGCATGCTCGTGATGAGAATCGACGCCGACACCGTCGCATTCGCCAACGCTTGAACGAACTGCGCGATCAAGCCGACCTCGACCGTGATGTACCCGAATCCGAGGCACGCGAAAAACAGAATCGTCAAGGCCTTTCCCGGATAACGGCTGAACGCCGCGCGCCATCCGAAGACGACCGGAATGGCAATCAGCACCACGCCGGCCATGCAGGCGATCGCCAGCGTAGCCCAGAGCAGGAGGTAACCCCATTCGTCCTGGAAGAGCTCGAGTCGATCGGTGATCCGGAGTAAGTCGCCAGGACGCACGTAGGCCGCGAAATACGGCCGCGCATTCGTCAACGGTCGCACGTCGAAGATGTACCGGGCATCGAACGTCTTCCAGTCGTTGTGGACGAGCGCCTGCCAGGCGAGCCGCCCGAGCACCGTCGCCGGCACCGTGTCCTGAGTGCCGACGGCCGACGAATCCGGCGCGGCCGTTGAATCGCCATGCCCGGCGTCGCTGTCGCCGAAGATCGATCGGCGAAAATCATCGAACACGTGATCGCCCGCCGCGGCATCGACCTTCAACCCGGGCGAATAAATCTCGTCGAACGACATCGAGGCCGTGTGCTTGCGCAGCGTGGCGAGGTCGGAGGCGGTGAATCCGCCGCGCTTATAGAGCACCGTCGCGGTCGACAAATAGCTCGAGACGACGAAAAAGTGGCTGGCGATATCCGCGTCGCCCGCGGCGCGCGCGGCTGCCGCCATCGTCGAATACAGTTTGAGCACCGACTTCGGCGGCTCCTCTTTGTTCCAGAGCGTCACCGACAGCACGCCGCGATCGGTCAGCGCGCGCATGTAATGCTCGAACGATTCTTCGGAATATGAATATTTCTCCACGATGGCGAAGCCGCCGGGATTGGAGAGACCGGCCGAGTCGGCCAGGCTGAGATCGATGACGTCGTAGCGCTCGCTGGTATGCGCGAGATACAGCCTGCCATCGTAGGGAATGACGGTGACGCGGCCGAGAATGTCGTTCGTGAACCGCTTGAGCACATCGTCGCGCCGAAACGCGTCGAGCAGGGCAGGATTCGATTCGCCGACCGTCACCCTCGAGGCGCCGCTTTGCAGCGCCACCATCGCCGACATGCCGCCGCCAAATTGCACGACGAACGTGCGCGGCCGGTCGGTGATCAAATACGGATAGATCATCGGCAGGTAATGGAAATAGGCCGTCTCGGATCCCTTCAGCTCTCGCATTACGCCGACTGGTCCGTCGCCATCGATGTACAAACCCAGATAGGCGTTGGCGGGCATCGTGTCGAGGTTGAGTGAGGCGTTATCCGACAGGCCAGGCGCGAAGTGCAAGTACGAGCTGCTGTAGACCTCGAGGTGGCCGAACGGCGAGAAAGATTCCTGCTCGAGCTTGCTATCCGGAAACTTGCGCGCGTACGACACGCCTTTGTAGTCGGAGACGGTCAGCACGGGAATATGCAGCAGGTTCGGCAGCGTCAGATGTG
>Ga0070731_10000706_pt1 | contig 40756 bp, 34 predicted proteins | sample Coa_R1_2_FD_66448 | JGI IMG/M metagenome (GOLD analysis project Ga0070731, IMG submission 66448) | Surface soil microbial communities from Centralia Pennsylvania, which are recovering from an underground coalmine fire - Coalmine... | ecosystem: Environmental > Terrestrial > Soil > Unclassified ...
ATGTCGTGGCAGGACACGCCTCTTCAATTCTTGCGGGCGTTCTCCGGGGGGTCCAGCGGAGCCCTGAGCCAGGACTCGGGCACCCTGAACCGCCAAGGCTGAAGCTCTGCGGCGTGCGGGACGTCCCATGGGTCAAGCACCCCCTTCCCGCGGAATCCCCTCTACTTGGCTGGAGGAGAAGCCTCCTTGGAAATCACGCGAGTTCCCGCGCGGAGTTCGTCCGTGCCCCGCTGGGCGATCTGGTCTCCGGCCGAAAGATCTCCGAAGACCTCGATCAGAGTCCCCACGGGCTGCCCCGGCCTCACATCCACCCACTCGGTCTTGTCCTCCCGGATGCGGATGACGAATTTCCTCTCCGTCGTGGTGGCGACGGCGCTTTGAGGAACGAAAAGAGACGGCGCTGGCCGCGACATTTCCCAGGTGACTTCGGCGAACATGCCTGGGGTAAGCTTCCTGTCCCCGTTCTGGACGTCGAGCTCGACGGGCATGGTTCGCATCTTGGAATCCAGAGCATAGGCCTCCCGGGAAACGGTACCGGCAAAGACCTCCCCGGGGTAGGCGGGAACCGTGAAGTGAAGCGTCTGCCCCTGAGGGATCCCCCCGACCGCCGACTCGGGCACATACACGACGAGACGAAGCCGCGCGATTTCCTGGATGCGCACCAGGGGAAGGGAGGATGCCGGGCCCACAAGGCTTCCCTCATGGACATTGCGTTCGGTGATGACCCCGTCGAACGGCGCCGCGATCTTGAGATAGGCCTCGTTCTGAGAGTAGGCTTGGAGGCGCGAACGATCCGCAGCGACCAACTTCTCTGCGATCTCGACGTCATTCCCGGCCACCACGCCCGGTGTCTTGGCCGCCACTTCGAGTCGTTTGTAGGTCGCCAGATTCGAAGCGAGTTTCGCCTCGGCCTCGTTCTTTTGCGCCTCGAGCTCGGGCGCCGTGAGCTGGGCCAGGAGCTCGCCCTTTTTGACGTCGCTCCCCCGGTCGACGCCGATCCTCTCCACGAAGCTTGGGAGCTTCGCGAAGAGCGCGACGTTCCGGTACGCCCAAAGCTCGCCCGGAAGCCGGATCGACTTGGAGAGCTTCTGGGATATCACCTTGACGGCGAGGACGGTGGGAACCGCCGCGTCTCCTGTTCCCGTGCTCGCCGGAGCTTGCGAGGTCACAGGTTCGGCTGAAGTCCTCTCGCAGCCCAAGGCCGGCAGGAGCGAGACGAGGACGAGGAGAGATCGAGGGAGCACGATCTTCATAAAGATTCTCACCTATGTTCCTTGAACACCTTCGCCAGCGAGGCCTTCCGGATGAATGGAGGCGGATGTCACGGCTGCCCTCCTCTGGACGATCGCGAAGAAGGCGGGGAGGATCAGAAGAACCGACAGAGTCGAGGCCACCAACCCACCAATGACGGCCCGTCCCAGAGGGGCCGTCTGTTCGCCGCCTTCCCCCACGGCCAAGGCCATCGGGATCATCCCCGCGATCATGGCCATACTGGTCATCAGAATGGGACGAAGCCGGCTTCGGGCGCCCTCGACCGCTGCCTGGATCGACCCCTGCCCATTGCGCCGGGCGCGTTCCGCGAACGTGACGAGCAAAATCGCATTGGCGACGCCCACGCCGATCGCCGTAATGGCCCCCATGAACGACTGTACGTTGAGGGTCGTGCCCGTAAGCTTGAGCGCCACCACCACCCCCGAGACGATCGCCGGCACCATGGAGAGGACGATCAGGGGCAATCGGATCGACTGGAAGTTCGCCATGAGAAGCAGCAAGATGGCGCCGATCGCAAGGCCCAGTCCGAGAGAGAGCCCCGCGAGCGTCTGGTTCATCGGCGGAACCTGGCCCCGGAGGTTGATCACGACTCCCTTGGGCACCTCCCCCGCACGCTGGATGGCAGCCTCGACTTCCTGGTGCACGCTCTTCAGATCCCTCCCCGGGGCGATGTTGGCCGACAGGAGGACCATCCGCTGCATGTTGTAGCGGTCATACTCTCCGGGCATGGAGCCGAACCGGACCTGCGCCAGATCCTCGACAAGAGGCCCGGGCGCTCCGGAGACGACCGGAATGCTCTCTACGTCTTCGGGCGACCTCATGTCATGCTGTGGAACTTCGACTTGGATCTGGTAGGCGATCCCCGTGCCGGGGTCTCGCCAATAGTTGGCGTCGATGTACCGACTCGAGGAAGTGGTGGGCGTGAGGGAACGGGCCACCTCCCGCATACTGAGGCCCAACTGCGCCGCCCTCTCGCGATCGACCCGGATGTCGAGCGTCGGATACTCCATCGGAATGGCGTATTGGAGATCCCGGAGCGAGCGGACATCCCGGAGCTCCTTGAGGACCTTCTCGGCGAAGGCCCGATCCGCCGAAAAATTGGGGCCCTGTACCGCCACCTCGATGGGGGTCGGGGCGCCAAAGTTCATGATCTGGCTGACGATGTCCCCCGCCTCAAAGGAAAGGCTGGTCCCCGGCGGAAGAACGGAAGGGAGTCTTTCTCTCAGCCTCTCTTTGAGCGCCTGGACCCGGAGCCCCGAGTCCTTCTTCAGGGCCACCAGGAGGACCGCTTCGTGGGGACCGCTCGTCCACAGGAAGATGGCGTTGATGGGATAACTCGCGGGCACGACCCCGATGAAGCTCAGTGTAATCGCCACTTTCTCAGGACCGGCCACTTCGCGGATGGCCTCCAGAGCCTTCAAGACGATCGTCTCCGTCCGCTCGACGCGAGTCCCCGTCGGCGCGCGAAGCCGGAGCTGAAACTGTCCCGCGTCCACGGTGGGGAAGATGTCCGTTCCCAACGCGCCGCCGACCGACATCAGGACGACAGCAGCCGATCCGAGATACCCGAGAATCAGGAACCACCGAAGGACCAGAAGGCGTTCGAGGAACCGCCCGTAGCCGTCCTGAACTCTCCGGAAAAGAGTCTGTTCCTTCGGTCGTCCGTGCGCTTCCTTCAACCACCAGACGGAAAGAATCGGGACCAGACTCGAGGAGAGGAGGTACGACCCGAGCATGGAGAACCCCACCGCAAGGGAGAGGGGGACGAAGAGGGCACGCGAGATTCCAACCATGAAGAAGGAGGGTGCGAAGACCGCCAGGATGGACAGCATGGCGAGGAATCTCGGAACGATCGTCTCTTTCGTCGCTTCGTACACGGCGTGGGACCGGGTCCCGCCGCGCGCGAGATGGACGTGGATGTTCTCGATCGCGACCGTGGCCTCGTCCACCAAGACGCCGATCGCCAGCGCCAGGCCCCCCAGCGTCATGATGTTCAGCGTCTGTCCGGTCAGCCAGAGTCCGACCACCCCCCCCAGGAGCGCAAAGGGGATGGTGAGGACCACGATGAAGGCGCTGCGCAGATCCCGGAGAAAGAGAAGAACCATCAGGCCGGTCAGCAGGGCTCCGAGCCCCCCTTCCAATCCGAGGCCCCTCAAGGAATTCTTCACGTAGATGGACTGGTCGAACTCGAAGCTCACTTTGATGTCCCCCGATTGGGGCGTGAGCGAATCGAGGAGCGCTTGCATCTTCGGGATCTCGCTTTTCACGCGATCAACCACCTCCAACGTCGAGGCGTCGGCTCTCTTGGTGACGTTGATATAGATCGTCCGGCGGCTGTTGACGAGGGCGTAACTGGTGAGGACGTCCGTACCGTTCAGGACCGTTCCGACGTCGCGCAAGTAGACGGTCGGTCCTGATCCCGTTCGGAGAGGAAGGGACGCCAGCTCCTGGATGTCGGTCACCACCGAGTTGATGGGGGCGATGCGGTTGATGTCGCCGACCCGCACATTTCCCGCGGGGGAGATCACGTTCGCGGCGGAGATCGACCGGACGACCTCTTCGGGGGCCATTTGATACTCGCGAAGGCGGTTGGGATCGACCCGGACGACCACCGTTCGCTGACTCGCTCCGAAGGGCGGCGGGGCGGAGACGCCGGGAATGCTGGCGAACATGGGGCGCACCCGGTTGAGCGCCAGGTCCTGGACCTCGGACGTGGGGCGCGTATCGCTCGAAAGGACGAGCTGTCCCACCGGGACGCTTCCGGCGTCAAAGCGCATGATGAACGGAGGCACCGTGCCCGGGGGCATGAAGGCCCTGGCCCGCTCGACATAGGACACCGTTTGAGCCAAGGCCTGACTCATGTCGGTCCCGGGATGGAAGAAGAGCTTGACCAGGCCCGTATTCTGGATCGACTTGGACTCCACGTGATCGATCCCCGTGATGTACAGGAAGTGATATTCGTAGTAGTAGACCAGGTAGCCTTCCATCTGGGAGGGGTCCATGCCCCCATAGGGTTGAGCGACATAGATGACCGGGATGTTCAGATCGGGGAAGATATCCACGGGCATCCGCTTCGCCGCCAACCCGGACCCAATCGCGACTCCGAGGACCGCGACGAGGATCGTCAAGGGGCGTCGAAACGCGAGGTCGATGAGCCACATGTCTAGTCTCTCCTCCTATCGAGGCGTCTGTTCGAGCACCTGAAGGAACGGCGCCACGTCACCCTGGACTCTGGACGCCTGCGATAGGACCCGCCAGACCGCCAGCTTGGCCACCGTGTCGTCGATTTCGGCCCGGGCCAGGAGTTGCCGGGTCTCGGCGACCTCGCTGATCGTTCCCAAGCCGTTCTGGTATCTCGTGGTCGACTGCATCTCGGCGTCTTGGGCGGCTTTGAGTTGAACCGGAGTCTTCTCCAAGACCCCTAAGGCGGCCTCCAGCGCCGATCGCACCTTCGCCTCCTGCAGCCTCAGCCCCAGAATGATCTGATCGAGCCGCGACCGTTCCGCCTGCTCGTTTCCTCCCTCGATCGCGCTTCGGGCTTTCAACTGGAAGTGGTCCATCAAGGGGAACGTGATGGTCAGACCCGCTTCCCAGTTGGCCCGGTCGGGAAGAAGCCCCTCGTCCCCATCCAAGGTCTTTCCCGTCGAATCAAAGCCGGTTCCGCGACCATTGGCCATGAGCTGAAGGAGAAACTTGGGATAATAGGCGGACTCCAGAGCCTTCACCCGGGCCCGAAGGACCTCGATGGAGGCTTTCTGACTTTGACTGAGGGGGTGAGCGGCGGGGTCGATGGCCGGAACCTCGGTCCGGAGCGGAAGCTTGAGCAGCGGGCCGGGATCGATCGCCACGGTTCCTTCCCCGAAACCCAGCGCTTCAAGCAGGGTCGCCCGGGCATCATCGACGATCCGCTTGACCTGGGTGAGCTGGATATGGGCCTGGGCCAATTCCGCATCGGCCCGAGACGCATCCGCGCCGGGCCGAAGCTGCTGACCCGCCAGGACGTGGACGCTCTGGGTAAAGACGGTCCACCGGTCCACATTGGATTGGGCCGTCCGGTAAGACTCTTGCGCCGCGAGCAATGCCAGGAACGCCTCGGCGGCGTTCGTGGCCGCCTCCAGACGGGTGATCTCAACCTGCGAATGGGCTTGTGCCATGGTCGCCCGAGTGACGTCCACCGATGCCGATCGATATCCGAAGTCGAACGGTTCGAGGGCGAACAAAACCCCTCCCGCGCTTCCCCAGGAATTGTTCCAGGTGGGTGTTGAGGCGACAGGACCGGAGAGCCCGGGAATGACGGGGTTCGGGAGGATCGTGCCTGAAAAATTGTTTCTCGTCGCCCGGATCTCCTGCCAGAGGAGATCGATGCGAGGCAGGTAGGCGGTATTGGCCAGGTCGATGCCCCCCCCGGCGGCGTCCACCCGAGCCCTGGCCGCGCGGATCGAGGGATAATTCGAAAGGGCGATCTCCACCGCTTGCTGCAAGGTGACTGGACCATCGGGAAGCCGCTGGACGCGTTGCACCGCCAGGGGATAAGGATGGGCGAGATAAAGGTCCATCCCACTCCGGGATTCGGATGTCGGCAGACCCGCGCATCCCGATGAGCCGGCGATGATGGCGAGCAGCTGGAGTACTCCCGGAGTTCCCCTCGTCCTGGTCAGCCGCATGGCTTTCGACCCTCCTGTGTCTTCCGGGGCTCCGGACCGGTCCGCCGCCTCCGGCCGCCTTGGCGGCCGTTGCGCCGCCTGGTGATCAGGAGCCCGGCCTCTCACGACGCCCGCATGGCGGTGCGCGGAGCCCGGCCGTTCCGCCGACTTCGGCAAGCTCGATGGACGGGCCCGTCGCTTGAGTGGCGAATCTTCATTGTGATTGGCATGATTCCGTATTATTATATTGAAAGTCGATAGCGGGATACAAGAGTGAAACAGCAAGCTCATCAAGAGCTCTACTCGGGTCTCATCCGTCTACACATCCTGCACCATGCCGCCCAAGAATCCATCTTCGGGCTGGGGATTATCGAAGAGCTGGGGCACCACGGGTACAGCCTTTCGGCGGGGACGATTTACCCGGTCCTCCACAGTCTGGAGAAGAAGGGCTACCTGAAATCACGCCTCAAGCGTACCGGGTCGCACAGTCGCCGCTTTTACCGGGCGACGCCGGAAGGTCGTATGGCTCTCCTCTCCGCCAAGGAAAAGGTACGGGAGCTGTTTGGCGAGCTGTTTGAAGAGGAGTAGGTGCACGCCCGATCCCGTCCAAGAACGTCCTCATCGTGATCCGATGGGCGAAGGTCTGGATGCGCCTTCCAATCCCGGTGTGGATCTGAACGAGCACGCATGGCGCGGGGGACGTGACGTCGTCCTTGCATCTGCTGTTTTTGGTGGCGGGACATCTCGCGAGCCTCCACGCGGACCGGCTGCCTCGGCCGGGTGACCCTTCGTCACGCCGGGACCCCTGGTCCGAAACGGTCCCCTTCGACCCATCGAGGCGCGATGTCTGAGGGGGTGTCACGAGGATTGGTTCAGCGGCTCGCGGGTTCTGGAGAGGGGCGGATCTGGGGAGTTTTCGGCCCATCACGCAACCTTCCAACTCTGGAAGCGGGTGGACCAGGAAAGATATAGTGTTCTCCGGGAGCTGGGCTCCGGGCTGTCGCCTCGTTCACCTCTGAACGCGGACCTCAGATCCTGCGAACCGAGTCCATCTAAAGCGTCAGGGGGGATTTAAAGGAGGCCGAGGAAAACGTGAATATTAACCGGACCTTAACTTTGATTGCACAACATCTTAGCAACCTCTGCCTATTATTCGCACCCATAAAGACCGGAATCGCTTCGGTCAAGTGGATGAATGGGAGGGATAAATGAGCAGACTTTGGTGTGCGGTCTTGGCTGTAGCGCTTTCGAGCAGTGCCTTTGCCCGGACACCGGCCGGCGCAGGGGACGACAACGATACGAAAACCAGCGATGGCCCCCGGGTCAAGTCCCTGGAAACCCTGAATGCCGAGCTTGAGGCGCAGAGAATCGAACTCGACGCGCAGCGGGTGCAGATCCAGTCGCTGCTGAAGGCGCAGAACCCCGCCATGAGTCTGGAAGGGTCGGGGGCACTCCCCGCGCCGCAGGACAAGGCTGCGATGCCCGACGTCAAGTCCAAGTGGAATCTGACGATCTACGGATTCGTGGAAGCCGACTTCATTGAGGACAGCAAGCAGGAAGGGACGGGCGACACGTTCGGAAACTCCCTCCTGATCGCCGGGCACGGGACGTACGCCACGGAGCACAATCAGCTGACCTTTGGAGCGCGCAACTCACGGATCGGCCTGAACGGCTCCGCTCCCGAGTATGCTGGATTCCGGGCGAGCGCGAAACTCGAAATGGACTTCGAGGGCACCAACGGCGGCGCTGGCGTGGAAAACAACGCGACCTGGACGAACCCCACGTTCCGCATCCGCCACATGTACGTGAAATTGGAATCGGATATCGTGACCTTCACCATCGGGCAGGGGTGGGAACTGATCGGATGGCAGCCCTACTTCATGCCGGACACGGTCGACATCCAAGGAGTGGCCGGGGAAGTTTACTCGCGCAGCCCCAAGTTCCAGGTGAGCCACGACTTCAAGGGCCCTCTGGATATCGAGATTGCCGCCGCGGCGTCCCGGCCGGTCGAGCGCGGCTCCAACACCCCGGATCTCCAGGCGGGGATCAAGTTCTCGCTTCCGGATTGGGTGGGGTATCACTCGATCGGTGCCGCCGGCGGCTCGATCGATGCGGCGGCCATCGGCCTCAGCGGCTGCTATCGCGATTTCCGGGTTCCGAGGCCCGGCGCGGCCTTCTTTGCCCCTCAGATTCCCAGCGACTCGGTCAGCGCGCGCGGCGAGGCGGGATGCTTGGACATCTTCCTGCCGCTCCTTCATCCGGACAAGGAGAGCAAGGCGAATTCGCTCTCCTTCACCGGGGAAATCCTGTACGGCAAGGGAATCAACGACCTGTATACCGGCTTCAGCGGTGTTTCGGCCGGGGCGGCCGGCGCCGTTGCCGGCGTCGCCGATAACGGCTTTGTCGGATGGGAGAATCAGCATCTCGAAGCCGTTCAGTGGCGGACCACGATGCTGGGGCTTCAGTATGTCCTCCCCGGGGATGGAGCCTGGTGGATTGCCTTCAACTACTCCACCTGCAAATCCGACAACATGAACAAGCTGGGCACCGCTCCTTCGGCGGCGGGCACCCCGACTCCCATCGCCACCTCCTTCGGGGGAGCTGCCGGGACCGGCGCCTTCAAGGCCTCGCAGTGGTTGAACTTCGACCTCTTCTGGGATGTGACTCCGGCGGTCCGCTTCGGGATGTCGATCGACCAGTACCGGGACACCTATGCGGGAGCGAACAATCCTGCAAGCGTGGTCATCCAGAGGGATGCGAGGGAAACGCACTTCCAATTCTCGGCCTTCTACATCTTCTAAAGGATGGAGTAAGGTCACCTGGACGGGGAACTCCGCCGGCGGGATTGAAGAATCCCGCCGGCTTCCCGTCCCGGGGTTCGGCCGGGGTGAGGCATCCCGTGGGGCTGCCCTGAGCCGGAGCTCGGTCGGTTGGGGGCCGCCCAGGAGACGATGGAAGGAAGCACCCAAGAAGAATCGAAGATCTCGCCATGGCCTTCGCGAAATCCCGCCTCTTTCTGCTCCCCGTGCTCATCGCCGGCTGCACCTCCTTTGATCAGTCGGATGATGGAACTTCCCGGGAGGTCTTGCTGGGGAAACTCTTCACCGTCGCTCTTCCGGCGCTGGCCCAGCCACGAGCGGCGCAGGTGCAGAAGGAGAACATCGTCCGGTTCGTGGTGGTCCATCGGAATTCCCCGCTGGGCATGGACACCTTCGAATTCAAGGCGGTCGGGACCGGTGAGACCGATATCCACATCCCCAAAGCCCCCACTCCGTCGGAGGGTTCAGACTTCGTCCTTACCGTGAAGGTCGTCCTCGGCGGTACTCCCTACTGACCAGCCAAGACAGGGAGCTTCCCCGGGATCCCGTCAGCTGAGGGAAAGCCGAGCGTCGGCTCGCAACGACCCATAGGGTGCTTGGATGGGCATCGCTGGTCCGGGGAAGCCCGGGAGTCGAGAGCCAGAGTCTCCGTATGACTCGTGAACTGATTCTGATCGTGTACCCGTCGCACCCTCAACGAACCCGGATCCAGGAGGCCCTGGAAGCCGCTGGATTCCAAGTGTTGATCGCATCCGATGTCCCAGCGGCACGGGCCTTCTTGTCCGCACATCCTCCGGTGGCGACGGTCATTGGGAATGTCGGCGGCATTGATGGACTGGCTCTGTGTCGAAGCCTGAGGGGCGAAGAGGAGACGCGGGGCCTTCCGATCATCATTCTCAACGTCTCCGGGAGGGAGCCGAGTCGCCTGGCGGCCTTTGAGGCCGGAGCCGACGACAGTTTATCCCGCCCGTTTGCGCTTCGCGAATTGACGGCGAGGGTGAGGGCGCTCGTGCGACGCTCCTCCCGGAACGCTCTTCCCGAGAAGATCCTGCAGTCGGGCGATCTCGTGCTGGACGCGGGAAGATACCGGGTCACTTTTCAGGGAAGAACGGTGGACTTGAGCGTGGCGGAATTCCGGATCCTGTGGTTCTTGGCCCAGCACCCCGGGCGAGTCCTCCAGCGGGATGAAATCCTGAAGGGCGGTTTTGATGTCGAGGACAGTCCCCGAAACCGCATCGTGGACGTGTACATGGTCAGTATCCGGCAGAAGTTGGGGCCCGACCTGATCGAAACCGTTTCCGGAATCGGCTATCGCCTCCGGGAACGAATCCGACGAGATCGGTAGCGGGTTCCTGGAGACGCCAAGCCCAAGTCCAGCCTCCAGCCCGCCGGGTTTGCCGACAGAATCGCCCGACGTGGAGGGGACGACACGATTCCCGGCCGGGAAAGTCCGCCCCAGGGACCTCCCGGCATGGTCGAGGTGGGATGTTGGCCGTTGGACCGCTCCGGTGGTTCCGGGAATTGATCGGAGGGATGCCGAGGAGAGGACCCCCCTCTCTTACTTTAGGGGTCCCTCCCGGAACGCAGCGGAGGTCTTCGCGCTGGGAGGAGCCTCCGCTACCTCGTCTTCGATGTAGACATCGACCAGTTGACCCGGGAACAGGGTGACGCCCTTTAGCGGGGCGAAACGGAAGATGACCGGCAGCACCCGAACATCCACTCGCTCGCTCCGTTGGTCCGACAGCTCGATTTTGGGCAGCACGTAGGGAGTCGTCCGCACGTACTCCATCGGCATGGTCACGTCGGTGCCCCGGACGCGCAGGACGGCCTTCATGGCGGCCGTCCGGGGAAGGCGGTGTACCAGGATCTCATCCACGTAGCAGCGGACCGCAAGCGTGGCCTGGGTGCTGCCCATGACGACGACGGGGGTGCTTCCCTTGGTATAGGTATCGTAGACTCCCTGGGGGGAAATGTACCCGCCGACCCCCACGTTAATCGAGAGGACGATGCCGTCGATGGGGGCCCGGACGAGGTACTTCGACAGGAGCGCGGCGGCGGACAGGTACTGCTTGCGGAGAGCTTCGACCTGATGCTCCTGGGTCCGCACATCATATTCCCAGGCGCCGGCCTTCAGAAGCTCGTATTGCTTCCGGGCAACCTCGAGATTCGCCCGGGCTTGGCCGACAGTGTTCTGCGCGGTGTCCAGGTCTTCCTTGCTGACCGCTCCGGGGTCCATCGCGTAGGCGTTTTTCTTCTTCTGGTACTGATCCTGGGCGAGCTTGAGTCCCGCCTCGGCGGACTCCACCTGCGCCTGGGCGACGTCCAGAGTTTCCTTCCGGGGCTGGGCCTTCAGTTGCTCCAGGGTTGCCAGCGCTGCTTCCGATTGGGCCTGGAGCTGATCCACCGTGGGCCGCTGTACGGAGTCGTCGATCTGGATGAGCGGCGCCCCGGCCGTGACGTGTTGCCCCTCGGACACGAGCAGCTGGATCGCAGGTCCAGCAACCTCGGGATACAGGTTGATGTTGGCCCCGTTGGTGAGATCGCTTTCGACAATCCCGATCGAATAGATCCCCTTGGGGAAGGGATTGGAGACGGGGCTGAAGGCCGGCTGCAGGGGCGGTTTCTTCCTCGAAAAGGCGTAGGCCGAGACGAGGCCGGCCAGGAGGCCCAAGGCCGACAGGAGGAACAGGACTTTGCGGCTCATGCGGCTCTCCCTTCCACGATGCTCTTCAGGCGGCCGTCTTCCATCTTCACCACCCGGTCTGCGTACTCGAAAATGCGCGCGTCGTGGGTGACCACGAGGATCGAGCGGTGTTCGTTCAGGACCTGGGTCTTCACAAACTCGATGATCTTCCGGCCCGTATCTCCGTCGAGCGAGGCGGTGGGCTCGTCGAACACCAGGATGTCCGGAGCGCTGACGATGGCGCGAGCGATCGCGACACGCTGCTGTTCGCCGCCGCTCAGTTTCACGGGCGGCAAGTGGGCACGCCCCTTCAGCCCCACGATGTCCAGGTAGCGGAGCGCCTGGGCCAGGGCCTGCCCCCACTCGACTCGTTTCAAGATGAGGGGGATCGCCACGTTTTCGACGGTGCTTAGACGCGGGAAGAGGTGATAGTCCTGGAAGACGAATCCAATCGTTTTCAGGCGAAAGTCGGCGATTTCGTCCTTGCCGAGCCTCCAGATATCCTTCCCCTTTACTTCGACGGATCCTTCGTTGGGTCTGAGGATCCCGGAAATGAGGCTGAGCAGCGTCGTCTTTCCGCTCCCCGACGGTCCCACGATGTAAACCATTTCGCCGAAGCGGGCCTCAAGGCTTACGCCGCGAACCGCCAGAGTCCGGGTCTCCCCTTCCCCGAACCATTTGGTCAGGTTCGTCGCACGAATGGCCACGTCGGTCACGCTTACCCCCTGAAGATGTCGAAGGGCTCGATCCGGAGCACTTTGCGCACGCCGATATAGCTCGAGATCCCTGCAATCACGACCACCATGACGAGCGCCAGTCCCAGATTGCGATAGACGATCATGGACGCGTAATCCGGGAGCCGGAGTTTCGCGATGCCGATGAGCAGCGTGCTGAGGCCTACCCCCAGGCCGTACCCCGCCAAGCACGTCAAGAATGCCTGGAAGAGGATCATGGAGACCAGTTCGGACCCTTTCGCGCCGATCGCCTTTAGGGCGCCGAATTTCTCGAGGTTCTCCAGGATGAACGTATAGAAGGTCTGCCCGGAAATGGAGAGCCCCACGATGAAGCTGATCGAGGTCATGATCAGCATATTGATCCCCATCCCGGTCTGCCAGGTGTAGAAGGTCGAAATCTTGGCCACGAACTGTTCGCGAGTGAGGGCCTGGTACCCCAACTTCTCGACGTCGGCCTGAATGCCGGCAATGGCGCCGTCGCTCTTGGGTTCGACAAGAATGTAGGCCGTCGTAAACCTCATGGTGGGAACATACTGGATGGCCCGTCGGTAGGTCGTGTACAGCGTGGGGACTCCGAAGAGGCCGCTCGAGACGACCTTGGCGATTCCGACCACCTTCACCTCGTGGTCGTTCAGTTCGAAGGAGCTCCCGAGCTTGGGTCGTCCCAGCTTTGCGAACTCGGCATCTTTCACGACGAAGAACCCATTCTCGGCATAAATGTCCTCAATCCGCCCTTCCAGGAGGTCCGGGCGCCCAAAGAGGGTGTCATCATCGAGACCGATGACGTTGACCGACTGGTAGGTGCCGTCGGGGAGCTTGACGAGGGCTCCGCCCGAATAGAGTGGCACCGCATATTTCACGCCGTTCATGCTCCGGACGGCGTCCAGGACATAGTCCGGCATGGGGATGCTTGCGGCCGCCGTGTTGACGGCCGGATCCATGACCCAGATGCGGGCTCCCAGGTTATTGATCGTCGAGGAGGCGCGGTCGAGGACCCCCGCGAACATCGAGGTCATCTGGACCATGAGAAAGGACGCGAACGTGATTCCAACGAGGAGTGCGGCAAACTTACCCCTGTCGTTCACCAAGAGGAGGAACGCGAGCTTCAGGATTCCCTTCACGGAGGGCCTCCCTTGAGCCCGGCCCGGGTGCCCATTCGATCTCCTTCCCGTCGTGGATCCACGACTAATGTCGGTGAAGTGCAAATCCCGGGCCACCGGAGCGTCCGTCCCAGACGACGGAGAAACGCCTGGTTCGCTGGAAGACCGCGGAAAAGTCCGCGATATCACCGGTTTTCACGCGCCCCCTCGGCCGCCCCCCCCGAGCCGCTAGAAGTCGCTCAGCGTGCGAGGAGGAATGATGATGCGGAGGGCATTCAGAATGGCCAGGACATCAATCCCTTCCTGGGCGAGCGCCCCCAGGACCGGCGGGAGGAGACCTCCGGCGGCAAGGGCCATTCCGACGGCGCTCAGGACCATCCCGCCCACGGCACTTTCGAGGGCGAGTCGCCTCATGCGGCGGCTGAGGTGAAAAAGTTCGTCCACGCGGCGGAGCGAACCGTCCAGGATGACGGCGCCCGCCGCTTCGGCGGTGACGTCGCTTCCCCGGCCGAAGGCGACCCCGACCGTTGCGGCCTGAAGCGCGGGAGCGTCGTTGATCCCGTCTCCGAGGAAGAGCGTTCGCGCGCGCTTCGTCTCTTCGGACACGATCGCCACTTTGTCCTCGGGTTTCCGACCGGCGAAGATCTCCGTGATCCCAACCTGCCGCGCCAGATACTCCACCTCGGGGGCGCGATCGCCCGACACGAGCAGTACCCGGTCGAAACGATGTTTCGGTCCCAGATGCTGGACGAAGGTCCGGCTGTCGCTTCGCGGGGCATCCTGAAAGCGGTAGAGTCCCCGCAGCTGGCCGTCCACCAGGACCAGGCATTCGAGGCCCGGGCCGACGGACGGAAGCGGCGTCGTGATAGAGGGGTCCCGCCGCTCCAAGGCGTTGCGTCCTGTCACGACGATCTCGTGATTCGCCACCCTTCCCCGCAAGCCCTCTCCGGGCGGCTCCGCCATTTCCATTGCCGGCTCCAACGCCAGCCCCTCCTCTTTTGCGGCGGCGAGGAGCGCTCCGGCCAGGGGATGTTTCGAGTACTGTTCCAGACTGGCCACCAGGCGAAGGGTTTCTGCCCGATCCTGTCCCGAAAGGACGACCTGGTCCGTCAGTTTCGGAATGCCCAGGGTCAGGGTCCCCGTCTTGTCGAAGATGATCGTCCGAACGGAGTCGATCTGCTCCAGGACGGCCGGATCCCGGATGATAATGCTCCGCTCCGCGGCCAGCGTGATGGCACCGACGACGGCGACGGGAATCGCGATGAGCAGGGGACACGGCGTGGCGACGACGAGCACGGCGAGAAACCGGACCGCACTTCCCGAGGCAAAAGACGCGATCGCGGCGACGAGGAGAGCCAGCGGCGCATAGATCGCCCCCAGGCGATCCGCCAAACGGCGGATTCGCGGGCGCTTTTCCTCCGTATCGCGCATGACTTTCATGATTTTGGCAAAGCGCGAGTCCGCCGCCACCCGGGTGGCCCGAATGGTCAGCCCGGTTTCTCCGTTTACCGCCCCCGATATCACGTCCGAACCGGGGGACTTCCGCATCTTGAACGGCTCGCCGGTCAAGTACGACTCGTCCATGGACCCGCTTCCCTCGATGACTCGGCCGTCCACCGGACAACACTCGTGCGGGAAGACGATCAATTCGTCCCCGACCCGCACCTCCTCCAGGGGCGTGTCTTCGATCTGATCCGCTCGGCGGCGATGGGCCGCCGTCGGTTCACGACGGGCGAGGGCTTGGAGCGCTCCCGACGCGCGAGCGACGGCGAAGCGTTCGATCACGGCGCCGGTGGACACCATGAGGACGACCAGCGCTCCAGCCAGATACTCTCCCAAGACGGCCGAGGTCAGGATCGAGATCCCCGCCAGCACGTCCGAGCCGATCTCGCGACGCAGGAGCTTCGCTCCCAGAGCGATCAGTTGAGGGACGCCTCCGAATACGAGGACCCCGACTAGCGGTGCGTCCGCCCGAAAGCCCGACCAGCCCAGGGCATACCGAAGGAGGAGAGCCATCCCGATGCCGAGTACGGATCCCCCCAGGATGAGGGAATGTCTCGTGGGGAACGTGGCCCCCTGGTCCCCTCGACGCTCCGGCTGACGGACGCTCATGAAGTCGCCCCATCGTAGCGAGCCCGATGGTTGGTGCGGAGGGAATCTTGTACCGCCGGGCCGCCGCGACTAGGGAAGCCTTGGACGCTCTACCGGAGCGCCGGACTCTTGCGGGGTCGAGCCCCCTTCGTCGCAAGTAGGGCGGCCATACCGCCCAGGTCGCGCAACCAGCGTTCGCCCGAGCCGACAAAGGTCAGGCCGGCCGCCGGGCGATGCGACAGGGCGTAGGTCACCACGTCTTGCGCGATCGAGGTGGGTTTCACCTCGTCGCCGCAGAAGGGACAACGCAGTTCCAGCCCCGGGCGATGGACGCCGCAGCCGGTGCACACGACGCCCGGAATCGGATCGAATTCGTCCAAGTAGACCCGGCCCGCGTGGCCACTCCAGAGCGCCTGAAGAACGTCGTTGGGTCCCAGTGCCACCTTGCCGCCTTCGGCCCGAGCCTCGTGGAATTCCACGATCCGCGCCGCGGTGTCCTCCGAAGCCCAAGCGTCCAGCTCCCGCGTGGCTTCAGAAACCGCCATCTTCCTGGCCGCGCCAAGAACCTTGAGGCGTCTGGTGAGGCCGGCGTCCAGATGCCGTTCCAGTTCGCTCCTGAGCTCCCGGGGTCCGGAGAGGAACACGATCTCGCCCGGGTTTTCCGCATGGAGATGTCGGAGAACTTTGGCGCCGTCCCGGACGAGGGTTCGGAACGACTCATTTTCCCGCTGCTGACGCCGGTCCCGTTCCGAGCCACCCCTGCTCCCGCTAAAGGAATCCATACCGGCTCGGGACGTCCGATGTTCCCGGTCGTCCACCGGATCGTGCAACTGCTTCTTGAACACGGATCGGGCCCCGCCGGCCCGGAGCTCCTGAAGCTCCAGCGCATGCCCCTCGGCGAGGACGAGATAGCCCCGGGGAGAGCGCGATTCCCACGCCAGAATGGGAGGGAGATAGGGACGGGGACCGGTCACGATGAAGTTTCTCATCGAGGATTTCACTTCCAAAGGCATCCAGATCCCCTGGCCGGCGACCAGATACAGTCCCTTGGAATCGGGCTGTAGCCCCTTCTCCACCAGGTTCAGGATTTGCCGCCCGATCTTCCGGAGCCTCATTCGAGCCCCGGCCGGGCGGGCTTCGGATTGGAGATTGTCCAAGACTTCTTTCTTTAGAAAAACTCGCGTGCTGGGAGGAAGGTTTCCGGTGCCAGCTAGGTCGAGCGTCAGGGTGACGACCGTCCCCTCGGGCTCCGAAACGGCGAGCAGCGTTCTCACCACCTGATCAAGATCCATAGAGTCCTCTTTCTTGGATTCTCGCACTTGCACCATCTCTAAGAAAGCAAGTGGAGTGCCAACGGAGGCCTCCCGCCCGGCCCCAGGACAAGGTCTCCTCCGGGCGGCGGGGACCGCGGGAAGGGGTGCGGAATTCTCCCGGATGCCCGGAAGGATTCCAGCCCTCCCCTGGAGGAGGCTCCTCTCAGGGACGAGATGCTCTTGGCCCGCCTCTTGCTCCTATGAAGGATGAAGAACAAAGGAGACGGCCATGTTTGAACGCATTTTGGTTCCCCTGGACGGTTCACCCCGGGCGGAGCTCATTCTGCCTCAGATCGCCAGAATCCTGAACCGGGAAGATTCGGAAATCATCCTGCTTCGCATTGTGAATATTCCGGAATCGGCCGGCCTCGTGATGAACACGAATATTCGCCACCAGGAGCGGGAAGAGGCTCAGCAATACCTCCATGACCTAGCCCAGCGCGTCGGCAAGAAGACCTTCAAGGTTCACGCCCGCCTGGCCGAAGGCTGGCCCGCGGACGTCATCCTGGAGACGGCCCGCACCGAAGGCGCCACCATGATCGCCATGACGACTCATGGAAGGACCGGCTTGAATCGCTGGGCCTTGGGCAGCGTCGCCGAAAAGGTCGCCCGCGCCAGCGATGTCCCGCTCCTTCTGGTTCATTCGTTCCGTCGGAGTCCGAAGGGAGACCTCGAGCCGATGGTCCCTGAAGAACTGCCGTTCCGCCGGATCCTGGTCCCCGTGGATGGGAGTGCGACGTCCCTGTCCGTCATCGGGTCGGCCGAGAAATTCGCGCAGCTCTACGGAAGCGATGTCCTGGTTCTGCATGTGCTTCCGCCCTACATGCCCCCGGGCGCCATCCTTCCGGGGATGGAGGCCTCCTTTCCGATCACGCGGCCCGAACCGGTTCGCTCGGAGATGGATGCCGTCACCGAAAAGGCGGCGGAGCGATTCCGCCATGCGGGTCTCCACGTTTCGAGACTGAGCGTGGAAGGGGAACCCGCGTCCGAGATTCTGGACCTCAGTACCAACCGCGGAGTGGATCTGATCGCCCTGGGAACCCATGGCCGATCGGGATTCCAGCGCTGGGCTCTGGGCAGCGTTGCCGAGCGAGTCCTGCGCCATGCCGAAGTTCCGCTCCTCCTGGTCCGGACACCGTCCCCCAGGAAGGTCTCGCGGAAAACCGGCATCTCCGAGGTTCGAGCGCGGGGCTAGGGAACTGGGCGGGACGGGCCGACCTCCTAAAGTGTGGGTCGGCCCGTTGTCATCCGGTGGCCTCTCTGCCAGGACAGTGAATCTTGAGGTGCTCCCCTCGTACGGCCCCCAGGCCCAGCATGACGGTGCCGAGACACTCCCTGGCGACCTCCGGGATCGATTCTCCGGACCACGTCAGTCGTGGAGGTGGGCCTTATCCCCGCTGGCCCCCAGGCTTGGATGGTCGGCGAATGGCCAGGCAAAGCCCCTTTTGCTTTGAACCCCTCCCCAGGGAGCGATATGATCCAGCCGGAATCAGCGGGGGACGGATGAGCTAGCCCTTCCCCGACCTCGGAGTTCTCGATTTCATGGACACTAAAGACCCGGGCGACGAACGGTATCGCCTGGCGTTTGAGTCCGCCCCCAATGCCATGATCCTGGTGGACGACCAGGGTAAGATCGTCCTTGCGAACCCTCAGACCGAAAAACTCTTCGGATATTCCCGGGCGGAGTTCCTGGAGATGTCCATCGACCGATTGGTCCCCGAGCGGTTTCGCGCCGGACATCCGGGGCACCGGCAGGCTTTCTTCGTCGACCCTCAAGCCCGTTCCATGGGAGCGGGCCGCGACCTCTTCGGTCTCCGAAAGAACGGAACCGAAGTCCCCGTTGAAATCGGCCTGAATCCCATCAAGACGGCGAAAGGGTCTTTCGTTCTCGCCGCGGTGGTGGACATCACCGAACGCAAACGGGCCGAAGAACGGTTTCGCCTGGTCGTGGAATCCGCTCCCAACGCCATCCTCATGGTGGACGATCGGGGAAAGATCGTGCTGGTGAACACCCAGGCGGAGCGCCTCTTCGGCTATCCGCGAGAGGAACTCCTCAACCAATCCATCGACCTTCTCGTTCCGATGCGGTTCCGGGGCCAGCACCCCAAAGTCCGCTCCGAGTTCCAGGCCGATCCGAAATCCCGGCCGATGGGAGCCGGGCGGGAGCTCTACGCGATCCGGAAGGACGGGATCGAAATCCCCGTGGAAATCGGGCTGAATCCGCTCCGGACGACCGAGGGGTCTTATGTCCTGGCGGCGGTCGTGGATATTTCCGAGCGAAAGCGGACTCAAAAGGCTCTGGCACAAAAGAACGAAGAAGTGGAAGCGTTCGTCTACATCGTTTCGCACGACCTCCGGACGCCTCTCGTCAACCTGCAGGGATTCAGCAAGGAACTGGAGTTCAGCTGCCAGAAACTGAGAGAACGGCTGAAGGGAGCCTCGTTGCCTCCGGAACTCGCCCGGGAGGTCCAGGAAATCCTCGACGAGGATCTGCCGGGCTCTCTCCGGTTCATCTCCGCCAGTACCAACAAGTTCGAGCGACTGATCAATGCCCTCCTGGACTTGTCCCGTACCGGACGACGTGTCTTTCGAAACGATGAGATCGACATCCAAGCCCTGGTCGGAACGACGCTCGACTCGCTCAAACAATCCGTGGACAAAACCGGATCCCGCGTCTCTCTGGGTGCGCTGCCTCCCGCCTGGGGGGATATGACCGCGATCGGTCAGGTGTTTTCCAACCTGATTGCCAACGCCCTCAACTATCTGAAGGACGGAAGGCCGGGAACGATCGAGATCGGAGGCGAGGGGATTGAACAAGGCATGAATCACTACTGGGTCCGGGATAACGGGGTGGGTATCCCAGCGACGGCCCGGGACCGAGTATTTCAAGTCTTTCAGCGGTTCCACCCCGACTTGGCTCCCGGGGAAGGCATGGGACTCGCCATTATCAAGCGCATCGTCGAACGCCACGGAGGCAAGGTGTGGGTCGAGACCCAGGAGGACGAAGGAACCACGTTTCACTTCACCCTGCCCGCCGACGATCGTAGGGAGGAATGAGAGGTCATGGGCATTGAGGAAAAAGTCACCATCCTGATCGTCGACGACGATGAAGGGCATACCGAACTCGTCCGCCGAAATTTGAAGCGCATCGGGATTCACAATTCAATTACCAGTGTCAGCCGCGGCCAGGCTGCCCTCGACTTCATCTTCTCCCGGGGAGCGTATCAGGGCCGTCCGGCCGACGGATCGCTCCTGGTGCTCCTCGACATCAAGATGCCCGGAAGTCTCGATGGCATCGAGGTGCTTCGCCAGATCAAAGCGGATCCGTCGACTCGGCGGATCCCCGTCATCATGCTGACGACGACGGATGACCTGCGGGACGTGAATCGCTGCTATGAATTGGGTTGCAGCACGTATGTCAAGAAGCCGATTGACCCCGGTCAGTTCATCGAATCTGTCAGCAGGCTGGGATTGTTCATCTCGGTGATCAGCCTGCCGACTCCGGAGCACGGCCAGAAATGAACGCGGGAACCCCCGCGGCCCGCCCCATTCTTCTGGTCGAGGATGACGCAGCGACTGCCGAATTGGAGCGGCGGATTCTGGTTCGGGACGGCCGGGCGGTTCGAACGACCGACCGGGCACAGGAGGCGGTCTCGATCCTCCAGAAGGAACCCATCCTCGCCGTCATTCTCGACTATCGGCTGAAGGACGGGCAGGCCTGGCCGGTCCTGGAGGCGGCGCAGGCCGTCCGCCCCCGAGTCCCGGTCATCGTCGTCACGGCCATGGGCGATGAACGAGTGGCCGCAGAGGCCATTCACCGAGGGGCGACGGACTACCTGATCAAGTCCGGCGATTTCTCATCCCAGCTGCCACCGGCGGTGGAACGCGCCCTTCGGATCGCGGAGGCGGAGCATGTGAACGCCCGACTGGCATCGATCGTGGAGTATTCCCAGGATGCCATCATCGGAGCCACTTTGGACGGCCTCCTTCTCAGCTGGAACCGAGGAGCCCAGAAGATCTTCGGCCTCGCGGAGAGCGAGGCTGTCGGAACGTCCGTGGCTCGACTCTTTGACCCCGAAGGGAGAGCGAGCTATTCCGGCCTTCAGGAGCAAGGTCGCCATGGCGGAGAGCCCGCCTCTTTCGAGACGACGGGGACTTCGAAGGATGGCCGGCGTATCGACCTTCGAGTCTCGCTGAGCGTCATTCGAGATCCGGAAGGGAAACCGGACGGACTGTCCATCATCATTCGAGACATCACGGACCTCAAGAGGATGCAGGAAGTAGTCCTCCGCACGCAGAGCTTGGCCGCGATGGGTGAAATGGCGGCCACGGTGGCGCACGAAGTAAAGAACCCGCTAGCGGCGATTAGCGGCCCGCTTCAGATCCTCTCCGATGACCTGAAACCCGGGGATTCGAGAAAGGAATTGATGCAGGAGATCATCGGACAGGTTCGAAGGCTCGATGCTACTGTCCGCGGACTTCTGGCGTTCGCTAAACCCTACGTTCCCCGGAAGCAGATCCTGGTTCTCCGGGAGCTGGTCGACCGTGTCGCACGACTCATGGCCGATCACGGCTCCGGCAAGGGGATTCGGATCACGGTGGAACAAGGGGAAGGATTGAGTCTAGCGGCCGACCCCGTGCTCCTCGAACAGGTCCTTTGGAACCTTTTTCTGAACGCCGCGGAATCGATGAAATCGGGTGGAGTCATCCGGGCCATCCTGAGGGATGTCCCGGGCGCCCTGGAAGCGCAGATTACGGATTCAGGATCCGGAATTCCGGCGGAAATACTGCCCCGGATCTTCGATCCGTTCGTCACCACCAAGTCTTCGGGAACGGGCTTGGGACTTCCACTTTGCCGAAAGATCATCCAGGCCCATGGCGGAACCATCGAGATCTCGAGCACCGTTGGACAGGGAACCACGGTCCTCATTCGACTTCCCCGAACTTAGACCGGGGAGGGCGATGACCTCCGACCCAGAAACATCGCTCGAATGACCACCTGCAGGACTTCGGCCGCGCTTTAGGACGCTTCCTCTCCTGCAATTCGGTGGCATGCGTTCCCGCCGACCATGGTCCGGAGTCCAATGTCCGAGTCGTCGCAAAGCGGGATGCAGATCGGTTCCCCCGCTCCCTGCCGACTCGCCTTACGAACAGCCTGAGGAGCAGGGAGCCCCCCCGCCCGGCCGGGATGGCGTCTTGTTCCAGGGCAGAACCGCGAGGGCACGGGCCATGCCGCAAAAACCCGTCATCCCGGCGAGGAGGAGACCAGCGCCGATGACGATCCTGGCGTTCATAGGAGTCCCGATGTTGAGTTCAGGAACAATCGGGGGACCATGAAGCGCAGGAGAACGGCTCCGAAGATGACCATGGGTCCCCTCCCCTCAACGTGTCCTCCATCGAACCCCGAAACGTCGTTTCACTTTCCAGCCCCTTCAGGCTGGCGCTCCCCGGCTCCGGACAGGTGACGCACGTACACCGCGCAGGGCGCATGACCCAGGATTTCGGCCGTCGTGCTGATGCCGACTCCCGGAGACGATTCTGGTCGGCCTTCCGTCGCCATGAAAATCAGCCCGGCCCCAAGGGAGCGTGCAAGTCGCGAGATCTCTGGGCCTGGCTCGCCCTGCAGCGGGACGACGACCGCCGATACTCCTCGTTCGCGAAGAAGTCCGGCGATCCTGTTCAGATATGCCATCGTTTCGGCGCTGGGAAAGTCGTCCTTGGGAGCAGCGTAGTCGTCCTGTACCAGGTTCGAGGGGGTAACCTGAACCAGGTGAACCGAAGCCTTGAGCGTTCGAGCCAGGCGGACGACATCCTCGAGTATCTCTTCAGCTCGCGTCGACCCGTCGAGGGCTACGACCATCGGATCCCATCGTCCCGTCTTGCAGTCGGGCCTTGCGAGGAGAACGGGGATCCGGGTGGTCCGGATGGCTTCTTCCGCGACGCTTCCCATGAGAATCCGGTCCATCCGGGTTCTGCCGTGCGTCCCCATCGCGATCAAGTCGAATCGTCCGGCATCGGCAACCTCGACAATGTCCTTGGCCGCCTTCCCGGAATGAACCAGGACGCGGACCGCCACGCCTTGGGCTTCCAGAGCTTGACGGAGGACATTCAGTCGGATCGGAACCGACCCGTCGTCGTCGGCCGCATTGGACACGAACAGCAACGTCGTTTCGACAGGCTGGGATTGGATGAGCGGTCGCAGGACGGGAAGGATGGCCTCGCTCGTGACGGACCCGTCCAGGGGAATCAGGATCTTCAGCCCTTCAAGAGTCATGGATCATCCCTTCACGGTCGCTTCGGGTCTGCCCGCCGCCTGGGTGTTCAGGGTCGGGGGCTTGCTCCCGGCGTTCCGCGTCACAAGCACCGGAACGGGGGCTTGGCGCAAGACCTTCTCGGTGACGCTCCCCAGGATCGACCGGGAGAGCCCGGTGCGACCATGCGTGGTAAGGGCGAGAAGATCCACTTGATGAGTCTCCACTACGTTGAGAATCTGCTCGATCGGATCTCCTCCCTCCAGGAGACGCACGGTCTCGACCCCCTTCTTCTCGATGGCCGAGGCGAGTGTCTTCAGTTGCGCTTCGGCTTCCTCACACTCCTCCTGGGATGCGGGCTTCCCCTTCTTCGACTCGAGGACCCGCAAGAGAAGGACTCGGGAATCGAAGAGAGTCGCAAGCTGGAGGACTCCAGGCAAGGCTTCGGCCGAACGATCGCTGCCGTCTACCGTGAACAGAATGTTCCGGATGGGGCGATGCTCGATCCCACCGTTCGGGACCAGCTCGTAGGACCAGAAGGGCCTCAGCACCAGGACAGGGACTGGGCTCTTTCTCAAGATTCCCTCGGCAACGCTTCCCAGAAGCATTCGCGTGAATCCCGAGGATCCATGCGTCGCCATCGCGATCAAGGTCGCCTTTTCCTCTTTGGCGACATCCAGAATGATGCCGATCGGCGAGCCGATACGAACGATGGCCCGGACTCGGACTCCTGCTTTCTCAAAGGCTTCTTTCTTGCCGAGGAGGTATTCACGGGCACTCCCCAGCTCAGGCTCGGCGCCGAAAAGCGCGTTCTCCGCAGCTGGAGGTTCGACGGCGTACACCAGAATGACTTCCGAGTCGTTTCGGTAGAGGAGGCGCCGGACCTGAGGCAGTATGGCCTCGGCGTTGATGGATCCATCCAGCGGGACGAGAATCCGTTCGATCATGATGGCGCTCCTAACTAACGACATAATGGAGCAATCCAGCCGCCAATCCGTGACCGGCAGAAAGGGAGGGGAAAATGGGGGGTGGGACCGGGAACTTCCCACACCGACGCGAATTAGTCCTCACTCCAGACCGGATCACTTCCGACTCGGGATCCTCGTGTGGTGCAGCAAGCCACGAATCTTGGGATGGAGTGCTCCGGAGCGCCAGGGGCTTACTCCAGCCATGGACGAAAGGGAGAGAACGGCCGGCCGGGTCCCTCCAGGGCTCGTCGCCCCCGAGTCCCGTGCCCACTACCGTGGTGACTCGCCCCCGATGCGGCACATCACCCCCGTTCGACTCCCGAGCACCTTTCATCTCCTCCGGCTCGGGAAGATGCGGATCGGTCGGTCCGGGATGGTCGTGGATCCGGTGCACCGACGGAGGGACGTCCGGGGGGCTGCCGGGAGGTCCGACCCGGGCGGCCGCGAACCCTACCAGCAGACCCCTCCCCAGAAGTGTCGTCACCCCGCCTCCAGTCGGAGCAAGAACCATGCCGATGTGCGGCTCTCGATGGTCCCCAGGGATCGAGCCCGATCAGGAGGATTCCCAAGGCGGGACGAAAGGATTCCTGCCCCAATGGGCAGATCGGAAGGAATCAACGCCCCTACTTCGCTCTGAGCTCCGGCATGAGGATTGCGACGTGTTTCTTGGATGAAGGTTCCGAGGAACGAAGTGCGCTTTCGCGTCGTCACGTACAATATCCACAAATGCATCGGTGGGATTGATCGCCGATACCGTCCGGAGCGCATCGCTCATGCCATCGCCCCGCTCCATCCGGATTGCGTCTTCATCCAGGAAGTCGATGAGGGGGCGGAACGTTCCCTCCGTCATCGCCAGGTCGATGTCCTGGGTGATCAGCTTCACTTGTCGCACCGGGTCTATTTTCCCAATGTCAAAGTGCGAGGCGGCGGCCACTACGGCAATGCGATCCTCTCCCGGTTCCCCATCCGGTGCGTCCGGAACATCGATATCACGGTGCCGAGTAGCAAGCGCCGCAGCGTGCTGCACGCCGAAATCCGGGTGCGCCGGGCGGGTGGAGCAGGCGGATCCAGAACCGTCCACCTGTACAATCTTCACCTAGGTTTGTCGGAGTCGGTTCGGGAACAGCAACTCGTGAGATTCCTCTCGAGCCACCCCTTTGCGTCCAGCCATCCGCGGACCCCTATTGTCCTGGCTGGAGACTTCAATGATGTCTGGGGAACCCTGGGAGAGAAGTGGCTGGCACCCCAGGGCTTCCTGGGGTCCGAAAAACGGCTTCGGACCTTTCCCGCATGGGCCCCAATTCGAGCGCTGGATGCTATCTATGTTCGGGGCGATGCCGCACTCTTGGGAGTGCAGCGCTCTCAAGTCGCCGGGGCGCGTTGGGCATCGGACCATCTACCTTTGATGGCTGAAATCAGCGTCTAGGTCCCTTTCCTCCCCGGACGCGCCTCCGAGGGGGAACAGTTGCCTTGGTCAAGCGAGATGCCGCGAAGGAGAACGAATTCCGAACTGCCTATCCGCTCGCTCCCGATCGACCCCCCAAGAACGTTGAGCCCCTAAGTGGGGTATTTCGATTCTGGCAGGAAGCCTCCAGTGACTGAACCAACAGGGTACTGGGCTGGATGCCCCCCCCGCTAGACCACGGGAACACCCAGGGGCGGCCTCAGAAGCTGTTCGACCTTCTTCCACTGGTGCTGGCCATCTTCGAACCCCAAGTCCACGAGCCGTGACGTAAAGACCGGATCGAACAGGAGGTAACTCAGAAACTCTGCACCCCCCCGCCGTTCGGCACCGATGGAGCGGGCAAGGGAGCGAATCGCCCGAGGAAGGCCATCGGCACACTCCCGCGCGATGTCCCCCAGATCCCGAGAAGGACGGAAAAGGAGGAACTCCACGCGTCGGAAGGCTCGCGAATCTGTGTCGGCGTTCTGAGAGGTCGAGACGAGTCGGTTCATGCTTTCGAGGACCTCGGCATCGGCATCCAGATGATCCATGAAGACCGAATCCAGGAGGAGACCCAATGATTGTGCCGCCGAAGGATACGTCTCGGGGGACGTGGGGTCCTGTGCAGGGACAGGAATGGAACGAGTGCCGATTGCAAGAATTCGCTCGGCTCCCAGATGGATCGCCGGCGAGAGTGGAAACGTCTGCCGGACGCTTCCATCTCCGAAGTAGCCACGGCCCAGCCGCACGGCTGGGAAGATGAGCGGGATCGCCGACGACGCCATCAGGTGATCGAGGGTGAGACGGGAGCGGACGGCCAGTCGATTCGAGCGGTGCCAAAGGGGAACGTGCTCGCCCCCTTCGATGTACGTGACCGTCTGACCGGACGAATAGGACGTTGCGGTCAGTCCGATCGCTTTCAGCCGCCCGAGGCTGATGTTTCTCTCGATTCCGCCGAAGTCGATCGCATCCGCCAGGAACTCCCGAAGGCCACGAGTGTCGAAGACTCCACGCCCGCCAGGGGTCTCCTGGCGCCCACCCATCGCCAACGCTTCGAGCCATCGGGCGAGGAGTCGGACGAAGGTCGGAGTACGCGAACCATAGATGATGTCGGCGGTCAGCTGAGACCACTGGGTCCGAAGACCTTGGATTGCCTCGCGGAAAGTGCCACGATGAGCGGCGAGGTAGGCCGCATTGATCGCTCCAGCCGATGCACCGGTCAGGATGGAGAACCCGTTTCCACCTCCTCGGTCCACGATGGCGGCTAGAACTCCGACTTGATAGGCGGCTCTGGCGCCTCCGCCGGTCAGGACCAGGGCATTCCCATTCGCCAGGGAGTTCACGGAGTGTCCTTCTGAAAGAATCTTCTCCTCGGCTGCCTCGTTCATTTCGGGGACTCACGAGTACCGATCTACGGGCTTGGGGAGCAAAGGAGATGCCAAGGCCACCACTCGGCCTCATTCTCTCCAGGAGAGATTCCCGACTACGGACGGAAAACCAGGGTCATCTGTCCTCGACCCGCCCCGCATTGCTGCGAAATCCTCCGCTTCTCCGCGGAATTCTCAGTTTCAGGCGACCGGTCGAGCCCAGGGGTCGCCTTGCCGGGCTGGCACGCGGATTGCGGCTCGTGGCGCGAGTATTGAAGACGGGGGAGGAAGGATGATCTCCGCAACTGAGCAGACCGTGCTGTTGGACGTGACCTGCCCGACCGTGCAGCCCGCCCAGACCCTCATCAGCCGGCTGCTGAGATCTGGACTCAGTTCCGTCACCTTGCTTCGAGGCCGGGTGACCTCCTCTGAAGCCCGGTTCCGGGTGGAGCTTAAGGGGACGATTCGATCGATAAAGGCCGCCCTTCAGCAGAATCAGCGTGACGGCATCCGTCTCGCGCGCTCCGGATCCGTTCCCGCTTGACCCTGGTTTACCCCACCCTTATCCGGACCCCTCGAGGCCCACAAGCCCCTATGCGGAGTCCTGATTCGGTGGCGTGGGATCTGACCAAAGGACGCTCGTGCTAGCCCGGTGACGCGGTCTCGACCTGAAAGGAAGGTCTCATGGCGATGAAGAAGGGTTCGGCAAGGCCTGCCGGGGCCGGGCATAAGAACATTACGTTCGTCTTCCGCCACGATCACGCCAGAAACGTGGTCATCACCGGAGGACTTCACGGGGTGGACGGACGACGGCATCCGGCTGACGAAGACTCCGATGGAACAATGGCAAACCCTTCTGAAGCTCGTCCCAGGGGAGCACCAGTACCGCCTTCGCATCGACGGGAACTGGGAAGATCATCCCAAGCTACGAAGCTTGTGCCCAATCCCGATGGGACTGAGAAGTGCATTCGGACGGCGGGCTGACAGGATTCGGCCCTGAGAGCGCTATCGGTGAACTATTCCACCGTTCCAGCGGACTTTCATGGGCCGAATCGCCGGACACCTTTTCCCAGTACCCTTTCGACGGTGGGCACGATGTTTGCTCCCTACCTTTCGTTGGCGGCACTCGTCGTAGTGCCGGGAGCCGGGGTTCCGTCCAGGATGCCGGCTCCAACGGACCTTGGACTCTGAACGTGATCATGGGAGACATTGCCATGAAGACGTCGATGGCCGCCCTCCTCCTGACCCTGTGCCCGCTGGCTTCTGCACAGTCCCAGGAGAACCCCTATCTTGAAATCCCGCTCGAGGGGCGTTTCGGCGAACACATTACCGTTCGGGGCCTGGAAGAAGCCCTCAAATTGGCAGTGGGGCTAGGCGCGAAGCACGTGGTCTTTTCCGTCAACAGCCAGGGAGGAGATCAGCTCGTAGCGAGGGACATCTACAACCTTCTCTCGAAGTACGACAAGATCTTCCAGTTCCATGCGGTCGTCCGCGACGCGACCGGCGTGTCGGTGGCGCCACTGGTCTGGTGCGAGACGCTGCTTGTCCGCCCCGGAGCCAGGATCGGCGGCGCCAACCTGATCATCGACGAAGCTCGGTATCCGGGGATTGAAACGAGTATCGTCCTCATGAATCTCGCTCTCAATATCGGCGAGGAGGCGAAGCGGCACGGCCGGTCAGCGGACCTTGTCCAGGCCATGATCGATCCGTGCCAAGCGGTGAACGGATGGAAGGACAGCTTCGGCCGGGTTCAGATCAGCCGCTGGACGCCCAACAATGTTCATTCGGACGACTTCATCCTCCAGCATGTGCCGGGTTCCGTGCTGACCCTGACCGACCGTCAGGCCGTCGAGCTGCGCTTTGCCCGCGCCTATGATGGATCCGTGGCGGATCTGGGCAGGGAGCTGGGATTTCAGGGCTGGGTCTCGAAAGGGGATGCGGCTCGAACCCTCATGGCGCACGCCACCATGGTCGAACAGGCGAAGACGGCGACATCGAAAAGCGACCGCCTGCAATTCCTTGTCGACCAGAATCGGCGCCGGCGGATGGCCACCAAGGCCTCCATCGAACGCTTCCTGAATCTGGCGCACGAATGGCATCCCAAGTTGGAGACATACTCCACGTACCGGGAGACAGCTCATTGGTGGGGCACGTATTGGGATGGATGGGCCGATTCCGGGCGACTCACCCCTGAAGGGCGGCAGAAGTGGCAGGAGCGCACGGACCTTACGGTAACGGCTCTTTCCAAAGCCCGAGGGGGAGTGCTCGAGATGAAGTACCTTGAGAAGGAAGCGAAGGACCTCGGACAGGAGACCCTCTATCCTGAGGGTAAGCTCGAAGACCTGCGCCTCGACTTGGAGCTGAAGATTGCGATGCTGGTTCGGGAGCGTGAGAAGCACTTCCGGGACAATTAATCGTGCGTCACGAAGCCGGAACCGCGACGATCCATTCTGAGAGGAGGGAAATCGTCTCGATGGACCGTGAGGTTGGGCCGGCCCGGGAACCCTTCTTGTCTCTTCCCAATCTCCTCACGCTCTCCCGACTTCCCCTGGCCGCTCTGATCTGGCTGCGGCCCTTAAATCCTATCTACGTGCTCGGAATCATGACCTTGGCGGGAGTCACGGACATCCTGGATGGGTGGGTCGAACGTCGTCGTCACCCGGAAAGAACGATTGAAACGGTCGGAGCTTGGCTCGATCCCCTATGCGACAAGCTGTTCATCCTTTCGGTGCTCATTGCGATTGTCGTGGCGCGGTCGGTTCCTCTATGGGTGATCCCGCTGGTCGCCCTGCGCGAAATCCTCCAGACGCTGGTCGCCGTCGGGGGAAAGGCGGTTCCTGTGTTTCGGAAGAGGCTCCATTTCGAGTTCGGCGCGAATGTTTACGGTAAAGCTACGACCGTTGTCCAGTTCCTGACGATTGGGGCGTTTCTTCTCGACAAGGCGGGTCAAATCCCGTTGGCGGTGCTGACGGCGGTCTTGGGTTTCGTGGCGGTGGTGGTCTATGTCCGACGAGCGCTCAAGAATGTCCCCGCCCCTTCGGCACGCCCCCATCCCCGGGAAGACCGACGAACCGTGAAGCCGGACGACCCGGCTAACTCCTCTGTCGATACGGGTTGCGACTCCGGTCCCCTCATTCCCAGACATGAACACTCATTCCGATAAGGGATTCTCAAGATGTTCGCCGGTCTCTGGTGCCGAGCCATCCCCTCTTCCGCTGTGGCCGGCTTGATCGGGTTCCGGCTTCAACGTCGCGATGGTGCGATCGGAAGTCCAGCCTTCGTGCAAGGACTGGTCGGGGGGCACCAGGATGAAAGCGAGATCGTGATTCCGAAGAAAGTCCGGGAGAGCGGCATGTTCCAGGATCGGTGAGGAGGCTGCGGCGGCGATCAATTCAAAACATCGCTGGAAAGGGATCCTAGCGAGGGTGAGCCGCTACTGGGGTGCATCCGACCCCCCTAGAGGGTCGGAATCTTGCGGATGAGTCGATGCGGCGATCGCCGGAGTCTCCACTCCGGATTCCGGGAGACAGTGTGACGCCAGATGGTCGCGAAGCAGGGTGAATGCCCGCTCCGGATCGTCGGCGGTCTGGAACAGATCCAGGTCACTCGGATCGATCATTCCGTGCTTCACGAGGGAGTCGAAATTCAGGACGTCCTTCCAAAAGGATGTTCCGTAGAGGAGGATGAAGATCCGTCGCTTGATCTTTCGAGTCTGCGAGAGCATCAGGATCTCCGACAACTCATTCAGGGTTCCCAAGCCTCCCGGAAATACGACGAGCGCCCGTGCCAGGTGGGCGAACCAGAACTTGCGCATGAAGAAGTAGTGAAACTCGAAATTGAGCGCCGGGGTGATGAATGGATTGGGGCGCTGTTCGAAGGGCAATCCGATGTTGAAACCGATCGTTTTCCCCTTGGCGTCGGCAGCTCCCCGGTTGGCGGCCTCCATAATCCCGGGTCCTCCCCCCGAACAGACGACGAAGCGCTCCGACGTGCATGGAAGAGCCGTGGACCATTCGGTGAGCTGCCGAGCAAGAGTCCGAGCTTCCTGATAGTAGCGGCCCTCTGGTCCGTCCTCTCGAAGTCGAGCCGAGCCGAAGAACACCACGGTGTCGTGAACTCCTTCCCGGCGCAATTGATGCAAAGGTTCCAGGTACTCTGCCAACAGCCGCAGCGGTCGGGCATCAGCGGTGGCGAGGAATGCGTCGTCCTTCAGCGGGAAATGCATCTCGGGGTGATCCGGGGAGTCCATCAATGTCCTCTTTCGATGTCTCTTTCCAACCTCACGGCGAACAAGGACGACGGGCTGCCCTGGATTGGCGCCCGTCCATCGGTTCCATCCTTCTGGCAGTCGGAGGAAGGATTCTCCCTTCCCGTCACACTATATCGGACGTGCCTTGCCGCGCCTTCTTGGAACGTCGAATCCGTGGAAATGACGAGTGCGAGGGGGACGCTCGACGGAAGCCAACCCCGCCCCTGACCGGATCTCCTTTCATCAACGTTCCCTTGGATCCGGGGCGGAACCGCTCTCCTAGGCCCGAAGGCGCTCGATGGTCGCGTTGGCGACCTCGATGGTCGAGGCGCGGCCGCCCAGGTCAGGCGTCAGAACGCGGCCGTCCGCCGTCACCCGCATGATCGCGTCAAGGATCCGGGACGCTGCCTCCCGCTCCCCCAAGAAGTCGAGCATCATGGCGCCGCACCAGATCATGGCGATCGGATTCGCCACGCCCTTGCCGGCAATGTCCGGCGCGGAGCCGTGAACCGGTTCGAACATGGAGGGTCGACGCCGCTCGGGGTCGATATTTCCGCTGGGCGCGATCCCCATCCCGCCCACAACCGCCGCGCCCAGGTCGGTCAGAATGTCGCCGAAGAGATTGGAAGCAACGACCACATCGAGGGATTCCGGGCGCATCACAAACCGTGCGGCGAGGGCGTCGATCAGGACGCGCTCGATCGAGACATCGGGGAACTCGGGCGCGACCGCGTCGACGACCTCATCCCAGAAGGTCATCGAATGCAACTGGGCGTTGGATTTCGTGGCACTGACGAGCCGTTTCCGCCGGGACTGGGCCAAGCGGAAGGCGTAGCGGACGATGCGCTCGATCCCCCTGCGGGTGAAGACGGACGTCTCTACGGCCAAATCCTCGGGGAGCCCGCGGTGCGCCCGCCCGCCCGCGCCGGCGTACTCGCCCTCGGTGTTTTCACGAACGACGACGAAGTCGATGTCGCCGGCCTTTTTGTCGGCCAGGGGACTCTTAACGCCCGGGAGAAGGATGGAGGGCCGGAGGCAGACATATTGGTCGAAGCCCTGGCAGATCGGCAATCGCAGACCTCGAAGGGAGACGTGATCGGGAACCGTCGGAAAGCCGACGGCGCCAAAGTAAATCGCGTCGAACCCTTGGAGCCTCTGGAGCGCGTCCTCGGCGATCATCCGCCCGTGCTCCAGGTAATAGGTGCACCCCCAGGGGAAGGTCTCATAGTCCAGGCGGAACGACCCCGCCGCCTGAGCGACCGAGTCGAGGACGCGGACGCCCTGGGGAGCGACCTCCTGGCCTATGCCGTCGCCTGGAATGAGGGCGATTCGATAGGTCTTCATGCGCCCAGTTTGCCTTTATCGAACTCCCATGCAAGAGATTGCTGGCCAGCCGTCCTGGCGGCCGGGCGGTGGCGCAGTCGGGGAGGCGATGGACCTCTCGAAGGCTGCGGTGCCCGACCTCTGCCTCAAGACCATCGAGGGATGAACCGTTATCCCACCTCGGCTCCTGACTTCGTTCACCGGGGGGATTTAGCGCTTATGTATGCTGGTGCATTCCGATAGAGATTCCACGATCGCCACAGGGTGCAGTTAGCTCCAAGATCTAATTCATGGAGCTCCCTGGAGAGGATCGCGCCTGTAACCTGCGGCTGATCATCTCGTAGATACTAATACCAATGCACTCACTAGATACTCCTGATGCTCGCACCCGGGATGTCCCGCTGGAGCCTGAAAGATTGATCCTGGAGGTGCGCTCAAGCCGCTGGAACTTCTTCTGGTACTATTTCTTCTTCTTTCTCCTCATCCCTCCACTGGTGGCCATGTGGAAGAGGGGCGAGCTCAAATTGCGCGTTTACACCAATCGCATTTCAGTCGAGAAGGGCCGCCTTTCAAGAAATATCATAGAGATTTTTTGTACCGATGTGCGATCGGTTGAAGTGCAACAGACTTTCTGTCAAAGGGTGGTCGATATCGGGGACGTCATCATTGGGAACTCTGCTTCCAATACGGAGGAAGTCGCCTACGGTATGCCTGATCCTAACGGCATCAAGGATCTAATCTTGTCTCAAAAACGTGGCGGGATCCGGCGGTAACCCATCATGTTTATCCAGTCACATCGGGTGTCCAGAGATCCGGGTTGATGAGGATGTAGGACTGGCTCCGGTTTACCGCCAATTAAAGTGAGGACGCGCGAAATGAAGACGTTGATCGCAATGACCTTGGCAGCTGTGACGGGAGCCGTCCTGCTCGGATGCGACAAGAATGACCCTCAAAAGATCGTCCCCACGACCAGGGATTTCGGGACGGGTCTGAACGCGGTCGATCACACGTACGCCAGACAGGCAACTGATCTTATCGAGATCGTGTCCGCCAGCTTGAAAAGCTTCGACTTAAAGGTGGAGAGTGATCGACATGACGACTTGGGCGGCGAAATGGTCGCCACGCGAGCCGATGGACACAAGGTCACGGCCAAGGTGACCTCTGTGGACAAGGACCACACTCAGGTATCGATTCGCGTCGCTCCCGGAAACAAGAATTTGGCCGAGATGATACACCAGCGAATTGCGGAGAAGCTGAGAGTAGGTGCCTCGAACTAAGCACTTCAAGAGTCGACGGCACCCGACTTCCACGAAGAACTCCGCTTGCGATGAAAGGACCCATCATGCCCGTAGGAAACAAGACGGCATACACGGACAAACAAAAGCGGAAGGCGGAGCACATCGAGGACGGCTACAAGAAACGCGGGCTCTCAACAAAAGCAGCGGCCCAACGAGCTTGGGCCACCGTAAACAAGCAGGATCACGGTGGGAAAAAGAGCGGATCCGGCCGCGGCCGAACGAAGAGCGTCGGGTCGATGAAAGGGAGCCGCAGGAAGCCTCTGTAAGCGCCCCTGTTCCCTGCTTCCTGGGCCGCCCGCACCCTGCCAATCGCGCTAGGCGCCCTCGCCCCTGCGGGTCCCTGCCGCCGGGCCGCCGAGGAGGGCTGGCTGGAAGGCGAAGAGCCTCGACCCATTGGCTTTCTTCCTTGCCACCATGCAGTCACCAAGTTGGCGGCATACTCGCCCACCCCGGCCCTCGACCTTTGGTCCCTACCGGCCAGCGGCGATGGCGGCTTTGGCTTCCTCGATGGTCTTCTGTAGTTCTTCGGGCGTGACGGGGGTGCAGACGACACCGGTTTCGGGGATCTCGAGCTGCGACACCCAGGCGAGGCCGTTGATGAGGGTCTGGCGGAAACCGTCGACCATCCAGTTATTGTGCGCGTGCATGCCGGTGAAACCAAATCCTCGGCCGCCGTCGGGCCGGTCGTAGGCCCAGGCCATGTGCTGCGGCTGCTTTTCCGACACGGCCTTATACACATCGGGATTCCCGCCGCGATCGCTGACCTTCTCCTGAACCGTGCCGATCGGCGGGATGTCGGAGAGGATCGGCGTGACGCCCTTCATCTCCGGCACGAAGCGCATGTGGTAGTACCATTCGTCACGGCAGCTGAAGGGCGTGACACCGCGGGTAACCGGGTGCTTCGGGAATTCCTTGAACGACGGCGTCCACCACGGATTGACGGACCATTTGGTCTCGAAGTAGCCGCCCATCCATTGGAGGTAGGCATCGCCCTCGGCGCCCTGGTTGACCTCGACGCCGAAGTGCAGCGCCATGAAGCCGGCACCGCGCGCGACGGCCGCTGCGATCTGCGGGTCCTTGGCCGCCTTGCCCCCGTGATTGAGCCCGACGACCACCACGTCTGCGTAAGAGAGGTCCTTGGGCCAGTTCTTGCTGGAGTAGATCACAGCGTGGACGTTCGGGTAAGCCGCGTGGAGGCGCCGCGCGAGGATCAGTGAGCCCGCAACGAACTCGTGGTTTCCTGGTGGGCCGTGCGTACCCGCATCGGCGATGAAAACAATTTTCTTGATATCCTTCTCGACTTTTTGGGCGTCGTAGCCAAAGACGTCGCGGTCTTGAAGCGCCAGGAGTAGGGCAAAGGTCATCATGAATGTACTACGCGGCCCGGTTGGAGGTCGTGGGCGGTTGCCTTCCGATGACAAACCGAGGCACAATCGCCCGACCCTCAGGACTTCGCCATCGAGCAATTTCGGATGTCCCGCCGCCTCATCTCCGCTTTCCTGAGAATGCTTCACTCCAACGTCCGACGCGGCTCCCTCGAGAAAACTTGGTGATTCACACAAAGACCGATGCTTCCCTACGAGCAGGCGCAGAAAAAACCGAATGAATCGAGGTAAGCACCTGCTCAGTAGCAAGTTATAGAAGTGGCACGAGTACGGCACAAAATCATGGTTAGGGAATGAACCTCGTGTAAACTATTGAGCCTCAACGCCTGGGTGGCGGAATTGGCAGACGCGTCGGTTTCAAAAACCGATGGCCGCAAGGTCATGGGGGTTCGATTCCCCCCCCAGGCACCATGCCCCCAAAAAGGGGCTTCTCTCGAGCTCCAGACCTGGAATAGGGAAAGCCAGTCGCCACTTCCCTGATGGTCAAGAAGTACATTGCGATATAGTGAAAATCCTCCAGAGGCTGCCATCTCTCGGATTCAGGGGTTGGAGGAAGAATTATGAAGTCCTTGAGAGCGTTCTTCATCCCGCTGCTGCTGCTCGGAACCGCACCAACCGAAAGCCCCGCTCAGCAGGTGACCGGTCAGGACTTGGACAAGGTCCTCGAACGGGCCGATGCGTTGTTGGAAGAGGCCAAGGTGGCCTACGCCGGGGCCCGCGAAAAGAGTTCGGTGGAAGGCTTCGTCGACGCGGGGTTCAAGCTCGAGGAGGCTCGCATCAAGTACATTGTCCTCCAGGAACTCGCTTCCCCGGAGAAGCAGAAAATTGCGGGAGATCGCCTTCGAGCAATCAATCAACTCGGCAAGCTGATCCATGACGGCAAAGTAGCAATATCGGGAGCCCCGACAGGGAGTCCCACAGAGAAGCCTCCGGCCCCCATTCCGCCCGATCCGGGCAAAGAGCCTGCTCCGATCACGCCCGCCCCGTTCACGCCTGGTCCCCCAGGACCTCTCGACGTGACGAAACGCCTCCCGATCCCTGAAGCATCGGGGCAGCGCGACGCGGAAAAACTGATCAAGGAGCTGTTTAAGGATCAGTATGCGAAGAAAGCCCTACCGGACCGAAAGAGGTTGGCCCGGGTGCTTCTCGACCAAGCTTCCAAGAGCCAAGACGATCCGGCAGCCCTTTGGGTGCTGTGCCGGGAAGCTCAGGACATCTCGGCCCAGAACGGCGATGTTACGACAGCCCTCGAGGCCACCGAGGCAGCATCGCGTTTCTTTGACGTTGACGGAATGGCACTGAGGAACGCCGCCCTCGTCATGGCGGGCAAGACTGCCAAGGCTCCGGAGGACTTCGCGGCACTGGCCGATGCCATGCTTAAATTGACCGACGAATACGTCATGGCAGACCAGTACGAGGCAGCCGAAAAGGCGTCGGCGCTCGCCGTGCAGCATGCACGAAAGGCAAACGACGTGACCCTGACCCTGCGCACCACCAGCCGGAATCGGGATGTGACTGAGGCAAAGATGCTCTTCAAGGCGATGAAAATCGTTCTCGAGACTCTGGCCAAAACTCCTGACGATCCCGCCGCCAACCAGGAAATGGGCCAGTACCTATGCTTCGTCAAGGGGTCCTGGGATTTGGGGGTGCGATTTCTGATGAAGGGGACGGACCCGGTTCTGAAGTTACTCGCCGAGAAGGAAACTGCCCTTCCCAGCAAGTCCCCGGAGTGGCTGGCCCTGGCGGACGGTTGGTGGGACGTGTCGGAAAAGGAAAAAAGCACGCTCCGCAAGACTCAAGTCGTGGCGCATGCGAGCCAGCTCTACGAGAATTCCCTGGAAGGCGCCACGTCGCTCCAGAAGATCAAGATCGAAAAGCGCTTGGACGCCGCGTCTCAGATCGTTCCGTCCACGGGAGCCATCGATCTGATCCGCCTGATCGATCCCAAGCGCGATCACGTCCTCGGAGAATGGAGCCTCGAGGGGAAGGTTCTAAGCGGAGGCGGCGGCGGAATCGAATTCGCAAGAATCCAGGTTCCCTACATTCCTCCTACGGAGTACACCCTGACGCTGGTCGTCGAACGGAAGAGCGGTCAGGATGCCTTCTTTTTCGGCTTGGCCAGCGGGAATTCGCAATGGTTTGTGAGCTTCGACAGCTTCCTCTCAACCATATCGGGGATCGGATTTATTAATGGCCAGAACGTTAATACCAACGAGACTTCGATCAAGTCCGGCCAGGTCCTGTCGGTAGGGAAGCCAGTCACTGTAGTCTGCTCTGTCCGAAAAGAGGAGATCTTGGTGAGCATCGAGGGAAGAAGGTTCACGTCCTACAAGGGAGGATTCGACCACCTTAGCAATCCCGACTATTTCAAGGTTCCGAACACCAAATCTCTTTTTGTAGGTGCCAATTGGAGTCGGGTCGCCGTTTCGAAGATGATCCTGACGCCGATCTCCGGGCAGGGCAAGAAGTTGTACTGAGGGTCGATCCCGCAAGTCATCCCTTTTTCAAATCCTGGTATCCAGATCGGACGCCGTCTGCGAGCATCTACTTGCGGTCAGGAGCCCAAGAACTTCCTGCGTTCAAAAACCGATGGCCGCAGGGTCATGGGGGTTCGATTCCCCCACCAAGGGTCCTTCCGTCGACTACCACAGCTTGACTCGCTGCTCCGGAGGCAGAAACATGCGATCACCTGGAGTGACGTTGAATGCATTGTAAAACTCGGTCAGATTCTGGAGCGGACCTCTCGTGCGGAACTCATTCGGCGAATGAGGATCGGTCTTAAGTCGCTCCACTTGAGCTTCTTCGCGCGCTCGTGAACGCCAGATCTGCGCGAAACCGATAAAGAAACGCTGGTCGCCGGTGAAGCCGTCCATTACGGGCGGTTCCTTGCCGTTGAGCGCGAGGTGATAGGCCTTGTAGGCGATGGTCGCACCCCCAAGATCTCCGATGTTCTCTCCAATCGTGAGCGCCCCATTGACCTTGTAGCCCTTGAGCGGTTCGAACCGGTTGTACTGCTCGATCAACGCCTTGGTCCGGGCCTCGAATGCCTGACGATCCTGTTGGGTCCACCAGTTACTAAGGGCGCCGTCGCTGTCGTATTTCGATCCTTCATCGTCAAACCCGTGTCCAATTTCGTGTCCGATTACTGCTCCGATTCCGCCGTAGTTCACCGCGTCATCCGCGGAGAGGTCAAAAAAAGGAGGCTGCAAAAGTGCTGCAGGAAACACGATCTCGTTCAAACTAGGGTTGTAGTACGCGTTAACGGTCTGCGGCGTCATCTCCCATTCGTCGCGATCAATGGGTTTGTTGAGCTTGTTCACGTCATCCTGGAACCTGAACTGTTTGGCGCGGAGAACATTTCCGACAAGGTCATCGGGCGAGATCGAAAGGCCCGAGTAATCGAGCCATTTCTTTGGATAACCGATTTTTGCGCTGAAGTGACTGAGTTTGATAAGCGCCTGTCTTTTCGTTTCCGGGCCCAACCAGTCCAGCGACTCGATGCTTTGCATGTAGGCCTTCAGGAGGTTCTGAACTAGCTGCTCCATCCGGACTTTGGCATCGGGAGAAAAATAGCGAGCGACGTAGACCTTTCCCAGCAACTCTCCCAGGGCCCATTCTTCCATGGCGACGGCGCGCTTCCATCGCGGCCGCTGTTCTTGAATACCACGCAGGATACGGCCGCTGAACTCGAAGCCTTCGTCAACAAAGGGGTTGGAAAGGTATTGCGCGAATTCACTGACGATCTGCCACTTGAAATAAATCTTCCATATCGGAAGCGGCGTTTCCCGGAGTTGCTCGCCGAAGCCTGCCAGCGCGCTTGGTTGCGAAACGATGACGGCGGGAATCGATATGCCTGCCCCTTTGAGGAAGGCCTCCCAATTGAGTTCGGCAGAGATTGTCTTGAGTTTGCCGATCTCGAATCTGTTGTACACCTTGTCGCTATCGCGCGAGTCCACCCGCGTCCAGTGCTTCCTGGCGAGGGCCGTCTCCAATTCCAGGATGTACGCAGAATCTTGCGAAGCGGACGAATCGCCCATCATCGCCAGCATTTTCTCGAGATGCTTGCTGAACGCCCCTCGAATCTGCCGAAACCGGTCCTCATCGAGCAGGTAGTAATCGCGGTCGGGAAGGCTTAAGCCGGATTGACCCAAATACGCGATGTAGTGCTGCGGGTCCTTGTCGTCTTGAGCAATGTAGATATTGATCGGCGTCCTGACATGGGTCGCCTCAAGATGCGCCATCAACGGGGCAATCTCATCCTTGCTGGTCAGGGCGTCGACGCGCGCGAGTTCGTGTTCAATAGGTCTGAGGCCAAGATCATTGCGCTTCTTCTCATCCATGAAGCTTTTGAAAAGGTCGCCGATCTTCTGTTGGCCCGGATCCTGAGACTGACTCGACTGCCCCGCGTTCTCTTCAACAATGCTTCGGATTCGTTTCTGCGACTCTTCGGCGAGTGCCGAAAACGATCCGAACTCCGCGCGATCGGATGGAATCTGGGTCGTCTTCAGCCACCCACCGTTGACATATCGATAGAAGTCGTCCTGCGGACGGACAGAACGGTCGAAATGGGCGAGCTCGATGCCCGACGTGAGCGGCTTCGCTTCTGTCGCGGGTTCCTGGCGGTGGCACGCGCAGAAGAAGGACACAAATATGGAAATGGCCGAAAAGCGATGCACGACTATGCGCCGAAGACGGCGATCTCCCCTCTGAATATGTGCCAACTCGATGTATGAATCGGAGGGATGTAGTTTAAACGAAGCTGATGGATCCGTCCAGCGATGCCCACTGTCGCGGGTGCGTTCATCACGCACGTGAGCGCAATGCATCACTTCCGCATCGTGGAACCACCGCCAGTGCCGAAGCCTTCGAGTTGTTGCCTGAGCATTCCGCACGAATCCGGCAGGAGCGTTGCAGCTTGTCGTCGATGGTTCCAGAATCGATGGCCGTTCATGTGACAAGTGGTCTGACCACTTTTACCGTGGGCCGGTGTAGGATGAATAGGCGCGGCCGTCGAGGAACCGGCGTGTTCTGGTCCGATTTGGGAGAGATGAGCCCATGAACGTCCTGCTGGCGCTCCTGGCACTCCTCGCCGGCCCTGGTGACGAGACGCAGGGTCCCTGGGGAACGAATCCCCTCCCCTCGGATGCCCCCAAGCAGCATCGGGAGGAGATCGTCCAGTCCGGGCAGGCCTATATCATCACGCAGGGCGGGACGATGGACGGCCGGAACTGCCGTACCCCCCTGGGCGTGGGGATGTCGCGAGAAGGGGCGATCGAGCAGACGTGGGAGTCGAACCGCGCCGTCCGGATGGAGAACGTCGGCGACACCGACGTCGTCAATCCTTGGCTCTCCAACGGCACCACGCTCCGGACGTTCGAGGAGATCGTCGCCTCATCGGTCACCCCTCGCATGACCGACGCAGAGAAGGCGATGGCGCTCTGGCAGCAGCGCATCAAATACCGGTATCACGACGGGATCGGCGGCGATTCCGGCACCGAGGAGGCCGACCTGGTCAAGAGCCTCCACGTTTATGGCTACAACACCTGCGGCCCGGACTCGATGATGATGTCCGAGCTTTGGAAGACCGCCGGCTTCAAGACCGCGCCCGCCCACGGCGTGGGTCACTGCATCGCGCAGGTCTTCTACGACGGAGCGTGGCACCTCTACGACGGCGACATGAAGTCCGTCTTTCTCAACCGGGACAACGAAACGGTCGCTGGCGAGCCTGACATCGTCCGGGATCACGACCTCATCAAGCGGACGCACTCCCAGGGCATCCTGCAGCCGGACAACCGCGGCAGTGATGAATGGATGGC
>Ga0070731_10000707_pt1 | contig 40707 bp, 36 predicted proteins | sample Coa_R1_2_FD_66448 | JGI IMG/M metagenome (GOLD analysis project Ga0070731, IMG submission 66448) | Surface soil microbial communities from Centralia Pennsylvania, which are recovering from an underground coalmine fire - Coalmine... | ecosystem: Environmental > Terrestrial > Soil > Unclassified ...
GAAAGATAAATTGTTTTCACCTCTCGCCGCGATTAAAAATAGCGCATGGCGCTGCTGTCACTCTCCAATATTGAAAAATCGTTTGGCCCGCGCGAGGTGTTGAAGGGGCTGTCGCTGGGCATTGAGCGCGGCGACCGGCTGGGGCTCATCGGGCGCAATGGGTGCGGGAAGACGACGCTGCTCAATATTATTGTTGGAAAAGAAGAGGCGGATCGCGGCGAGATGCATTTTGCGCGCGATTTGAAACTGGCGTGGCTCGATCAGGATCCGAAGCTCGACAAGGATCTCACCGTCTGGCAGGAGGCGCGCAAGGCGCTCGCGGATTTGGAGGAGCTTGAAGCGCGGCTGGCGCGGTGGCATCGGAAAATCGCGGAGGCGCCGAATCACGAAGTGAGCCGCGCGGATCACGAGGCGATGGCGCTTGACGAGGCGGCGTTTCACGCGCTGGCGGGTGAAGACCGCGAACGGCTGCTGGGCATCGCGCTTGAAAAACTGGGATTGAAAGGCGAGTTGCTGGAGCGGCCGTGCGGGCAACTGTCGGGCGGCGAGCGCACGCGGCTGGCGCTGGCGCAATTTCTGGTCGCGCCATTCGATCTGCTGATCTTGGATGAGCCGACGAATCATCTGGACATCGATGCAATTGAGTGGCTGCAATCCGCGCTGCTGGAAACGGCGCGCACGTTCATCGTGGTCAGCCACGACCGCGCGTTTCTTGACGCGGTGTGCGGAAAAGTCGCGGAGCTGGACGACGGGCGCTTGACGGTGATCAATGGAAATTACACGCAATTCGTCACCGTCAAGGCGGAACGCTTGAAAGCTCTGCAGCGCGCGGCGGATCAGGAATCGGCGTTCATCGAAAAGGAAATGGAGTTCATCCGCCGGCACATCAACAGTCAGCGCACGCGCGAAGCGAAGGGGCGGTTGAAAAAGCTGGAGAGGCGCGAAGTGATCGAAGTCGCTCAGGAGCAGCGCACGTTCGAATTGAAATTGCGCGGCGGCGGGACGCACGCGGACGTGGTGTTGGGCGTGAGCGATCTTGCGAAGAAAATGGGCGAGCGGATGCTTTTCAGCGGGCTGTCGTTCGATTTGCAGCGCGGCGAGAAACTCGGCATCGTTGGACCGAATGGCGCGGGGAAAACGACGCTCGCGAAAGTGCTGCTCGGCCAACTGCCGCAGACGGAAGGGCGATTGCGTCTCGCGCCGCAATTGCGCGTGGGGACATTCACGCAGGATTTGAGCCACTTGATGGGATCGCGGACGGTGCTGGAGGAATACGCGCGGCATGCGAATCCGCCGAATTTGAATGTCGCGCGCGGGCCGCTGGGCGCGTATCTGTTTTCGGGCAATCGCGTCGAGCAGAAAGTGGGGAGTCTCAGCGGCGGCGAGAAGGCGCGGCTCGCGCTGTGCATTCTGGTCTCGAAAGACAACGACGTGCTGGTGCTCGACGAACCGACGAATCATTTGGACATTCCGTCGCGGCAGGCGTTGGAAGAATCGCTATCGGAATATCCGGGCACGTGTTTGATCATCAGCCACGATAGGTTTTTTCTGGATCGCGTGACGAACAAAACGCTGTGGATCGGCGGCGCGAAGACGAAAGTGTATCTTGGGTCGTACTCGGAGGCGCGCGCGATTCGCGACGAGGAATTGCAGCCGGAGATTGATGCGGAAGAAGCTCGCAAGCGCAAAGACGAACGAGAGAAGGATGCTCACGCCGCGGCACTGCCGCCGAAGCCCAAGAAGATCAACGAATTCAAACTCAGCGCAATCGAAAAAGAAATCGCGGAGCTTGAAGGCAAGAAAGAAAAACTCAACGCCAGTCTCTACGACGAAAGTGTTTTTCGCGACGGAACCAAAGTGCGCGAAGTGTCGGCGGAGTTGGATGAGATTGAGAAGCAGTTGGTGAAGCTCAATAAAGATTGGGAAAATGTGATTGATGCGGCGGGATGAAGGGAGTGGAGAGAGGGAGTAGGGAGTTGAGAGTAGGGAGTGGAGAGTGGGAAGTGTGAGAGTCTTTAAGGATGCTTATTAATGGTGGGATTCTCGACGAATATTCGGATCGGGCTTTGGCTTGATAGTCTCAAGCTTGGCGTCAAGTCCGGCCTGAAGGCCGCGGCGGCGATGCAGCCGGATTCGCTGGGGCTGGATGCGTTTGAGGCGGAGATTGCGCCGCGGAATTTGGGCCTGAGCGGGCGGCGGGATCTGGCACGGCACGTGCGCGGAGTTGGCGCGCTGGCGGCGTTGAAGGCGGACGTGGGCGGGCGGCGGCTGGCGGATGCGCAGGCGCTGGATGCGAATCTGGCGCGCATTCGCGAGGCGCTGCAGCTTGCGGCGGATTTGGGCGCGCCGCGCTTGCAGCTTCCGGCGGGGTTTGTGCCGGTTGATGCGAAGGAAAATGAAACGGTGCGGCGGACGCTGGCCGAGGCGGCGCGGGCTGTGATTTCGATGGCTTCGGCGACGGGCGTGCGCGTGTGCTGGCTGGCGGGGAGCGAGGCGCCGGAGACGCTGGCGGAGTTTTTGAATGGCGTGGATTCGGGCGGGATGATCGATGTGGATTTGAATCCGGGCGCGTTTGTGATGCGCGATGTCGATCCGCTGAAGGCGCTCAACGCGCTCTCGGCGCGCGTGTCGATGGCGCGCGCGGCGGACCATTACCGCGGCGGGGCGGAGGCGCCGTTTGGGTCGGGCGACGTGCGCTGGGGGGAAGTGCTGGTGGGATTGGCGACGCTGAATCGAAACGCGCCGGTGGATGTGCTGGCGGCGAGGACGCTGGATGGGGAGCGCGTCGCGGGGATTGCGGGAGCGGTGCGGAAATTGAAGGCGGTATTGACGAAGCCGGTTTGAAAGAACAACGAATCGCACGAATTTTCACGAAGGATTCTGTTGTCGGAGCCAACCTTCGAGCGAGTTTTCAGGGGGAACACGATAGGCGTCATGCGGCAACTATTCTGGTTTCGGCACGATCTTCGACTTGGCGACAACACGGGATTTTACACGGCGTGCCGCGCGGGCGAAGTCGTGCCGTGCGTGGTGCTCGACGATGCCTTTCTGAAAAATCCGGCGATTGGACCGAGCCGCTGCGCTCTCTTTCTGCGCGCAGTTTCGGCGCTGGCTCGCGACATGGAGAATTGCCGCGCGCGATTGATTGTGCGCCGCGGTAAGCCGGAAATTGAAATTCCAAAATTGTTGAAAGAAGCAAAGGCCGGCGGCGTCATTTGCAACCGCGATTACGAGCCGTATGCCGTCGCGCGCGATGAGCGCGTGCGCGCGGCGCTTGCGGACATCGGCGCGCAATTTCATTCGCACAAAGATTTGGTGATCTTCGAGCGCGGCGAAGTGCTCACGCAGGCCGGAGGGACGTACACTGTTTTTACGCCGTACAAAAAAATGTGGCTGGCTCAGGACGGCGCGCCGGCGTTGTTGCCGCGTCCGGCGAAGATTCCATTTCCGCGTGAATGCATGAAGCTGAAATCGGCGCGCGTTGATTTTGATTCGATCGAGCCGGAAAGCGATGTGCCTGAGATCACCGAGAAGGCGGCGCAAAAAACGCTCGACGCATTTTTAAGCGGGCCGATTTTCGAGTATGCGCGGCAGCGCGATTTGCCGTCGGTCGAAGGGACATCGCGGCTTTCAGCGCATTTGAAATTTGGGACGATCAGCCCGCGCACGGTGCTGGCAAAATGCCGTGTGCTGTTAGGTCCGGGAATTGAACGGAGCGGGAGCTCCATTCTACAATTGGCGCGCGCGGAAAGTCGGAAGGGCGTGGAGATGTTCATCGGTGAATTGATCTGGCGCGATTTCTTCTTTCAGATCATGGGCGAATTTCCGCGCGTGGCGGTGGCGTCGTTTCGCGCGGAATACGATGCGATCAAATGGGAGAACGAAGCGGAAAAACTCGCGCGGTGGAAAGAGGGTCGGACGGGATTTCCGATTGTCGACGCGGGGATGCGGCAGTTGGCGCAGACGGGCTGGATGCACAACCGCGTGCGCATGATCGTGGCGTGTTTTTTGTGCAAGGATTTGCTGATCGACTGGCGCGAAGGCGAGCGGCATTTTTCGCGGCTGCTGATCGACGGCGAACCGGCGGTGAACAACGGCAATTGGCAATGGGCGGCGGGAACGGGTACGGATGCGCAGCCGTATTTTCGGATTTTCAATCCGACGGCGCAGGGGAAACGTTTTGATCCGGCGGGCGCGTATGTGCGGCGCTGGGTGCCCGAATTGTCGGCGCTGCCGGATGAGTTCATTCATGAGCCGTGGCTGGCGCGCGAGGCGTGCGGCGATTACGCGGAGCGGATTGTGGATCATGCGGCGCAGCGCGCGAAAGCGTTGAGCCTCTATCGGGCAGCGCGAAAATAGCCGCCTTCGATTTCGCTTCAGGGCCGTGGCAGACGGCTCGTCGCGCAAGAAAATGCGCCGATCTAAATTATTTCCGCCGCACAACGAGTTCCCCGCGCGCCTTAACGCGCCGCTCGATCTCCGTGCGCAATTCAGCCGGCAGCGCAGCGCTCGCGCTCAAGTCGCTGAGCGCCTGCACGGCGCCGCTCACCTCGTCGAGCAGCGCTTTGATCAATTCATGCACGACAGCGCGACGAAATGCATCGGAGGTTCGTTCGCGCTCGGATGGCGGCGCGATCAAATATTTTCGCCCCGCAAGCATCGCAAGCGACGCGAGCACGTCGGCGCGGTCGTTCTCGTCGAAACGCCCTTCTCGATCGCGCCGCGCCAGCAGCGCGTACCCTACGCCCAACGCCACGCCGCCGCTCGCGGGCGTGTCGTCGCCGGCGAGAATGTCGCTGATCGCGCGCATCGCCGGCGTTTGCAGATAACGCAGAAGCAGGCCCTTCACGATATCCAAGCGCAGCGCGTCGCCACAGCGTTTGTCGAGGGCAATCGCGCGCAGCGATTGGATCAGCAAGTACGAATTCGCCGGACCCCACACGCGTTTGGCCGCGCAGACTTCCTTCCAGCGCTCCAGCAGCAGCGCGCCGGCCTCGCGCGTGATGCCGGCCGGCGCGTTGGGCGCCAGCGCCACGCGCGTCAATCCATTGAGCACGCTCGGCAGCGTGACCGCATAATATTCGCCGCCGCGAATTTCAATCGCGGCTTCGCCCGCCGCGTCCTTGGTGCTCACGTCGAGCTTTTCGGGTTCGGGCGCGTCGAGGGCTTTTTTCAGCAGCGCCGCGATTTCAGAGATCAACTCCTGCGCGGCGCGGCGCGACGAAGCGAGATACGACGCGCCTTCGAGCGCGTGCGCGGCGAGCGTCGTGTCCGCGCTCGCGGCGGCTTCCAGCAGCGTACGCGTCACGACCGCGTTGGCGTCCGCCGATGCCGCAGGGCTGGCAATGACTTTTCCGAGCGCCGAAAAAACTTCGCCGCGGTCGGGGAAATCCGTTTCGAGACTCGCCGCTTCCAGCCGCCGCAGCGCGTCGGTGAGCGCCGTCTGCAATTCCTGAAAGCGCCCGGGCTCGGCTTTGGCCTCCAGCGCCAATTCGCCCAGCAGCCGTGCGCAACGCACGCGCTCGTTCGACGCGCGCGAATTGCCGAGCCTCGAAAGCAGCGGCTCAACGGCGGGCTCGCCCATGCGCACGACGGCGGATTCCGCTTTTTCCAGATCGAATTGAAATGAAAAATCGCCGGTCGAATCTAAAAACACTTGCGCCAATTTTCGCCGCAAATCAGGCGGCACGCGCGCATCGAAGACCAGCCGGCATTCCATCGCCGCCATGCGCAAAAATTTTGCGCCGGATTCCATCGCCTCCAAAATCACCTGCGCGGCGCGCACAAAATCGCTCGCCGGCACATTGGAGCGGCGGCACATTTCGTCGAGCAAAATCAGCATGTGTTTTTTGCCGGCCATGGTTGCGCCGGAAAATGCCGCGCAAAGTTTCTCGAGCGCCGCGCTTGCTCGCCGCGACATCAATGCGCCGATCGTGCGCGAATCGCGCCCCTCGTCTGTGTCCCGCGCCAGATAGTCGGCGCCCGCGGCCAATAGCATTTCTTCGTCAGCGTGGCCGGGCGGAATGAGATCGAAGAGCGCGCCGAGCACGTATGCCAGCGTCGAAAAATCCGGCGCGCGCTCGCGCTCCGCTTTGAGAATCGGCAGCAGATCGTGCGGATAAAGCCGCCCCAACTCGCGCACGAGTTTGTGCGCGGGCGCGAGCAATTCTTCCAATTGGCGCGACGACGGCCCGGATTTGAACGCGGCCGCGATCAGCGACAAAACCACGCGCACTATCTCTTCGAGGCGCGCCGCGTTGCGTCCCACTGTTTGCGCGCGGCCCTGGAGCAGCGAAATCAAACGCAGTTTCAACGCGCGGTCCACGTCGCTTTTGAGCGCCGACATCGCGCACACAATCAGCGCGCCGTCTTCGAGTTCGTTGCTCGGACCCGGCGGCTGGAAAGCCGCCGCTCCAGCGCCTGCAATTTTGTCGAGCTTGTCCGCTGCCACCAAACGCTTGGCCGTCTCGCCGCGATTCAAATCCGCAAGCGCTGCAGAAACATCCGCACTTACGCCGAGATTCGGCAGCAGCAGCGCCGCTTCAGCGCGCACGCTTTCGTCCGCGTCGGCCAGACCGATCAGCAGCGCTTCGGCTTTTTGCGCGGCGCTCAGCGGCGCATACGCCAGCACGCGCAGCGCTTCAATCCGCTCACCGGCGTTCGCGGACGTCATCAATTTCAAGCGCGTCCGCGACAAATGCTCGTCGCCGAAAAGGGCGTTCACATTCGTTTCACCGGATGGCGTATCTGAAATTCGCGCGGGCGTCGCCGACGATGAGCGCGCGCTCAATGGCTGCGCCGCGCTGTGCCACGATGCATCCGATTCCAATTCCTCATCAAGGCACAGCACGCGCAATTCGGCATCGCTGTTCGCAACAGAAAGCGCGAGTGCCAATCCTGCGTTTTGCGCGAGCGTTTTCAACACGGCCGTGTCGAGCGTTGAAGCCGCTTGAAGAAACTCCGCGCGGAGCAGAATCGATTCCAGCGGCGAATTCGGCTGTGCGGCTTCAAGCGCCGCCAAGCTCACCGCGAGTTTTTTTTTCAACAATGCCCCGATGCGGGCCAGCAAGCGGTTGCTCAAGCCCAGGTGCGCGACTTCGTCGGGACGCGTGACGCCATGAATCATGGCTTCTTCTTCTTCGGTTGCCGCTGCTGGAACAAATATGCCATGATGATGGAGACGGCATAAATGCCGAGCATCAATCCAGAAAAAACGCCCATCGAGGCCAGATCGTTGCCTGGCGCCACGATGGCGCCGATCAAGATCGAACCGAAGATCATGCCGCGCCAGTGTTTTGTCAGCGACGAACCGCGGATCACGTCCATCTTCGCCATCGCCGCGACGATCAGCGGAATTTCGCAGAGAAATCCGGAGATGATCATCATCCACAACAGCAGGTCGATGGTTGTCTCTGAGGTCCAGACAATGCGATTTCGCAAACTGAGATCGAGCGTGATGAAGAACCAGAGTGTCGGGGGGATCATCCATCTATAACAAATGTAGACGCCGCCGAGAAAAAATCCCAGGCCGCCATACAGCACCGGCATGATCGCTCGTTTTTCATTCGATTTCAAACCCGGCGCGACAAACGCCCATACTTGATACAGCATGATCGGAGATGCCACGACGATTCCGCCCCAAAATCCCATCCAGATGATCAGGAGCATGTTCGAAAGCGGACCGGTCGTTGCCAGTAAAATGGCCGGCTCGCCTTCTCTCAAAATCCCGTGATCTCTGTAGTATTGTCCGTCTGGCCCGGCCAACCGATCGTTGAGCCATTGTATAGGACCAGTTAAAACGCCGTAGACCCGGTCGTAAAAAATAATTGCCAGCGCGACGCAAATCAAACACGCCAGAATGCACACCCACAAGCGCTTGCGGAGTTCCATCAAATGATCGATGAAACTCATCGGCGCGCCGTCTTCTTCTTCCGCATTTTTGTTGAGGAACTTCGAGAGCGGGTCTTTGGGCGGCGGCTGCTTCCGCGGCAGGCGCGCTGATTCGGTTTTTACCGGCGGCGGCGCTGGCTTGATCGCGGGTGGCGCCGGCGGGGTTATCGGTTCGGGAATGGCCCGCGGAACAATTGCAGCGGGATTCGCGGGAGCGGGCGGGGTGGGTGACTCTGTTTTTGTGGATTCCGAAATTGACGATGAGTCCTGCGAAGGGAGTTGCGGCAGCGGCGCGGATTCAGGCGGGGCGATTGTGGGTTGATCGGGATTGGAATCGTGCATGGTTTAGTTGATATACGCCGATGTCAGTTGACACAACCACGGGCTAAAAGCCCATGTTACTTTTGAGCGCCACTTCCGTCAGCGAACCGGAACGCAGGCCCTGCAAATCGAGTGTCACGTGCGCGAAGCCAAGCGCGTGCAGCGCCGAAACGATCTCGTCACGTTTCTCCAGAACATGTGCGAACATCGCAATCGGCACCTCCACGCGCGCAATCGTGTCGTGGTGCCGCAGGCGGCATTCGCGAAAACCCGCCTTGTGTAAATAATACTCGCCCCGCGCGATTTGCGATAGCTTTTCCGGCGTCACGCGCTGCCCAAACGGAATGCGGCTCGACAGGCACGCCGCGCCCGGCTTGTCCCACGTCGGCAGGCCGAGTTCAAGCGACAGAGCGCGAATCTCGATTTTCGTCAGTCCGGCCTCGCGCAGCGGAAAAACCGCGCCGCGTTCTTTCGCCGCGCCTTCGCCCGGACGGAAATCGCCGAGGTCGTCCATCGTCGCGCCGAGCGCCACCACAGCGTTGGCGTTGCGCTCTTTGGCGAACGACGCGAGTTTGCTCATCAATTCGGATTTGCAGAAATAGCAGCGGTTAAGCGGATTCGAAGCGTAGTTCTCGTCTTTCAATTCATCCGTGCGGATGACTTCGTGGCGAACGCCGAATTGGGTCGCGAGTTCCTTCGCGTCTTCGAGTTCTTCAGGCGCCAGCGATTCGGAATCCGCGGTCACGGCGAGCGCTTTGTCGCCGAGCGTTTGGTTTGCGACGACGGCCAGGAAGGCCGAATCGACTCCGCCCGAATAGGCGACGATCACGCGGCCGTAGCCGCGCAAAATGCGCTCAAGTTCCGCAAGTTTTTCGCACGCTTCCGCAGTCGGCGGCGCGGCAAGGATATTCGGCGGCAGCGCGGTCATCGTTTGCTCTTCCCACTCGCGTTCGAGGATTTCCGCTCCTTACTAATAGACGCGCCAGACGGTAAATCTTGGATGCTATTTTTGAATCGTGCAGGCGGCACGCCTGCACCACGGGGCTCGACGCCTGCACCACGAGGCTCGTTGAGCCACCGCGCAAGATCTTTCGCCCAATAGGTGATGATCATATCCGCGCCGGCGCGCCGGATGCCGGCCATGATTTCAAGCGCCGTGCGCTTTTCGTCAAGCCAGCCGTTTTGCACAGCGGCTTTGACCATGCTGTATTCGCCGGAGACGTTGTAGGCGCAGAGCGGCAGATCGACGATTTTGCGGACTTCGGCGATCACGTCCAAATACGCGAGGGCGGGTTTGACCATGATGATGTCCGCGCCTTCGCCGGCATCGAGCTGCGCCTCGCGCCGGCCTTCGCGCTTGTTGGCGCAATCCATCTGATACTGGCGGCGGTCGCCGAACGCCGGCGCGGAATCGGCAGCGTCGCGGAACGGACCGTAAAAGGCCGATGCGTATTTCACGCTGTAGGCCATGATCGCCGTATGCAAAAATCCCGCCGCGTCCAAACCGCCGCGAATCGCGCGGACCATCCCGTCCATCATGCCAGACGGCGCGATCACGTCCGCGCCCGCGCGCGCTTGAGCGACGGCGGTGCGCGCGAGATTTTCGAGCGTCGCATCGTTCTCGACTTCGCGCGCCGCGTTCAGCACGCCGCAATGGCCGTGATCCGTGTATTCGCAAAAACAGGCATCGGCGATCAGCATCAAATCCGGCACGGCCTTGCGCATGGCGCGCAGAGCCTTCTGCACGATGCCGTCGTCCGCCCACGCTTCGGATCCGCACGCGTCTTTGCGCCCGCGTTCCGGCACGCCGAAGAGAAGCGCCGCCGGAATACGCAGCGCGCTCAGATCTTTCGCTTCTTCAACCGCGCGGTCCACGGACATCTGAAAGACGCCGGGCATCGACGGGATTTCGCGTTTCACGCGCGAACCGTCGCAGACGAAAATCGGCGAAATGAGATGATCGACGGAGAGCTGCGTTTCGCGGACCAGCCGCCGCATGGCATCGGATTGCCGCAAGCGGCGCGGGCGCAAAATCGGTTTCAGAGTTTCAGGTTTCATTGAAAGTCGCCTTTCGCTCCGCGAAAGACGCGCTTAGAGTCCATTGGGCAAGTCGTCGCCGATATCGCTTTGTCCGCTCTGGCCGCTTTGGCCGTCCTGTTCCTTTTTGTTGGGCGTGGCAGGCTGAGCGGGAACTTCGTGATCCTCGCGCGCCAACACGAGCAACACTTCGGCCACGTGTTCATCCGCGCGCAGCACGCACAAATCCAGGAAATCGGATTCGCCGCGTTCGGCCAAAGCGTCGGCGATTTTCTGCGGCAGTTCTTCGCGTTTGGCGATGACTTCGACAGTTTCGTATGTCGTCGTGGTGGTCTGGCCTTCTTTCGGCTCTGGGCGGGCAAGCTCGCACATGGCGCGGTCGAGCACGTTCATTTTTGAGAGAAACAACTCGTCAAGCTGCTGAAGTGAGTAGCACGTGGTTTCCGTGCCGCCGACTTCGTCGCGCAAGCGCGAACGATTCGAGAGAATGTAATCCGACATCCGCTGGTAGAGCGTGTTGCGGCAGCCGGAGAGCGCTTTGTAAGCCCGCTTGGCGCGGTTCTCCGGGCTATTGGGGGCAAAATGCTTGGCGGCCAAGGCTCTTCTCCAACGACGAGTTTGTTAAGCGCATACTTGTAGTCAATGAAGGCCGATTTGTCGAGAAAATTCCGAATTTCAACGGTGCTTCGAGCATGGGCTGTGTAGTATTCGCAATCGCAAATGAATGGACGCGCGCCGAAGCTCAAACCCTACGCTGCAAGATTACTGATTGCCGCGGCACTGTTCTCCGCCGTGCGCGCATGGACATCCGGCGAGTGCGCCGATTTCTGCGCCAGCAAAAAAGGACTGCAAGTCCAAATGGTGGACGACGCCCTCGCGCTTGGAATCCATCACGCGGCGATCAACGTCAATCTGCTGCAACTCGCCGAGGCTGGCCCGCGAGCGGGACAAACGCTGGTTCTCGACGGAACTCATTTTGAATTTAATGCGCGCTATGTCGCCTCACTCGACGAAAAGATCAAACCGCTGAGCGCTCACGGCGTGACCGTCTACCTGATTCTGCTCGCGTACAACACGCCCAATGCCGAGCTTGCGCGCGCGTACATTCATCCGAAATTCGATCGCGCGTGCCCGTCGCGCCTCTCGGCATTCAACACCGGCGACGCTGCCGGCGCGCGAAATTTCCGCGCGTGCGTCACGTTTCTCGCGCAGCGCTACGCGCGCGCCGATGCGCCGCCCGTGCATTTCATCGTCGGCAACGAAGTCAATTCGCATTGGTACTGGTACAACATGGGCCTTGCGCCGAACGGCGTTGTCATCGCCGAATACGAACGCGCCGTCCGCATTTGCAATGAGGCCGCGCAGTGCATTTCGGCGCGCAGCCGCGTCTTCATTTCGCTCGATCACAATTGGAACCGCGGCGCGACGCCCAACGAGCCGCTGAAATCGTTTGGGGCTCGTACATTCATCGAACGCTTTGCCGAAGCCGCCAAACGGCACGGCGATTTCGCATGGAACGTCGCATTTCATCCGTACCCGGAGAATCTCTTCGAATGCCGCACGTGGAACGACAAAGCTGCGACATGTTCGTTCGACACGCCGATGATCACGTTCAAAAACATTGAGATGCTCAACGATTTCATGCGGCGCGACGAATTGCTTTGCGCGGGCTGCCCGCGGCGGATCATTCTGTCGGAGCAAGGCTTTCACTCAAGCAACGCGCCGGATGGCGAACTGCTGCAAGCCGCGGCGTTCGCGTACGCCTATCGCAAAGTTCTGCCGCTCGACGGCATCGACGCATTTATTTTGCATCGCCATGTGGACAACGTTCAGGAGGGCGGGCTGCGGTTGGGCCTCTGGACCGGCGACAAGGCGAATCATCCGGTGAAGAAGAAAATGATCTATGAGGTGTTTCGAATGGCTGACACGTGCGAGTGGGAGAAGGCGTTTCAATTTGCGTTGCCGGTAATTGGGGTGCGCGGTTGGAATAAGATTGACGCGGCGCATTGATGCTCATTAAGCGTTCAATTTTGCGACAATCGCGTCCACGTCGTAGACGCAGCCGCCCCAGGTTCCGCCGCCGGCGCGTTGGAGCGCGGCCCACAGGCGCGTGTCGTTGGGCAGATTTGGATCGGGCGACAAATCAGGATGCGGCGTGCGTGCGGCGAGGATGCGTGCGCCTTCGCTTGGATCGACGCGCTTGTCCGTGCTGCCGATGAAATTGATCGAGCCTTCGAGCTTCACGCGGTCGATCACGATCTCGATCACGTCTCCGTCGCGCAATTTTCCGATGGGGCCGCCGGCGAGCGCTTCGGGACCGATGTGTCCGACGCACGCGCCGGTCGAGACGCCGGAGAAACGCGCGTCGGTGAGTACGGCAATGTGTTTGCCGAAGGGCAGGAATTTCAGCGCGGAGGTGATTTGATAAATTTCCTCCATGCCCGCGCCCATGGGGCCACGGCCGATAAGCACCAGCACATCGCCGGCTTTCATTGGCGCGCCGAACTGGCCTTTGATCGCCGCGACGGCGTCGCGTTCGCGCGTGAAGACGCGCGCGGGGCCGGTCTTGCGGTAGACACCATCGGCATCCACGACGCTGGGATCGATGGCGGTGCTTTTGATCACAGAACCTTCGGGCGCGAGGTTGCCGCGCGGAAAGGTGACGGTGCTGGTGAGGCCGCGCGCGCGTGCGCGTTCGGGAGCCATGATCACGTCGTCCGGATCGACGCCGTCGAGTTCGCGCAATTTTTCGCGCATGCGTGAGCGGCGTTCGGATTTTTGCCACGCGTCGAGAACGTTTGACAGAGTTTCGCCGCTGACGGTGAGTACGCTTTCGTCGAGCAATTTCAACGCGCGCAGATGCAGCATGACTTCGGGCACGCCGCCGGCGAGGAAGACGCGGACCGTGGGATGATCGACGGGGCCGTTAGGCAGCACGCTCACCAGGCGCGGAACGCTCGCGTTGACGGCGCGCCAATCGTCGACGGTCGGCCGCTTAAGTCCGGCAGCGTGCGCGATGGCGGGAATATGCAGCAGCAGATTAGTCGAGCCGCCGAACGCCGCGTGGACGGTCATCGCGTTGCGGATCGCGGCGTCGGTGAGGATGTCTTTTGCGGTTCGATTTTTTGCGGCGAGTTCAACCGCATAACGCGCCGCGCGGCGCGCAACGTCGCGCCAGACCGGCTGGCCGGATGGCGCGAGCGCTGAATGTGGCGGCGCCCAGCCGAGCGCTTCGGCGACGACCTGCGCAGTCGCGGCGGTTCCGAGAAACTGGCAGCCTCCGCCGGGCGTGGCGCAACTGCGGCAGCTTTGTTCAGCGGCTTCTTCAAGCGTGATCGCGCCGTGCGCATAACGCGCCCCGATGGTTTGGATTTTTCCAGCGTCTTCGCCCCCTATCGGCGGCAGCGTCACACCGCCGGGCACGACGACGCTCGGCAAGTCCTTCGCGCCCGCGAGCGCAAGCATCATCGCGGGCAGACCTTTGTCGCACGTCGCGATTCCGATCACGGCTTTGCGGCGCGGCAGCGAGCGGATCAAACGGCGAAACACAATCGCGGCGTCGTTGCGATAGGGAAGGCTGTCCATCATGCCGGGCGTGCCTTGCGTGCGGCCGTCGCAGGGATCGGAGACGGTTCCAGCAAACGGCACGACGCCAAGGTGCTTGAGTTCGTCCGCGGCTTCTTTGACGAGCAGGCCGACTTCCCAATGGCCGGTGTGGTAACCGAGCGCGATGGGCGAGCCGTCGTCGGCGCGCAGGCCGCCTTGCGTGCTCAGGATCAGAAACGGTTCGAGCGCCACGGAGGCGGGATCCCAGCCCATGCCGGCGTTTTGCGAAAGGCCGAAGAGATCGCCGGAGGCCCAGGTCTTGAGCATGTCGGGCGTGAGGGGGAGCGCGCCGGCGGGGCCGGGGGATTGGGTGCGGATGTCGTAGACATCGGAAGAAGATTCGAAGATGTTGTTCATGTACATTAAACGGGATCGATGGCCTCGTCAGGATTCAATCCAGGAATTGCGCGCAAATCTTGAATGAGCTTTGGGACATCTATCACGAGGAATTCCCAAATCTTTTTGTAATTAATTTTATTGTACGCGTGAATCAATATGTTTCGCAACGCCGATATTTGTCGCCATTGGATGGTAGGATTGCCCGCCTTAAATCCATCCGAAATGCAGCGCGCTGCTTCGCCAATCACGGACAACTGTCGTGCAATGGCGCTTTGGAGAAGATCGTTCTGAAGGAATGCGCCGGCAGTTTCGCCTTTTACAAACCGCAGCGCATCTTCAGCCGCGATTAGCATGTCGATCAGGTATGCGCGGTCACGCTTCTCCATATATTACCTTTGCGGAGTTCATAATTTCGTTCTTGCGCAATCTGTTTCTGCTGGAAAGCAAGCCGCGTTTGCTCACCAAGTCCACTTTCCGTCCGAATATCTCTTCCAATTCGCGTTCCATTTCGTAATATTCCCCGGCCCACGGGAGAGAGGGTGTGCTCTCGCTCCGCGTCACCAGCATATCCACGTCGCTGGTCGGTGTGAAATCGTCGCGCAACGCCGATCCGAAGAGCGCCAACTCCGCGATCTTCCACTTCTCGCAGAATTGTTTGAGCTGCTCGGCATAATTTTCGATGGGGAAAGGCATACGTCGCCTCCGCGTTAATTCTTCTCCGCCTTCTTCGCCTTCGCCTCCGCCGCTTTTCTATCCTGCACCATCTTCCAATTCAAGTAGGCGGCGATGAACGGGTCGAGTTCGCCGTCGAGCACCTTCTGCGCGTTAGGCTCTTTCAATTCGGTGCGGTTGTCGTTGACCATCGTGTAGGGGTTGAGCGTGTAGGAGCGGATTTGGCTGCCGAAATTGATTTCCATCTTTTCGTTGTAATTCTGCTTGTTCTCGGCGTCGCGTTCGAGATCGCGCAGGCGCGCGAGTTTTGCTTTAAGCATTTCCAGCGCCAATTGGCCGTTGCGCGTCTGGCTGCGTTCGATCTGGCAGCGCACGGTGATGCCCGTCGGAATGTGTTTGAGCAGCACGACGGATTCGGTTTTGTTGACGTGCTGGCCGCCCGCGCCGCCGGAGCGGCAAGTGCTGCGTTCGATGTCCGCTTCGGGGATCACGATGTCGCTGTCGCCGGGTTCGAATTCGGGCGTGGCGTCCACGGCGGCGAAGCTCGTCTGGCGTTTGCCGTCGGCGTTGAAAGGCGAAATGCGCACCAGACGGTGCACGCCGATTTCGCTTTTAAGGTAGCCGAACGCGTAAGGTCCTTCGATTTTCAAAACCGCTGAATTGATTCCGGCGACCTCGTTGAAATCCACGTCGAAGAACTGGACCTTGTAACCTCGGCGCTCCGCCCAGCGCACGTACATTCGCATGAGCATGTCGCACCAATCGCGCGCGTCAGTGCCGCCAGTGCCGGCTTGAAACGAGAGGAATGCGTTACGGTGATCGTTCTTGCCGCTGAGCTGGCAGCGCAATTCGTAATCGCGAACGTCCTTGTCGAGCTTGCGGCCTTCGGCGACGACTTGTTCGGCGGAGGCGGAGTCGTCGTCGGATTCGGAGATTTCGAGCAGTTCCGACAAATCTTTGCACTGCTTTTCGTGGCCAGGCAGTTCGCCGATCAGCGCTTTGATTTGTTTGAGCTCGCCGATGATCTTTTGCGCTTTCTGGTTGTCGGTCCAGAAATCACTGTTACCCATCAGCGTTTCGATTTCCTGCTGGCGCTTGATGCGTGCGGGCACGTCAAAGCGACCCCCGCAACTGGGCGAGGCGCCATTCGATGTGGTTGAGCTGCTGCTTGGCTTCGGCGTAATTAAAGGGCACTGCGGTTCTCCGTTTCGTTCTGTGAGAATTATAGCAGGGGTGGGGCGGGAAAGCACGCGAAATCATACCCCTCTCCCTTCGGGAGAGGGCCGACGCATGTACTCATGCGCGGGGTGAGGGGAATTCGGACTCCGAGCGAGACTCGCCAGTCTTCCCCTCACCCCGCGAGCGAGTACGCTCGCCGGCCCTCTCCCCAAAGGAGAGGAGGACGAGATCACAAGCTCATTATTACTTGGCGGCGATTTTTTCCTGGCCGTTCATGTATTTGCGCAACACGGCCGGGATGGTGATCGATCCGTCGGCGTTTTGGTTCGCTTCCCAGAGCGCGACCATGATGCGCGGCAGCGCCAGGCCGGAGCCGTTGAGCGTGTGAACGTATTGGAGCTTGCCGCCTTCGGCGGGGCGGAAGCGCAGGTTGGCGCGGCGGGCCTGGTAGTCCTCGAAATTGGAGACACTTGAAACTTCGAGCCATTTTTGCGCGGCGGGCGCGTAGACTTCGAGGTCATAGCATTTCGCGGCGGAGAAGCTCAAATCGCCGCGGCAAAGCAGCAGGACGCGGTATTGCAGACCGAGCTCTTTGAGCAGATGCTCGGCGTTTTCGAGCATCGCTTCGTGCTCGGCGTAGCTGGTTTTGGGCGTGGTGAGTTTGAGCATTTCGCATTTGTTGAACTGATGCACGCGCAAAATTCCGCGCGTGTCGGCGCCAGCAGCGCCGGCTTCGCGGCGGAAGCAGGCGGAGTACGCCACGTACTTGCGCGGGAGGTCCTTTTCTTCGAGCACTTCATCCTGATGCATCGAGGTCAGCGGGACTTCGGCCGTGGGAATCGCGTACAAGTTGTCGAGCTGCGCGAAGTACATCTGGTCCTGAAATTTCGGGAACTGGCCTGAGCCGTAGAGCGTTTTCTCGGTGACGAAAAAAGGCGGGAACAATTCTTCGTAGCCGTTGCGTTCGCGATGCACGTCCAGGAACCAACTGATCAGCGCACGTTCCATGCGCGCGCCGTCGCCGCGCAGGAAGTACCAGCCTGAGCCGGAGATTTTCGCGCCGCGTTCGGTGTCGAGGATTTTGAGCTTCTCGCCGAGTTCGTAATGCGGTTTTGGTTCGAACGAAAAGCTGCGCACGTCGCCCCACGTGCGAACCGTGACGTTCTCTGTGGCCGTGCGGCCTTGCGGAACGGATTCGTGCGGGATATTCGGAATCCAGGCGAGCTTGGCGTCGCGGCGCGCTTCGATTTTCGATTGTTCGGCGTCGAGTTCCTTGATGCGGTCGTCTTTGGCCTTCGAATTCTTCTGAAGCTCAGCGACCATGGTGTTGATCACGGCGATGTCGTCGCTGCCGGAAGTCATGGAGCCTTTGAGCTTGCCCATCAGCACGCCAATTTCCTTGGAGATTTTGTTCTTCTCGGCTTTGAGCGCTTCGACTTCAAGCACGACTTTTTTGCGCCGCTCGTCAAGCGTGACGAACTCATCGACATCCGTGAAATCGTTGGCGGCTTTCTTGTCCTCGATGGCTTTTTTGACGACGGCGAGATTGGCGAGCACGAATTTGGGGTCAAGCATGGCGGTTCCTCGAGGTGGGGCAGACATGCCTGTCTGCCGCGCTGCGCCGCCACTATAGTGAAAAATTGGAAAGTGGAAAGGGAAAGTGCAGCGGGGACATCAAGGGCCAAGGGTTACCGGATCGCTGTCGCCGCCGAGGTGGGAGCCATATTTGAAGGCTGTTCGTTCCCAATATGGCGCGGAATCGAAGACGTTTCCGGCGAGGGACATGTTTTGAACTTGTTCATACGATTCGCTGTCAATGTGCATGGGAGTCTGGTGCCAGAAGCAACGGATGATGGGCATCCACGTGCGCGGATAGCTTTCGAGGCAATCCGTGGGGTCGGATAGAGGGTCGATGCCGACGCTCGAGTAATAATCCACAGGATCCTGAAAACCCGCGGGCGGATCAGGAAAATCTCCAAAGGTCGAATCTTCCAATCCTGAGCGATAAATATCGCCGTGCATGAGTTGGAAAAACTTGGCGTCCTGCCACGTAACGCCGATGGTCCCGTCGGGCATTCCCACTCCGTTTTGCACGACTTCCGTAGGCGTGGGCGCATCCCACTCGTACCCAGGGCCTTGCGTTACGCTGTAGTAGTGCTTGGTTTGCAAATACGTGTCGCAAAAATTGGATGGCGAACCGCTCCACGCGATCGTATCGTCATACCACGCCCACTCTGTATCGCTTGGATCGGGCGGAACGCTCGGTGCGTCGAGCTGCGTCGAGTCGTAAGTCTCGCAAATGCGTCCGCTGAATTCGTACAAGTAAGAGCTATTCCGCATGCCGTAGCCGTAGGAATAACGTTCCGCCCAATCGTGCTTATCGTCCTGGGGGACCGGAGGGGAAACCGAATAGATTGGCTTGAGCGACGCAACGCCGTAAATGTTCTGCGTCGCTTTGGTGTCGTCCATCGGACAAATGAAAATGCGCTCGTCATCGATGTAGGAAGGATTAATTTGCCCACTGCCCTCATTCATGGTGCAAAGATTGGTCAAATAGGTGGGATATATTTCGATATCGCGACCGTTATCGACGCTGTACATCGATAAGGCGGCATGAAGCTGTTGAAGGTTGCTTGCGCACTGCGACTTCTTCGCTTTGTACCGAATAGAGGCCGCGATGGGCATCAACGCCGACGCCAGGACCAGCAAGATCCCGATGACGACGAATAGCTCCATCAACGTGAAACCGCGTGCGCGGCTCGAACGGCGGTGCATCGAGAAGGCGGGCCTCCGTGTCCCCTGACTAGAGTACAGGCGCGTGGTGCAAAAGTCACGTGGGAAGTTGGACCGCGCGGGCGGCGGACACGCGCAGGCGGGACGCCTGCGCCTCGGGTCATTTCGTGTCGTCTTCGAATTTCTTCGGCGCCTTCGCGCCTTTGTGGATCACGATCGGCACGTCGTTTTTGAGCGCGGGCCCGGGCGTGCTGCGGCCTTCGGCGACGTATTTTTCGAGCAGCACGGTCAGTTCTTTGACGATGCTCGGGTATTGCGCGTAGAGGTTTTTGCGCTCGCTGATGTCGGCGCTCAAGTCGTACAGTTCGCCGGGCTGATCGTTCTTTTCGTAGCCGCGTTTTTGTTTAAACCAATCCGGTTCGCCCTTCGCGCCGTTGTCATCCACGTTGGGCGCGTCCAGCAGAACCCAGTTGCCTTTGCGGATCGCGAATTTGCCGCTGCCGGCGTGATGCACGGTGGCTTCGCGCAGCGGTTTTTGATACGGCTGATCGAGCAGCACGGGCAGCAGGTTGTAGCTGTCCGGGCCGGCGCCGTCAGGGAGTTTAGCGTTCAAGATCGCCGCCACGGTGGCGATGAAATCAATGTGCGCGATGGTTTCGTCGCTGCTGGCGCCGGCTTTGATCTTGCCCGGCCAGCGCGCGATGAACGGCACGCGGTGGCCGCCTTCCCAAATGTCCCGCTTGGCTCCGCGCAGATCGGCCATGCTGTAATGGCCAAACTGCTGCGCGCGGTCGTACGCGCCGGGGTTGACTTCGCCGGTGATTTCTGGACCGTTGTCGCTGGTGAAAATCACCAGCGTGTTTTCGGTGACGCCGGTGCGCGCAAGCGCGCCGAGCACCTGGCCAATCGACCAATCGGTTTGGAAGACGAAATCGCCGTAGTCGCCGGCCTGGCTTTTGCCTTTAAATTCGGGCGCGGGGACGACCGGGAAATGCGGCGAAGTCAGCGCAAAGTAGAGGAAGAATGGCTTGCCGGTGCGCGCGGAGTCTTCGATGGATTTGACCGCGCGCTTCGTGATTTCGGGCAGAATGTTAACGAGCTTCCAATCCGGAAGCATCGGCCCGGGGCGATTGAATCCGCCGGCTTTGCCTGTGTCGGGGAGGCTGGGAATGCCGACGGTGTGATCGTTTTCGATGAAGCAATAGGGCGGGTAGTTGGGCAGATCGACTCCGAAATAATAATCGAAGCCGTGCGAGAGCGGACCGCCGGCGAGCGCTTTGGTAAAATCGACGTTGCTTAAACGGTCCGGGCCGCTGCGCGCGACGGCGCCGTCTTTGGTCTGCCAAGCCCAGCCGAGATGCCATTTGCCGATGCAGGTCGTGGCGTAGCCGTTTTGTTTGAGCAGCGTCGCGACGGTGAATTGCTCGCCGCTAAGAAGCGGCTTGCCCCACGGCGCGAGCACGCCGGATTGGAGGCGCGAGCGCCAGCAGTAGCGGCCGGTGAGCAGCGCGTAACGCGAGGGCGTGCAGAGCGAAGTGGGCGCGTGGGCGTCGGTGAAACGCATGCCTTCGGCGGCGAGTTTGTCGAGATTGGGCGTGGGGATTTTGGAATCTTTGTTGAAACAGTTCACGTCGCCGTAGCCGAGATCGTCGGCGAGGATGAAGACGAGGTTGGGTTTGGGTTCAGCGGCTGCGGCGACGCCGGCGAAGAGGACCATTAATGAGAGAAATTTTATCATGGGCGGGGACTCACGAGATTGTTGAACAATACACGTTCTTTCGAGATTTTCATGGAGATAATCAAAGAGAGCGAACAACGAATCGCACGAATCTTCACGAAGGAATTCGGGGGCTGCGTTTCGACCGATGAACGTACAGGCGAGACGCCTGCACCACGGGTGTTGATTTATTTGGCGGGAAGTGGAGAATCTGAAACGGGGAAGGGAAGGAGTACGCAATGCCGATCTATACCTATCGCGCCGTACTGGAGCCGCGCGAAAAACGTCGCTGCGAGATGTGCGCGAATCCATTTGAGATCGTACAGCGCATGGCCGACGATGCGCTAACGGCCTGTCCCAAATGCGGCGGGATAATCGAGCGCGTGATTCAGGCGCCAAATTTAAATGGCGCGGGCAAAGTTAAAGCGCCGAGCGAGGGGCAACTGGCTCGCTCCGGTTTCACGCAATACAAGAAGAAGGGCAAGGGGTATTACGAGAAGAGTTTTGGGACGGGGCCTTCGACGCTGCATCCGTAAGAATTCGGCCGCTTACTTACGTGCGCGGTTCTGGAATAATTGCGAAAGGGAAGCCATGACGAAACGCGTGAGGGGATTTGTGCTGGCCACGGCGCTGGTTTTTATTTCAGCGCGTGCCGCGGAAGACGCGGAGTTGGCGGCGATAAAAGCGGCGGACGATGAGCGCGTCGCGGCGACGCTGGCGGCGGACAAAGCGCGCTTGGAGGCAATTTTTTCGGATGAGTTGCGGTATGCGCATTCGACAGGAAATGTAGACACGAAGGCGTCGTATGTGGAAGCGCTGTCGGGCGGAAAATTGAAGTATCTTGCAATTGAATACAAGGAGCGCAATTTCACGGTTCCCGAACGGCACATCGCGCTGATGACCGCTCGCGTGCGGATGAAGACAACGAGCGCCGCGACCGGAGAGTCGGATAATTTATTCAGCGTGCTGGCGGTATGGCGGGAAGAGAAAGGGAAGTGGCGGTTTTTGGCGTGGCAGTCGTGCAAGTTGCCGGCGGGGCAATAGGTTTGTAGTCCCGCCTTTAGGCGGACAGGCGTATCGCTACCGCGCGTCGCTTCCGCCTAAAGGCGGGACTACAAACGTTACTTCTTTATCGCGAACAATTGTTTCATGGTGGCGATGTAGAGCGTGCCGTTGGCAATGGTCGTGGTGGCGCTGACGGGTGCGTCCACGTCAGTGGTGCAGAGGACTTTCTTCTCGCGGCCGGCGGCGAGGATGCAAAATTGGCCTTTGCGCGTGCCGGCGTAGACTTTGCCATCGGCGACCATCGGTGAGGCCCAGAATTGGCCGTTCATTTTGTGCTGCCAGACGATCGATCCTGATTTTTCGTCGATGCAATGAAGCGTGCCGTCGGAATCGGTGACGTAGGCGAGGCCGTCTTGGATGGCGGGCGTGGAGAGCGTGTGCTTGCCGAGCGGGCAGGACCAGGTGGGCGACAGGGATATCGCCGTTCCATTTGACGGTGGCGCTCCTCCATTTAACGGCGGCAGGAGTGCCGCCGCTCCTACGTCGATGCATTTAAGCCAGGATTGATTTTTGCCCCAGAAAACGTCGCCGCCGCCGGCGACGTAGAGGCGATTGTTGGCGAAGACGGGCATGCCGTAGATGTTGCTCGGGCCTTCCTGATGATTTGTAGTGAAGCGGTGGACGTCCTCTTTGGGACCGTCCGGATCGAAATCGAATTGGAAAACTTTTTTGAGCGTCGCGACTTCGCCCCCCCTCACCCCTAGCCCCTCTCCCCCATTGGATGAGGGTGCGGGGGAAAGCGGTTCAAAGCCGTAGACGATTCCGTTGCCGCCGGCGAAAAAAATCAGCGGCTTGCCATTCACCACACCCATTGCGGGTGACGACCACGTGTTGTGAAAAATATTCGGCGCGATGTGTTCGTTGTCGCGGGCCAGCAAGCGGCCTGTTTTTTTGTCAACGACAACAAGGCTCGGCGCGTCCGGGGTGCGGATGCGTCTGTGCGTATTGTCCACGCCGGTGCCGGTATTCAAATAGAGGTAATCGCCGTAAATTAAAATCGAACTGTGCGCGGCGTCGTGCGGCCAGATGCCAGCGGTCGTCACGAGGTCGCAGATCCAAAGGATGTCGGCGTCCAGCGGGCCAACTTCAAGGAGTTTGCCGTCGGCGGGCGGCGCGAGCGGCTCGGGTTTGATCTCCGCGCCGGCTTTGGGGGGCTTGCTGTCGGGGTGCGCGGCGGTCATGTGCGCGGCTTCGTCTTTGAAGGGGCCGTCGTTGCCGTTGGACATGCCCAGCGCGTCGAGGCAGAGGACTTCGCCGCGGTTATCGACGATGTAGACGCGATCGTTTTCGACGGTGGCGGTGGAACAGATGCCGGTCTTGGGCCAGTCGAAGTAGGGATCTTCCCAGCGTTTTGGGACGACGAGCTGCCAAAGCAGCGCGCCGGTTTTTTCGTCGAGACACATGAGCACGCCGCGGTCGCCGATGTGTTTTGTGTCGCGCGGAACCGCGTTGTTGGTGCCGATGTACACGCGGCCATTGGCGACGATCGGTGTGGAGTACGATTCGGTGCCGAGCGCGGCGGTCCATTTAATGTTCATGCCGGTGGCAATGTCGAAAGTGTCGGGAAGATTTTTTTCGCCGGAGACCATGTTGCGCGACCAGGGCTGGCCCCATTGAGGCTGGTCCGCGGCCAGGATTAAGCCTGGCAAGAGTGAAAGGAAAGTGAACAACAACGAATCGATTTTGCGCACGCGGGACCCTTTGATGGCGATGTGATTGATGTTGAGTACACCGGGAAGGACATGCGGCGACTCAGCGCGCGCCAAGGAGCAGTACAGAGCAGCACCCTGCTCCTTGCCGTTGGACGCCCGCTTAATGCTCCTGTAGGCTTTGCCGTAGATCGAACGCGCAACAGCAAGGAGCGGGGTACCGCTCCTTGGCACCCACGTTACTTCACCTCATAGGCGCAGAGCACATTCACATCCCGCACATACAAACGTCCGTTCGCCACAACCGGATAACTCCACGCCTGATTCGGCTTGATCTCGAATGTTGGCGTGAAGCGGCCTTTCTCCTTGTAGCCAGCGGGCGAGGCTTCGACCAGCGCCACGGTGCCGTTGTTATGGCCGTGCAGGTAGAGGTGCCCGTCCGCAAAACACAGCGACGCCGGGCCGATCGATTTGTCCTCCCACAGAACTTTTCCCGTCGCGAATTCCGCGCAGACCAGTTGGCGGTTGCAAGTGTACAGATTTTCGCCCACGCGAATCGCGCCGCCGATGCCGGTGGCGAGCGCGACATCCTTGTAGACGGGCGTGGCTTGAACGCCGCCGTCGGCCGCGGCGAGTTTCACCACGCCGCCGACCGCGCGGCCCGAGCCGCTGAAGACCATGTCGTTGTAAAACAGCGGCGTGGAAATGTTCGCCATCGCGTCCTTGGTGCGGCTGTCGCGCCAGAGGAATTTGCCCGTCGCCGCATCGACGCCGATCACGCCGCCGTGAACGAATTGAATGTACTCCTTCGCGCCGGCGACAAGTGCAACGATCGCCGACGAATAGCTCGCCGCATCGCCGCCGGGCACAGCGCTCATCCAAATCGTGTCGCCCGTTTTCTTATTGAGCGCGACCAGCGTGGCTTTGTCGCCGCCAGGCGTGGCGATGAGCGTGCCGCCGTCGATCAGCGGCGATTCGGCGTAGGCCCACATGCCGGCTTTGCCGCCGAAATCGGTCTTCAAATTTTTCTTCCACTTCACGCCGCCCTTCGCGACATCGAGGCACGCCAGATCGCCGTCGGAACCGAGGCAATACACGAATTCGCCATCGACCGTGGGTGTCGAGCGCGACCCCGGATACTGCGGGGCCTGGCTTGCGTTCCCGCCGACCGCGCCCAATTCGGTGGACCAGATTTGATTGCCGTCTTTCTCGTCGAGCGCCAGCGCGGATTCTTTCTTGTCCTTATCGACGATCAAAAAAATCTTCCCGCCCGCGACGGAAGGCGTGGACCAGCCGCCGCCGATTCCCTCTTTTTTCCACGCGAGCTTCGGCCCGTCTTTTGGCCATTCCTTGAGCAAACCCGTTTCGGGCGAGATGCCGTCGCGATTGGGACCGCGCCACTGCGGGTAGTCGGCGGCAGCCACTGATACGGCGAACACAAATGCAATGGCACGGATCGTCGAGCAGATGCGCATAGGCAGAAAGCTCCGAGGGGATTGAAACCACTTTACACGGCGAGCCGCAATAGACGATTCAAAATGTCGCCATATCGGCCCAAAGCTGGGCTTCGAAATCGCACGGAATCCACACACAAAAAAGCCGCGCTTTGTGCAAGCGCGGTTATCTTTCAAATTTATGAAGTGGAGGCGGCGGGAATCGAAAAGGCCGCTAATATGAGACATTTTCAGACGCCCTATGACAAATCTCGACAAATTTCGCGTATTCCCGCCTCCTCGTACGGTTTATAGAGTACTACTTTTCCACAGGTAAGACAACGCCGGAAAAAAGATGACAACGCCGGACAAACGCGACGTTGAGTTTGGCAGACAAATAGCAGACACAAGCGTGCGCGGCAGACGACGGGGTTTGTGGCAGATAATCCGCAGATTTAAGCCGGCAGACGTGGCAGACAAGAGCAGTTGCGGAGAATAGGCGCCTTAATCTCCGCTCAGAGTGCGGAGATTATTGACAATGCGGCGATTATCGGTTACTATCCCCGCAAGGGGGTGGCCGGGTTATGACATATATTCACGAGTTGCGCGACTGGCCCAATTTCACTTGGGATGCTCAGGCCTTGGGAATTGCACTTTCTGCAGTAAGGCACAAACAGTGCAAGCACCTGGGCAAGATGGAGGCATTGGGGTTCGAATTGCGAACCGAGGCTAGTGTTGCGACGCTCACCAGCGAAATCGTCAAATCGTCGGCCATCGAAGGCGAGAAGCTCAATGCCGACGAGGTGCGGTCATCCCTTGCCCGCAAGCTAGGACTGGACGTGGCGGGATTACCCCGGCCAACGCGCGAAGTCGACGGCATCGTTGAGATCATGCTGGACGCCACCCGTAACTTCCAACGACCCTTGACCGCCGAGCGCCTCTGTGGGTGGCACGCGGCCCTTTTTCCAACGGGACGAACCGGCATGCAGCGCATTACCGTTGGCGCGTGGCGCAAGGGTGAACATGGGCCAATGCAAGTCGTTTCTGGCCCCATGGGCAAGGAGCGGGTCCATTTCCAAGCGCCGGACGCGGAGCGCCTCGACGGTGAGATGAACAAATTCCTTGAGTGGTTCAATCGACCGTCCGACATGGACCCGGTGCTCAAGGCTGCCGTGGCGCATCTCTGGTTCGTAACCATCCATCCGTTCGACGATGGCAATGGTCGTCTTGCTCGCGCCATTGCCGACATGGCGCTTTCACGGGCCGATGAATCACAACAACGTTTTTACAGCATGTCTTCAGCCATCGAGGCGGAACGAAAAGAGTACTACTTCCAACTCGAATCCACGCAGCGCGGTTCACTTGATATCACGTCCTGGCTGGCTTGGTTCCTGGATTGTTTGGACCACGCCATCGAGGCCTCGGATACCATACTTGCCTCGGTTCTCCACAAGGCGCGGGTATGGCAAAGGATCAACACGAAGCCCGTTAATGAGCGTCAGAGTCTGGTTATCAACCGAATGCTGGAGCACGACTGGGAAGGACATCTCAACACGACAAAATACTCGTGCCTGGCCAAGTGTTCCCAAGATACCGCGCTGCGAGACATCAAGGAACTGCTGGATCGAGGCGTCCTCGTTAAGAACCAGAGTGGAGGCCGCAGCACCAGCTACCGCCTTGCCGATCCAAACACCATTTGACACCCGACATTCGCCAGAAGTGGGCGGCCAACGCACGAAATGGCTGAATGTCCGCAGGTTTCACCTTTTTACTCGCGTTCCTCCCGATCCATTGAATTCCCCGTTCCGCCCGCGCCCGCGTTGGCCACTTCGTGGTTGGATCCCATGATGATCGACCGTTGGGCAACGATTTTGGCGGCAACGCGGCCAGTTGACACTGACCGACTGATCGGCACTGGCGCGGACAGGTCGAGAAAAATCAGGAATTTCGCAATTCTCTATGGGGCGCAAATAATTCAGAATTGCGCTAACACCGATTTTCATAAGCCGTAACCGCCACAATTTTGAAAACGAACTCGCCGCCTTTTACAGAATCGACGGTCCAATACTCTGTCTGTGGAGCCGCGCCTTCTACAGGCAATATCTTCATAGTTCCATCGTCGCCAATCCGCCGTCGGAAGCACGCCGATCACCCTCTTCTCAAAATTGATTCGGTCCCAGCGCAATGCGGCGGCCTCGGCCATCCTCAGCCCCGCATAGCAAAGCGTCGCGTATAGTGTTCGCCAGTAGAGAGGAAGTTTTGGCAGAAGTTCTTTTGGATCTCCCGCCGCGATCACCAATCCCTTTCCGCGCCGCCGTCGCTGCAGCACTTTCGGACTTAGGTATTCCAGCGTTTGTGCAGGATTATTGAGGAATCCAAAACCATCCTCGGCCTTCGGTCGGCACAAGAATTTGAAGAATCTCTTGATGTCAACCGAGCGCTTCGAGCGCTCCGTTTCGGACACAGGCTTGGTGGCATCGATCGCTTTTTCTATGTCCGCCTTCTCGATACTGCCGTAAACGGTTTTCCAACCTATTTTCTCAACCACCAGCTTCGCCCGGCGAAGAACATTGCGCCGCTCCTGCTTTTGCGATCCCATGCGGCATTGAAAGCGCTCCTCAAACCGTTTCCAGCATCCCTCCATCGTCGCGTTGCGCTCCGCTTCACCGCGCATTCCCGTGGCTTTCAGCAACGACTCGACCTGGTCGCGGAGCCGCTTGTTTTCACGGGAAAGTTCGTCGACCATGGGTTCGGTCAATGCAAGCTGAACTCCCGCCAATTCGCGGGGGTTTTGTTTTGAAGCCTTCAGGTCGATATCGATGGCTTTGGACGCGAATGATTTGAGGTAGCGTGCTTTGATTTCTTCACGCACGCCGTCCGGAACTTCGTGTTCGTGGCGCGGCGTGGCATCGAGAAGTTTTTGAAGCTCGGCTTGAAATTGGGTTTGATCGGCAGGCGTCATTTTCCCCACGCCGAAGCGGAGAACTTTGTTCTCCAACCACGGGTGGCGGCACTGAACGACACCATCTTTAAGCGAGGCCCGGATTTGCACCGGGCTCTCGCGCAGGACGATTTCTTGCATTGCGTAACAGGCTCCGTAACAGATTTGACACGTCAACCATCAGTCAAATCATACAACACGAAGTATTTCAATGCAATGCATATTCTATAACTTATGGAGGCGGCGGGAATCGAACCCGCGTCCCAAGATACTTCCGACAGGGCTTCTACGCGTGTAGTCCGGCTATTTAATGACTCTCGCGAATGCCGCGCGGCTTGGACACGCTCGGCTTTCGCCAGCCCGGTTGGTCTCGCCTCAGGAACTTCGGACCGGAGTTCCTCAGGCCAGCTTGCTTTAGTTACGCAAGCATGGACGCCACAAGCGGGGCCTCCATGCCCACGTGGCTGGAGCTAACTTCCGTTAGGCAGCCATTGCCAGGTTGCCCTGGACTGCAAAAGGATTCGCAGTTAAATCGTGCCCGGTGTTTTACGAGGCCTCCGTGCAACCTCGACGCGCTGCCTCCATCCTCCGTGATCCGGTCGAAACCTGTTCGCCCCCGTTGGTCGAACGCACGCAGTCTAACACATTTCAGCGAAGAAATCAAACGTTCCGTTTCGTACTTCTTCGTACTGCGACCTCCACGTCGGAGGGGCGGCACTCTTGCCGCCCAAAAGGCTTTCGGCGGCAAGAGTGCCGCCGCTCCTATCTTCACGGAAAATCGTCAGCGTGCTCAACGCGCACTCGGCATTTCCACGCGCGTGCCGAACAAAAGTCCGGCACTTTTCGCCCGACATTTTCGGACCAGTCAAAAATATCGGACCCGCGAACTCCGCGCGCGCTCATTTTTTTCGCGATCGTTTGAATACGCTTTTCGCTCTAGCGTCCAGCGATTTAGACACAGGTGCAGATGCCTCAAAAATTTCTGAATCCGATTTTCGCAGGGTCGCTGGGTCGCACGCTCTCTTTTCCTTGCGCGCTCGGCAGCACATTTGCGCGTAAGGCCTTCGCAAAAAAACGCACGTTGAAAAAGCGAAAACGCAGTTAGCATGGGTGGGCAAAGAATTTAACCTTTTATGAAAGAGGAGCCAGTCATGATGCGCACAGCCAGTTTTCTCAGTTTTCTTTTTGCGATGATGGTCATCGGATTTTCAGCGCACGCGGCGTGCGGCGGCGGAGGATACCACCCGAAGCAGGCCGATGGCGCGGTTGTTCCTGCGGTTTACACGGAATCGACGGTTCGGCAAATTCCGGGCGAGATTCTCATTCGCCGCTTGAGCACGGCGGAATTCGATTCGATCAAAGGGAAGTTGAATCTCAGCGAGAAACAGAGCGGCGAGATTCAAGCGCTGGTCGCCGACATCAAACACAAAGGCGATGACGCCATTACTCAGGCGAAGAGCTACGATGGCAAGCAGGATTTCGAAGCGCGCCTGCCGGGCATCCTCACGCCGGAGCAGGTGAAGCTCTACCAAGGCGCGAAAGTCGCGCACCGCTAATCATGTTCCGCGGTTTTCTTTCACGTTCGTTGGCGCTGGCCTTGATCCTCGCGCCGTTACAATCGCCTTGTGGCGAAGACGGGGCGCTCGAGCGCCAGTTGAACGACGCGGCGTCGGCGGAAGCGCGCGAAGAGTTCGCGGCTGCGCGCAAGCTTTACGAACAAACGGTAAAAGAATATCCCGAATCAGCAGAAGCGTGGGCGGCGCTGGGCGAGCACCTGCGTTTTTACGCGCACGATTCGCAAGGCGCCGCGGCCGCGTTCAAGAAAGCGCTGAACGTTCCGAAGCCTGAAGCGCACGCGACGGCGTTCGCCTATCGCGGATTGGGTGAACTCGCCGCCAAAGACGGGCACATTGAGGTAGCGCTGGACGATTTCAAAAAGAGCGCGGACGCGCAACCGATTGCCGACACGTACCGCTCGATCTGCCACCTTTATTGCACGCAGCGCAAATTCAAAGAAGCCGCGGAAGCCGCGGGTGAAGCCGTCAAATTCGATCCAAATGACGCCATTGCGCGGCTGTTGTATGCGGCGCAGCTTTACCGAGCTGGCCAAACCGAGCAGGCCCGAAAAGAATACGATGCCGCGGCTTCGGCACACGGAATCGGTGCAGACGGAAGCGTGAAGAGACCGATACACTGTTGCGTCCTATACAATGCCGCGGGTTACATGGGCGTGAGCGGCGAAAAGCAATTGGCGTTGAAATTGCTCCGTGAGTTCTTGGAGACGCCCAATCACAGACACCTGACGCGGCAGGAGATTGAGCAGGACGCCGACTTCGAATCGATCAAGTCGATGCCCGAATTCGAAGCGCTTTTGGACAAGCATTACAACGAACCTGTTTCTGCTTCAAAGCAACCAAAACAATGATCGTGCGCCAGACCTTCCAAATCCTCTGCGCCTGTGTGCTGGCGATGGCGGCGCACTGCGCGGCGGAAGAACCGGTCAAATTTCCACTGCCTCGTCCAAGCGAAATCGGCGCTGAAAAATTCGCGGCGACGCTCAGCGCATTTTTGCAGCAGGGCGGCTACGCCTCGTGGAAACATGACGCGAAGCCGCGTTTCACCGGCCCGTATTTTGTGCGTGCCAGCGGCGAAGTGGAGAGCTTCGGCACGCATGGGCCGTCGGCCGTGAAAGTTTATTATTCGCCTGAAGTCTGGAAGTGGATGAACGACGGCTACAAAGGCCTGATTCCCGACGGCGGGACGATCGTCAAAGTTCTCTACGCGCGAAATCCCGACGAGCCAACGAAATACTCCGCGGACCCGACCGGCTTCAGCGTGATGGTCAAAGACAGCAAGGGAAGCTGGGACGGCTGGTTTTACAGCGACGGCGGCCCGCTGACAAAACCGGTGGCGGCGGATGCGGGGAATTTTTTCGATCCGAACGCGGGCTTTGCGTTGTCGTGCATCAACTGCCACGCCACGACGGCGAATGTGGAGAGCACGTATTCCAGTTTGCGCAATGTCACCGGCGAACCGTTTGTGTACGCGATCTCGCTCTCGCGCGAAGGCATGAAGAAAAAATCCGCGCCGAACGACATTCACAACCCGGCGAAGGTTGAGGAACCGCGCGAAAATCACGGTTGCAATTGCCCGCCCTATTTCAGCGCCGCGGCACAGGCCGCGGCGAAAATCGAACCGCCGGCGCTGCCGTTTGTGACGCTCGATCATGTGCCGCAAGGCCCGCGGCCGGACGGACAGCGCATGTTCGTCACGTCGTCAAATTGTTCGGCCTGTCACGACGCGGTGCAATTGAACGCGACGAAACCGAACATGGCATTTTACGAGGAGCCCAAGCCGGCCAAAACCGGTGAAAGCGCCGCGCAGGAGATCACCAATCTCTCGCCGTATTCCGAGTGGCGTTATTCGCTGATGGGTTTGGCGGGGCGCGATCCGGTTTTTTTGGCGCAGCTTGAAAGCGAACGCGCGCTGTATCCGCAACTGGCGGAGCGCATCGATCACAATTGCTTGAGCTGCCATGCGGTAATGGCGCAGCGGCAATTTTCGCACGACAAAGGCCCCGCCGCGTTTTTTACGCAAGCAGTGGCCAACGCCGCGCCGGGCAGCGCGCACGCAACATACGGAGCCCTCGCGCGCGACGGCGTGTCGTGCATGGTCTGCCATCAGATTCTGCCGGACGGTTTGGGCAGCGCGGAGACGTTCTCCGGAAAATTCAAACTGCCGGAGAAATCGACGCAGATTTTCGGGCCGTACGCGAAGCCGGCGCAGTTGCCGATGCAGCAGGCCATCGGCCTCACGCCGGTGCAGGGCACGCAGATGACGCAGTCGAATCTGTGCGCAAGCTGCCACACGATTTCGACGCCGTCGCTGGATGCTGGGAAAAAATACAGCGCCAAGGAATTCGACGCGATCGCCAATTCGCCCAGCGCGTCGTTTCACGAGCAGACCACGTACCTCGAATGGAAGAACAGCAGTTTTTCGACGGAAAAAGCCAGGCCTGAAAGCAGCGCGCGAAGCTGCCAGGATTGCCACATGCCGCGCTCGTACAAAAATAAAGCGCTGCGCTTCAAAGTCGCGAACATCGAAGACGACACCTTTCCGCCCGTCGATCAGCGCGCGCCGGACGGGAAAATTCACATGGAACCGCGCGACAAATATTCGCGCCATTCGCTGCAAGCGATCAATCTTCACGTGCTCGAACTGTTCAAACAAAATCCGTGGCTGATGGGCGTGCCAAGCCGCGACAATCTGCTGCCGAGCGCGAACGCGAAACCCGGCTTTGACGTCGCTCTCGAATCCGCCGCGGAACTTGCGACTGAACAGACGGCGACCGTCCACATTTTGAATTTGAAGCGCAACGCGAACAAATTGACCGCGCAGGTCCAGGTCGAAAATCTCGCCGGCCATAAATTCCCCAGCGGCGTTTCGTTCCGCCGCGCGTTTCTCGAATTCAAAGTCCTCGCCGGCGACAAGAGCATTTGGGCCTCCGGCGCGACCGACGCGTGGGGCGTGATCGGCGCCAATCGCGACGGAAAATTCACGCCGCTGGACACGGAGTTTTTCAAAGACAACATGTTTCAGCCGCACCACCGCACGATCACGCGCGAAGATCAGGTGCAGATTTACGAAGAGCTGGTCGCGGATTCGAACGGTGTGCTGACGTCGAGCTTTCTGCAGCAGCGAAAGGCGCTCAAAGACAACCGCCTGCTCCCGCGCGGCTGGAAATCCGACGGCCCCGACGCAGAGATCACGCAGCCGACCGGAACAGACGACGATCCCGATTATCGCGACGGCACCGGTAAAAATGTCGTGACGTACGAAGTGCCGCTTACGGTTCCGCCCGATCAGCTCGTGAAAGTGACCGCCACCTTATACTACCAATCGCTCCCGCCCTATTATTTGAAGCGCCGTTCGGAACAGCACGACCTGCCCGAAACGCAGCGCTTCAATTATCTAGTGAGCCACTTCGAACCGAAAGGCACTGCGCTGAGCGATTGGAAATTGAAGGTCGCCGGCGACGAGAAGAACGCCGGGAATTAATCCCGCTTGCATCGCGCTCGCCCTCCTGTTAAGAAATGTCTCTCGCCACGCGCGAAACACACGCGCCCATAGCATAACTGGATAGTGCACTGGCCTCCGAAGCCGGTGATCCGCGTTCGAGTCGCGGTGGGCGTACTTGAATTCAAGCCGAAAGTCGAACCAGTCGAAAGTCGAAGGACCGCGATGCAGCGAGAAGAACTCGACGCGTTCCTGTTTGGATTGCCGCCGCCGCACGCCAAAATCGTCGTCGCGCTGCGCCGCTTGATTCTCCGCGCCGCGCCAGAGACGACAGAAACCATTTTGTGGAATGGGCTGTCGTATCATCGCGCGAATTTTGGCGGGCGCGTCAAAGGCTCGGTGTGCCAGATCACGCCGCGAGCGGATTGCATTCACCTCGGTTTTATTCACGGCGCGTTCATCGCGGATCCGAAACATCTGTTGCGCGGGGAGAGGCTTGCGAAGCGTTATGTGCCGATCGGGAGTATTGGCGAGATTGACCGGCGGGCGCTGACAGCGCTGATCAAGGCGGCGGCGAAATACGATCCGTGCAATCCGACGCAGTTGCTGCCGTAATGGTAATCTTTCCCCTCACCCCGGAGGCGCAAACGACCGCGCCTCTCGGCCCACTCCAAGTGGGAGAGGGCAACGGCAACCAATGCGTGCGACGCGATTGACTCGACGGCGCGTTCAAATTAAATTCTAGGGCGCAACAGCACGGTTGTAATTTCCCTCACCCCGGGGCGCAAACGGCCGCGCCTCTCGGCCCTCTCCCCGAGGGAGAGGGCAACAGCAACCACTCAAAAAAAGGAGACCGCCATGCAAGTCCAAACGTACCTGTACTTCGACGGCCGCTGCGAGGAAGCGATTGAGTTTTACAAAAAGACGCTGGGCGCGGAAGTCGTCATGTTGATGCGCTTCAAAGAATCGCCGGACCAGAGCATGATTTCGCCCGGCATTGGCGAGAAAGTGATGCACGGTGAAATCCGCATCGGCGAAACGCGGGTGATGTTGTCCGATGGCCGCTGCCAGAACAAAGAAAAGTTCCAGGGCTTCGCGCTGTCGATTTCCTCGGGCAGCGATGCGGAAGCCGAAAAACTTTTCAAGGCGCTCAGCGACGGCGGTCAGGTGACCATGCCGCTGACGAAGACGTTTTTTGCGTCCAAATTCGGCATGTGCGCCGACAAGTTCGGGCTGAATTGGATGATTCTCGCCGGACAAAAGTAGGCCGCGTTGTAACGGCGCGGAGCGATTTGGTTCCGCGCCGATTTTCTATTCTATATTTGCGAAAGGACTGACATGAATCGCGCGACGATTGCAACGATCATTATTTTGCTTGCGAGCGGCTGTGGAAGCGGCGCGCCGCCAAAAGCGGCGTCCAATCCGAACGCCGCGGACAAATACCCGCTCGATGTCTGCGTGGTCAGCGGCGAAAAACTGGGTTCGATGGGCGATCCCTTTGTGATTAAGCCCAACGGGCGCACTGTCAAGCTCTGCTGCTCGAAATGTCTCAAGGAATTCAACGCCGACCCGGCCAAATACATCGCGATTCTGGACGAGGCGGAGAAGAAATCGAGCACGGCAAAATGATTGGCGTATTCGAGCCTGCCTCACGAAGACTTGGGTGCCCACATGCGCTTGCTGCAATTAATTCACGCGGGTGACCGGCGCGTCGCCGCGACGGACGATGCCGGCGCATGGATTGTCGAAGGCTATGCGACAGCGTATCAACTCGCGCGCGCGGCGATCAACGCGCGAGTCACTCTCGTTGATTTGGTCAAGCGCACCGAACGAGGCGCCAGCATCGATCCCGCCCAAGCGCTTGCTGAAGGCCGGATTCTCTCGCCCATCGATCATCCCGATCCCGCGCATTTGCTTGTCAGCGGCACGGGCCTGACTCATCTTGGCTCCGCCGCAGCGCGCGATGCGATGCACGCAAAAATCGCCAATGCTGCGGAAGAGAAGCTCACCGATTCGATGAAGATGTTCCGCATGGGTTTGCAGCGCGGCAAACCGCGCGCGGGCGAAACGGGCGTGCAGCCGGAATGGTTTTTCAAAGGCGACGGTTCATGCGTCGTCGCGCCCGGCCAGCCGCTGGTGTCGCCGTGGTTCGCGGAAGATGCCGGCGAAGAGCCGGAGGTCGCGGGCGTATACCTCATAGGCGACGACGCGCAACCGTACCGCGCGGGCTTCGTGCTGCTCAACGAATTTTCGGATCACGTCATCGAGCGCCAGAATTATTTGTGGCTGGCGCATTCGAAGCTGCGGCCTTGTTCGTTTGGGCCGGAGCTTCTGCTCGGCGAATTGCCCGCCGACATCCGCGGTTCATCGCGCATCCGCCGCAATGGCGCGCTGATCTTCGATCAGCCCTTTCTCACCGGCGAAGCGAACATGTCGCATTCGATCGCGAATCTCGAAGCGCACCAATTCAAGTACCGCGCGTTTCGGCGCCCCGGCGACGTGCACATTCACACATTTGGAACGGGTACACTTTCATTCGCCGCGGGAATCAAAACGCAGCCCGGCGATGTCTTCGAAATCGAAGCGCGCGAATTCGGCCTGCCGCTGGTTAATCCGCTGGCGATTGAGACGCAGGCGAACGTTTCAATGCGCGCGCTGTAACGGGGCGTGGGTGCCACGGATTTGAATGTGCTCAATCAAATCCGTGCCCGCCTGCAACCCAAGCGTTCGATGTCGCCCCGCGCTGATTGCAACCGGCACGGATTTGCAAACAGCCGCAAATCCCTGGCACCCGGCGAGCGGCATTGTTTGCGGGGGTGCCACTGGTAGACAGCCGTATCGTCTACCAGTGCGGGTCGGGCTGGCGTCTTTAGTTCAGTCTGAACCCTCGCCGGCATTTTGCGGGAAAACGCCGCGAAGTGCCGGCGAAAGTTCGTTCAGAAAATCGGACACCCGTTCCCGATCCGCACTGGTAGGAGTACCTACCAGTGGCACCCGCGCTAACGGCGCCACCCGCCAAAGCTCCTTTAAGAGGGTTGATCGGCCTATTCAGCGTTAAGTTGCTTAAAAACAAAGACTTGCAACGACAACCGAAGCCGATCCGCGTTCAAAAGTGTATCGAAAAGAAACAATCCCAAACCTCTCCGGTCCGACCGGAGAAGACTCCGAAGCGACCGGAGAAGACTCCGAAGCGACCGGAGAGGACTCCGAACCAACCGGAGAAGACTCCGAAGCAACCGGAGAAGACTCCGAAGCAACCGGAGAAGACTCCGAAGCAACCGGAGAAGACTCCGAAGCAACCGGAGAAGACTCCGAAGCAACCGGAGAAGACTCCGAACCAACCGGAGAAGACTCCGATCCAACCGGAGAAGACTCCGAAGCGAGCGGAGAGGACTCCCGCGAAACCGGAGCGCTCTCCGCCCCGCCCCTACTTCGCCTCAATCAGCTTGAACGACTTGACGATGGCGTCGAGCTCCGCAATGTGCTTGTCGAAGTTTTCCTTGCTGGCGAAGCGGCAAACCGTGTAACCACGCTTTCCAACAACAATGAAATGCCAATCACGAGTGTACCGAACGTTTTCGTTATCATCGCCGGTGTGAGAAACTTTTACTGCATCAATTCCGCTAAGCTTCGACGGTTCACTTCTACTCATCTCGAACTTATTCACTCGCTTGTTCTTAAGCAACTCGATCTTTGCCTTTATACTTTCGATAAACGGCGCCATCTGCGAATCCTTGTAACGATCCAGCGTCGCGCCTTCTTCCAATTCTGTGACCCTCACATCGACAGTCACAGTATTGCTCGTTCCTTTGGCGATCCCGTTCGGCACGGACATCGCTAATTCCAACACAGTCCCGGGTATTTTTTCGTCAACGGTCCACGATTCAGGAAAAGAAATCTCAAATCCCTTTTCCTTTTTCGTCACAGTCTTATCGGCTCCGCTCGCAGCGAGCATCGAGAGCGTCATCACAACAAAGGCGCAGCGCGCCACGGCAACTTTGCGCATGATCGCGAACCTCCGAAATCCATTCGACGCGCTGATCTTTAAACTCTTCTTTAAAAAAAGTACAGCGCAAAATTGTGCGCGCGCCTACTTCTTCGGCTTCTGCGGGAAGTAGCTGCAGTACGGTTCGCTGGCGAGGTAGTCGCCGGTCACGCCGAAGCTGCGGCTGCGCGAGCCGCCGCAGACGTCGCGGAAATCGCACCAACTGCATTTGCCTTTGAGCGTGGGGTAGTCGCGGAGCTGCTTCATGATCGGGCTGTCGCGGTAAATTTCCACGAGGCTCTGCTTGCGCACGTCGCCGACGACCAGCGGCAGGAAACCGCTGGGGTAGGCCATGCCGATGTGATCGATGAAGACGAAGCCGTTGCCGTCGTTGACGCCTTTCGAGGCGCGGCCGATGTCGAGCGAGGCGTCGCCGCGCGCGGTGTCCTGGCGCGTGAGGAATTCGACGGGCGCGCTGCCGTCGGCGCCGCGGCCTTCGGCGGCGTGAAGCTGCGCTTCGATTTTCGCGATCACGAATTCCGGCGCGCCGCCGGCTCTCATGCGTTCGATCTTCGCGCGCAAAGCCGCGGCGTCTTCGCCGGTCGAGCGCATGGGCGCGCCTTTTTGTTCGGAGTTCATCGCAGTTGTACCGCCGGCTTCCAGCCGGCTCGCATCCGCGGCGAGTGCGGGCCGGCTGGAAGCCGGCGGTACAAAGCGCGTCCAGCCGCCCGGTTCGTAATTGCCGCCGGGGATGGCTTTGGGCATCGAATTGAATTGGACGACGCGCGCGGCTTCGTCGGGCGATTTGCCTTGCGCGATGAGTTCGGCGATTTCGGCGCGGCGGCGCTGCACCACCACGCGGCGGTAATGCTGCGCGGCGGTGGTCTTGATGTCGTACGGCATCGTCTTGCTTAGATCGTAAAGCAGATTGAAAACTTCCTCGTGCTCGCGCGCGCTGATGATGTCGCTGCGCAGGCCGCGGCCGGTCGGCACGAGAAAAAAGACCGACCACAAACAAATATCGAGCGTGCCGAGCAATTCGGCGATGGCGCGCACGTCTTTGAGATTATGGCGGCACACGGTCGTGTTGATCTGCACGGGAATGTCGGTGCGGCGCGCTTCCTTGATCGACTCCACCGTCCAATCGAACGAGCCGTCCACTTTTCGGAACGTGTCGTGAATCGCCGCGCACGAGCCGTCGAGCGAGACGGCGAGGCGCGACAGTCCTGACTCTTTGAAGCGCTTGATCACTGTCGGCTGCATGAGCTGCGTGCCCGACGGCGTGAGCGCCACGCGCAAGCCTTTCTTGTCGCCGTATTTAATCAGGTCGTAAATGTCGGGGCGCTTGAGCGGATCGCCGCCGGTGATGACGAAGAGCGGCTTGCCGAATTCGCGGATTTGGTCGATGAGCTTGCAGCCTTCTTTAAAAGTCAGCTCCAGCGGGTGGCGCATCGTAATCGCCTCCGCGCGACAATGCACGCACTTGAGGTCGCACGCGCGCGTGACTTCCCAAATGACGATGAACGGCGCGCGGTTGAAATCGGCGCTGAGGAAATCGGGCTTGCCCGTGCGCTCACCCTGCAGGGCGGGGAGGGTGGGGGCGTCGGGGGAGAGGGTGGCGGTGTCAAGCATATGATATCTCAGCGGCAACAATTCGTTACATGCCATGCACAATCCTGTCACCCGTCAATTTTACCAGACCGCTCGCGGACACGCTGCAATAAGCCATGTGCATTTTTTTCACATCGTCAATGTACCAGACCTCGTAAGTTGACTGCGGGTTCAATCTGGACCAGCCAGAACTCAACACGTCATACTTTGCTTTGATCAAAGACATTCCATCCGACGAAAAATGCTTTCGTATGCGTCGCCGTTCGCCAAAATGGATCAAGAATGGCAACGCGGCTGGAGTGGCGCAAAGCACCAGAAAAAAGAACACGCCAATGTAGAAGAGGAATTCGGCCATTTTGCAGATCCACGTGTCTTACGTTGCAGATTTTGCCGCAATTAGTTTCCGCACCTTCGGCACGAGCGCGTGCGGAATCGGCATGAATGTTACCGACTGATCGTTCCATGCAGCTTCATATTCTTGGACCGCCTCGTCTTCGGTTTGATTTTCGTAATGGTCCAGAACTTTCTTCACGCGCGCTGCGTCCCAACCTCTCGGGTATTTGTTTTTGTCCTTTTTCATTTTCGTCCGCTCCTCATACGACGGTTGTGCGCCAACACTTCCTTTCTCGTTGGCCGGTAAGAAGTGATTACAAACGCGCCCTCATTGTCTTCATCCGGGACATAAATCACTTTCAACAGTTTTCTCCCAGGTGTTCGGCCTATTGCGACGATGCTGTCGCCATTTCCATGCCACTCAAATTCCGCGTTTGCAATAATCCATTCAACTTCTTCTTCACTCACCCCGTGGTCATAGATATGGGGCAAGCCGGTAAATTCGTTGATGCAGTATCGCAGTTCCATCTCTACTGCCCCGCCGCCTGCAACACCTCCAGCGTCGGATTTATCCCTGCCGCCCGCTCCGCATCCGCGAGTGCCATTGGCCGCGTCGCCTCCACTTCCGCCAAACGCTTCGGATCGGGCTTGGTGAATTCGTCGCAGACAACCTTCGCGGCCTGCACTGCTCCCACTTCTTTGGCTTTCGCCAAATAATTCTCCGAAACACTCTTCGGAATCGCGCTCAGGCAGCCGGTCGCTTCCGCGGCCATCGCCAGCGGAACGTTCATGCCTTGCTTGGCGAAGAACTCGGCCTTCTGTTTCAGCTCGACCGTTTCGCGCTCGATCTTTGGATCGTGGCTGTGGTATTCGCCTTTGGCGTCTTTGTAAACGTTGATTTCGTCATCGGTCAAATAGCACGCGGGATCGCTTTCCCACAGATCGCCGGTCGCGTAGCGCGCGCGGGCGCGGAAGTTTCCGTTGCAGATTTCGAAGAACTGGCATTTGCCGCAGCGGCCTTTGATCAGCGGCTTGCGGTATTTGTACGCGGCGATGGTGTCGTCGCTGATGCCGTCCCAAATCTGCCGGAACGTCTTGGTCTTGACGTTGCCCCAACTGTACTCCCAACTGAACTGATCCGCGTGCACGTTGCCCAGGTTGTCCACGTCGCCGAAACCGATGCCGCTGCGGTTGCCGCCTTGCTTGAGCAACAATTGATAGATGTCGTCGGCCAGCTTGTGCTTTCCGCGCTCGCGCAGCTTGATGATGAGGTACGGGCCGTCGCAGTGGTTGTCGATCGTCAGAATATCTTTCTCGACGCCGTGATTGTGGAAGTACTGCGCGCGGTCGATGATCTGATCGACGATGTCGCGGCTGAACTTGCGTTCGACGTCGTCTGCCGCGATGTCGCTGCCGCGGCCCGAATACACGAGATGATACACGCACATGCGCGGGATATTCTTCTGGTCGAGGAAATCGAAGACCTTCGGCAGATCGTGAGCGTTGTGCTGCGTGACCGTGAAGCGCAGCGAGACTTTCACGCCTTCAGCGAGACAATTCTCAACGCCCTTCACCATCGCGTCGAACGCGCCGACTTTGCCGCGGAATTTGTCGTTGGTTTCGGCGAAGCCGTCCATCGAAATGCCGGCGTAACCGAGGCCCGCTTTCTTCATGTTCTGAGCGACCTGCCGCGAAATGAGCGTGCCATTCGTCGAAAGCGTCGGCCGCACGCCGATCTTGCGCGCGTACGCCATCAATTCGAAGACGCGCTTGCGCATCAGCGGTTCGCCGCCGGAGAAGAGCAGGATCGGCACGCCGTATTCGGCCATGTCGTCGAGCATCTTCAGCGCCTGCGCGTGATCGAGTTCGCCGTTGTATGCTTTGGTTTCGCTGTCGGAATAACAATGAACGCAGCGCAGATTGCAGGTGCGGGTGGTGTTCCACGTCATCACCGGCTTGTAATCGCTGGTGAAGCTGAGCATGAACGGCGGCAGGCCCTTGCGGACCTTCAAATCGGGGCCGACATCTTCTGGAGTGACGTAACCGTTGATGAACTTGCTGATGCGGACTGGCATGGCGGGCTTCCTTTCCGATCCGCCGGAGCGAACCGCGATATGGCTCCGCGCGCTGTACCCTCATCCTTGTGGCCTCGACGCAGCGGAGTCTATGATTTCGATATA
>Ga0070731_10000708_pt1 | contig 40693 bp, 43 predicted proteins | sample Coa_R1_2_FD_66448 | JGI IMG/M metagenome (GOLD analysis project Ga0070731, IMG submission 66448) | Surface soil microbial communities from Centralia Pennsylvania, which are recovering from an underground coalmine fire - Coalmine... | ecosystem: Environmental > Terrestrial > Soil > Unclassified ...
CGCGATCGCTCAGATGACCTACGCCCAGGCCAAGGCCCACCAGGCGGCGGGCGACATCGTCGTGCTCCAGGCGCACTCGCCGCAGGTCCTGATGTTCTACATGGACACCACCCGTCCGCCCTTCAACGACAACCGGGTCCGGCTGGCGATGAAGCTGATCGCCGACCGTCCGGCGCTGATCGAGGGTGCGATCGCCGGGTACGGAACGGTCGGAAACGACATCGTGGGCAAGGGCCTGCCCTTCTATGACAACTCGCTTCCGCAGCGGGTGCAGGACATCGAAAAGGCCAAGTCGCTGTTGAAGGCAGCCGGGCACGAGAAGTTGACGGTGCCGATGGCGATCTCCGACGTGATCCCCGGCTTCGTCGAGTCCGCGACCCTCTACGCGCAACAGGCGACTGCCGCCGGCGTGACGATCCAGCTCCAGCAGAAACCCGCCGACTCCTACTTCAACCCGTCCCTTCAGTACCTCAAGGAGCTGTTCGCCGAAACCCAGTGGCCGCCGCCGTCATTGAAGTTCTTCTACCTCCAGGCGCTGGCCTCGAATGCCACCTACCCCGAGACTCACTGGCACGACCCGGCATTCAATACCCTTTTGTTCAGGGCGATTGGGGAGACCGACCAGACAAAGGCGCAGGCCTTGTGGGATCAGGTGCAGCAGATCCAGTACCAGCAGGGGGGCTACATCAACTGGGTGAACGCCGACTTCGTCGACGGGCTCTCCAAGAAGGTGCATGGCCTGAAGCCAAGCGCAGCCGGAATCCTCGGAAACCACCGCTTCCAGGATGCCTGGCTGTCGGCCTGATGCGCGCACGGCGCGCTGGTGGCGGGTTCGGATGAGAGCCAGCGCATGACCGCGCTGGCGGAACGGCGAGCCATCGAGCGGCGCTCCGTTTCGCCCGTGGTCGGCTTTCTCGGCCGCCGCTTACTTGGCGCGCTCGCGGCGCTGCTCGCTGCCTCGGTGCTCATCTTCGCCGCGGTCCAGGTGCTGCCTGGAAATGCCGCGAGCGCCGTCCTTGGCCGTGACGCGACACCTCAGGCCATCCAGATCCTGAGCAAGCAGATGGGCCTCGATAGACCCGCTGTCACGCGTTACTTCGATTGGCTCGGCGGTTTCGTGCACGGCGATCTGGGGGTCTCCTCGGTCGCCCTGGCCCAGGGACAGCACACCACCGTGTCCTCGCTGATCTCGAGCCCCCTCAAGAACTCGGCCATCCTGGCCGGGCTGGCCGCGCTGCTCATGATCCCGCTCTCCCTGGGGCTCGGCGCGCTGGCCGCCATTCGCGCCGGCAAACCGACCGATCACGTGATCTCGATCGGCTCCCTGGTCTCGATCTCGGCTCCGGAGTTCGTGACGGGCTCCCTGCTCGTGGCGCTGTTCTTCGTCGGCCTGCACTGGTTGCCGCCGGTGGCGATAGTCCCCCCGGGAGCCGATCCCCTGGCCACCCCGAAGGAGCTGATTCTGCCCGTGGTGACTCTCCTCTTCGCCTCGCTTGCCGCCGGGATCCGGATGGTGCGCGCCGGCATGTACGAGGCGCTCCAGACTGAATACGTACAGGCCGCCCGCCTCAACGGGCTGGCCGAGAAGCGCGTCCTCATCCGCTACGCGCTGCGCAACGCGCTCGCGCCCAGCGTCCAGGTGCTGGCCCAGAACCTCCAGTACCTGGTCGGCGGGGTCATCGTCGTCGAGACGGTCTTCGCCTATCCGGGCATCGGCAGCCAGCTCGTGAGCGCGGTCCAGAATCGCGATCTCACCGCCGTTCAGTCGATCGCCATGTTGATCGCCGTCGTCTACGTCCTGATCAACGTCCTCGCCGATCTCATCGTGATGCTGCTGATCCCGAAGCTCCGAGAGCCGGCATGACCGGACGCCTGCGCTTCCTCCGCACCCCGTCGGGCGCGATCGGCATCGGAATCCTCACCTGCGTGCTCCTGGTCGCGTTCGTTGGTCCGTACCTGGCGCCGCATTCGCCAACCGCGGTGATCGGCGCCCCCCTCAGCGGGGCGTCGGGCCACGCGCCGCTGGGCACCGACTTCCTTGGCCGTGACGTGCTCAGCCGGCTCCTGTACGGAGGGCGCTCCGTGATCGGTCTCGCGCTTGCCGCCACCGCCCTTGCCTATCTGATCGGAATGACCATCGGGCTGATCGCCGGCTACAGCCGCTCGGTTGTCGACCCGATCCTGATGCGGACGGTCGACGTGATGCTGGCCTTTCCCCCGCTTCTCTTCCTGCTCGTGCTCATCGCCGGCACCGGGCAGTCGCGAACGGTCATGGTGGTCGGCGTCGCCATCATCCTCGCTCCGGGGATCAGCCGGATCGTCAGGACAGCCACCCAGGAGGTCGCCGTGCGCGGTTATGTCGAAGCCGCGGTGGCGCGCGGGGAACGTCCGCCTGCCGTGCTTCTGCGTGAGGTCGTGCCGAACATCCTCGCCCCCGTCCTGGTGGACGTCGGGCTGCGCTTCACGTTCTCGATCCTGATCGTCGCCTCCGTCAACTTCCTCGGGCTCGGCCTCCAGCCGCCGAGCTCCAACTGGGCGGTGATGATCAGCGAGAACCGCCAGTACATCTCGCTGAACTGGCTATCCGTGGTTGCTCCGGCGGCCATGATCGCGATCCTGACGATCGGGGTGAACCTGACCGGCGACGCAATCGCCCGCAGCCTTGGCCGCTCGTACACGCCGAGCACCACGCGCGGGGTGGTTACGGCGTGAACGCCGCGTCGGTGCCCACCACGTCCGCGGCATCTCCCGCCATCTCGGTCCAGTCGCTCTGCCTTGCGCTGGCCACGGGCGAGACGGTCGTTGACGACGTCAGCTTCGAGGTCCCACGAGGCGAGATCCTGGGGGTGGTTGGCGAGTCGGGGAGCGGCAAGAGCACGGTTGCCCTCGCCCTCCTCGGGTACACGAAGCCCGGGATCGTCGTCCGCCATGGCAGCATCGACGTCGGCGGCGAGCGGATCCTCGGGCGTGACCCACGCGAGGTTCGCCGGCTGCGCGGCAAGGTCGTGTCCTACGTCCCTCAGGATCCGGGTGGCGCCTTGAATCCATCGCTGCGCATCGGGGCCACGATTCTCGATGTCCTGCGCGCGCATCGCACCTCCCCGCTTGACGACGACGCCGTCCCCTCAGCGCTCGGCCGCGTCGAGCTCGATGGCCACTTCGCCCAGCGCTACCCCCATCAGCTCTCGGGCGGTCAGCAGCAGCGGGTCGTGATCGCCACCGCGACCGTGTGCGGCCCACCGGTGGCCGTTCTCGATGAGCCGACCACCGGCCTCGACGTCCTCACTCAGGACCGGATTCTCCGGGAGCTCAAGCGCCTGCGTGAGGAAGAGCAGATGGCGATGGTGTTCGTCTCGCACGACCTTGCCGTGATCGCCCGCATGGCCGATCGCGTCCTCGTCATGTACGCCGGGCGAGTCCTCGAGCACGGTCCGGCCGAGGAGGTGATCGACCACCCCCGGCACCCCTACACCCAGGCGCTGGTGGCTGCGATCCCCGACGTCCACGCGCCGCGGACGCTTCGCGGCATCCCCGGCGTCTCGGTTGGGGTCGGAGAGTGGCCGGAGGGCTGCGCCTTCGCGCCACGCTGCCGCCACCAGGTGGAAAGCTGTCACCGCGCCCTGCCGGAGCTCGTATTCGCGCGCCCCGATCACTCGGTGCGCTGCTTCCGCTGGGAGGACGTCGCCGGCGCAGAGCGGGTGCCGGCGGGTACGCGCTCCGAGATCGAGGCATCGGCGAGCGACGACCTGCTGACCGTGACACACCTCGAGGCCTGTTACCGGCGCGGGCGCGCCGAGCAGACGGCGGTTCACGATGTGTCCTTCACCATCGGCCGCGGCCAGTGCGTCGCGCTCGTCGGCGAATCAGGAAGCGGCAAGTCGACGATCGGTCGCTGCATCGTCGGTCTTCACCATCCGAGCGGCGGCGTGATTGCCTTCGATTCCCGTCCGCTGGCCGCCGCCGCCCGCGCCCGCCCGCTCGAGCAACGGCGTCGGATTCAGATCGTCTTCCAGAATCCGTACCAGTCACTGAATCCGCGCCAGCGCATCGGCTCGGCGATCGAGCGCCCGTTGCGTGTTCTGCGGCGCCTCTCGCACGACGACGCCGAGCGAGAGGTGGGTGGACTCCTCGAGCGTGTCCGGCTTCCGGCCGGGGTGGCCAAGCGCTTTCCATCCGAGCTCTCGGGCGGAGAGCGCCAGCGCGTCGCGGTCGCGCGGGCGCTCGCCGCCCAACCGGATCTCCTCATCTGTGACGAGATCACCTCGTCGCTGGACGTCTCGGTGCAGGCTGCCGTGCTCGAACTCCTTCAGGACCTGCGTCGTGACCTTCACCTCTCGATGCTGTTCATCACCCACAACCTCGGCGTCGTGGCCAGCGTCGCCGACACGGTTCTCGTGATGGAACGCGGATCGCTGTGCGAGACTGGAGCTGTCGACGAAGTGCTTTCGGCTCCCACCAACGCCTACACGCGCAGCCTGCTCCAAGCCGCCCCGTCGCTCACCGAAGCTGCCGTGGCCGGGTGAGGAGAGTGGCTGAGGTCCAGTTCCAACCCCTCGAGGCCCCCGAGCGGCTGGCCGACATGGTCTACGAGACGATCCGCCAGTCGATCATGGACAAGACCCTTGCGCCCGGTGCGCGCCTCACCGAAAGCGGTCTCGCGGCTCAGCTTGGGGTGTCCAAGACCCCGGTGCGTGAAGCGCTGCTGAGGCTCAGGCGGATCGGCGTGATCGAACCCGACGGGGTCCGCGGCGGGCGCGTGATCAGGCCGTCGCGCAGCGCGATTCGTGAGGCCTATGAGATCCGCGAGGCGCTCGAGGTGTTCGCTGTACGGAGCGTCGCCGAACGCGTCAGCGGAGCCGACCTCGAGCGGATCTGCGATACGGCGGCTCGCTCGCTCGAGCACGCTGAACGCGGGGATCAGGCCGGCTTCCGTGAATGGGATTTCGCCTTCCATCGGGCCATCGCCGAGGCATCCGTGAATCCTCGCCTCAAGGAGATGATCGAGGACGTGTTCACCCTGATCGGCACCCTCAGGCAGCGTGACTTTCCGGATAGCCGCTGGTCGGTCGATTGTGCCCGCGGCCACGTACGGATGGCCGACGCGATCGCGAGGCGAGACGTCGAGGCGGCGCAGGACGCGGCGCGCGAACACATCCGGCAGGTCGAGAGCTACGTGCTCGCCGAGCCAAGCCTCGCCGGGTGATCCCGGTCGATGGCGACCGGCTGCACGCCGACTTCCTAGAGCTCTCGGCGATCGGCGCCGTCGCTGGCGGCGGCATCAGCCGGACGACGTTCAGCGACGCCCACCTGAAGGCCCGCGCGTGGTTTCATCGTCGGGCCGCCGAGGCCGGGCTCGAGACCGGGGTCGATCCCGCCGGCAACCACTCCGCCGTCCTGCGAGGATCGGCCGGCCCAGGCCGAACCCTGCTGATGGGCTCCCACCTCGACACCGTCCCGCTCGGTGGTCGCTACGACGGAGCCTTGGGGGTGCTTGCGGCCCTCGAGGCGCTCCGCGCCGCCAAGGACGCCGGCGTCACCCTCCCGGTCAACCTCGAGGCGATCGACTTCACCGACGAGGAAGGGTCGCTCCTCGGGCTGCTGGGGAGCTTCGCGCTGACCGGGGCGCTGACCGTGGAGATGCTGGCGGCGCCGCGCGGCGGCCGCGCGCACTTCCGCGCCGCGCTTGCCCGAGGCGGCCTGAGCGAGGAAGCGCTCCGGCAAGCCCGCCGTGATCCGGACTCGCTGGCGGCCTATCTCGAGCTCCACATCGAGCAGGGAAGCAGGCTCGAGGCCGCGGGCGCGGACATCGGGGTGGTCACGGCGATCGCAGGCTCGCGCTCCTATCGGATCGCCTATACGGGAGCGCGCCGGCACGCCGGGACGACCCCAATGGATGCGCGCCAAGATGCCTTGCTCGGCGCGGCGCGGTTTGCTCTTTCGGTCCGCGACACCGTTCTCCGGTTTCCGGAGTGCGTGGGAACCGTCGGCGCACTCGAGGTGGAGCGAGGCGCCTTCAACGTCGTACCCGGCCGCGCGGAGATGCTGCTGGAGCTGCGAGCGCCGAGCACCCCGCAGCTCGACGCAGTTGAAGAGGCGGTGCTCGACGGGGCGAGCGACCTCGCGCGGTCGGAGGCTCTCTCGCTCACGGTTGAGCGCGTGGGGCGCTGGGAGCCCGTGGGGCTCGATTCTGACATCCAGAACGTCATTACCGAGACCGCGCGCGAGCTGGGGCTGCGCAGCCTTCCGGTCAGCTCCGGTGCCGGCCATGATGCGCAGGCTCTCGCCGCGCTAACGCCCACGGGCATGATCTTCGTCCCTTCCGCCGCGGGCGTGAGCCACGACCCGGCCGAGCACACCCGTTGGGAGGACTGCCTGAACGGCGCCAACGTTCTGCTGGGAACGGCGCTCCGCGTGGCGATGGCGGCCGCGTGCTGACGTTCGGCGGATCTGAGCTCGACCGAGCGTCGGCGCTGCGCGAAGATCGCGACTGGGTCGCGGCCCGCCTCGTCGACGGCGCCAGCCGCAGCGTCGCAGCCGGTTCGGACGGCGTGCTGCTCGCGGATGCGTCCCCTCCGCACCTGCTGCGAGCCCGCCTCACCGACTGCGCCGGGGTCGAGCCTCAGAGCGCCATCCTGCTGGGACTCGAACGCGGCGGCGCGATCTTTGCCCGCGACCTCGACGATCTCGACCCGCCGGCCCGTGCCCGCGTGAGCGAGGGCGGCCGGATCACCTCACTGCGGGAGGCAGGCGCCCTGCTTGCGCCTTCCGAAGGCGGTCTCGCAGCCTACCTCGCGGCGCTCCTGCACTGGCATCGCTCCCACCGCTTCTGTGCTCACTGCGGCGCACCGACGGTGATCGAGCTCGCAGGCGCCTCGCGGCGCTGCACTCGCTACGGAACCCAGCATTTCCCCCGCACGGATCCCGCCGTCATCGTCGTGGTCGAGAACGCCGACCGCCTGCTCTTGGGGCGTCGCCCGGGCTGGCCCCGCAACCAGTACTCGGTGCTCGCGGGCTTCGTCGCGCCCGGCGAGTCGCTCGCGGAAGCGGCCGCTCGTGAGGTCCACGAGGAGTCCGGCATCGTGATCCGTGATCCCGTCTTCGTCGCCTCCCAGCCCTGGCCCTTTCCCGCCTCGCTCATGCTTGGGCTCGAGGCGCGCTCGGATGGAGGCGATCCTGTCGCCAAGGACGATGAGCTCGAGGACGTCAGGTGGTTCGCACGGGAGACGGTTGGGGCCGCGCTCGTTGGCGGTTCCGCGACGCTCGTCCTGCCGCCGGCGATCTCGATCGCGCGCTTTCTGATCGAACGGTGGTGGCGCGCCGCGGATTAGGTGTGCGACAGCTCGAGCGCCTCCGCCACCGCGCCGAGCAGGACGTCGTTCTCGGGCGCCGTCCCGACGCTGATCCGGGCGATCGTGTCGGTCATCCGCCGGATCACCACGCCACCGCGGAGCACCGCCGCGGCCAGGCCGGCCGCGCCGCCGTCGTACCCCGACGCGTCGACGGCGACGAAGTTGCCCCGCGACTCATACGCGGTCAGGCCGAGGGCCCGGAGCCCGTTCAGCAGCCGCTCGCGCTCGGTCACGATTCGCTGCACCTGCCGGTCGTGGTAGTCGTCATCCCGGAGCGCCGCGAGTCCCGCGTGCAGCGCCGCGCTGCTGACCGAGCTTCCCGGCACGAGGAAGCGGTCGACGTGGTCCAACACCGTCGCGTCACCCACCGCGTACCCGAGCCGCAGTCCCGCCATGCAGTAGGCCTTGGAGAACGTCCGGGTCAGGATCAGGTTCGGGTACTCGTGGACGAGCGGCGAGACATCAACGTTCGGGTCGAAATCCGCGTAGGCGGCGTCCACGAGCAGCATCGGGGCGAGCTCGGCGCAGCGCCTGACATCGTCAAGCGCCATCGAGTTCCCCGTCGGGTTGTTCGGGGTGCACACGATCAACACCTTGGTGCGCTCGCTCACCGCGCTCAGCAGCGCGTCCACGTCGTAGGAGTACGAGCGCTCGTCCGCGTGCAGCGGAACCTTGACGACTTGCGCCTCGAGCGCGGCGAGTCGCCGCTCGAAGACCGGCCAGGAAGGCGCCGGCAGGACGACCTCGTCTCCGGCGCGGACGAAGGTCCGCAGCACCGCCTCGATCAGCTCAGTCGAGCCGGCGCCAACCAGCACTCGGTCAGGCGTCACCTCGAAACGCTCGGCCAACTCGTCTCGGACCGGCGGATTCGGGGGCGGTGACAGGTTCGCGTCGGCAAAGGAGCGCTCGAGTGCCTCCCGAACCAGCGGCGAAGGGGGCTCGGTGTTCTCGTTGGACGCCAGCCGAATCAACCCATCGCCCGCGCCCGCCACGTCAAGATGCGCCAGATACTCCGCGTTCGAGGGCAACGTCATGGCCGCGGGCACCAGCAGCGACTCCAGGCCACGGGTGCTAACGCCCTTCGAAGGCATGCGCGTACGGTACGGCAACCGAGGTACACGCGGGCGTCGTTATCCTCCGCGCCGATGGCCAGAGTCGCGTTCGTGGCGCACTGCATGCTGAACCAGAACGCCAAGGTCGTCGGTGGCGCGCTGTGTCGGGGGATCTATCCGCCGCTGCTCCGCCAGCTCCGCGAGGAGGGCTGGGAGATCGCGCAGATGCCATGCCCCGAACTCACCTTCACGGGGCTCAACCGCTTCTGGGCCGTCCGCGAGCAGCTCGACACCCTCGCCTACCGTCGCCACTGCCGGCGGATCGTCGCGGCAGTGGCCGATGCCGTCTGCGCTCACCTCGAGCGCGGCGACGAGGTCGTCCTGATCGGCCTCGAGGGAAGTCCGTCGATGGGGGTTCGGGTGACGAGCTCGGATCCAGCGCGCGCCGGGCGCCCCGAATGGCCCGACGGTGCGCCTGAGCTCACGCCCGGGAGCGGAATCCTCATCGAGGAGCTGCTCCGGGAGCTGCGGGCCCGCGGGGCTCCCGAACCGCGCGCGACTGGGATCAGACACACGCTGCCCGATTTCGATCCCGGCGCTGAGCGCGCCGAGCTCGCCGCCTTCCTGCGCAACTGAATGCAAACCGACGAGCGCAGCCGCCGCGTGGCGGTGGTGTCGGATGATCTCGTCAACGCTGACGCGGGCGGATTCGACGTTCTCGACGTGCTCGAGCAGGCTGGCTGGGGTGCGATTGTGCTCCCCCCGGCCTGGTATCCGGCCGAGCTGTCGGGCGATCTCCTCGCCCAGTTCGCCGAGCACATCGAGGAGTTCCTCCGACACGGCTATGACGTCGTGTGCGTGGGTTCGTGTGAGGGACTGTCCGCCCCCCTGGCGGCGCTCGGCGTCGCGATGCCTGAGTCGCGGACGCCATCGGGCGCCGAAGAGCTGTTGGAGTTTCTCGATCAGCGAGCCATGCCGGCCCACGGCTGACGGTTCCCATGCCCCCGATCAATCTCTACAGCGACACTCAGACCCGCCCAACGGCGGGCATGCGCGCCGCGATCGCGCGCGCCGAGGTGGGAGACGAGCAGCGGCGGCGCGACCCGACCACGACGGCGCTCCAGGAGCGGGTGGCCGAGCTGCTGGGTCACGAGGCCGCGGTGTTCCTGCCCAGCGGGACCATGTGCAACGAGGTCGCCCTGCGCATCCACGTCCGGCCGGGCGGCGACGAGATCATCTGCGACAGCTCGTCGCATCCCGTTGTCGCCGAGGCTGGCGGCCCAGCTCAGCTGGCGGGGGCGATGGTCCGGACGATCGATGGGGACGGCGGGGTGTTCACCGGCGAGCAGGTGGAGCACGCCATCCGCACTCGCGTCGACCGCTACGCACCGCGCTCGCGGGTCGTCTCGGTCGAGCAGACGACCAACATGGGCGGCGGCCATGTCTGGCCGCTTCAGACGATCCACGACGTTCTCGCCGTGGCTCGCCGCAGCGAGCTCCGAGCCCACCTCGACGGGGCGCGGCTCATGAACGCGGTCGTCGCCTCAGGCGTCGCCGCGAGTGAGTACGCGCGTGGCTTTGACACGGCGTGGCTTGACTTCACCAAGGGCCTCGGCGCTCCGGTGGGAGCGGTCCTGGTCGGCTCGCAGGCGCTGATCGACGAGGCGTGGCGCTGGAAGCAGATGCTCGGGGGCGCGCTGCGCCAGTCGGGGATCGTCGCCGCTGCGTGCCTCTACGCCTTGGATCACCACGTCGATCGCCTGGCCGAGGATCACGAGCACGCCCGGCGCCTCGCCGAGGGGCTCTCGGTGATCCCGGGGGTGCGGATCGACCCGAGCCAGGTCGAAACCAACATCGTGATCTTCGAGGTCGCTGACGCGCCCGCCTTCGTGGCGCGACTGGCCGACCAGCTGGAGCTTGGTGCGCTCGACGCCCACCGCGTCCGGGCGGTCACCCACCTTGACGTGAGCGCCGCCGACATCGACCGCGCGCTCAGCGTCATCTCAGACCGCGCCTGAGGCCCGTCCGTCCGACTCGCCGTTCGGGCGTCACCCGCGGCGCATCAGCCGCCCCACCGCGGCCATCAACTCCTCGGTCTTGGCTCCCTGTCGGTCAGGTGCGGCCCCGATCACGCGCCGCGAACCTGGCCTTCGATCCGCCGCAGGCGTTTCAGCAGGCCGACCCGGCTCGTTACCTCAGGGCACGACGACGCGTCGGCTTACCACGCCTGCGCTCGAGCTGACCCGTAGGCGGTAGCGCCCGGCCCGAACGTGGCCGAAGGTGACCAGACCTCGGCAGCGCTTCGATCGCTGCCAACCGCCGTGCAGCCGCCTCAGCGAGCAGTGGAAGTCCGCCGAGCCCGGACCGGCCAGCCTGAGCGTGATGCGGTGTCGACGGACGCGCAGGGCCGCGATCTTGACCGCGCTCCGGGCACCTCTGGCGAGCGGCGCCCTAGGCACCCGGCGCCCGCCGGCGCTGCGGCTGGCAGCGCTCGTACTCAGCGCCGCAGAAGGTGCGCTTCCCGGGCCGGTTTGCCCGCCGATCGGGCTCGCGGGGGCGGCGGCCTGCGCGTCGCCCGCCGGCCAGGTATAGATGTAGGCCGGGCTGTAGACCGAGCTGCCCTCGAGCAGAAGCGTCGTGTAGCTCGGCTCGCCGCTGGCGTCGGTTCCGGACGCCGCTCCCATGGCGAGAGCACCCGATCCGAATTGCCACAGGATGTCGTGTCGGTGACCCCAGCAACCGCTCGGGTCGGATGGCGTGCAGTCGAGGTTGCCACTGTCCGGACCGTCGTCGTACATCCAGGCCTCATACGCGAGCACGATGTTCGCCTGCCCCCAGGCGGCGTTGGAGGTGTACTCGTACCAATCCGAGGTGCTCGGTTGCGGATCGGTCCCGGACGCGATGCCTGCCGCCGCGTCCTGGTCAAGCGCATTCGTGAGCCCGCCGATCGGCGGCAGGTGGTAGAGGGCACGGTCCGAGTTGGTCAGGACCAGGGCCTGCTCCGCGGGGCTCAGCGAGGTGAAGTCGGCCGGTAGGGCATACGGCGGCTGGCCCAGGTTCGCCCGCGCTTCGTCGAGGTAGCCCACCGAGGCCTCGATGCAGGCCGCGCCGGTCGGATCGCTCTGGCACGCGCTCGGAAGCGGGCCTACCGGGAAGTTCGAGCTGGGGTCGGCGCCGGCTGACCCGGAGGCAAGCGCGCTCCCGGCCACAGGCCACAGCAGCACGACGAAAAGTGTCGCGACTATCCGTCCCGCACGGACACTCATCCCTCACGGCATCGGCCCCCGCTCCGCCGACGGTGAACTCCGCGGCGCGGACGCGGACGAATGGCCGAAGCGTTGACGCCGCGAGCGCCGTCAACCGCCGCATGGCGCGCCTGGCCGCGCGCGCGGCGGCCAGACGCAAGAGCTCGGCTACTTCACCTCGTTGCCCGCGGCGTTCAGCGCCGGCCAGTGACCGCCGAACTGGCTGAAGTTGACGTAGAACGTGTCTCCCGGGCCACCGTCCGCGACATACGTGTAGAGCGGGTGGCCGGCATACGTGACCTGCCGGACCCCGTGTCCGATCGTGAGCGTCCCGATCAAGCCTGCCCGGACACCTTTTCCGGCCACCGCCTTCCCGGTCGTCGTCAGCGGAGGCCAGACGCTCCGGCACCCCGGGATCGAAATGCATGCGTCGCGGTTACGACGGTCCTTCGTGAACACGTAGATGGTGCGACCCTGCCCGTTGACCAGAATCGTCCCCACGCGCGTCATACGGAGCTGCAGCTTCGCGGTCCCGCCGCTCGCCGCCGCCACGCTCGCCTGCGTTCCTGCGGCCACCGCCGCGACCGCCGCCAGCACGCCGACTATCCGTTTCACGACACCTCCCGAAGAATCGAAGTAGCGCCCTCGAGGACGCGCCCGGCCGCTGATCCTTCCTGAGCATCCTCGACGCGGACGACCGTCCTACGCTCGACCGATCACTTTCCGCCCCTCCGCAAGTCATATTCGCGTGATCGCGGCCCGACCGACGAGTTCGCTTCACTGGCCAGCGGGTCCTTACGCGCCCGGCGTGGTTTCCTCAGGCCCGGCGAGAGTTTCTCACTGGGCCGACCACGATTCCCTAAGCCTCAGGCGTCAGGCTGCGTGCCGCGACCGCCGTGCGTCGCGGCGCCCACAGGGGCCGCATCGGCCCATCGGCGTAGTAGGCCTGAAGCGCCCTCACGCCACTTGGGTCCAGCCGGCTCCCCGCCTCGCCGTCGAGGATTTCCATCGCTGCGTCGTGGGTTCGCGCCGGCCGGTAGGGGCGGGTCGAGGTGATGGCATCGAACGTGTCCGCCACGGCAATGATCCGCGCCCCGAGTGGAATCTCCTCCCCGGCCAGACCGTCCGGATAGCCGGTTCCGTCGAGCCTCTCGTGGTGGTGGCGAACCATCGCCGTGAGCTCGGCGTCGCCCAGGGTGGAGACGATCTCCGCCCCATCGACCGGATGCAGCTCGATCAGCGCCAGCTCGACCTCGGTCAGCCGCCCCGGTTTGTGCAGCACCGCCCGCGGCGTGTTGATCTTTCCCACGTCGTGCAGCGCCGCTGCGGCCCGAATCACCGCCACCTGGTGCTCACCCAGCCCCATCCGGATGGCGATGATCACCGCGTGTCTGGCCACTCGCCGTGAGTGGCCGTGGGTGTACGGGTCGCATGACTCGAGCTCGGCCGCCAGCTCGCTCAACAGCTCCGCCCGCCGGCCCTGCGTCAGGTCACCGTGACCCTCGTCCCCGCGGAGCAGCCGCAGCGCCACCGCCACCCGACGCTCGGTGGACCACCGCTGGAGCCAGCTACGCCTCATGGGAATCGGTTACGAGATGGTCATGCGGGCAGGGCGCGCTTCGCCAGGTGCTGGCCGACCTTGCGCTTGACCCGCTGTAGCGCGTTGTCCACGGTCTTGCAGTCGCAACCCAGCCGCCGCCCCACCTCTTCGTAGGAGTGGCCGTCAAGGTACAGGGCCAGGACTCTAGATTCGAGCTCGGACAGCGCCGTCGAGAGACATGCCACCAGGGCCCGCAGCTCCTCGGAGCTGATGACCTGGTTCACCGGGTCGTGCACCGCCGAGCCGGGAAGCATCTCGTCGAGCGTCGAGTCGTTCTCGCCGTTGTCGCCCGACGGCGTGCTGGCAAACGACACGTACTGATTCAGCGGCGTGTGCTTGTTGCGCGTCGCCGTCTTCACCGCGGTGATGATCTGTCGCGTGATGCAGAGCTCCGCGAAGTTGCGGAAGCTCGACTCACGATCTGAGCGGTAGTCGCGGATCGCCTTGTACAGCCCGACCAGACCCTCCTGGATCAGATCATCCGCATCGCCCCCGGCCAGGAAATACGACGAGGCCTTGAGGCGGACAAACCCGTAGTAACGCCGCACCAATCGGTGGCAAGCGTCCGCATTCCCCTGCTTCGCCAGTGCGATTAGAAAAGTGTCCTCAACCTGAGGTTGAGCATTAGCACCAGCAGCCAGTCGAGCCACGAGACGTCCCTTCCGACCGCGAACACCCGCGGTCAATGTGGAATTTCGTGGCGCAAACCTCCCCTCGCGCCGCACCTTATGTCGTACAGCCGGAACTGCCGCACGTCCTCCAGTCACACCCGAGACCTAAGCCTCGAGTTGATCTTTATCCTCCCGGCGCGGCAGCCTGACAGAGGCGCGCCCGTCTGTCAAGGGGGCTGCCGCCCCTCCTCAGGCCGCGGCCGCGTAGATCAGAATCGCCGCTGCCGCGCTCACGTTCAGCGACTCGATTCGCCCCCGCATGGGGATGCCCACGAGCACATCGCAGGCCGCGGCCACCCGAGGCCGCAGGCCGCGCCCCTCGGCTCCCAGCACCAGAACCGCCGCGGGGTCGTACTCGACGCTCTGATATGCGACCCCGGTGGCATCCGCCCCGTAGCACCAGCGCCCGGCCCGCTTGGCTTCCGCCAGGAAGTCGGCCAGGTTCCGCACGCGCGCCACGGGAAGGTGCTCGATCGCGCCGGCCGAGGCCTTGGCGACCGCCGCCGTGACCTCGGCTGCGCGCCGCTCGGGGATGACCACTCCCACGGCGCCAGCGCACTCCGCCGTCCGGCATATCGCCCCGAGGTTCTGCGGATCCTGGATCTGGTCCAGCGCCACGATCAGGCCGGCGCCGCCCGCCAGCAGAGCGTCGGGCTCCGCGTAGGCGAAGGCCGAGACCTCCGCGCATATGCCCTGGTGATCGGCAGATCCGCACCGGCGCTCGATCTCCGCCAGCTCGGCAGCCCTGACCTGCACCGACGCCCCGCGCAGCCACGGCTCCTGCATCACTCGGTCCGTCGCCCACACCCCGCGCACGCTCCGACGCCCCCGGAGGGCCTCCCGCACCGGGTTTCGCCCGTAGACCACCATCGCGCTCACGCCCTCAAGACCACCATCGCGCTCACGCCCTCAAGACCACCATCGCGCTCACGCCCTCAACACCACCATCGCGCTCACGCCCTTGGCAGCAGCTCGGCTCCGTTCGGGCCATCGCGGACCTCCCACCCGTGGGCGCGAATCTGCTCGCGCAGGCGGTCGGCCTCCGGGTAATCCCCGGCCCGCCGCGCCCGGTCGCGAGCCGCAGCCAGCTCTTTTACCTCTTCGGGCGCGGTCTCGTCCTCGATGACCAGGAGGTTGGCCAACCCAAGCACGTCGAGCATCTCATGCAGGTCATCCGAGCCCCCCGGATCGGTGGCGCGGTTCGCCTCCCGCACCCAGTCGAAGATCGCGGCGAGCGCGGCGGGCGTGCTGAAGTCGTTGGCCAGGGCGGCGAAGCAGCGCTCCCGCAGCTCGGTGGACCACGGCGGCGATGGGCCGGGCACCAGCCCGCGCGCCGCTTCCCGGATCCGGCGGACCTGCGATGCCGCCTCGCCGAGCCGCTCTGCGTCGAACTCGATCGGCTGCCGGTAGTGGCCCCCGCAGAAATACATGATCAGGGCATCCCGCCCGAACTCATCCAGCGCCTCGTGGAGCAGGAAGATGTTCCCCACCGACTTGGCCATCTTGGCCGCCTGAAGGCGCACCATCCCGTTGTGGACCCATAGCTGGGCCAGCGGCTTTCCTCGCGCGGCCTGGGTCTGGGCGGCCTCGTTTTCGTGATGGGGAAAGATCAGGTCCGAACCGCCGCCGTGGATCTCGAAGTCGAGCCCGAGCAGCTGCTCGGCCATCGCCGAGCACTCGATGTGCCACCCCGGGCGACCCTTCCCCCAGGGGGAATCCCACTGGGTGTCCTCGCTGGGCTTGTGGGCCTTCCAGAGCGCGAAGTCGAGCGGATCGCGCTTTCGCTCAGCCCCTTCGACCCCCTCACCCTGGTCCATGGCCGAAATGTCCTGGTGGGATATTTGTCCATATTCCGGGTAGCTGCGCACCGAGAAGTAGACGTCCCCATCCGCTACATACGCGTGCCCGCCCTCCACCAGCCGCTCGATCAGCTCGATGATCTCCTCGATCGTCGCGCTGGCCAGCGGTTCGTGATCCGGACGTCCCAGGCCCAGACGGTCGGTGTCGGCGAGATAGGCGGCGGTCATCTCGCTGGCCAGCGTCGCGCTCGGCTCGCTGCGCTCGCCGGCGGCGGCATAGATCTTGTCGTTGATGTCCGTCACGTTTGTTACAAGAACCACGTGGTAGCCCTCGTGCACGAGGAAGCGCTTGAGCAGCGAGAAGACCACGAAGGGTCGAGCGTTACCCACGTGGATTCGCCCGTAGACGGTGGGCCCGCAGACGTACATGCGGACCGCGCCGGACGGCCCGACCGTGAGCGGCCGCTGGCGCCCGGTGCGGGTGTCCTGGAGCAGAATTTCGCGCAAGGTCCGCCAACCCTAGCGGCCTGCGGCGCGCGAACTGAAAGCGCTCGATAGCGTGTCACGCGTGGGAAAGGACTCTCTCCGGGGCGCCGATCTTGCAGCGGTCGAGGACGGGTTTCGTTCGCTCTCCGACCGGTATCTCGGCGCCGATCCCGGGTTTGACGCCACTTACCACATCAAGCTCTGCGATCTCGGGCACACGTGGGAGGTCCGCTGCACCAGTCACGGCGCGCGGGTTCGCAAGGGCGTCACGCGTCGGTCCCCGGACGTCACGCTGACCACGGACTCGGCGACGTGGATGAGCCTTCGCCGAGGCGAGCTGTCCGGTATCGACGCCTTCCAGCAACGCTCGCTTGGGGTCCGGGGCAACCTCGACTACGCGGTGGCCTTCGAGGGCATGTTCCGCCTCCTCGGTGGCCGACCCCCGCTGCTTCAGATCCACGACATCCAGGTGGGCAAGCGCCGCATCTCGACGCTCACGATGGGCAGCGGGCCCGATGTCCTGCTCCTGCACGGCCTGGGCGGTACGCGCGCCTCGTTCTTCGAGACCGCGGCCGAGCTGAGCCGCTATTACCGCGTGCACGCGCCTGACCTTCCGGGCTTTGGCTCATCGTGCAAGCCGGCGATGGGGGGCTACAACGCAGGGTGGTTTGCGGAGATCATGCTCGGGCTGATGGATGAGCTGGAGATCGAGAAGGCTCACATCGTCGGCAACTCGATGGGTGGGCGGATCGCCATCGAGATGGGGCTTCAGGTGCCTCAGCGGGTCGGCGCTCTCGGCCTGCTGTGCCCCGCCGTGGCCTGGGTCAAGCGCGGACTTCACCCGATCGTCCGGCTCCTGCGCCCCGAATTCGGGCTGCTCCCGCACGGCTTCAGCCGCTCGACCGTGGCCTCGCAGTTCTGGAGCATCTTCTACAACCGTGACGTGCTTGACCCCGCGGTCGGCGACCTGATGGTCGACGAGTTCCGCCGCATCTACCAGAGCGCGGGCGCGCGCTACGCCTTCTTGGCCAGCGCTCGCAACATCTATCTCGAGTCGCCGTTTGGCCGCACCGGCTTCTACCCCCGTCTGGCCCAGCTCGAGCCGCCCGCGCTGTTCATCTGGGGAAGCCACGACCGCCTTGTCCCACCCGGCTTCGGGCGCCATGTCGGCCGCTGGCTCCCGGGTGCCCGACAGGTGACGCTTGACCTGTGTGGCCACGTGCCTCAGGTCGAGTTCCCAGAGCGGACCAACCAGCTTCTGTTGGACTTCTTCGCGGAGGCCGATGCGCACTCCGCGCCCACGGCCGGCGCCGCTGTGCCAGCCCGCCGCCGCCAGCTCGGCGGCAGCGCCCAGGCCGCCTAGTCCTACCTACTCAGCGGAGCGTAGGAACCGCCTACCATCTCGGCATGGCGTCGACCCGCACGGCCAGGCCACCCAGCTCCAATGGTCGTGTGCACTCCGAGCTTCCCGCGGCGGAGAGTCAGGCGACGCGCTCGGTCTTGACGCGCTTGGCCGGCGGCATCGCCAGCCAGCTCCAGCGGCGCCTGCCCCGCGCCGACCTCGACGAGCGTGACCCGGACTACATCCGTGAGCAGCTGCCGCTGATGTGGATGCTGGCCAGCCTCTGGTTCCGGGGCGAGGTGCGCGGCCTCGGCAACATCCCGGACTCAGGGCCCGTACTGCTCGTGGGCAACCACTCGGGCGGGAACATGACCCCCGACACAATTCTCTTCACGCTCGCCTTCAGCACCTTCTTCGGGGTCGAGCGGCGGTTCTACCAGCTGGCCCACAACCTCGTGTTGGCGATGCCGTGGCTCGCCCCGCTGCGCAAGTTCGGCACCGTCGCCGCCTCCCCCTCCAACGCCAGCGACGCTCTGGACAGCGGTGCCGCGCTGCTCGTCTACCCCGGCGGCGACTACGAGGTTCACCGACCGACCTGGCTCTCGGGCAAGGTCGACTTCGCCGGCCGCAAGGGGTTCATCCGTCTCGCCCTTGAGAAGAACGTGCCGATCGTTCCCGTCGTTTCGGTCGGCGGCCAGGAGACGGCTCTGTTCCTGACCCGCGGCGAGGGGCTCGCGCGCGCGCTGTGGCTGGATCGCATCTTCCGCCTGAAGGTGCTTCCCATTTCCCTCGCCCTGCCCTGGGGTCTCAACGTCGGCGACATGCTCGGTCACATTCCGCTCCCAGCCAAGCTCACCGTGGAGGCCCTGCCCGCCATCGACCTTCGGGAGGAGTTCGGCCAGAACCCCGATGTCGACGAGATCTACGACCACCTGATCCGCCTGATGCAGGAGACGCTCGACGCCCTGGCCTCCGAGCGGCGCCTCCCGTTGCTCGGATGAGAGTCGCCTCGAGCATCACCGTTCACGCTCCGGCCGATCAGGTCTGGGAGTTCGTCTCCGATCCTGAGCGCGTGCTCAGCTTCATGTCTGGCGTCACCCGCTGGGAGGTCGAGGGCGACCAGCGCGAGGGACTCGGAGCCCGCTACCGAATTCTCTTTCGCATCGGCGCGGCCGAGATCGGTGGCTTGGTCGAGGTCGTCGAATGGGAGGAGCCCTTCGAGCTCGCCTGGACCTCCGTCCTCGGCATCGACCAGCGCGGACGCTGGAGGTTGCGAGAGCTGCCCGGGGGCCGTACGCGGGTGGAGCTGCGGATGGCCTACGGCGTCGCCGGATCCGGACTCCTGGGCTGGATCGCCGAGCGGGTGGCAGCGCCGTCCGTGGTCAGCCACCTGCGGCGTTCCCTGGCCCAGTTGCGGCGGATGATCGAGCATGAGCAGCTCCGCGCTCAGGCGGCGGCACGACGGGCGGCGCGCGCCGCCTGAACCGCGTTTCAGCCCGCCGGCTTGCGGGCGCGAAAGCGAAACGACCCGTCTGCCGCTTCCACGGCCGGCTCGCGCAGGCCGGCCGCCTCCAGGCGGCTCGGCAGGGCGCCCGGGTCCACGGGCTGCAGCGTGTCGCCGATGTGGATCAGCTTGAACATGGTGCCCGTGCCCATGCTGTCGGTACCCGCGAACACGCCACCCGGGGCCAGCACGCGCGCCACCTCGCTGAACACCTTGTCCTGCAGCTCGGGCGACGGGATGTGATGGAGCATCGTGAAGCAGACCACCGCCGAAAACGCGTCGTCCGGATAGGGCATCGACGTCGCGTCCCCGCACGTCACCGTAACCCGACTCCCGAACTGGACCTCCAGGCGCTCGCAGTACCTGGTGTCGACCTCGATCACGTCCAGGCGCGGCACGCGCTTTATCAGAAGGCGAGTCGTGGCGCCGAAGCCCGGGCCGACCTCGAGCGCGTGCTCTCCGAGCTCGACGCCCTCGAGCCCCCAGGGTAGGAGCTCGCGCTCGACCCGCCGGCGCCAGGATCGGGAGGAGCAGATGACGTTGTGGATGGGGTTCATCGGCTAACGGTCGCGATGGCCAGCGCCGCCGCGCCCTCCTCCCGTCCCACGAAACCCATCCCCTCCCCGCGGGTGGCTTTCACGTTCACACGCTCGACCTCGATTCCGATCGCGCCGGCCAGCGCCTGGCGCATCTGGTGCCGATGGGGCGAGAGCGCCGGCCGCTCGATCATCACCGTCGCGTCGACGTGGACGACGGTCAGCCCCTGCTCGGCCAGCAACCCCACGGCAGCCCTCAGCAGCCCGAGCGAGTCCGCACCGCGGTAGCGCTCGTCGGTGTCGGGAAAGTGCTGGCCGATATCACCGAGCGCCGCTGCGCCGAGGAGCGCATCGATCACCGCGTGGGTGAGGACATCGGCATCGGAATGGCCAAGGAGCCCCCGGTCGTGCGCGATCTCGATCCCGCCCAGGACCAGCCGGCGGCCCTTCGCGAAGGCGTGACGGTCGTAGCCGATGCCGGTCGTGATCACCAGGGCTAGGCGCTGGCCACAACTTCGGCGATCTCGAGGCGGTCGAAGGTGATGAAGTCACCCGGTGGCTGAGCATGCTCGGCCATCGCACTGGCGGCATCCTGGGAGTCGAAGATCAGCACCGACGTACCCGTGCCGTCGGGCATGGCCAGCCAATACCCCGTCACGAATCCCCGCGCCTGTGACGCGCGCGGCACCACCTGGCTCTGCAGCGCCCGGGTGGCGGCTTCCGGGTCGTGAATGGTCACGTTCAGGACGACTGCATACATGGCTACCCCTCGGTCGGCGGTGCGCTCACGCTATCCGATCACGATCCCCGCGCCGCGAGCAGGAGCTCCGCCAGCTTGAGATCGAGCCCCGTCGTGACCTTGAGGTTGGGCCCACCCGAGTCGACGACCTGAACGGTCCCCCCGGCGCGCTCGACGAGCCAGGCGTCGTCGGTGGCCTGGCCGAGGAGCTCGTCATCCGCCGTCGACAGGGCCGCCTCGAGAACGGCGCGCCGGAAGACCTGCGGCGTCTGCGCCGCCCACAGCCGGCTTCGCTCGAGCGTCCGCCTCACGGTCCGGCCGTCGTCGCCCACCTCCTTGATCGTGTCCGTCACCGGTGCCGCGGCGATCACGGCGTCCGCGCCCGACCGCTCCAGCTCTTCGAGAGCGCGCGCAAACAGCTCCGCTGTCGCCAGCGGCCGCGCCGCGTCGTGCACGATGACCGGGTCGCCTTCCTGCGCCGCCTGCAGCGCCGCCAGCACCGACTGTGAGCGGGCTTCGCCGCCGGGCACCGCGAGCGTGCCCGTCGGCGCCGCGTCCAGGGCGTCGGCCGGAAGCGCCACCACGATCCGCTCCACCGCCGCCACCTCACGCAGCGCGTCGACGCTCCACTGCACCATCGGTCTGCCCGCCAATGACACGAGCGCCTTGGGCCGGTCGGACCCAAGGCGCTCGCCACGTCCTGCGGCCACGACCAACGCGACCGCCATCGTTCCTCGCGCGCCCTACTTGGCGGCCACCGCCACCTTGCGGCCGTTGCCGTTGGGGGTCGTCCCCATCAGGCCGTGGATGTGCTCCTCCACCTCCTCCTCGTCCATCTCGAGCGCGTACATCAGCTCCGAGGCGAGGATCCGCTTGGCGCGCGTGAACATCTGCTTTTCCCCGGTTGATAGTCCCTTTTCAGATTCGCGCACGGCGAGGTTCCGGACCACTTCCGCCAGCTCGTAGATGTCGCCCGTCTTGATCTTGTCCCGGTTGTGCTTGAACCGGCGATTCCAGTTCTTCGGCATCTCGGAGCATTCGTCCTGGAGTACCGCCTGAACCTTCTTGACCGTCTCATCATCGATGACCCGGCGCAGGCCCGCCAGCGCGGCGTTCTCGCTCGGGACCATCACGGTCATCTCGTTGTGCAAGATCTTGATCGTGAGGTACTCACGACGCTCACCGAGCACCTCCTTCTCCTCCTTGCGGATCACCTTGCCTGCACCGTGGTGCGGATAGACCACGTTGTCGCCGACCTCGAACTCAACGTGCGGAAGCGGTTCCGTATCAACGTCACTCTGGTGCTCTTCCGATAGCTCTGTGATGGTGTCCTCCTCTTTCCAGCCGACGGAATCATTCACGCCGGCGGTTTGCGACTACGTCTGCAGGTAGCGATCAACCAGGTTGATCTCCTGCTGCCGGCGAAGACCCTCCCTGATGTCCTTTGCCCGGATCTCGCCGACTCCGTCGACGGTCTCCAGCTCGCCATCAGTCGCGGCGAGCAGCTCCTCCAACCCCCCGAACTCATCCACGATCCGCTGCACAACCAGTTTGGGCAGCCGTGGGATGCGCCCCAGAATGCGGAATCCACGCGGCGAGACGGGATAGTCAAGCGTGTTCAGTTTGCGGTCGTAACCCAGCAGCTCGGATAGGCGACCGAAGTCGAGCAGGTCCTGGTGCGCGAGGCGAACCAGCTGCTCGATGGCCATGGCGAAGCCCTCGTCGGTGTCCTCGACCAGGTAGTCGTGAACCAGTGCCGCCTTGTCGGCGGAGACGCCGACCATCGTCTCGTCGAGCTGCATCTCGATCAGGCGTCCCTCCGTCCCGAGCTCGACGATGTAGCGCTCGATCTCGACCGCCATGCGCGTCACCAGCTCGGCTCGCTGCAGCACGGTGAGCACGTCGTGCAGGGTCGCGCCACCCTCGAACTCGAGCGCCGTCAGGCGCGTCGAGACCTGATCGAGCCGGCTGCGGTACTTGTCCAAGGTGGCCAGCGCCTGGTTGGCCTTGGCCAGGACGACGGGAATGTCCTCGAGGATGTACTTGAGCCCGTCGACGTACAGCGAGACGACCTCGCGACGCTCAGATACGGCGATCACGATCGCGTCGACCTGCTTCGACACCCGCTCGGCCGTGCGGTGGCGGGTCCCCGTCTCGAAGGTGAGGATCGTCGGGTCAGGCGTCAGCTGAACATTGACCTGGGCGATCTTGGTCGCGTTCGAGCTCAGAACGATGGCGCCGTCCATCTTCGCCAGCTCGTAGAGCAGCTCAGGCGAGTAGTCGAGGTCGAGCTTGATCCCGCCGCTGAACAGGAAGGCCAGCTCTTCGGCGTCGCCGATCACGATCAGCCCGCCAGTGTGCGCGTGCAGGATGTTGTCGATGCCCTCGCGCAGCGCCGTCCCCGGGGCCACCATCTCCAGCGCTCTTACGATCCGGGAGTCCTGTCGCGACTCGAGCTCTTCTTTGAGCTCTTCACCGGAACGCGGCGGCATCAACGCGATTTTACCGGGATTCGGAGCTGCGGCGGGTCCGCGCCCCCAGCGCGCTTCTCCCGAGTTAGGCAGCCCGCTGCATCGACTGCGTTCTCCCGAGCGCCGCATCGATTGCCGCTCGCAACGTGGCGTGACAGCCCGGTTCGATGACTGGCCCCAGCCCGAACTTCGCCGCCTCGGCGAGCCGACGTTCGGCGTGGGCCACGGTTCGGAGCTCGCCGGTCAATCCCAGCTCCCCGAAGCAGGCCAGCGGCCGTCGGTCATCCCCCACCAGCGCGGCCTTCTTGGCCGCGCTGGCCACCGACAGGGCGACAGCGAGATCGGCGCCCGGCTCATCCGCCCGGACGCCGCCGACCACGTTCACGAACACGTCGGCTGCGCCCAACCCGATCCCGGCGTGGCGCCCGAGCACGGCCAGCACGAGCGCGACGCGATTGCGGTCGAGACCCGCCACGACCCGCCGAGGCGGCACGAGCTCCGAGGTCGAGACGAGCGCCTGGACCTCGACGAGCAGCGGGCGTGAGCCTTCCATCGCGCAGAGGACGACGCTCCCCGCCGCCTGCGTCGCCTCGGCCACGAACCGCGCCGATGCGTCGAGGACCTCGACCAGCCCCTCGTCCCGCATCTCGAACACCCCGGCGTCGTTCGTCGAGCCGAAGCGATTCTTGATCGACCGCAGCGTGCGGTACGTGCGCTCGCGTTCGCCCTCGAACTGCGCCACGCAATCGACCATGTGCTCGAGCACGCGTGGGCCGGCCAGGTTGCCGTCCTTGGTCACGTGCCCGACGAGCAGCACGGTGATGTCGAGCGTCTTGGCGAGCCGCATGAGCTCACCGGCCACCTCCCGGACCTGAGCCACCGAGCCCGCGGCGCTCGTGAGCTCGCCTGAGTGGAGCGTTTGCACCGAGTCGACGACGCAAACCTCGGGGCGCTCGTGCTCGAGCGTGGCCAGCACCGCGTGCAGGTCGGTCTCCGCGATCACCGGAATGCGCAGCGCGCCGGGCGCGCTCAGACGCTCCGCCCGCAGCCGCACCTGGGCCGTCGACTCCTCAGCTGAGACATACAGCGTTCGCCGCCCGTCGTCGATCAGGTTGGCCAGCGCCATCGTTGTGAGGGTCGATTTCCCGATGCCGGGGGCGCCGCCCAGTAGCACCACCGAACCTGGCACGAGACCTCCCCCGAGAACCGCGTCGAGCTCGCCGATTCCGGTGCTCATCCGTGCTCGCTCGCTCGCCGTGACCTCGCCCAGCGCCACCGGGGTGACCGCCTTCCCCCGCCCGGAGCCGCCTCGGGCGGCGCCCGCACCTCGGTCACGCACCTCCTCGACGAGCGTGTTCCACTCGCCGCAGCCCGGGCATCGCCCCTCCCAGCGCGGACTCGCATGCCCGCATTCGCTGCAGACGAAGATCGACGTGGATCGGGCCATCGCCCGCACGATACGCACGCCCGCCGACGTAAAGGCCGGCGTTACAAAGGAGTTTCAAAGCTCAGTTGCAGACCGCGCAGCGCCCGCCGTCGGCGCAGGAGCAGACCGGCACCGGTGCCAGGGCTCGCACCGGCCGCCAATGGCGCAGCCAGCGCAGCGCGGTGGGCTCGCTCCGGTCCGCCGACCCGCCGGGCCAGCATTGGCGCGAGACGCGGGCAACGATCTCCCGACCGGCCGATTCGTCCCGTTGCGCCAGTTTCGCGATGTGGTCGCGTATTAGGTCGTCTTGCATCGGCGTCTCCCAGGACAGGGATACCCCAGGCGCCCAATCGACAACCTTTTTGTTAATCAGAAGGCAATCCGGCCGATGCCGGACGAAACTCCGATCCCCGCGCCGTGCGCCGCACTGCACGGTCCGCCGCGCAAGCGTCGCACAAACCGGGCTCTGAGGGTCCGGATCGTGCGACGCTTCGCGGCCCCACGAACCTCAAGCTCCGGACCGACCACTGCAAACCTCAAGCTCCGGACCGACCACTGCAAACCTCAACCTCCGCGGCCGACCGCCGAAGCCTCAACCTCCGCGGCCGACCGCCGAAGCCTCAACCTCCGCGGCCGGTCACTGCAACCTCAGGCCCGCTGCGGGACGTTGGCCACGGCCTCCTGGTAGAGCCCCATCTCACGCGCCACGCCCTCGTTGATGTAGCCGTCGATGTGGCGAATGTCATCGACCGCCAGGGCGGCATCGATCGTGTTGCGCCGGAACTCCTCGCTTGCGCGCAGCTGGGCGATCTGCTCGGCGGTCCCTCGGACCGTGATGAAGCCATTCAGATCGGTGTTCGGTTCGAGCAGGCAGACGTCGAAACCCTCGATCGCCCCGTCTTGCTGCTTTCTCCCCAGGATGCCGAGAGCTTCGTTGAACACCTCCAGAGCCCGCTCCTCCGCACCGCGCACCGGTGCCCCCCAACCGATGAACAGCACTCGGTCAGCCATGTCTGCCCCTTTCGTTCGCGGCCCGGCCCTCGCCGGGCCTGGACGCGGTCACTATCTCACCACCCTTCCCGCCCTGCAACCTCACCGCGTCCGCCGGATCACCAACCCCCGAATCTCGACACCTCCGTGCAGCGCCCGCAGCGACACGCTCGATGCCCGGAGCGATGAACTGCCGCTGTGCCGCCCGTCGACGACGAGCCCGCGCCGGGTCAGCATCACGTGATGCCACATCAGCGACCCGTCGAACACGAGCACATCCGATGAGCCGAGGCCGATCCGCAGCGTGCTCGGCTTACTGGAGAAGCGCACCTCCATCGTGATGTCCCAACGCAGCGGGAGCGGTCGTGACAGGCCGGCGCCCCCGGGCACCAACGAGACCTGGGCCACGCGCTGAAGCGCAGGGGCCGAGGGGTTGCCGTTGGTGGATCCGCCGCAGCCGACGGCGAGGGCGAGCGTCGCCGCGACGGCAACGCTCGGCCGCAGGTGCCTATTCAGTCTCGGAGCTGTCCTCGGGCGAATCCGAAGGCGCGTCGCTCGGCTCATCCTCACCGGCGCCGGCTCCGCCCTCGGCGCCGACGCCGACGGGGGTCGGCTTGGGTGCCGGTTCGATCACGGTCAGCCTGACCTCAGGCTCGCTGGCTCCGTCCTCGCCTCCGCCCTCGCCTGGAGCGTCGACCTTGACGGTCGAGCCCTCAGGCACCTGCGAGCGCAGGACGAAGTCGGCCAGCGGATCCTCGACGTAGCGCTGGATCGCCCGGCGCAGCGGCCGGGCACCCATGGAGGGATCCCAGCCCTTGTCGACGAGCAGCTCCTTCGCACCTTCGGAGAGCTCGAGCTGAAGCTCCCGCTCGGCCATCGACTCTCGGATCCTTGTCAGCAGCAGCTCGACGATCTCCTTGATCTCGTCCTTGGACAGCTTGTGGAAGACGATCACCTCGTCGATCCGGTTCAGGAACTCGGGCCGGAACACCTTCTTGAGCTCGCCCATGATGCGGTTCTTCATGTCGTCGTAGGTGATCCCGGTCTCGTCGTCTGAGACAGCGAAGCCGAGCGGCGTGTTGCGCGCGATCTCCGACGCCCCGATATTCGAGGTCATGATCACGATGCAGTGCCGGAAGTCGACGGTGCGGCCCTGGGCGTCGGTCAACCGCCCGTCCTCCAGGATCTGGAGCAGGATGTTGAACACGTCCGGGTGGGCCTTCTCGATCTCGTCCAGCAGCAGCACGCTGTAGGGCTTGCGCCTGACCGCTTCGGTCAGCTGGCCGCCCTCGTCGTAGCCGATGTAGCCCGGAGGCGACCCGACCAGCCGGGAGACGGCGTGCTTCTCCATGTACTCGGACATGTCGATCCGGATCATCGTGTCCTCGTCCCCGAACAGGAACTCGGCCAGCGTCCGCGCCAGCTCCGTCTTTCCGACGCCCGACGGCCCGAGGAAGATGAACGACCCGGTGGGCCGCTTGGGATCCTTGAGCCCGGCACGACTCCGCCGGATCGCCTTGGAGACGACCTCGATCGCCGGATGCTGGCCGATGACGCGCTTGTGCAGCTCGTCCTCCATCCGCATCAGCTTCGCGGTCTCGGCCTCGGTGAGCTTGAACACCGGGATACCCGTCCACATCGAGACGATGTCGGCGATCTCCTCCTCGCCGATGGCGGGACGCTCGGTCGACTCGCCCGCCTCCCATTGCTCGGTCAGCTCGCGCTTGCGCTGCGAGAGCCGGCGCTCCTTGTCGCGGAGGTTGGCCGCCTTCTCGAACTCCTGGTTCTCGATCGCCTCCTCCTTGGCCCGCCGCGTCTCCTCGATCTCGTCCTCGAGCTCGCGGTACACAGGCGGCGAGGTCATCGACTTGATTCGCATCCGGGACGCCGCCTCGTCGATCAGGTCGATGGCCTTGTCGGGCAGGAAGCGGTCGGAGATGTAGCGGTCGGCCAGCTCGGCCGCCGCCTCCAGCGCCTCGTCGGTGATCTGCACCTTGTGGTGCTGCTCGTAGCGGTCGCGCAGGCCCTTGAGGATCTGGACGGTCTCCTCGGTCGAGGGCTGGTCGACCGTGATCTTCTGGAAGCGGCGCTCCAGCGCGGAGTCGCGCTCCAGGTACTTGCGGTACTCCTCGAGCGTGGTCGCGCCGATCGTCTGGAGCTCGCCGCGGGCCAGCGCCGGCTTGAGGATCGAGGCCGCGTCGATCGCGCCCTCGGCCGCGCCCGCGCCGACGAGGTTGTGCAGCTCGTCGATGAACAGGATGATGTCGCCGCGCTGGGTGATCTCCTTCATCACCTTCTTCAGACGCTCCTCGAACTCGCCCCGGTACTTCGAGCCGGCGACCAGCGCCGCCAGATCGAGGGTGTAAATCTGCTTGTTCTTGAGGAGCTCCGGCACATCGCCGTTGGTGATCCGCTGGGCCAGTCCTTCGACCACCGCCGTCTTGCCCACGCCGGGCTCGCCGACGAGGACGGGGTTGTTCTTGGTCCGGCGCGAGAGGATCTGCATGATCCGCTCGATCTCAATCTCACGGCCCACCACGGGGTCGAGCTTGCCCTCGGCGGCCAGCTTGGTCAGATTCCGCCCGAACTGGTCGAGCAGCTTCGAGGATTTCTTGCCCTCCTGGGCCGTCCCCCCGCCGCCTCCGCCTGATCCCGACCGGGAGCGGCCGCCGGGTCCGGACAGCATCCGGATAACCTCGTTGCGGATTTTCTCCGAGTCGGCGTCGAAGTCGAGCAGAATTCGCGCCGCCACGCCCTCGTTCTCTCGGACCAGGCCAAGAAGGATGTGCTCGGTGCCGATGTAGTTGTGTCCGAGGCTCAGGGCCTCCCGAAGCGCCAGCTCCAGCACTTTCTTGGCTCGCGGCGTGAACGGGATCTGGCCGGAGGTGACCTCCTCGCCCGATCCGACGATGCGGACGACCTGCGCCCGCACTCGTTCGACGGTGATGTCGAGCGACTCCAAGACGCGCGCAGCAAGTCCTTCTTCTTCGCGCAGAAGCCCGAGCAAGATGTGCTCAGTGCCTATGTAGTTGTGCTTGAGCGTGCGCGCCTCCTCCTGCGCCAACACGACAACCTGGCGGGCCCGCTCTGTGAATCGCTCGAACATGCTTCTTCTCTCAGGACTGGGAGGTGGCTTTCAGTTCGTCGTACCGACTATACGAAGGCCGCTCCGGTTGTTCTCCTGGTCGTTGATCTGCGGTCCGGGTCGTTGATTCTCTTGTCCAGGTACGCCGACGACCCCGTTCTACCCATGTATTCGGTCATAGCGCCGCAGCTCATGAGTGAAAACGGTCTCGTTGCTCGCCCAGCTCAGTCTACCAGTACGTCTGGAGGGTCCCGACGGCTTAATGCCCGCAGGGTCATTCGCTTCACACGTTGGTTAACGACGTTCGGACAAGTCCGGATCAGCGGCTCGAGAAAAGCCGTGCTAGTGGGTAGCTTTTTCCCAAGAGGCCCGCTCGCCCGTCAGTCCCGCATGGCCGGGAACAGCACGACCTCGCGGATCGATTGCTGGCCCGTCAAGAGCATCACCAGCCGGTCGATCCCGACTCCGATCCCGCCCGTCGGCGGCATCCCGTACTCGAGTGCCTGGAGGAACGTCTCGTCGTAGGGCTGTGCCTCCTCGTCTCCAGCCGCAGCAAGCGCGCGCTGGGCCTCGAAGCGGCGCCTCTGTTCATCGGGGTCGTTGAGCTCGGTGAATGCGTTGGCGATCTCCATCGCCCCCGCGTAGACTTCGAAGCGCTCGACCAGACCCTCGATCGAGCGGTGGCGCTTCGCGAACGGGGACAGCTCGACGGGGTAGTCGAGCAGGAACGTGGGACGCGTCAGCGTGGGCTCGACGTGCTTTGAGAGCAGCTCGTCGACCAGCTGCGGCCAGGTGTCGTCCTCGGGAACGGCGTAGCCCGCGGCGCGCATCGCTTCGGCCAGCTGGTCGCGGTCGGGCAGCGCCGCGATGTCGATCCCGGTCCGGTCGAGGATCGCCGTGACCAACCGCTCGCGCCGCCAGGGCGGCGTGAAGTCGATCGGCCCGTCGTAGCCGACGTCGGCCGCGACATACGCGACCAGTCGCTCGAACCGACCCGCCACGTCCTCGTAGTCCGCATACGCCTCATACCACTCGAGCATCGTGAACTCCGGGTTGTGCGTCGTGTCGACGCCCTCGTTGCGGAAGTCCTTGCCGAGCTCGTAGACGCGCTCGAGGCCACCCACGATCAGCCGCTTCAGATACAGCTCGGTGGCGATGCGCAGATACAGCGTCCGGTCCAGGGCGTTGTGGTGGGTCGTGAACGGCCGGGCGGCGGCTCCCCCGTACAGCGGCTGCAGGACCGGCGTCTCCACCTCGATGAACCCCTCGGCATCCAGGAAGCGGCGGATCGCCGCGATCACCTTGGAGCGGGTGATGAACAGGTCACGGACCTCGTCGTTGGCCATCAGGTCGAGCTCCCGGTGACGATGGCGCAGCTCGACGTCGCGTAGGCCATGCCGCTTCTCCGGGGGAGGTCGCAGCGACTTGGCCAGCAGCACAAACTGCTCGACCCTCAAGGTCAGTTCGCCACGCCGGGTGCTGAAGACCTGCCCCTCGACTCCGATCAGATCGCCCAGGTCGAGCTCGAGCAGCCGCTCCATCCCCGCCTCGCCCAGCTCGTCGACGCGACCCTGGAGCTGAATTCGCCCCGACCGGTCGACCAGGTCGATGAAGGCCATCCGCCCTTGACCGCGCCGGGCGGCGATCCGCCCGGCGACGCGGTGCCGGCTCTCGGTCTCCTCGCCCGCGGCCAGCGACCCGAACTGCTCGCGGATGCCCGCGATCGGCTCGACGCCGTCGAACTCGTGCGGAAACGGTTCGACCCCGGCGTCGCGCAGCGCCTGCAGCTTGCGGCGCCGGTCCGCGAAGACGCCGGAGTGCTCTTCAGATGGCTGGTCGCTGATCCGCGAAACGCTACTTCGCGACGTCGATCTTGGTGATCTTCAGCTTCCGCTCGCCCTTGGGAGTGGAGATCGTCACCTGCTCGCCGCGCTTGTGGCCGAGCAGCGCCTTCCCCACCGGCGACTCGTTGGAGAGCTTCATCTCCGCCGGGCTGGCCTCGGCCGAGCCGACGATCGTGTACTTGGTCGACTTGCCTGACTCGTCCTTGACGTGAACCACCGAGCCCACGCCGACGACGTCGGTGCCGATGTCCGAGGCGTCGATGACGGTGGCGGAACGGAGCTTCTCCTCCAGCGCGGCGATGCGCGCCTCGAGCATCGCCTGCTCGTTCTTGGCGTCGTCGTATTCGGCGTTCTCGGAGATGTCGCCGAACTCTCTGGCCTCGCGGATCCGCTGTGCTACTTCGCGGCGCCGGCGCGTGGTCAGCTCGTCAAGCTCGGCCTTGAGGTTGGCGAGCCCTTCGGGGGTGAGGATGACGTCCTTTGGCATGGCTCGTGATCGGTCGAAGTTGGATCCAAAAAAACCCGCTGGGAAGCGGGGGTGGTCACTCCATCTGGATGAGCGGGCGGATGAGTATAGACACCGCCGGAAGCTACTCAGGCGGCGAGTTCGAGCCTCGTCGTTTCGTGCAGCAGCGAGCGCGCTGCCTCGAGCGTCGGAGCGGTCTGAAGGGCCTGGCGCACCAGCTTGTCCGCACCGAGCCGCTCGAGGTACCACGGATAGAACTTGCGCAGGTAGTGCACCGCGCGCGCCTCACCCAGGTGGGCCACGGCGCACTCCACCACCCAGTCGATCTCGGCCAGCACCTCGGCGCGGCTGGGCGGCCCTGCCCGACGCCCCAGAAGCTCCGCGAACAGCCACGGGTTGCCCAGCGATCCCCGCGCCAGCAGCACGGCCGCCGCGCCCGTCCGCTCGAACGCCGTGCGCGCCTGCTCCGCGCTCTGAAGTCCGCCTGAGACCATCACCGGAACCGGCAGCTCCTCCACGACTCGCGCCGCGAGCGCGTAGTCGGGCGCTCCCTTGTGGCGCTGCGACGCGTGGCGGGGATGCAGGGCGACGGCCGCCACCGCGCCCTCACCCGCCAGCCGCCGCGCCACCTCGATCCCCCGCAGATCGCCGGGCCGCTGACCTGACCGGAGCTTGACCGTCACCGGAAGCCCGCTTCCGCGTCCCGCCGCGCGGGCCAGGGCCAGCGCGCGCGCCGGGTCCTCGAGCAGCGCTGCCCCGGCGCCCGTCTTGCACACCTTGGGGACCGGACAGCCCATGTTGATGTCGATCAGGTCGGCGCCCGCGGCCGCCACCTGCTCGGCCGCCGAGGCCATCACATCGGGGTCGTATCCGAACAGCTGCACCGCCACCGGGTGTTCCTCGGGGTGGATCCGCAGGAGCTCGCGCAGCGTGCGCTCGTTGCGGTAGTGGATGGCGAAGCTCGACACCATCTCCGAGACCGCGAGCCCCGCGCCGTAGCGCTTGGCCTGGAGGCGCACGAACCAGTTGCCGATCCCGGCCAGTGGCGCCAGCACGACCCGGTTGGGGATGCTCAGACCGCCCAGCGACCAGGTGTCAGTGAGCCTGCGTGGCATCCGTTCATGGTACGAATGCGGTGATGGATGCCACAACAATCGCCGAGATGGTCCGGCCGTGGACGGAGGTCGTGCTCGACCAGGTCCCCGGACTCGAGCTCTTTGACGCCCACACCCACCTCGGGCAAAACGACCCCGACGGGATGAGACAGACGCCGCGCGAGCTGCTCGACAGCCTCGAGGTGGCGCACGCGCGGGGGGCCTTCGTGTTCCCGATGCACGAGCCCGAGGGCTACCGCGCCGCCAACGACATGGTGCTCGATGCCGCCTCGCGCAGCGACGGGCGACTGGTCCCGTTCTGCCGCGTCGATCCCCACCAGGACCCCGTGCCGGAGGCCGAGCGCGCGCTCGACGCCGGCGCCAAGGGGATCAAGCTTCATCCGCGCGCCGAGCAGTTCACCCTCGACCACCCCAGGGTTCGGGATCTGGTCGCGCTGGCCAGCGAGCGCACCCTCCCGGTGCTGATCCATGCCGGCCGCGGGATCCCCGCCCTCGGGCTCGACGCCGTCGAGCTGGCGGGCGAGTACCCGAATGCCCGCCTCATTCTGGCCCATGCCGGGATCTGTGATCTGTCATGGATCTGGCGGGTCGCCGCCGATCACCCGAACCTGCTGTTCGACACCGCCTGGTGGATGCCGGCCGATCTCGAGGCGCTGTTCTCGCTCGTGCCTCCGGGCCAGATCCTCTTCGCCTCCGACTCCCCCTACGGCGCCACCGCGATCGCCCCCGCCTTCCAGTTCCGGGTCGCCCTGCATGCCGGCCTCAGCGCGGACCAGATTCGGTCCATGAGCTCGGCACAGTCGCTGCGGATCGCCGCCGGAGAGCCGCTGGTGCCGGCCGGGCCCCCGGTCGGCGAGCAGGAGCATGCCCCCCACGTGCTCCTGGACCGGGTCAGCGCCTTCCTGCTCCTGTCAGCGATCACGGCCATGCGGGGTGGCGATCCCGCCGAGCCCCTTGCCCTGGCGCGCCTGGCCTGTGACGTTCCCGAGGAGATCGATGACGCGGCGGTTTTCGCGGCCATCGTGCGGCTCCTGGATCTCTACGAGGAGTACAGCGCGCGCAGCCATGAGGACCGCCGCCGCCTGACCTTCCTGATCCTCGCCGCGACCGTCGCGCGCACGCCGAGCGTGCCGCTGCCTAGGCCTGATTTCGCTGCCAGATCAGTCGAAGCCCAATAAGCGTGAGCAGATCGTCGACCTCGTCGATCGTCTCCCGGATGAACGGGACGACCACCTGGGCCAGCCCCCCGGTGGCGATCACCTTCGTGCCTTCGCCGAGCTCAGCGCGCAGGCGGTGGACGATCCCGTCGACCTGACCCGCGAAGCCGAACGCGATCCCGCTCCGGATCGCCTCCACGGTCGACTTGCCGATCAACGTCCGCGGCTCGACCATCTCGACGCGCGGCAGCTTGGCCGCTCGTTCCGATAGCGCCTCGATCGAGATCTCCGCGCCGGGCGTGATGATCCCGCCCAGGTATTCCCCGTCGTGCGACACAGCGTCGTAGGTGATCGCGGTGCCGAAGTCGACGACGACGCAGGTGTCCTTTACGCGTTCGTAGGCGGCGATCGCGTTGACCAGCCGGTCGGCGCCGACCTCTCGCGGGTTGTCCATCCGGATTGGCATTCCGGTCTTGATCGACGGACCCACGACGAGCATGCGCCGGCTCAGGTAGCGCTCGGACATGAGCATCCACTGCTCCGAGAGCTGCGGCACGGTCGAGGACACGATCGAGTGCGCGACGTCGTCAAACCCGAGTCCGCGCAGCGACAGAAGGTTCGACAGCGCCGCTCCGAGCTCGTCGCCCGTGGACTGCCTGACCGTGGCGAAGCGCCAGTGCTCTGCCACCTGATCCCCATCGTCGGGGAACACGCCGAAGTGCGTCTGGGTGTTACCGACGTCGACGACCAGGAGCATGACGCGGCAAACCCTAGCCCTCGCGCGGCTCGATCAGCGGCGGCCCGACCCGCCGCACGTCCTGGCCCTCCAAGCCGGCCAGGAGCTCGGCCAGCCGCTCGCCGTCGGGCAGCCTCAGCTCGGGCGTGAGCTCGAGCAGCGGCACGAGCACGAACCGGCGTGCGCGAACCTCGGGATGGGGCAGCGTCAGCCGCTCGGAGCGGTGGCGACTGTCACCGAGGAGAAGCAGATCGACGTCGATCGGTCGGGGACCGTGGCGGACTCCCCCGGGCTCGCGCCCGAGCTCGCGCTCGACCGCCTTACATGCCGCCAACAGCTCCTCCGGATCGAGCGCGGTGCGGACGCGCAGACAGGCGTTGTAGAAGTCGCGCTGGTCGAGCACGAGGCCGACCGGCTCGGTCTCGTAGACCGACGAGGACGCGAGAACCTCGACGCCGTGCGCGGGAAGGGCTGCCACCGCGCGCTCGAGCTCGGCTCGCCGGTCCCCGACGTTCGACCCGAGGCCCAGGTACCCCTCCCGGGCGGTCACTGACGCTCGCGCCACACCTCTACTGACACTTCGGACACGGGCAGTGCCATCGGCGGCTCGGGCTTCGCCGCCTTTATCCACACCGCGTGCGCGTCGTAGTCCTCCATCACTCGGTCCGCGATCGCCGCACACAGCCGCTCGAGCGTCTTGTACGTCCGCTGCTGGGCTACCAGGTTCGCGGTCTGGCACACCAGGCTGTAGTCGACCGTGTCCTCGATCCGGTCGGTCACCGTGGCATCGACGTCGCCGACGTCGATCCGCAGATCGAGCAGCAGCCGCTGGCCGAGCTCACGTTCTGCCTCGCTCACCCCGACGTGCGTGTAGAGCGAGAGGCCGCTGATCTCGATCGTCACCTCGGGCTCGGGGTGCCCCTCCCCGCCCTCGTCTACCTCGTCGTATTCGTCGGCCTCGTCGTCCACGCTGCGACCGTAGCAGCAGCGACTGAGAGCGCGTCGGCGACCGGCGCCACCTCGTGAACCCTGAATACGCGCGCGCCCCGCTCGTACGCCAGCACGCACGAGGCGATCGTCGCCGGCAGCCGCTCGCCCAGGGCACGGCCGGTGAGCCGGCCCAGGAACGACTTGTTCGACGTACCCACGACCACCGGGCGGCCGAGCTCGCCGAGCTCGTCCAGCCGGGCCAGAAGCTCCAGATTGTGCTCGACCGTCTTCCCAAATCCGATCCCCGGATCGAGCAGGATCCGCTCCTCGGCGATGCCGGCGGCGGTGGCGACGGCGAGCCGCGCCTCGAGGAACGCCTTGACCTCGGCGACCACATCGTCGTAGCGCGGGTCGTCCTGCATGGTCCGCGGGTTGCCCAGCATGTGCATGAGACAGCAGTCGACACCGGCGTCGGCCACCACCTCGGCCATGTGCGGATCGCCCCGCAGCGCCGTCACGTCGTTGACCATGCTCGCCCCGGCGTCGATCGCGGCCGCGGCCACGGCGGCCTTCGAGGTGTCGATCGACACCCGCGCGCGGACCCGAGCCGCCCCCAGCGCCTCGATCACCGGGAGGACGCGCCGAAGCTCCTCCTCGGCCGTGACCTCGGCGGCGCCCGGGCGCGTCGACTCACCGCCCACGTCGAGGATCGCCGCCCCCTCAGCTTCAAGGCGGACGCCATGCGCGACCGCGGCTTCTGGATTCAGGTAGCGGCCGCCATCGGAGAACGAGTCCGGAGTGACGTTGATCACCCCCATCAGCGTGAACTCCCCGTCACTCATCGGGCCACCGGCCGTGCCGGGTGAAGTAGTCCCGCGCCGCCTCCTCGCGCTCCCGCTCGCGATTGGAGTCGACGCTCATCCGGTACATCCAGTTCACCATCCAGACGATCAGCGCGACGATCAGCAGCCCTACCCCCGCGGCCGCCGTCCCGTTCGTCCCATGCCCGACCACGATCGCCACCACCCCCGCGACCGCGATCGCGATCGGAAGCCAAACGCGCGTGAGATTGAGCAATACCCGGCCCGGCTGCATTCATCGGACGTTAGCTCCGCCTCGCTCAGCGTGATCGATTTTGGCCCCTATAGGGGCAGAAAATGATCACGCTCACCGCCCCATCACGCGGAGCGGGGTGCGCGTCGTCGCGATTCGCGCGCCGCGCCATCGCGACGACGCGTACCCCCGCGAAGCCCTACTCTGCCGTGCCGCCCGCGTAACCAGGCCGCGGCAGCGGCCGCGGCCCCTCGCGTCCCGGCGACCGCTCGGCGGGAGCGGCAGGCGGAATCGGAACCTCGGGCGGCGGCGGAGCCTCGGCGCCGAAGACCTCTTCCTCGGTCTGACCGGCCAGGAGGTTCTCGAACTGCTCCTTCTCGATCGTCTCGCGCTTGATCAGGATCTCCGAGAGCTTCTCCAGGTTCTCGCGCTGCGAGGTAAGGATTTCCTTGGCCTGCACGTGCGCGGCCTCAACGATCCGGCGGATCTCGTCATCGATCTCGCGCGCGATCTCGTCGGAGTAATCGGGCTCGGCGCTGAACTCGCGACCCAGGAACGGCTGCCCGTGATCGTGGCCGAACACCCGCGGTCCGAGCTTCTCCGACATTCCGAAGCGCATCACCATCTGTTTGGCCGTCTGGGTGACCTTCTCCAGGTCGTTGGAGGCCCCGGTTGTGACCTCGCTGAAGATGATCTCCTCGGCCGCTCGTCCGCCCAGCGTCATCGCCATGTTGTCCGAAAGCTCGGCCCGCGTGGTCAGGAACCTGTCCTCGCCGGGCAGTGAGATCGTGTACCCGAGGGCCTGGCCGCGGGAGATGACCGAGATCTTGTGAATCGGGTCGGCGTTGGGCAGGAAGTGCCCGACCAGCGCATGGCCCATCTCGTGGTAGGCGGTGATTCGCCGCTCCTTGTCGGACATCACGCGGGTCTTCTTCTCGGGCCCCGCGATCACCCGCATGATCCCTTCCTCGAGCTCGACCTGGGTGATCTCCCGCTTGCCGTTGCGTGCTGCCAAGAGTGCGGCTTCGTTGACCAGGTTCGAGAGGTCGGCGCCGGTGAACCCCGGGGTCTGGCCGGCGAGAACGTCGATGTCGATCTCCCGCCCCAGAGGCTTGCCCCGAGTGTGCACCTCGAGGATCTTCTTTCGCCCCAGCCGGTCAGGCCGGTCGACGACGATCTGCCGGTCGAAGCGCCCCGGCCGCAGCAGAGCCGGGTCAAGGATGTCCGGTCGGTTGGTCGCGGCGATCAGGATGATGTTGTCCTTCATCTCGAAGCCGTCCATCTCGACCAGCAGCTGGTTGAGCGTCTGCTCGCGCTCGTCGTGCCCCCCGCCGAGTCCGGCGCCGCGGTGGCGTCCGACGGCATCGATCTCGTCCATGAAGATGATGCAGGGAGAGTTCTGCTTGGCCTGCTCGAACAGGTCGCGCACGCGCGAGGCCCCGACGCCAACGAACATCTCGACGAAGTCAGACCCGCTGATCGAGAAGAACGGCACCCCGGCCTCTCCCGCTACCGCCCGCGCCAGCAGCGTCTTTCCGGTGCCCGGCGGCCCGTACAGCAACACGCCCTTGGGGATCCTCGCCCCCAGGGCCTGGAACTTCTTGGGGTTCTCGAGGAACTCCTTGATCTCGTGCAGCTCCTCGACCGCCTCGTCCACGCCGGCCACGTCGCGGAAGGTGATCTTCGGCGAATCGACTGACATCCGCTTGGCGCGTGACTTCCCGAACGACATCACCTTGGACCCGCCGCCCTGGACCTGGTTCATGAGGAAGATCCAGAACCCGATGAAGATCACGAAGGGCAGGATGTAGGTGAGCAGCGAGAGCCAGCCGCTCGAGGCCTTGCTCTTGACGTCGATCGCCGACGGGTTGCCACCGTGGCTGATCCAGGAGTTGACGAGCGACGACGCCGCGTTGTCGGGATAGCCGACGGAGTACTTCTGCCCGCCGACCAGCGTTACGTTGGCGGTGTCGCTCTTCTGGTCGAGCGACATGCTGCGGACCTGGTTCTGCTCGATCTGGGAGACCAGCGTCCCGTACGTGTAGTGCTGCGTCTTGCTCGAGGTCCCGATCAGCTTCTGGGCGAAGAACGCCAGGACAACGACGATGAGAATCGGGAACGCTGCGCTCTTGAAGAACCGGCTCATAAAGGTCTCACCCGGAAACGCCCACCGGCGAATTGCCTAGCGTAGCAGCTGGAATTGCCCGGATCTGAAGGCTGCACAGGCGTTTTCACTCCTTCAACGCGGCGACGTAGGGGAGGTTGCGGTAACGCTCGCCGTGATCGAGCCCATAGCCGATGGCGAACCGGTTGGGGATCTCGAATCCCACATACCTGGTCGGAAGATCGACTTTCTGACGCTCCGGCTTGATCAGCAGTGCGCAGACCTCCAGGGTCCTCGGATTCCGCCCGGCGAGATTCCGCATCAGGTACTGGAGGGTTAGACCGGAGTCGACGATGTCCTCCACGATCAACACATCCCGGCCGTCGATCGGCGCGTCGAGATCCTTCAGGATTCGCACCACGCCGGAGGATTTGGTCGCCGAGCCGTACGAGGCCACGGCCATGAAGTCGACCGCCACAGGGATCTCGAGCTGGCGCATCAGGTCCGAGAGGAAGAACACCGCGCCCTTGAGCACGCCGACCAACAGCAGATCGCGCCCGGCGTAGTCGCGCGTGATCTCGGCCGCCAGCTCACGCACACGGCGCTCGAGCTCCTCCGCCGGCACCAGGATCTCACCGATCGCGTCCTCGCGCTCCACGCGCAGCAACTCTATGAGGGCCTCCCTGCCGCCGGGTGCCTGACCACGTCGCTCCGCCGCACGAAGCGAAGAATTCCCTCCTCGCTGACCGCGCGCACGTCGTGGGGAAGATCGAGCATCGCGTTATCCGCCATCACCAGGAGCTCTTCCGCCCGGCGCGCCGTCCCGGGCGCGGGATGGCCGACCGCGCGGTCGGCGAGACGCTGGACGACGAGGCGCGCCAGTCCCGGCGGCAGGCCCCGCAGCCGCACCAACTCAACCTCCTGGCGACCATCGAGTACCTGGTCGACCAGCCCATCCAGCACCTCCCCCTCTGCGCGCAGCACCTCTGCCAGCGCCAGGACGTTCTCCTCGGCCGCGGGGTGAATCGCCCTGAGCGCGGGCACCAGCGAGGTCCGGATCCTCGCGCGCGCGTACGCGTCTGACTCATTGCTCGCGTCCTCACGCCAGGTCAGCCCCCGGGCCAGACAGTGCGCCGCCGTCTGCTCACGGGTGACACCGAGCAGGGGCCGGACCACCCGTCCTTCACGCGGCCGCATCCCCAGCAGCGCGCGTCGGCTCGGGGACGAGGCAAGCCGGTAGAGGATCGTCTCCACCTGATCGGTCGCGGTGTGCCCGGCCGCCACGTCGGCGTCGAGCGGCTCGGCCAGCTCGGCCGCGCTCCGGTAGCGCTCCTCACGCGCCCACGCCTGCAGGTTGCCCGTCTCCGGCCGTCGCGGGCGGCGGATCTCGAGCGGGACGCCGAGGCTGGCGCACACCTCCACGCAGTGGGCCTCGTCGGCGGCGGCGGCGTCGCGGAGCCCGTAATTGACGTGCAGCGCCCGCACGGCGTCCAGGCCGGCGATCCGCATCGAGAGATCGAGCAGGCACGTCGAGTCACGCCCGCCACTGAACAGCACCACCACCGGTCGGCCCTCCGCGAGGAGCCCGCCGGCCGCCACGCGCCCCATCAGGTCGGCAGTCATTCCGCGGCCTGCCGGGCGAGGAACACCTCGGTCGACTCGCTGAACCCCCTGAGCCGAACCTCGGCGATCCGCTCGAACTCCAGATGCGGCCCTGCGCGCTCCACCACCGACCGGGTCACCAGCACCTCGCCTCCCCCCGAGCGCGCCGCGACCCGCGAGGCGATGTTCACGTCACGCCCGTAGTAGTCCCCGTCCCGGTACAGCGCGTTGCCGGCGTGGATCCCGATCCGGGGCAGGGGATCCTCGTCGTGGAGCTGTTGGAAGCCCACCGCCCAGTCGGTCAGCGCGGCTGGATCCGCGCCCACGACCATCACCTCGTCGCCGATCGTCTTGATCACGCGAGCGTCCTCGGGAAGCGTCGCCTGCACGGCATCGACGAAGCGCTCGACCCTGTCGACCGCCTCGAGCTCCCCCTCCTCTTCGGTCAGGCGGGTGTACCCGGCCAGGTCGGCGAACGCGATCGCCACGCGCAGCCGCCCCAAGTCGATCGGGTCTTCGTCGAGATCACTTTCCATGTGCCCCACCACGTCCTGCTCGACGAAGTGCTGCAGGTAGCGCTGGTGAACCTGATCCATCACCGGCGAGGCCAGGGGGAGGAGCTCACGCGTTCTGGCCAGCATCTCCTCGGCCGTCTCCACCCCGGTGGCGCCGGAACGCATCAGCGGCTCATGGACGTAGATGTGAAACAGCCTCACCTCGGCGTCCGCCACCTGCGCCATCGCCTGGCCGTAGACGCGAACGAGCTGGAGCGTGGCCACGAGCGGAAGCCCGGCGTCGAGGACGGCGGCGACGTAGCGCAGCAATTGGAGGTCGGCCGCCGAGAGCGACTCGCTCTGCTCCGGACTCATGCCGAGGGCCGTCATCACGCGCTCGATCAGCGCCGGCTCAAGACCGGTCTCCCGGGACGCCTCGCGGCGGCTGAACTCGCGGTCCTCGACCTGCGGGAACAGCTCCTCGATGTAGCCGAAGGCAAGCCGCCCCTCCTCGGTCGCCTCCTTGATCTGCTGAAGCGAGTGACCGCGATCACGAAGGCGCGCCACCAGCCGCGCCCGAGACACCGCGCGCGGCGACCACGAGCCGTCGCCCGCGTAGGAGGGGATCAGCCCCCGACCCGCCCACCGACGCAGGGTCGCCGGAGCCACGCCAGCCCGAGCCGCCGTCTCCTGGAGTGTCAGGCCGCCGTCGCCGTTGCGCTCGGCGGCGTGCGCGGACGCGGCGCGGCCGCCGCGCGCCACGTCGTCCTCGGCAGTCTTGCCAGGCGTCTTGGCCATCCCTGAATAGTTTCCCGCGGGGGCATATCTCAGCGGCGGGACCTCGTGTGAGAGGCGAGATCCCGCCGCCCGCGGGCGTCACGGCCCGCTGCGTCGGCC
>Ga0070731_10000711_pt1 | contig 40435 bp, 32 predicted proteins | sample Coa_R1_2_FD_66448 | JGI IMG/M metagenome (GOLD analysis project Ga0070731, IMG submission 66448) | Surface soil microbial communities from Centralia Pennsylvania, which are recovering from an underground coalmine fire - Coalmine... | ecosystem: Environmental > Terrestrial > Soil > Unclassified ...
CCTCGTCTTCTGGTCCCTGAAACTGGGCCACTGCGCGACCGCGGAGGCGGAAGGCCCGGAGGTGGACGAGCACGGAGCGCCGCCGTGGCTGGTGGCCAAATGGAGCTTCCCCGCGCGGGGCGAGCTGCCGCCCTGCACGCTGACCTGGTACCACGGGGACAAGGCTCCCGCGGCGCTGACCGAGAAGAAGCTGGGCGACTGGAAGGGGCCGGGCGTGCTCTTCATCGGCGACAAAGGCATGCTCGTGTCGAACTACGGACAGCACAAACTGCTTCCGGAACCGGACTTCAAGGACTACGTCCGCCCGGAGCCGACGATCGCGAAGTCGCTCGGCCACCACCAGGAGTGGATTGAGGCGATCCGGGGCGGGAAAGCGTCGCTGTGCGCGTTCGACTATTCGGGCCCGCTCGCGGAAACGGTGCTGCTCGGGAACGTCGCCTACCGGACGGGAAGGAAGCTCGACTGGGACGCGGTGTCGCTGAAGGCGAAGAATTGCCCCGAGGCCGACCGCTTTCTGCGCCGCGACTACCGCAAGGGGTGGACGCTCTAGGGGTCCTCCGGGGCCTCACGGCTCCGGGCGAAGGAAGATCAGCACGGCTCCGCCGCCCGGGATGGGCTCGCGAAAGACGATCCGGGCCGGTCCCAGGATCGCTTGGGCGTCCGGGAGCCGCCACTCCTTGACCCCCACGATCACCCTCTCGCCCGAGGCGGTCCTCGCCCGGAGTTCGCCGGGGGTTCTCAAGATCCGGCACTCCCGGCCCAGATGCAGGGCCACCGAAGGGACATCTTCCTGGAAGAGATACACGGGGTCGCCGGGACGCATCGCGCCCTCCAGGGTCTCGACGAATCGCCGACCGTCCTCCTCGTCCCGGCGGTTCTGCGGAATCTCATAAAGCGCCATCGACCCCAGGTGAGCCGCAGCGGCGAGCGCCCCCAGGATCGTGGCGACCATCGGGAGCTTGTGTCCGCCGACCGGAAGAGCGAGGCCCGCGGCCGCGGCGATCAGCGCCGCCACCGGGAGGCAGTGGTACCCCCACCGAGGGGACGTGAGATCGAAGGATCCGATCCGGGAAGGACCCAGGTCCAGGTAGAGTTCCGAGCCCAAGGCGAGGAGCGCGAGGGCCACGAGGGGCAATCTCAGGAAGGAGGCCGGGACCGTGCCGGGCCCGGCCCCTCGCGCCCAGAACCGGCCCACGGCGAGCGCCACGGCCGGATAGACCGCCGTCACGTAGTAGTATCGCTTGGCCGCCGCGAGCGTATAGAAGACCAGGACGACGGCGATCCACGACCCCAGGAAGGCGAGCGCCCCGTCGGGTCGCCGAGGGATGGAGCCTGCGCGCTCGTCGCGCCAGATCAGCGCCAGGGCCGACGGAAGAAACAGGATCCAGGGGAAGGCCCGGACGGCGATGACGCCAAGGTACGTCCACCACGACCGCCGGCTGTGGCCGCCCGGGACCAGCGTCCCCGCGAACCCGGACAGGCTCTCCCCCAGGAGAAAATCCTGGCGGGTCGTCCTCCACGCCCAGACGAACCACGGCAGCGTCAGCACGAGGAAGACCGCCAGACCCGGGAGGAGCCTCAAGCGCCGGACGAGCCCGAGCTCCCCGCGAACGCCGAGGAAGACGAGCACGATCCCCCCGACGATGAGGACCGCCTGCGGTCCCTTGACAAGCACCGCCCCCGCCAGGGCGACGTAGAAGGCCAGCGGAAAGGCTCCGGAGTCCCGGTCCCGGTACCAGCGCGTGAAGAAGAGGAGCGCGGCGACCTCGAGGAGGACCATCGTCATGTCGCCGCGGCACAGGATGGCCGGACCGACGAAGCCGGCCATCGGCATCAGAACCAGCGCCGACAGGAACGCCGAGCGTCGATCCCAGAGCGTTCGGCCGATGCCGTACGTGAGCAGGCCGACCCCGAGGGCCGCCAGGAGCGACGGCAGCGTCGCGCTCAGCGCGCTGACGCGGCCGGGCGGAAGGGACGAAAGGGCGATCAGCCAATAGTAGAGCGGAGGGTAGGAGGTCTCGGGCTCGCCGTAGACCCTGGGGATGAGGTAGTTGCCCGTGACGCTCATTTCGCGGGCGACTTCCGCGTAGCGGGCTTCGTCCGGAGACCAGAGGGATTTCGCCCAAAGGCGCGGCGCCCCCAGAAGCAGTCCGGCCAGGAGGATCAGGGAGGCGTCCCGCAGGAATTCCTTCGGGGACCTCCCCGGGGACGTCGGAACGTCGGCCTCGGTCATGGGGATAGGCTACCCGCGGCTCCCGTCCCGATCAATCGAGGGCGTCGGACCATCCGACCACCCTCGAGCTACTTTCCCGCCTTGAGCGCGCTCAGCTCCGCCGCGGCGTACCAGTGCTCATAGTAGGTTTTGTGGCCCAGGTCGACGCACTTCTGGAAGAGCCGCGCGGCTTCCGACGTGTCGCCGCCGATGAGGCGCACGATCCCCGCGTAGTACAAGGCTTCGCATCGCTCACCGACCTTCGACTCCGGTGCCAGGTCCAGGAACCCCGCTTCGGGGAGCTCGCCGGACAGGAAGGCCAGGATCTGGTCCTGCCACTCGCTCCCCTCTCGAGGGGGCCGCGACTTCAGATAGCCGGCGAGCTCCGCCTTCGCCGCCTTCCCCTCTCCGAGGCGAACCCGGGTCACGTAGAGCTGCATGTAGACGTAGTCGGTCAACCCCGCGTCCTTCCCGATGGCCTTGCGGTAGTCCTCCAGGGCTCCAGCCCAGTCGCGCGCCTCGTCCTTCAAGCTGGCCCGGGTGAAGACCGGCCAGCCCTCCTGGGCTCCGAGCTCGACCGCGCGGGTGGCGTCCGCCAAGGCGCCTTCCGCGTCCCCCTTCGCCTTCCGGATGCGCGCCCGGTTGTCGTAGGCATGAGCCAGCTTGGGGGCGAGCTGCACGGCCCTGTCGGCGTCCGCCGTGGCCCCGGCGAGGTCCCCCCGGCACAGCGCCGCCATCGACCGGTTGCTGTAGACCATCGCGAACTGCGGATCCAGGTCGATCGCCCGGGTGTAGTCGGCCATCGCCCCGTCGTAGTCGCCCTTCCTCATCTTCACCCAGCCGCGGCTGTTCAGCGGCCCGGGTTTTCCGGGATCCACGGCGAGCCCTTGGGTGTAGTCCGCGATCGCCCCGTCGTAGTCGGACAGGCCCACCTTGGCCCAGCCCCGGTTGAGCCAGCCGGCGGCCAACTTTGGATCCAGCTCGAGCGTCCGGTTGCAGTCCTCGATCGCGCCCGAGAAGTCCTTCTTCTTCGTCCGGGCCACGCTGCGGTTGTTGAAGGCCCAGACGTGCCGCGGATCGAGCTCGATGGCCCGGGTGCAGTCGGCGATCGCCCCGTCGGAGTCCGACTTGTTGTTCTTGGCCCAGGCCCGGTTGTTCCAGATCCACGCCTGGTTGGGATTCATCTCGATGGCCCGCGACAGGTCCGCGATCGCCCCGTCGTTGTCGCCCTTGTTGACCTTCGCCCATCCGCGGCTGCCCATCGCGGAGACATTGCCGGGCTCGTACTCGAGAATCTTGCTGCAGTCCGCGACGGCGCCGTCGTAGTCCTTCCGGTGCACGCGGGCGGTCGCGCGGTTCATCCAGGCCTGGGTCAGCTTCGGGTCGAGCTCGACCGCGCGCGTACAGTCCACGATCGTGCCTTCGTAGTCCCTCGTGTTGACCTTCGCGTAGCCCCGCGTGTTCCAGGCGGCGGCCGACGTGGGGTTGATCTCGATGGCCCGGCTGGTGTCCGCGATCGCCCCGTCGTAGTCGCGCTGGTACAGCTTCGACCAGCCGCGTCCGGCGAGAGCCTCCGCATCGTTCGGCCGGATCTCGAGGGCGCTGCCAAAGTCCTCGATGGACCCGTTGAAGTCGCCTCGCATCTGCTTGGCGAGGGCACGCCCGCGCCAGGCGCCGGCATCCTTCGGGTCGATCCCGAGGGCCTGCGTGTAGTCGGCCATCGCGCGCAAGCCGTCCCGGACCGCGACATAGGCGTCGCCGCGGAGCCGGTAGGAATCGGCCCGGTTCGGATTGATCTCCACGGCTTTGGCGAAGCTGGCGAACGCCTGGTCGGTGTCGCCCTTCTGCTGGAAGGCGGCGGCCTTGCCGAGATAGGCGTCGACGGAGCGGGGATGGATCTCGAGGGCTTTGCCGAAGTCGGCAAGGGCGCCGTCGAATTGGGACTGGCTCAACTTGCTGCGGCCGGACTCGAGGAGGTCGCGGGAGGCGTCGGCGGAGAGTTTCTCCCGGATCTCCTTCAGGATCTGCCGGCAGGATTCGGAGAGTTCCGGATCGGGATCGCGGACGGCGCTCTCGAGGGCGGGGAGGGCGGCCTTGCCAAGATTCTTGAGCTGGAGGCGGGCCCGGGCGCGCGTGTCGATGTCGCCGGAACGGAGATCCTCGGTGAGCTGGTCCGGGCTTCGATCCTGCAGAGCGAGGAGGAGGGCCAGGAGCATCGCCATCCGGAAGTCCTCGACACCGCCTTATTCTACCCCGGGAAGCGCGTCTTCACCTCGTGGGGCGCTGACGTGGAGTCCCCCGGGACGCCAGCGGTCGTCTCGGCGGACTAGGGCTTCTTCTCTTCCGGCTTCTTGTCGTCGGGCTTGGGGGGGTCGGATTTCTTCTCGTCCGGTTTCTTGTCTTCGGGTTTCTTCTCGCCCTTCGGCGCGTCCGGCTTTTTCTCCTCCTTGGGCGCCTCGGGCTTCTTGTCGTCCTTGGAGGGCTCGGCCTTCTTCTCGTCTTTCGGCGGCTCCGGCTTCTTGTCCTCCGGCTTCTTCTCGTCCTTCGGAACTTCCTTGACCTTCACCAGCGCCGACCGCTCCACCCGGAGCTTCTTGAACGCGTCCGCCGAAATCACGTAGTACCACGGCGCGAAGCGCTTCGTCAGGTCCTCCGCTCGCTTCTTGCCGTCCGCCTTCTTCTTCTCCCGGTCCTTCTTCTTCGTCTCGTAGTCGTCCTTTTCCTTCTTGGCTTTCTCTTCCTCGGCTTTCTGTTCCTCGGGCTTTTTCGCCGGATCCGCCACGTAGGGCTTCGGTTCGACCGGCGCCGACCCCACCAGGGACTCGTCGTACGCCGCCGACACCATCAAGTAGCGGTTCTCCGAGCTCCCGGCCTTTGCGTCCTTTTTCCCGTCCTTCTTGGGATCCTTGGGATCACTCTCGTCGGTCTCTCCCACCCCGGCGCTGACCTCGTCGCCGGCCCCCACCAGCACGTCCCCGAAGCGCAGCGTGTAGACGACCCCGTCGTCGCAGGACAGCTGCATCTCTCCTTCGCTCGAGATCATCCCGTAGGTGTTCTTGTCCTCGGAATAGACGATGAAGCCCTTCCCCGCCAGGGTCCGGGCGATCGCGACCAGAAGCTCCCGGGGCATCTTCCCCAGATTCCGGAGGTCCTGCGCCTGCGCCACCGCATCCGGCTTCTTGCGCACCCCCGTCAGCTTGAGGCCGCTCAGCGTGCTCGTCAGCGTCGTCAGCGTCTCGGTGTTCGCCTCCTCGGTCTCCTTCATTTCCGAGACCTTCCAGGCGGATCCCGAGTCGTCCCGCGCCGCCGCGTAACTGGCGCGGTCCTTGATCTTCATCTCGGTCGTGTCGACCGAATACTTGTCGATCAGGACCTTCCGGATCGACGCCGAGCCCAGCTTCAAGAGGTCCGTCTCGACCCAGTCCTCGAACTTCACCGAGATATCCGGCTTCACCTTCACCGCCCAGGTCTGCTTCTGATCCGGCACGCGGACATAGCGGTAGTCCGCGCCCTCCTTCGTCTCCTTGCCGAAGATGTAGTCGGCCAGGATCGAGCCGCCCGAGTCGAAGAGGCGCACCCGCTTGCCCCGGCCCTTCTTCCCCTGCAGGGAGACGTCCTGGGGGTCGCCCACGCCCAGTTCCTCGTAGTCCTTCGGGTTGTCCGAGGCCAGCCGTTCCTTCTTTAGGTCCATCACCGACGCGGCGGTCTTCGCCAAGCGGTCCTTGCCGTCGGCCGGATAGTTGCTGTGGGAGGGGATCGACCACTGGCCGTCCACGACCTGGACGCGGAAGGGCTTGAAGGTCCCGAGTTCCTCGGGCTCCATCACCTCGAGGGCCGCGACCTTGAGCGGGTCCTTGAAGGCGGGATAGAATTCGCCGCCCTGGGAGGAAAAGACGGCCGCTTCCTTCGCGCGGGGCATGGTGGCGACCGCCAGCAGGACGAGGACCGCGGCGACGCCGGCGAAGATCCCGGTCTTCTTGCCCTCGTTCTTCACGAGCTCCTCCCCTGGGCCGACAGGCGGCGCACGAACATGTAGAGGCCGACGATCAGGGCCGGCACCGGTGCCAGGAGGAAGGAGAAGAGGCGGATCTCCTTCTTGATGGTGCTCACGCCCTGCTTCATGGTGCTCCGGCTGCGCTCGATGGTCCCCTTCTTCTTCTCCTCGATCTCGCGCTGCGCGGCCGCATAGCGCTTGTTTTCGACTTCCTCGACGTTGCGGATCTCCATTTCCTTCCGGCGCTCGTCGAAGTCGGTGCGGTTGCGGATCTCGTCGACCTTCGCCTTCAGGCGGGCCTTGGCGGCGTCGAGCTCCTTCTCGGCCCTCTCCTCCGCCTCCTTCGTCTCGTCGAGCATCTTCTGGTTGTGGACCTTGGTCAGCTTCTCGAACCGTTCGAGCGTGCGGTGCTTGGGCCGGCGCTTGCGGAGTTCGACGTAGGATTCGTCGCCCGCGAGGACGTCGACGCAATTGAGGATGAAGGTGATGTTATCGAGGGTCAGGCCTCCGGCGCCCTCGGAGCCCTCCGAGCGCAGTTGGAAGAAGAGGTTCGAGATGCAGTCCAGGTCGGCGACAAAGACCAGGTTGACGTTCGCGCCCGGCCCCGTGGGGGGCTGGCCGGGCGCGGCCGGGGCCGCGGGGATCGCGCCCTTGATGCGGGCCGCCAGGGTGGCCGCCTGTCCCCGGGGCCGGTACTGGGGTTCCACGCGCTGGATCCCGAAGAAGGTGCTCTGGAAGAGCTGGCTCTTGAGAAGGCCGCCGGAGATCGGCGTCGTGGTCAGCAGGGGGGTGAAGTTCAGAGGCAGCGCCCCCTGAGGACGCACTTCGCCGCCGTTGAGCAAAACCATCTCCTGCAGTCCCGAGGTGATGGGGTCGTTCTGGTTGAAGCGGTCCTGGCCGATGAAGAGGATCTCGCGCGGCGCCAGGTTGAAGCGCGGGTGGGGATTGTAGGTGTCCCAGATGATCGTCTCCGTCGGGAACTGGAAGCCGAGGTCCGAGCAGAATTTCGTGATGTCGCCTTTGGGCTCGCTGGGCGGCGGCGGCATCATCCCCATCATCGGCTGCCGGGGGCTGGACTTCTGCTCCCCGGGCGCCAGCCGCGGGTTGAACTGGGGGAAGGGGTCGTCGAAGAGCAGCGTCGGCCCGCCCTGGCGGATGTAGGCCATCAGGATGTTCATCTGGGCCTGGGTCAGCGACGAGACCTGCGCCACGATCAGCGCGTCGATCTTCTCCGTGATGGGGGTGTCGACGCCGATCTGGACCACGTCGTACTGTTTCTTCAGCTCGCCGAGGATCTCCCACTCCGGGGACTGCGACATGGTCTGGAAATCCATGCCGCCAAAGATCTTGGCGTCGGTGTTGGCGATGCCGATCCTCCGCCGCTGCGTTCCGGAGACGGTGCCGATGGAGCGGGTCAGCTCGTACTCCACGGAGAGTCCGCGGTTGAAGAAGGGGATGACGACCGAGTCGCTGCCGCACGTGAAGGCGACGCCCAGATAGATGCCTTCCGCATCCTCCTCCCCCTCGGAGGAATCCCGGACCGTGGCGGCCTTGATGCCGAACTGGTCCTCGGCCAGGCGCGCCTCGGGGCTGTAGCGCTCGGTATCGACGATGCGGAGCTGGATGCGGCCGCCGCCGATCGCGTCGAATTCCTTGAGGAGACCGATCAGCGTCTCGCGCTGTTCGACGTACTGCACGGGCACGTCGGGGCTGATGTACGCCTGGATGTACACCGGGCGCCCCGAATCGATCTTCGCGATGATCTTGCGGGTCGGCTCGGTCAGCGTGTGGAGGCGTTCTTGCGTCAGGTCGACGCGGCTGTGCGTCCCCGTCCGGCCGGCCAGGACCCCGAGCGCGATCCCGATCACCACCAGGCTGAGCGTCCGGGCTCCGAGATGCAGGAGCTGCTCCCCTTTCTCCAGGTGCCGGCGGGCGAGGAGGATCAGGTTCGCGTAGAGGAAGACCACCGCAAAGGCGCTGAAGTAGAGGAGCGACTGGATCGAGACGACGCCGGAGGCGAGGTCGAAGAACGAGGGCGAAACGCCCAGTCCCTCCAGCCAGCCCTGGAGCCGTCCTCCCGCAATGGTGCTGGCCCGGTTCAGGAAGACCGGCACCGCACAGAAGATCGCCCCCAGGATGAAGGCGACCGTCTGACTCGACGTGAGCTGGGAGGCGACCATCGCGACCGCGATGAGGGCGCCCCCCAGGAACCAGTATCCCATGTACGTGCCGATCATGACGCCAAGGTCGGGGTTGCCCAGGTACTCCAGGATGATCACGTTGGTCAGCGAGAAGAGGAGCGCCACCGAATAGATGCCCAGGACCGACAGATACTTTCCCACGACGATTTCGACGTCGGTCACCGGCAGGGTGAGCAGGAGCTCGTCCGTCCCCTGCTTCCGTTCCTCCGCCCAGACCGACATCGAGATGGCGGGAATGAAGAGGGTCAGGAGGATGGGGAAGACTTCGTTCAGGGTCCCCAGATCCGCCAGGTTGTTCCCGAAGAACGCCGGGAGCCAGAACGCGGCGATGGAGCTCGCTCCGATGAAGACGGCGATGAACACGTAGCCCGTCGGGGACCCGAAGTAGGAAAAGAAGTTCCGTCCGAAAATGGCCTGCACGACGTGGCGTCGGATCATGGCGGTCTACGCTTTCGCGGCTCCCGTCAGCTTGTGGAATACGTCGTCCAGGGAAGGCCCCCGGGCCTTCATCTCCTGGGGCGTCCCGTCAAAGACGATCTCGCCGGAGTGGACGAAGATCACGCGATCGGCGACGGCTTCCACCTCCTGCAAGATGTGCGTGGAGAGCAGGATGGTTTTCGATTTCCCGAGCTCGCGGATCGTGGCGCGCACGTCGCGGATCTGGTTGGGGTCCAGGCCGCTGGTGGGCTCGTCCATGATCAGCACGTCGGGCTCGTGAAGAAGCGCCTGGGCCATCCCGCAGCGCTGGCGGTACCCCTTCGACAGCTTCTGGATGGGTTTCTCGAGGACGTCCTTCAGCGCGAGAAGGGTCGTGACCGCCTCGATTCGGTCGCGGAGCCGGAGCGGAGACATGCCCCGCGCCTCGCCGAAGAATCGAAGCAGCGACAGGGGCGTCATTTCGAGGTAGAGCGGGCCGTTTTCGGGCAGGTAGCCCAGCTTTTCGGCGGCGGCGAGCCGGTCAACGGCGACGTCATAGCCGGCGATCCGGGCCACTCCGCTCGTCGGCGACAGGAAGCCCGACAGGATCTTCATGGTCGTCGTCTTCCCCGCGCCGTTGGGGCCCAGAAAGGCGGCGACCTGCCCGCGGGCCACGGAAAAACTGACATCCTTCAGCGCCTGGAAACTCCCGTACGTCTTGGAGAGTTTTTCCGCCTGGATCATGATGGGGGCATCAGTCATAGCGCAGTTTCCATATCACTTACGCGGACGTTTTGCAAGTGTTGGTCTATTCTCCGGGACATTCCGGCGTATAATCGTCAGCCATGCCGCTGCTCGCCCTCCTCCTCGGCGTCCTGCTCGCCCAGCAGAAGACTCCCGACCACGGGCTCCAGGGTTCCGCGGCGAACTGCGGAAGCGAGATTCCCTGGCAGGACTCGTTGACCGAGGCCCAGAAGGCCTCGAAGGCGAGCGGCAAGCCGATCGCCTGGTGGGTGACCCGGATCGTCGATTCGCCCATGGACCGCAAAGTGGTGCTCGAGAACTACATGCTCGCGGGCCCCTTCATGATGCCGGGGGTGATCGACCTCTTGAGCCAGGACTTCGTCCCGCTCCGGCTCCCGGGCGACCCGGCGATCCACAAGGAGTTCGGCCTGAAGGTCGGAGACTTCATCGAGCCCGGCTTCGTCTTCCTCGACGCCGATCTGAAGGTCCTCCACCGGGCGGACCGGTTGACGACGTACTCCGAGGAATGGCTGGTCCACCTGCTCCAGGGCGTCCTGAAGAAGGCCGGCCGCGACGTGCGGGAGTGGAAGCCCGACGGGAGTCCCGGCCGGAAGGCCCTGGCGGAAGGCAAACCGGATCCCGCGCTCTTCCAGATCGTCCCGGGGGACGAGGCGCGCTGGCTCCAGGGCGTCTCGTTCTGGCTGAACGGGCAGACCGCCGACGCGCTGGCCGAATGGAGGAAGATCCGGACGGGGCGCTGGGCCTGGAAGGCCGCAGCCGAGCTTGCCCGCGACGGCCCCTTCGTCCGCGGCTTCGAGACCTACGAGTCCCTTCCGGCCGGCGCCCTGAAGGACGAGTTGCCCTCCACGACCACCCTTCCCCGCGAGAAGCCCGACATCGCCCGCGCGGTCCGCTTCCTCCTCCAGCACCAGCTCAACAGCGGCGCCTGGGACGATTCGCAGTACAACTTCGGAGGCGACGGATCGCTGCCGAACGTCTACATGGCGGACACGGCGCTGGCCGCGCTGGCGCTTCGCGCGTGGGGCGACCCCGGGCAGATCCAGACGGCGATCACCCGCGCCGAGGCCTACATGAAGGACGAGAGCCATATCGCGGGCGACGACAACCAGGAGATCACCTGGGCCCACGCCTACCGGCTGCTGTACTTCGCGAAGACCGGCGACAAGGCGATGATGGCCCGCGCGATTCGGAAGCTCGCGGACCTCCAGAAGCCGAGCGGGATCTGGCAGCACGAGTATGACAACCCTTTCGTCACCGCGACGATCCTCCACGTCTTCGAGGAGGCGAGGCTGGCCGGCGCCGACGTGCCGGCCGCGATGACCAGGCGAGCGACGGCGGCGCTGAAGTCGACCCGGGACGGCAAGGGCGTCTTCTCCTACGAGTACCCCGGCCGCGGCGACAAGCCCGAGGGCGGCTTCGGCCGCATGCCGTATCTCGAGTACGCGCTGTCCCTCTCCGGCCAGGCGAAGCCCGAGGGAATCCTCGCCGCGCTCGACGTGTCGTTCAAGCATCATCCCCTGCTGGAGAGGATCCGCAAATACGACGACCACGCGGACGCCTACCATAACGGCGGCTTCTTCTTCTGGTACGACCAGTACGGGCGCGCCGTCGCCGCCAAAAGCATCTCCGCCGCCGCGGCCCTGGCGAAGCAGCGGGAGATCATCCTGCAGATTCCCGAGATCGACGGCTGCTGGGTCGACTCGCATGAGCTGGGCCGCGTCTACGGCACCGCCATGGCGCTGCTCGCGCTCAAGCTCTGCGAGAACTGATTCATCAGGTCCTAACCTGAAACCCAGAATTTCCCGGTCCTCCCCCCCGTTAGGGGGAATCGTCGGGAGACTCCCGACCGCAGAGGAGGAGAAGGATGATTCACGCCTACGCCGCCAAAGGCCCGAAACAGCCGCTCGCCCCGTTCGAGTATGATCCGGGCCCCCTGGGGGACTCCGAGGTCGAGGTGGCCGTCACCCACTGCGGCATCTGCCACAGCGATCTCAGCATGGCCGACAACGAGTGGGGCTTCACCGCGTACCCGCTCGTCCCGGGTCATGAGGCGGTCGGGACCGTCGCCGCCCTCGGGAAGGGCGTGACCACGCTCAAGATCGGGCAGCGCGTCGGCGTCGGCTGGCTCTGCGGCTCGTGCGGCGTCTGCGAGTGGTGCCTGCGCGGCAAGGACCACCTCTGCCCGGAGCAGCGCGCGACGATCGTCGGGCACCACGGAGGGTACGCCGACCGCGTGCGGTCTCAGGCCCGCTTCGCCCTCCCGATTCCCGAGGGACTCTCGTCGGCCGAGGCGGCGCCCCTCATGTGCGCCGGATCCACCGTCTATTCGCCGCTCGTCCACCAGGGCGTCCGTCCCGGGATGAAGGCGGCCGTCGTCGGCATCGGCGGACTCGGCCATCTGGCGATCCAGTACCTCGCGAAGTTCGGCTGCGAGGTCACGGCCATCTCGGGGACGCCCTCCAAGGAGGCGGAGGCGCGCAAGCTGGGCGCCACCGGCTTCATCGCGACTCAGGATCCCGCGGCCCTCGGCAAGGCCGCGATGCGCTTCGACTTCCTCATGGACACCGTCTCGGGCGACCTGCCCTGGCAGGCCCTCATCGACACGCTGCGTCCCGAAGGCAAGCTGGTCATCTGCGGCGTTCCCGCCTCGGAGCTGAAGTTCAATGTCTTCCCGCTGATTTCGATGGAAAGGGCGGTGGTGGGGGGCCGACTCGGCAGCGCCGAGGACACGAAGGACATGCTCGACTTCAGCGCCGCGCACGGAGTCAAGCCGATGGTCGAGACGTTCGGGATGAAGGACGTGAACAAGGCCTTCGAGCACGTCCGCGCGAACAAGGCCCGCTACCGGGCGGTGCTGGCCGTCTAGGCCGGGGGCGGAGGCGGGGGGGGATCCCGACGCTCCCGGCGTTGCCGGGCGTGGGCCCCGCCCAGGAGAAAGGCGGCGCCGCCCAGGCCCGACAGGACGAAGATCACGACGACCGTCTCGAAGACCGCCGGGCCCCGCGACATCCGGATCAGGGTGAAGAGAAGACCGACGGCCAGGACGCTCAGGAGCAACATCAGGGTCCCGTCCGACGGCTTCGACATTACTCCCTCGCGTACTTCGCGAACTCCTCCAGGTGACTGTAGTTGTTCTGCCAGGTCGTGTACATGATGCCCACGATGCCCTTCACCTTTGCACCCGACTCCACCCACTTCTTCACCTCGATCGGCGGCGCATCGTAATACCCGGCCAGCACCTGGCGGTGGCCCCGGTCGGCGAAGAACTTGAGCGACTCGTCGCGCTTCCCGAAGTTCCAGTTCATGATGACCACGTCCTTCGGCAGCCCTTCCCAGGAGCCGGCCCAGCTCCCCCGGACTAGATAGTAGTTGTCGTGCGCGTTGTGGAACGGGTCGAACATGTCGTTCCAGACGTAGACCGTCGAGCCCTCGAGCAGCTTCACGCAGAATCTCGCGTTCTCGGCGAGCAGGGCGCCCGCGTCCAAGTTCCGCTTCGAGCACGACTCGTCGGTATTGCACGAGCGGAACTCGTCGTGCGACATCATGTATCCTTTGGCCCCGACCGCCTCCTGGATGCGCTTCGCCTCGTCCTTGAGGAGATCCTGGGTTTTCGGCTCGGAAATGCAGGCCGAGACCTGGCCGTCGTAGATGATCCCCGGGTGGTACCAGGAGACGCGCAGCTTCGTGCCGTCGGGCAGCTTCGTCCGGATCTTCACCGGTTCGTGCCATGCCTGGTACTCGCCCTTCCAGGGGTGGGAACCCAGCTTCGGGTCTGCGACCGGCTCGTAGTCCTTCCCTTCCTGGTAGCCCTGCACGACGAAGGGGGTACCCGGGCGCCGGAGCACGTTGACGAGGCCGGCTTCCTCGATTTTCCAGTCCTTCCATTCCAGCGTGCCCTTCGCCGAGCCCCAGACGCCGAAGTAGACCCCGATCTTTTCGTGGTCCTGGGTGTTGAAGACGACATGGTGCTCGGTCCAGTCCTGCGAATGCTTGACGCCGAGGTGCTGGTCCTGCAGCGAGCGGCCGTCGCCCAGCGCCTTGATCTCCGGGTTGGCGGTGTAGTTGTCGGTCCTGATCTTCACGGAAACGTGGTAGCAGCGATACTTCGGCAGCTGAAACTGATAGGAGAAGCGGGCCACCGTTCCGTTGTCCTTCACGGTCGCCACGCCGCCGTCGACCGACACGGTCTCGTCCTTGAACCCGAATTTCGCCGGGAAGCCGACGGGCGGATCCGCGACCACGTCCGCCTCGCCGTTCTTCACGACGAACAGGGAGTCCTTGACCGGAATCCCCTCGACGAGGTTCGGGTCGTGCCAGAGCATGTTGTTGGAGTACCCGATGTGGAAGAGACAGGGGACCAGCTCGAGATTCAGGTCCGCCGCCAGCTTCTTCGCCTTCTCGAGATTCGCGAAGTACCGCTTGTCCATGTCGCCGAGCTTCGCCATCTTCGAGTCGGCGAGGAGGATCTTCGTGTACCCGGCCCTGGACGCCCGGGTCCAGATCTCCCGGGCCTTGTCGACGTTCTGGTCGACCAGGAGATTGGTCGGGTAGTACAGCCAGAGCTCGGGCTTCTCCGGGCCGGACTGGAGCAGCAGCGCGACCGCGACAAGGACGTGTTTCATGGGGGCTCGCCTCCCGCAAGGGATCGGCCGGCTCGACGAGCCGGCCGGACCGTCTGGGTGACCGCGGAATCCCTGCTCCGGTGACGGGTTACTGCTTTTCGACTATATACCGCGCCATCTTATCTTCGCTCTCTTTTTTCACCCGGACCTTCAGCCCTTTGAAGGCCCCGCCGGTCGCCTGGATCAAGGGCTCCAGGCCGTCCGACATCGACTTCGACGAGATGTAGAGGATGAAGTCCCCTTGGGGCGTCTTCACGTCGACCACCGGGGCGAAGCCCCGCACCGTCATCACGACGAACGGCTCGGAGGTGATCTCCACCGGGATCCAGTCGACTCCGACCTTCAGAGTGGGTTTCCGTTCCGGATCGGCCATGGGCTATCCCCTCTCCTTGTAAATGATGTCCACCGCGAGACAGGCGGCGAGCAGAAGAATGGTCAGGCCGCGGTCGGCCCCCGCCGACTCGTGGATCGAGACCGCGTACGTGTCGGCGCTGGTGAACAGTTCCTTGGCGAGACCGCCCCACTTCTTGGTCACCAGTCCGAGCTCCTTGCCCTCGGTGGTCCGGAACTGGAAGTTCCAGCCCTTCCAGTCTCCCTTGACCTCGGCGACCGGCTGGTCGAATTCATTGTGGACCCAGAAGCCCCCGCCCAGGGAGAACATCTTGCTCTTGAAGGTGCCGAGGACCTTCCCCGAAGCGTCCTCCACCCAGACCTTGGAGCGGAGGAACGTGAACGGCTTCCGGATACAAAAGAGCAGCGGCCCGGTCTCGTCGCCCTGGGTCACGGTGACCCGGTTGGGAAGCAGCTTCTTGTTGATCAGGAACCGCAGCGTGTGGATCAGCCCCCCGGGCGTCTCCCGGGCCAGGGCCACCTTGGCCAGGGTCTGGGCGTCGAAGATGTCGAAGACGTCCGCCAGCCGGAGGAAGCCGACGTGCTCCTTGACGACGAACTGCCTGAGGTCCAAGGGAAACACGTCCGGCATTCGCCACCCTCCAGTCCCGGTGTTCCATGGTACTCCTCCCGGGAAGTCTTCGGCAAACATTTGCCTCCGTCCCCGGCCCTTCCTATAATCCCTCCTCCCGGGGATCCGGGGAGCGGGGGAAGAACGGGCTTCGGCGGATTTTTGTCGAGGAAGGACTCTCCTGATCTCCCTATGGACTATTTCACCTACCTCCGCGGCGACCTGAAGGCCGAGGACGTCTCCGTCCAGGACCTCGCCGAGAAGAACGGCACTCCGCTCTACATCTACTCGAGCCGCACCATCCTGGAGCATTACCGAAAGCTCCGGGACGCCTTCGCCGGCGCGGGGGGCCTCGGCCAGGATCCCGTCATCTGCTACTCGATCAAGGCGAACTCCAACCTCTCGATCCTCAAGCTCATGAAGGACGAGGGCAGCGGCTTCGACGTGGTCTCCGGGGGCGAGCTCTACCGGGCGCTGAAAGTCGGGGCCGACCCGAAGAAGTGCGTCTTCGCCGGGGTCGGCAAGAACGACGAGGAAATCGCGTACGCCCTGGAGAAGGGGATCCTGCTCTTCAACGTCGAAAGCGAGGAGGAGCTCGCCAACATCGACCGCATCGCCGGCCAGCTGGGCCAGAAGGCGCCGATCGCCCTGCGCGTGAACCCGGACGTCGACCCTCAGACCCACACCTACATGAGCACGGGGAAGAAGGAGACGAAGTTCGGGGTGGACCTCGTCCGGGCGAAGAAGATCCTCCAGTGGGCCCAGACCCTGAAGAACATCGCGCTGACGGGCATCCACGTCCACATCGGCAGCCAGATCACGAAGGTCGAGCCCTACGTCGAGACGATGCAGCGGATGGCGGCCTTTCTGCCGGAATGCGAGAAGATCGGGGCGAAGATCCAGATGCTCGACATCGGGGGCGGCTTCGGAATCTGGTACAAGGACAAGCTCGCCCGCCCGGCCAAGGAGATCGCGGCGTCCATCCTTCCGGTCCTCCAGCGCATGAATGTCCGCATCCTCCTGGAGCCCGGCCGCTTCATCGTCGGAAACGCCGGCGTCCTGGTCACCCGGGTGCTCTACGTCAAGGAGTCCGGGGACAAGAAATTTGTCATTTGCGATGCGGGAATGAACGATCTGATCCGTCCTACTTTATACAGCGCGTACCATCGGATCTGGCCCGTGAAGACCGATCCGGGGCACACGGGGGAGGTGCCGGACGAGGAGACCTGGTCCGGCTCGTCGGCCGTCACGGACATCGTGGGGCCGATCTGTGAGAGTGGCGACTTCTTCGCGAAGGAGCGCAAGATGCCGCCGCTGAAGCGGGGAGACCTGGTGTGCGTCTTTTCGGCGGGGGCGTACGGGTACGCGATGGCGTCGAACTACAACTCGCACCCGCGGCCTTGTGAAGTGATGGTGGCCGGGAAGAAGGCGGAAGTGGTGACCGCGCGGGAATCGATGGAAGACCTGCTCCGGAACGAGAAAATCGTGTCGTTCCCGGGCCTGTCGACCTAGGGCCGGCTCGTGGCGTCAGGCCGGCCCGCCGAACCCCGGGCGACGGCGGACGGAAACGGGCAATCATTTTGGTTGACTTAGTTTTTCGGGCGAAGAGAATCAGAAGGTTCCATTCCTCGGGAGAACTGACATGGTGAAGCGTCTGGTCTTGGTGTCCCTCCTGGCCGCCTTCATGCTGCCCCTTGCCGCCCAGGACGAATCCTTCGGCGACAAAGTCCGGCAGCTTCTGGGCGAAGGGACCGACCTGTACAAGAAGGGCAAGTATCCGGAGGCGTCCTCGAAGTTCGAGGAAGCCTTCCAGCTGAAGCCCTCCAGCGACCAGGTCTACGCCTTCATCAAGCGCGCCGGCGAGGACATGATCGGCCGGATGATGAACGACCCGGATCGCAAGATCCAGGACATCGGCCGCCGGTTGATGGAGCTGGCCAAGCCCGGCGAGCCCTTCCGCGAGGGCAAGGCCGTGGTCCTGAAGTACATCGAGGATCTCAAGGCCGAGGATCACGCCGTCTGGCGCAACGGCTTCTGGCACCTGAAGAACATCGGACCCTGGGCCGTCCGCTTCCTCATGCCCGTGCTGGCCGACCAGCAGCAGGACCGCTACCGCTCGCGCGTGATGCTTCTGTTCACCGAGATGGGCATCGACTGCTCGCTCGCCGTGATCGAAGCGCTGGACTCCAAGAACCCGTTCGTCCGCCAGAACGCGGCGATCGTGCTCGGGAACATCAAGGACGAGCGCGCCATCCCCGCTCTCAAGCGGGTCTCCGAGGACGCCAACGAGCCCGCCGAGGTGAAGAAGTTCGCCAACGAGGCGCTCGTCAAGATGATCCGCGGCAAGGACCCCGCCCAGTGGAAGAAGGCGGTGGACTACTACTACGAGCTCGCGACGAAGTACTATTACAGCCACTCGAGCGTGATCCACACCTTCCAGCGTCACTACCTCATCTGGAAGTGGGACACGGAGAAGGACATCCTGACCGAGCGCAAGGTCGCCCGGATGTCCTACAATGAGCAGCTGGCCGAGGAGGCCCTGTTCGACCTGCTGGCCCTCGACCCCAACTACACGGACAAGGCGACCAGCCTCAGCGCGTGGAGCCTCCTGGCCTGCGTGCATTTTGCCGAGGCGCTGGAATCGAAGGCCGCCATCGAGGCCGCCCTCCAGGCGCTCCGCTACGACGAGATCGACAAGGCGGGTCTGGCGCGCCTGATCCGCGACATCGAAGGCCTCAGCGACACCTCGATCAAGGACCTGGCCGGCAAGATCGACGCCGCGGCCGCCGTGGCGGACGTCGAGAAGCTCCTGAACGAGTACTTCGCCAAGCAGGCGAAGATCATCCGGGCCAACGTGATGGGCGAGCTGCCCGGCAAGCGCTACATCTATGAAGCGCTGGCCCGCTCGCTGAGCGACGGGAACTACCTGGTCGCCAAGGCCTGCCTGGACACGATCAAGGAGATGGGCCGTCCCGAGGATCTGCCCTCGCCCCCCCTGCCCCCGGAAGCCCAGGCCAAGGAAGAGAGCGCCGCGGCGGGCACCGGATCGGCGTCCAATGTCAGCGGCACCATGGGCTACCCGCTCATCGAGGCCCTGACGAACGAGGACAAGCGCGTCCGCTACGCCGCCGCCAACGCGATGGTCGCCATCAACCCCCAGCGCCGCAAGCTGGGCATGGAGCTCGTGGTGCCCAACCTGATCGACGCCCTCGGCGAGCAGGGCGTGCGCGTCGCGCTGGTCATCTATGAGGTGCAGGACGACAACGACCGGAATTTCGTGAACGGCTTCCGCAAGCTGCTCACGAGCATCAACGTGTTCCCGGTCATGGTGAGTTCCGGCTCCGAGGGCATCATCAAGGCCAAGCAGTTCCCCACCCAGGACATCGTGATCATTCAGAAGAAGATCTGCGGCCAGGTCTACTTCAAGGAGTCGGACACCAAGAAGGAGATCGTCGAGACCGTCTTCGACACGCTCCGCGACGACGTCCGCACCAAGAGCATCGCGCGCGTCGTGCTGGGCGACAACCCCGGCGAGATGGAGGCGGCGAACAAGGAGTTCCTCGAGAAGGGGACGGCCCAGGGCGTCATCGGCAAGGACGTCCACAAGCTCGACCTCCAGGCGATGTTCGACAAGATCTTCGACAGCGACAAGGCCAAGAAGGACTCCAAGGACCGCGCAAACGACATCTCGAAGGAGGCGGCCGAGACCCTGGCGACGATCGATCCGACGAACACGCTTTATCCGTACCGCGACGCGGTCGAGGCGCTCATCAAGACGGTGAGCCCCGAAATCCTGCGCGAGGACTTCATCCGGATCCCCGCGGCCAAGGCACTCGGGCGCTTCGGCGACCAGCGCGCGATCGACGTCCTGGCCAAGGTGGTCTCCGACAAGGATGCCGATGCCGAACGGGCGTCCCGCCAGAAGGGCGTGCGTTGGCAGTGCTCGAAATCCCTGTCCCAGATCCTGAAGCACACGGGCATCACGCCCGCCACGGAGGTGTTCGAGGTCCTGAAAAAGAACACCAAGGACGGCGACTATGACATCGAGTTCACCTGCGCCGAAGCGCTGGGGAACGCGACGCTGACGAATCCGCAGCGCCTGGACCTCTCCAAGTTCCGCCGCATCGAGCGCGAGACCTACACGGCGGAAGACCCCTAATCGGCCGCGACCTGAATCGAACAAGCCCCGGCGGCGACGCCGGGGCTTTTTCTTTGGACCCGGGCTCCGGCGGGACCCTCGAAGGGACGTGACGACACTGCCCTCTGTCCGGGCGATCGACTCCGTCTTCCGGACCTCGTGCCGGGGACCCCCTCCGACCCGGATCGGGACGGACCGGCGATCCGCTCCTCTGGCGATCGGTCCCTAGAACGGACCGGCTCGCACCACGAGCCTCCCGGGGTGGGCGGGGGGTCGCCCTGGAGGTGACGGAAGCCGCGTTCCCCAAGGAGGGAGCCCTTGGAGGGGAACCGGGCGGACCTGCTCCCCGCCTTCGAGCCAGCCGATCCTCCTGTAGGTCCGACCTTGGGCGGCCTGGGGGCCGGGCCCGCCTCGGGGATCAGGCCGGCCCCCGGCCCCGGATCGGCCGGAGAGTCCCCGGAGCCTCCCGGGATCCCGCCGTCGGGACCGCACGGTCCTCGGGCGTGTTCCCCGGCAGAGGTTGCCAGAGCGGCGGGTCAGGGCGTGACCGCGACCGTCACCGGCTTGTCGGAGAAGTTGCCCGACGCGTCGGTGCAGCGAACCACGATCGTATAGATCCGCGTTGCTCCGCCGTGGTTCTTCTTCGCCCGAAGCGTCGCCGCCAGATGTCCCGTGATCACCCAGTCCGTCTCGCCGGCGCCCGGAGGCTCGTTGCTCGTGATCGAGTGGATCATGCTCTTGGGAGCAGGGTCCGCGAGGTCGGTCGCCCCCACGGTGAGAGCGACGGGCACCAACTTCCCGTTGGGGGGCCACAGCGCCGAAGGGGTCGCCCGGATGGACGTGATCGTCGGCGGCGTCGTATCGACCACCAAGACCTCGGTGCTGGCGTGCGCCACGTTTCCCGCATGATCGACCGCCGTGAAGTGAACCGTCGTCTTCCCCGGCGGGAAGATCGCGGGAGCGTCGCTCGTCACGGGCACGGGACCGTCGACCGCGTCGACCGCCGACACGGGGATGCTCGCGGGGGCGCCCGCAGGGCTGGTCTGTTCCACGACCACGCTGGCCGGAGCGGTGATGACCGGCGGGGTCGTGTCGGACGCCGCCGGCGTATAGAGCTCCGTCGCGGCGATCAGCCCGCTGCCCGTGAACCCGCACGCCACGACGACCCGGCCGTCCGGCATCGTCACGGTGCTGTGGTTGCTCCGGGGATTGGCCATCGAGGCGTCGATCGTCCAGGTATCGCGGGTGGGATCATAGACCCGGACGTCGGCCTGCACGGCATCGTTCTGGCCGCCCGTCACGATGAGGCGACCGTCCTTCAGCAGGTCCGCCGAAACCGGATTGGTGCCCACCGGCATCGAGGCTCCCTGGGTCCAGGTCTGAGTGGCCAGCGAGAACGTGAAGACGGTGCCGTCGCAGAACAACACCCGTCCGTCGGGGAGCTGGAACAGCAGGTTATTGAAGCCGCCGCTGCTCAGGAAGCCCGAGGGGGTCCAGGTCCCAGCGACGGGATCATAGATTTCGGTCGGCATCGCCGCCAGCCAGGAGGCCGCCACCAGGACGCGCCCGTCGAGCAGCTTCAGGGCGGCGTGAGACCAGCGCGGCTGGGTCATCGGAGCGACCGGGGTCCAGAGGTTCAGGGCGGGATCGTAGATCTCCGCGGAGCTGAGCGTCGACGGAGAGATCCCGCCGGTGACCAGGACCTGGCCGTTCGCCAGTCTCGTCGCGGTGTGAAAGGCCCGGTTCTGGTTCATCGGGGCGACGGGCGTCCAGGTATTCGTCCCCGGGGTATAGATCTCCGCCGTGTTGAGATAGATGAACAGACCGCTCCCGTCCGGATTGACTTGAAGGGTTCGGCCTCCGGCCACCAGGACCCGCCCATCGGCGAGCAGCGTCTGGGTATGCTGGCCCCGAGGATTCACCAGGGATCCCGCGTCGGTCCACGTGGAGGGGGCCTGAAAGAGCTTGGCGCTGGTCACGTAGTTGCCCGACGGATTGCTCTGGCCCCCCGTGACGAGGACCCGTCCATCGTCGAGCAGGCCCGCGGCCTGTTCAAATCGTACCGGGGTGCAATCGCCGGCCGGGGACCAGGTTCCGGGTCCGGCCGCGGCGATCAACGCGGGCACCGCGATGGCGAACAACACGCGAGCGACGTTCCGTGACATGCATCCTCCCAATCCGGTTTCGTGGGGTTCCGAGCCGGCGGCCCGGGATCGTCCCACGGATTCGATAAGTTCTAAACAGACCCCGAGCCGGGTGCTTTCCGGAATAATTCGACGTGCGCCGCCGGCGGGCGGCGGGACGAGGCCGGGGGACCCCTGGGATTACTTCAAGTTCCGAGCGTCGCGGAAGCGCTGGGCCTCGGTTTCGCTGTCAAAGACGAAGACGGAGGTCATTCCGCCGCCCGCGGGAATCATGACCACGGGCCGCTCGACGCCGTCGCAGACGAGCAGCGGACCCGGCTCCTTCGCGAGCTTCGTGGGCACCAGGCCGTAGCTGATCGTATTGCCCGCGGTATCGTGGTAGACCGTCCAGCAGACCTTGCTGCCCTGGCGCTCCCAGACCTGGGCGCCGATCATCGAATAGCCCAGGTCGGTCAGGTCCTGCGTGCCCACCTCGTGGCCGATGCGCGTGCGGAAGAAGCTGCAGACGGCGTGGTCCGGCTCGGAACTGCAGTGGATGCAGACGCAGAGGCTGTCATCCTGGTGCACGCCGCAGAAGCCGCCGTGGGTCTTCTGATGCTTCACGGCCATTTCGTACGCGAAGGCGACGGGATTGTCCTTGGCCGAGAAGACCAGGGCCAGCATGACGAGGAAGAAGCCCGCCGCGGCCGCCGCGGACATCCAGCGGCGACGGGGGAAGACCGCGACGGCCGATGCTGCCGGAGCCTCCTCCGCGAGGAGGCGGTCCACCAGCCCGGCGGGGGCGATCCCGCTGCCGACCCGGGCGCGGAGCAGCGCGCGCAGCGCCTTCTCGCCCTCGTAGACGTCCGCGCAGGGATGGCAGAGGTTGAGATGCTCCAGCACCTTCAGATTCTCCGGGACGGAGAGTTCTCCGTCCATGAAGAGATCCAGGTGACGCTTGGCTTCATGGCACTTCATCGGTCACTCTTCTCCTGGAAGTATCCTTCCTGTCGCGCGAAGTCCGAAAGCTCCCGGCGCAGCACCGACCGGGCCCGGAACAAGCGGCTCATCACGGTCCCGATCGGGACCCCGAGGGCCGCGGAAATCTCCTTGTAGCTCAGGTCCTCGAACGTCGAGAGGATGAACACCAGACGGTGCTCAGCCGGGAGCCGGTCCAGGGCGCGCTTGGCCTGGTCGCCCAGCCGGTCGGCCAGCCGCTCCACGTCCTCGGCGCTGAAGTGCGGCGTCTCGGTGGCGCCCTCGGGCTCCACCTCGGCGAAGTCCGTCACCAGCGGCGAGCGCGACCGCTTGCGGTAGTCGTTGATGAACGCGTGCGTCAGGATCGTAAACAGCCAGGCCTTGAAGTTCGAGCCCGGCTCGAACTGCGCGAATCCCCGGTACGCCTTCAGGAACGTCTCCTGGACCAGATCCTCCGCCCCAGCCGACTCCCCCGTCATCCTCAGGGCGGTCCGGTAGAGGGAGTCCAAGTGAGGCTTCACCCGTTCGGCGAATTCCGCCTGCGTTTCCACGACGGGAATTATAACAGTGCTTGCTCGGGGCTTATTCCGGGTTTGGGAATCCCGCGGGGTCCGGGGCCTCCGGGCGGACGCTCCTCCCCGCCCGCCTCCCGGACGGGGATCCGGGTGAAGCGATCCCCTTGCGGCCGATGTCCCCGGAGCACCTCGGGGTCGCGAACGCCGGGCGAAGAGCGTCGGCGGACCGGCGCGGGAAGTTCGCGGAGGACGCTCGGCTCGTCCGGCGACGGCTCCCTCGAGCCACGGCGCGCCGGGAGGACCATGCGAGACGGAATTGTATTTGACCCCTCCCGAGCCGGACCCCTATAATTGGCTGACTCATATGTCCCTTCACGGACGCGGGAGACCTCTCAAGCGGCCCCTCGGGCGAGATTCCGAAACCCGAAAGCCGCTCCACACGCCGCCGCCCATGCCGACGGTCGGCCCGTCCGCCCAGTCCTCCGTGTCCCTCCTGCGCCTGAAGGCCCAGAAACGACTCCAGCTCCGGCAGCGCATGGGGCTCCTCAAGCATAAGAACGCGGACGAGGACCTGTCGGACGTCGAGCGGAAGATGCTCGACCACGAGCTGGCCATCGCCGAGGAACTGCAGGCCAATTTGCTGCCCCGGAAAGTCCCCCAGATCCCCGGCTACGACGTCTCCGCCTACTACCGGCCCTCCCGCGAAGTCGGCGGCGACTACTACGACTTCATCGAGATCGACGCCGACCACCTCGGCATCCTGGTGGCCGACGTCTCGGGCAAAGGCATTCCCGGCTCGATCGTCATGACGGAAACCCGCGCCCTGGTGAAGAGCGAAGCCGTGCGCACGCTGTCCCCCGCGGAGACGCTCGCGCGCGTCAACCGGGTCCTCTATCACGACATCAAGCGCGGCATGTTCGTGACGGTGTACTACGCCATCCTCCAGCTCGGGAAGGCCGTCCTGAACTGCGTCTCCGCCGGCCACAACCCGATGGTGCTGTGGCGGAAAGCGTCCAATACCTGCCACCTGGTCAACCCGAACGGCCTGGCCCTGGGGATCGACAAGGGCCCTCTCTTCGACAAGACCCTGAAGGAACAGAAGATCCAGATGTTCAAGGGCGACCGCTTCGCCCTCTACACCGACGGCGTGATCGAGTCGATGAACAGGAACAACGAGCAATTCGGCCAGAACCGCTTTTATCTCCGGGTCAAGCAGCTGGCCGACAAGAGCTCCAGCGAGTTCCTCTCGCTCTTGGTGTCCGAGCTCGAGGCGCACCAGGGCGAGGCCCCCCAGCACGACGACATCACGATCGTCACCGGCCGGACCGTGGCCGAAGAAGAGCCCTCCAAGGAGCCCATCATCGAGGGCTAGCTCCGCGCCGGGCTTTGTGGTGAAATGGCGGCGCGCGCATGAGCAAGCCAGACGACACTCCTCCGGTTTCCCTCTCGCCGATCCGGGACGAGCGGGCGTCCGTGATCATCGGCAGCCTGGCCCTGCTCATCGTGGACGTCGTCGTCCTGGCCGGGATCGCCGTTCACACCATGCTGTGCCGGCGGAAATACGGGCGGTTGATCGAGGACATGGAGCTGACCGACCTGTCGCTCCCCGTGCAGTTCTTCCTGATGAGTCCGGCGCCGATCTACGCCGCCGGCTTCCTGCTGGCGGTCGTCGCGCTGATCCTGAAGGAGTGCGCGATCGACCGCAAGGCCGTCGCTCTCCAGATCAACCTGTTCGTCCTGGCGGTCGCCGTCTGCCTGTTCATCACGTTCCTCTGGACCGTCCAGTTCCACTTTGACGCGATGCTGCCCGGATGAGCGGCAAGATCTGGGTCCTGGGCCTCCTCTCGCTCGGCGCGGCCGCGGGCCTGGTCGCGGTCACCTACTGGAAGCGGCCCGAGAACAGCGTCCGCTGGTCCTTCACCCAGATCCATACGTCGCTGGTGCGCGGGAAGAAGGACGCCGCCGCCCGCTTCCTCGCGCCGCGGATGATCCTCAACGGGAAGGAGATGTCGGCCGACGAATTCCTCAGCGCCTACTCCCTCGACCGGCAGACCGACGAAATCGAGACGGTGCCTTGCCCGTCCGTCCCCTCGCACTGGACCATCACGATGATGCGCCAGTCGTACTGCTTCTATCAGGAGGGGCCCCTGTGGAAGCTTCACGTCGTGGGGACGGTTCCCTGCGCGTGCCGCTAAGGAGCGCGGGCCGGGCGGATCAATTCGAGCGTCAAGGCGTTCATGGCCGTCGCGTAGACCCGCCCCCCTTCGGGGCTCCAGCGGTCCACCGGATCCCAGCTCCCGCAGCCGCAGCCGTCGGCGTACTTGCGCTGATGCGAGATCAGGACCCTCCGGGCGGCCGAGCTCCAGGCCTGCCACAGCTCGGGATCGCCGTACGCCCGGAGCGCCCGGGTTCCCGAGAACCACGCCGCATAGTCCACGCTCGACCCCGATTCGTTCCAGGCCGGGAGACACCATCCCAGGCGCCGCGCGGCGCCGCGGAGCTCGGGGGACGTTCGGTCCGCCCCCATCGCCAGCCGCAGCCAGAGCGCCATCGCCGTCATCCCCTCGTTCTTCTCGAAGCGGTCTTCCGACGGACCCGCGCCCGGACGGCGATACCCGGTTTCCTGGGTCCAGTCGCTGGTCGCCTGGGCGAGCGAGCGGCGGATGCCGTCCCCCACGCGGGGGTCCACCGGAGCGCCGACCTCCGGCGCCGCGCAGGCCAGCAGGGCCGCCCCCGCCCACGCGGTCACGCTCGTATCGTTCTCGCCATCCCGGACGCCGTAACGCCAGGCGAGGCCGGGGTTGCGGGCCTGGCGGAGAAACCGTGCTCCCTTGTGGGCCCGCGCGCGGTACTCCTCGGCCCCAGGCAGCCCGCAGGCCCGCGCGAACGCCAGAGTCGCCAGGGCGTGTCCGTACATGAATTTCCCGGACGTGGGACCAACGCAGCCGTCGAGGCCCTGCTGCTGCGCCAGCCAGGCGAGGCCCTTCCGCGCGCTGTCCTCGAACCGGCTCCGCGACGGCCCCGCCTCCAGGATCGCGAGGACCGCGAGCGCGGTCACGCCGACGTCGTGCGCATCGGATCCTCCCCCGGTGCAGCCTTCCCCTTCGCAGAGCTGGCCGAAGGAACGGGCGCTCCACATCCCCTCGGCGTGCTGGTGGCGCTGCAGCCACTGAAGGGCGAATCGCAGCGAGCTCTCCAGGGCGCTTCCCTCGTGGGCGACGTCGACATGGTAGTCGACATACGCGGGCGTGGATTCCCGTCCTTCGGGGCCCCGCCCCGCCGCCAGGCGGAGTCCGGCGAATCCGAGCGACGCCGACAGCGCGGCACTCAGCAGGAACGGCAGTCCGAACATCCGGCGCACCCCGCCTCCACAGGTATCCCCAGCGTGGGACGCTCCCCGAGGTCGAAGTCGTGCAGAAATACCTCGGGCAGGGGGAGGCTCAGCGAGGGATGGCCAGGAGCGGTCGCGCATCCTTACCGAAATCGACCAACTCGACGAGCATCGATCCGGTTTGGCGACGGACCAGGCCTCCGTCCGGGGATCCGGCGTAGAGGGGAGGGACGTCCTGGTGCCAGAGGCTGACGTCCTGGATCAGTCTCCCCTCGAGATCCTCGAAACGGAGCGTCACCTTCCGGGCGCGGAGCTCCTTTCCGGCGATCACGACCGATTCGTCCCCCACCTCCCGACCGCTTTCGGCCAGGCGGGGAGGGACGATCCGGTCCGCCTGCTCGAGCGGCTGAGGTTCTACGGCGGACTTTCGGCCGTCGCTCGAGATCTCGCCGTAGTAGGCCTTGCGGATGACGCCGTCCGGCCCGACCAGCCGGGCGCTGATCTGGCGGGGCTCTCCCTCGTCGATGACCTCGATCCAGAGCGCATCGCCCTCCGCCGCCACCGCCGCTAGAGTCAGGAGCCGGCCGCCTTCCCGGTAGGTGGCCCAGGCGCCGGGACTCACTCTCGACAGGTCCCCATACCCATGCCGGTCCGGCGCCCGGGGAACGACGATCCGCGGATGCCGCAAGTCCTCGGGAACCTGCTCCACGCGGCTGGATTGACCGCCGCCGAAGAAGCAGCCGGCGAGGAAGGGGAGGAGGGCGGGAAGACCCAACCGACTCATCAATTCATCGTAAAGCGAACGCTTGCGCCGGGCAACCCTTTCATGGTACATCCGGCCCATGGAGGCCGATCCGCTCACGCTGGCGGAGCTGTTCATCCGGGGGATCGAGGCTTTCCCGCGTCCCGACCGATTTCTCCGGAAGCAGGACGGCGCCTACCGGCCGGTGTCGAGCCAGGAGTTCGGCCGCCAGGTCCGGGCCTGCGCCGGAGCGCTCGCGGGGCTCGGGCTCACCAAGGGCGATCGCGTCGCGATCCTCTCCTACAACCGGATCGAATGGGCCGTCGCCGACTTCGCCTGCCAGCTGTTGGGCATCGTCGACGTTCCCATCTACTCCACCCTTCCCCCCGACCAGTGCGCGTTCATCCTGAAGGACTCGGGAGCCAAAGCCGCCTTCGTCGAGGACGCCGACCAGGCCTCGAAGATCCGCGGGGTCGTCCCCCACCTCATCGCCTTCGACCCGGCCGACGGAACCCGCTCCTTCGAGGAGTTCCTGCGGACGGGAACGGAGGCGACGCCCGCCGCGATCGATCCCGAAGACCTGGCGACGATCATCTACACCTCCGGGACCACCGGCGTGCCCAAGGGCGTCATGCTCACCCATCGCAACCTCGTCTCCAACATCCTGGCCTCGGGCAAGGCGTTCGACGTGACGCCGCGGGACACGATCCTCTCCTTCCTTCCCCTCAGCCACAGCTTCGAACGGATTTTCGACTATCTGTTCTTCTGGTGGGGAGCGTCGATCGCGTATGCCGAGGACACGGACAAGGTCGCGGAGAACATGCTGGAGGTGCGTCCCTCGATCATGGCGGCCGTTCCTCGCTTCTACGAAAAGGTCCATGCCAGGATCCGGAAATCCGTCGCGGATCAGAAGCCGTGGAAGCGAGGGCTCTTCGAGTGGGCGCGCGGGGTCGGCGCGGAGGCGGGAGAATTCTGGAGGCGGGGCAAGGCGCCGACCCTCCGTCTGCGCCTGCGGTACGGGCTGGCGAAGCTCCTGGTGCTCCACCGGCTCCAGGGGCGCGTGGGAGGTCGGATCCGCTTCTTCGTGTCCGGCGGCGGAGCCCTGTCCCGGGAGGTGGCGGAGTACTTCCATTCGATCGGGCTGCCCATCCTCGAAGGCTACGGCCTGACCGAGACGTCGCCCGTCCTCACGGTCAACCGCCTGGGCGCGACCCGGCTGGGCACCGTGGGGCCGGCGCTGGCGGGCGTCGAGCTCCGGATCGCGGCCGACGGCGAGATCCTCGCCCGGGGCCCCAACATCATGAAGGGCTACTACAACAAACCGGAGGAGACCGCCCAGGTGGTCCAGGACGGCTGGTTCTCGACCGGGGACATCGGCGAGATCGACGCCGAGGGCTTCCTCAAGATCACGGACCGGAAGAAGGACCTGCTCAAGACCTCCGGCGGGAAGTACATCGCCCCGGGCCCCATCGAAGGCAAGCTCAAGCTGTTTCCCCGCATCCAAAACGCCATCGTGATCGGCGACCGCCGGAAATTCCCGGCCGCGCTGATCGTCCCCTCGAAGGGCGCGACCAAGGAAGAGATCGCCAACGACGTGGCGACCCTCAACGAAGCGTTGGCCCATCACGAGCAGATCAAGCGCTTCGAGCTCATCCCCACGGAGTTCAGCATCGAAGGCGGCGAGCTCACGCCCACCCTGAAGGTCCGCCGGCGAATCGTCGAGCAGAAGTACAAGTCCGTCATCGACGCGATCTACGCCGAGTAGCGCGATTCTTCTTGACCGTCCCCGCCAGGCAGATTGAAATAGTGTAATATAATTGGGTCGCGCATGCTGGGGTGAAGCGTCATGGCCGGGGCGGTCTCGATCTTCAAAGCGCTGTCCAATCCCAATCGGATGACCGTCTACCAGATCATCTGCCGCCGGGGCGCCAAGGGCCCCGGCATCACGATCGAGCAGATCTGCGCGGCCGCGAAGATGAAGCAGCCCGCCGTCTCCCACCACGTGGCCCGGCTCGCGGCCGCGGGACTGGTCGACCGGAAGAAAGCCCAGTGGTGGGTCCATTGCAGCCCGTCGGCCGCGGCGCTCGAGCTCATGCGCCGTTTCTGGAAGGAGCCGGCGGACTTCAGCGACGGAGGCTAAGCGCGCCTCAAGGCCGCACGTCGAAGTCCGAAAACTCGTCGTCGGCCTTTTCCCAGGCCACCTCCACCTTTTCCACCCGGGCGGCGGACGGCCCGCGGTGGCACCACCGGATCAGGTCGTCGACCTTCCCCCGGGGCCCCTGGAGGACCGCCTCGACCCGGCCGTCGGCCAGATTCTTCACCCAGCCCCTGACGCCGAGCGTCCGGGCCTCTCCCTGAGTCGACGCCCGGAAGGAGACGCCCTGGACGGTCCCCGATATGAAGAGGTGCGCGCGGACCGTCTCCGGCAAGGGCTCCCGGGCCTTCTTTTTGAGGGCCTCCCAGGACCGGATCGCCGCTCCCAGCCGGTCCGCCAGGTTTCCCTGAATCCCGTATCCCTGATGGCTCACCGGGCCCGCATACCGGAGATCGATCAGGGTCCGGAGCAAGGGAGCGACGTCATACTCCCCCTCTCCGAGCGGGAGGATCGAGGCCTTCAGGCCGGATCCGTTCACGGTCACCCCCTTCAGGTACGGCGCCGCTTCCTCCAGCCGCTTCCGTGGATTCTGGCCCGGCTCCGTCGCCATCCAGTGGTATTGATTGAAGAGCACCCCGACATCGGGCCGTTTGAGCAGCTCCGCGACCCGGACCGCGTCATGGACGCGCTCCATCCAGAGCCCGGCATGGGGATAAAGGGCGATCCCCGGCAGTCCCGCCTCCCGGCAGGCGTCCGCCAGACGGGAGACCCAGACGCCGGCGCTCTCGTCTCCGTCGGCGTCGGATCGCGGATGCTTGCGCGACGCGAGCGCCAGCCAGAGCTGCCCTCCCGAGCCCTTGAGGAATTCGACGACGCCTTGGAGCGGGCCGGGCGACTCGCCGTCGATCTCCCCCACCGCGAACAGGCCCGGCATCTCCAGGCCGCGCTCCCGGAGGGCCTGCATCCGCTCCCCGTGCTTCTGTCCCCAGCTGAGCGCCATTCCGGAATATCCGAGGCGCTTCAGCAGGTCCACCTGGGCGGGAATGCCGAGCTCCTGTTCCTGCCAGAACCAGGTATCCATGACGGTGAAGGACTTTTCCCAGCGGGCCTCCTCCGTCCGGGCGAGGCGCGGGACCGCCAGGGCCAGGCCCGCCGTCCGGGCCAGGAATTCTCGTCGATTCATGCACCGCCCTCCGATGCTTCCATAGTACCGGATGCGGCGCTATGATCCTTCCTCGCTCATGAAAACGCGCCCGCCCCTCCTGGACCTGGAGAACATCACCATGCTCCGGGGAGGCCGGCCCGTCCTCAACGGGCTCAGCTTCCGGATCGGCGTCGGCGAGAACGTCGCGATCCTCGGCCCCAACGGCTCCGGCAAGTCGTCCCTGCTGAAGCTGCTGACGCGGGAGCTCTACCCGGTCTCCAGGGACACCACGTTCCGGTTGCGCATCCTGGGCAAGGACCGCTGGGAACTGTTCGACCTGAGGCGCCATCTGGGCATCGTGTCGATGGACCTTCAGGCCGAGTTCGCCCGCGAATGCTCGGGCTGGGAAGCCGTCGTCTCCGGGTTCTTCAGCTCCGTGGGCCTCTGGGATACCCACCGGGTCACGCCCGAGATGGAACGGAAGGCCTGGCGGGTCCTGGCGCGCCTCGAGGTGGAGCATCTGGCGAACCGCCTCATGACCGAGATGTCGTCGGGAGAAGCGCGTCGCATCCTCCTCGGCCGGGCGCTGATCCACGACCCGGAGGCGCTCGTCCTCGACGAGCCCACCACGAGCCTCGACCTCCGCCTGGTCCGCGAGCTGCGGCAGACGATGAGGATGCTGGCCCGGAGCGGGACCGCGCTGATCCTGGTCACCCACGCGATCGAGGAGGTCATCCCCGAGATCCGCCGGGTGATCCTGCTGCGCGAAGGGCGCGTCTTCAAGGACGGCCCGAAGGAGAAGGTCCTCACCGCCGGGAACCTGTCCGACCTCTACCGGATGAAGGTGCGGCTCGAGGAAGGGGATGGCTGCTACCACGTCCGCTGACGGACCTCACGCCATCCGCGCGACCAGCTCGCGGATCAGCCGTTTCATGTCGCTCGCGGACGCGCGATGCCGGGCGCCGTGGCCCGGGAGGATCCATTCGAACGAATACGCCAGCAGCCGCTCCATCGAGCGACGCTGCTCGCTCCAGGAATGCCAGTTGTAGCGCCGCGAGGCGCCCAGGCGCTGGTCTTCCGGATTCCACCAGACATGGTCCCCGGTGAAGAGGAATTTGCCGCGATGGAGGAGGGCCTGGCTGCCGGGCGTGTGGCCCGGGACGGGAATCACGAGGAGGTCGTCGGCCAGCGTCACGGCCTCCGTTCCCTCGATCACCCGCTCGATCGCGGCCGGCGCGTCGTCGGCATGCATGATCCGCGCGCAGCCGAAATGGTCGCGAAACTTCTGATGGTCGGCCACGTCATCGATGTGCGACAGGAACATCCAGGCCACGCCGCCCAGCGATTCCAGCCTCCGGACCAGCGGAGCGGTGAAGCGCGGGGAATCCACGAGCACATTGCCGCCGGGACGCAGGATCAGGTAGCTGGATCCGCCGAAGGAGTCCTCGGAGGCGAAGCCGCAGAACCGCACGTTCTCCTCGACCGGTTCCGGAAACGACTCGATCGCGGCGGCCAGGTCTCGCTTGCCGACGGTTCCGATCGACGCGGTCGGACAGGTCACCAGCGCCATCTCCGCCCTCCGGGCGTCGCCTTCCCCGACGGGTTGATGATGGACGATGGAGGTCTCCCCGTCGGCGCGGAAGACCGCGGGGGCGATCTGCCGGCACAGGTCGCAGTCGATGCACGACGAGTCCACGTAGAACTCGCCCGGGACGTTGCCGTCCAGCCGCTTCCGAGGATCGGCCATACTCCTTTCCTAACGCGGCTCACCCGCGAATTCGTTCCATCCGTATCCTATCTGTACTCCCGGAGACCGCTCATGAGGCGCATCGTCCCGACCCTCGCCCTCCTGCTGTCCCTCGGCTGCGCGTCGGCCCCGGAATCCGGGGCCGCCCCGACCGGCATTCCGGGTCTGAAGGCCGAGTTCCAGTCCTACGTCGACCGCCACCAGACGGCCGGCACCGTCACCCTGGTGGCGTGGAAAGGGAAGGTCCTCAGCCTGGACGCGGTCGGCTGGCAGGATATCGAGGCAAAGCTTCCGATGAGGACGGACTCCATCTTCCAGATCGCCTCGATGACCAAGCCGGTCACCGCGATGGGCATCCTGATGCTCGAGGAAGCAGGAAGGCTGTCGATCGAGGACCCGGTCGAGAAGCATCTCCCCGAATTCCGCGGTCAGCAGCTCATCACGAAGAAGGAAGGCGCGACGATCACCCTCGGCAAACCCTCGCGGCCGATCACGATTCGGGACCTCCTGACCCACACGTCGGGACTCCGGGGGAGTTCCCCGCCGGGCTTCGGCGACCTCTACGCCAAACGCAACCGGACGCTGGCGGAGGCGACGATCGCGATCTCCCAGTGGCCCCTCGAGTTCGAGCCGGGGTCGAAATGGGCCTACTGCAATAGCGGCATGGACACCTTGGGCCGGATCATCGAGGTCTGCTCGGGCACATCGTACGAAGCCTTCCTGGGCGAACGGCTCTTCCAGCCGCTCGGCATGAAGGACACGTTCTTCTATCCCAACGACTCCCGGAGGGCCCGCGTGGCCGCGCTCTACAAGAAGGACAAGGAGGGCATCGCCCGGTCGGAGAACATGCTGGGCGACGCGGTCGGGGGACGCTTTCCCCTTCCCGCCGGAGGACTGTTCTCCACCGCGCCCGACCTGTTCAAACTCTACCAGATGGTGCTGGACCGGGGCAGCGCCGACGGGCGGCGCTACCTCTCCGAAGCCAGCGTCGCCAAGATGACCCAGAACCACACGGGCGATCTCAAGGCCGGCTTTACCGACGGCGTCCAGATGGGCCTGGGCTGGCAGCTTGTGGGAACGCCGACCGGCGTCACGGAGATGCTGTCGCCCGGAACCTATGGTCATGGAGGTGCCTTCGGCACCCAGGGCTGGATCGACCCGAAGAAGGAGATGATCTTCATCCTGATGGTCCAGCGCACGGGGTTCCCCAACGGGGACGCGTCGGACCTCCGGAAGTCACTGCAGTCCACCGCCGTCTCGGCGATCAAGGATTAGCCCGATCTACATGACCACGATGGCGCGGCCGATGATCTCCCCGCGCTCCATCGCCCCGTAGGCGTCGTTGATCTGGTCCAGGCGGTAGCGCCGGCTGATCGATGCTTTCACGTCGAGCTTGCCTTCGGCGGCGAGGCGGATCAATTCGGGCATGTCCGTCCGCACGCGGCAGCCCAGGGACCCCACGACCGTGATCCCTCGGCGCACGAGCCGCGTGATTCCGATGGGCGCGGTTTCGTCGGGCCGGGCCAGTCCCAGGACGACGACGCGGCCGCCGTCCGCCACCATCAGAAAGGCCTGCTCCACCGTTTCCGGCCGGCCGAGGACTTCGAACGCGACGTCGGCCCCGCGGCCGCCCGTCAGAGCCAGGACCCGGGCGACGGGATCCCCCCGGGTGCTGTCGACCGTTTCCGTCGCGCCCAGCGCCCGGGCGGCGGCGAGCTTGTCCTCCCGGACGTCCACGGCGATCACGGCCGCCGCGTCGAAGAGCCGCGCCATCGCAATCACGTTCGAACCCACGCCGCCCGCTCCGATAACGGCCACCGTCTGGCCCTTCTGCACCTGGGCCGCGTTTTTCACCGCCCCGAAGGCCGTCATGATCGCGCAACCCAGGATGCACGATTCTTCGAGCGGAAGCGCCGGGGGCAGCGGGAACACGTCCGTGACCGGCACCACGGCGTACTCGGCCATGCCGCCCATCATGTTCATGGCGATGGGCGTGCCGTCCTTGCGGTAATGGCGCGACGTGCCGTCGTACAAGGTCCCCTTCAGCCGGTTCATCGCGAAATACGTCTCGCACAGGTCGTCACGCCCGCGGGCGCAAGGGCCGCACGTCCCGCACGGCATGATGAAGCTCGAAACGACCCGATCGCCGGGCCGGAACCCTGAAACGCCCGGGCCCAGGCCGTCGACGATCCCGGAGATCTCATGGCCGGGCACGAAAGGCATCGGGAACTGGAGATGCCCGCGCGCCACGTGGAGGTCGGAATGGCAGACCCCGCAGGCGGCGATCCGGATGCGGACCTCGCCGGCCTGGGGTTCGGGGAGGCGCAGGTCCTCGATCGCGGCGGGCGCCCCCGCGGCGGGCACGACGGCGGCGTTCACAGCCCGATCTTACTCGAGGACCAGGACATTGTGGAGCGTCTGGACGCGCTTCGGGTCCTCCCACCACCAGACGGCCTTGTTGGCGGCGTCGAATTCGATCGCGTGGGGCCCGGTCAGCCCGGGCTTGTGCCCGAGCCAGTTCGCGACGACCAGATTCCCATTCTTCAGCGTCTGCGTCGCCGCGATCCAGTTGATCTTCAGGTCCGGGTGGAGGTCTTTTCCCCCGCGCGTGGCGATCACCTTCCCGCTGCGGTCGATATACAGGGCGGTGCCTCCGGAGCCGGTGGGAGCCACGATGGTCCCGTCGTCCAGTCGTTTGATGTCGTCCGCGGGACCGGGCAGGGGGGCCTCCCAGACGATCTTGCCCTCGGGATCCGTCTCGATCGCGGACTTCTTCGCCGGATCGCCGCAGGTCATCAGGAAGTTTCCGGAGTCGAGCCGCTGCATGTTCTTCACCGGACGGCGGCCTTCGACCACGACGCGACGGACTTCCTTTCCGTCGCGGTCCACCTCGTGAATCGTGATTCCCTTCTCCGTCAGGCCGCCCAGGAGCGTGTTCCCGGTGGCGAGCCGGATCGCCGCTTGGACCTCCTTGTAGCCGTTCACGATCCAGGTCTGCTTGCCGGTCTCCAGGTCATACTCCGCGGCACCGCCCCGATGGCTGATCAGGACGGTCTTCTCCCCCACGAGGCGGATGTCCCGGGGCCCCTTGGGGGCATCGACCGTCCAGTCCTTTTCGGGGTGGATCTGGTCGACGTAGATGAGCTTCGACGTCTCCCCGTCGGTCCCCACAAAGCGGTGCCGGATCTCCGGCACCGGGATCTGGAGAAGGACGACGGCGATCAGGATTCGAATCACGGGAGCTCCTTCGGAAGTCTCCCTATCCAACACCGGCTGAACGATCCCGGCTCACCGTTCGCGCCTTATCTTCCGGTCCCCTCTCCCGCCCGGAACCCCTATTGAAATCCGACTGAAATTCCAGTTAGATGACTTTCAGACCTTCGGAGAACCCGACGTGCCACGTCCCGCGACTCGGCCCACCCTCGCCCACCGCGCCTACGAGGACTTGAAGAGCCTCCTGATGAAAGGCGCGTATTCTCCGGGGGACTTTCTCACCGAAGGCGAACTCGCCCGCCGGCTCAAGATGAGCAAGACGCCCGTCCGCACGGCGCTCACCCGCCTGGAGATGGACGGCTTCGTCACCGTCTCCCCGCAGCAGGGCATCGTGGTGCGGGAGTCGTCGATCCACGAGGTTCTGGACCTCTTCGACATCCGCATGGCGCTGGAAACCTTCGTCGTCCGCCGTCTGGCGACGAGCATCACCCCCGGGCAAATCGAGCGCCTGAAGGCCAATCTGGAAGCCCAGGCCAAGGCGCTCAAGGAACAGGACAACGAAACCTCGACCCGGCTCGACACGGAGTTCCATTTGATGCTCTGCGAGTTCGCGGGCAACCAGGAAATCCGCGACGTGATGGAGCGCCTGCGGGGGAAGCTGCATCGAATCATCCTCGGAATCCAGACCAAGAATCCGGCCCGGGTCGCGGACGGAGTCCGAGAGCACGAGGCGATCGCGGAGGCGATCGTCAAAGGGCGAGGGGAGCAGGCCGCTCAAATCGTCGTCCAGCACCTCGAGTGGGGAAAGAAGTTCCTCCTGGCGCCGAAGTAGCGAGGTCGGGTCGCGCGTGACTTCGGGGGCCCAGACCGCTATCATGGCCCGCCATCGGACGTCCATTCATGGGTAAACGCCGGTGACCACGCTTCCCCTGCGGGTGTTGCAGACGGGGACCGACGAACCCCTCCGCGAGACCCGCGAACTCCAGGCCGGACCCCTCACCGTCCTCTACGAGGAGGGCGGTCTCCGCTACGTCCGCTGGGGTCCGAGGGAGATCCTCCGCCGGGTCTACGTCGCCGTCCGGGACCGGAACTGGGGAACCGTCCCGACCACCATCACCGACCTTCGCATCGACACCGCGCCCGGCTCCTTCGACCTCTCCTTTACGGCCGACTGCCGCCGGGGGGACATCCACTTCGTCTGGAGAGGGACCGTCCAGGGGGACGCCAAGGGAACGATCGTCTTTTCCCTGGAAGGCGAGGCGAAGACGACCTTTTTCCGGAACCGCATCGGGTTCTGCGTGCTGCATCCCATCCGGGAATGCGCCGGCCGCACCTGCATGATCGAGCGGACCAGCGGCGCCATCAACAAGGGCAGCTTTCCCCGCTACATCTGGGCCCAGCAGCCCTTCCTGGACGTGAAAGCCCTCTCTCATGAAGTCGCTCCCGGGGTGCGGGCGCGGGTCGCGTTCGAGGGCGATACCTTTGAAATGGAGGATCAGCGAAACTGGGGGGACGCGTCCTACAAGACCTACAGCACCCCGCTCAAGCTCCCGTTTCCGGTCGAGGTGAAGAAGGGGACCCGGATCTCCCAGAAGATCACCCTGACCGTGGAAGGCGCCGGAACGCCGTCCTTCATTTCCCCTCCCTCGATCCCGATTTCCGTGGGCCTGGCGCCGTCCGCGACGCTCCCGCGCCTCGGCTTGTGCACCGCCAGCCACGGCAAGCCGCTCTCCCCGTACGAAGTGTCCCTTCTGAAGTCCCTCCACCTGACGCACCTTCGGATGGATCTCGCCCCCGGGGCCTCCGACGCCGACATCCTCCTGCTTCGAGCGTCGAACGAGGCGCGGGCCCTGGGAGTGCGCCTGGAGATCGCGCTCCACCTGACCGACCAGGCGGAATCCGAACTGCAGAACCTGATCCCGAAACTCGTCCGCGCCGATGCGCCCATCGGGACCTGGCTCATCTTCCACCAGTCCGGACGGACGACGCTGCAGAAGTGGGTGGGTCTTGCGAAGCAGATCCTGATCCCCTTCCACCCGGACGTTCGCGTCGGAGCCGGAACGACCTCCTATTTCGTGGAAATCAACCGCGCCCATCCGCCCAAGGACGTCGAGCTGCTCTGCTATTCCATCAATCCCCAGGTCCATGCCTTCGACAATCGGACGCTGATCGAGAATCTCGAGGGCCTGGAGGCGACGGTCGAAAGTGCCCGGCTGATCGGCGAGAATCACCCTCTGGCCATCGGTCCCGTCACGCTGCGCCCGCGATTCAACCCGGATGCCACGGGCCCCGAGATGGACACCCCGGCGGGCGAACTCCCGGCTCGGGTCGATCCCCGCCAGATGTCCCTCTTCGGGGCGGGCTGGACGCTGGGGAGCCTGAAGGCGCTGGCCCAACCGGGGGTCTACAGCCTGACGTACTATGAAACCACCGGCCGTCTGGGGGTCATCGAGCGGGAGAAGGATCCGCCGCTGCATCGCGGGTTTCCCTCCCTGCCCGGCTGGGTCTTCCCCCTCTATCACGTCCTGGCCGACGTCGGCGAGTTCGCCGGCGGCAGCCTGCTGCCCTGGACGTCGGGAAACGACCTCGCCGTCGAGGGCATCGGGCTGACGAAAGCGGGCAAGACCCGCATCCTCCTGGCCAACCTGACGGACAAGCCCCAGAAGGTCCGGCTGGCCTGCCCGCTCCTCCGAGGGGAGATCCGGGTGAAGCGCTTGGACGAGTCCAACGTCATGGCGGCGATGACGATGGCCAGCGTCTTCCGGACCGACAACGGCGAGCCCGTCACCGGATCGCCCCTGGAGCTCGATCTGCTCCCCTACGCCGTGATCCGGGTGGACGGATGAGGACGCTGGCGGCGATCGCGCTCCTGGGGCTCGCGGGCTGCTCGGAGAAGAAGCATGCCGCGGGCCTCGATTTCGCCGCCTACGGCGATTGCCGGAAGGAGGTGGCGATTCACCGCCAGATCGCCGGGAGCATCGCCGCGTCCGGCGCGCGTTTCACGGTGGTGACCGGCGACCTCGTCGAAACTCCCGAAGACCCGGCCGCCTGGGCCGAATTCCACGACATCGTCAAGGAGCTCCGGAAGCGGCCCTACGATTGCGCCGTCGGGGACCACGACCCCGGAGAAAAGCTGTACTTCAAGAAGGAGCTGGGCCTCGAGCGCTTCTACTATGATCGACGCGACGGCGACGTCCACCTCTTCATCCTGGATTCCTCGGGGAAATTCAACGACCGGGAACAGCTCGAGTGGCTCGAAAAAACCGCCTCCGCCTCGACCGCGACGCACAAGATCGCCGTCTTCCACCACCCGCCCTTCTCCATCAAGGCCAGCCGCGTCGCGGAAGCCGAGGAGCTTCGCCCGAAGATCCATCCGCTTCTGGTGAAGTTGAAGTTCTGTGCCGCCATCTGCGGCCACCAGCATGCGTTCTATACGACGGTGCGCGACCGGGTCCGCTATGTCGTCACGGCCGGAGGGGGCGCCCCCCTCTACTCCCTCGATCCCTCGCTCGGCCAGCCGGGAGATCTCTCCCGGAAGTTCCACCATTTCGTGGGATTCAAGGTCGCGGGGACCCGGATCGAGGGTCACGTCTACGATCCGGAGGGAGTGGAGGACGAATCCCTCGCCTTCCCCCTCTGCGAGCACCCCTGAGGGGGCCGCTCACTCGCGGCGGGCCATGCGGTTCGTCCGAAGGAGCGTGTAGGCGGCCTGGGTCACCGACAGCAGCCGCCGCTCGATGGCGTCGGCATCCGCGCCGGCGCTTTGGACGCGGTCGACCAGGCTATGGAGCACGGAACCGCCCTCCTCGACGCGAAGGACCAGATTTCCCTGCACGCAGAGCGCGCCCCGGCCCGGGGCGGGGTCCGCGAACAGGGACGTGCCGAGGGCGGCCTGGGGGACGGTCCAGCCGGCGAGATCCACGATCGTCGGAATGAGGTCGAGCTGGCTGGCCACCCGCCGGTTCACGCCGGGAGGCAGTCCGGGCGCCACGATCAGGCCCGGCGTGTGATGCAGGGTCGAGGGATCGTCGCGCTTCACCCCGTAGCCCGGACCGCCGATGTGATCGGCGGTCAGGATGAAGATCGTCCGGTCGTACCAGTCCGCGGCCTTGGCGCCCTGAAAGAACTGCCCCAGAGCCCAGTCTCCGTACTCCAGACTGTTGAGGTAGCGGTTCTCCAGCGTGCTGGACGGACGTTTCTCCCAGCGGCTCCCGGCCCAGAAGAACGGGTGATGAGTCGAGGCCGTGTACAGGAAGGCGAGGAACGGCCGCTTGGCGGACGCCAGCCGGCGATTCGCTTCCGCGAACATCTCGTGGTCCCAGCACGCGCCGCGCAGGAGGGTGCGCGGCTCGGCCGGAGGGGCCGGAGGGATGTCCTCGGCGCCCAGGTAGTGATCGAAACCGGTCATCCCGGCGATCGCGTCGATCCGGAAGGAATCCCGCTCCGCCGACATGATGAACCAGGTGTCATAGCCTTCCTGATGCGCGAGACGGCCCAGACCGCTGAGCGCGCTCTGCTCCAGGCCCCGTCCCAGGTACGGCGTCCCCGGAAGGCTCGGGAAGCCGCACAGCATGGCGCTCAAGCCGTCCATGCTGCGCTGCCCGCAGGCGTAGAACCGGCTGAAGAGAAGACCTTCCTTGGAGGCGGCATCGTAATTCGGAGTGCACCCCAGCGGCGGTAGCCCGAGTTCGCGCCGATGCGCGTCCGTCGCCGAGGCATCCCAGGATTCCAGGAGCACGACCACCACGTTGGGCCGCCCCGCCTCCCGGGCGGGGCGACGGCGCAGCAGGGGATAGTCCGGATCCGGCACCGTCTCGCCGGGCGTCAGGAGGGTTTCCTGGGCCGTGCGGACGGCATCGGACCAGGGGTAAAACGTCGCCTGGGTCGACCGGGAGTGGATCAGCGAGTGAAGAATGCAGTACGGTCCGTTCAGCGCCAGGTGCGCGGCCGCCATTGGCGTGTCCTGGAAGGCGTGCACCATCCGGAGCCGCTTCCCCGACAGGGTCCCCCGCTCCCCGAAGTACATGAGGACGGCCAGGACCAGCGCGGCCGCGGCCTGGGCGGCGCGGCCCGGCCAAGGCTGGGCCTCCCGGCGGAGGAGCCGTCGCCACGCGAAGAACAACGCCGTCATCGCGGCCAGGAATCCGAGCAGCGGCACCGCGTACTGCAGGGCCGCCGTCGTCGTCAGCACCTTGAGCGCGTCTCCCGGCTCGCTGGCTTCGAGCCCGGCGTGGCGA